>TARA_R110002072_G_scaffold302402_1_pt1 | contig 62172 bp, 55 predicted proteins | sample TARA_R110002072 | Tara Oceans TARA_R110002072 (sample SAMEA4397118) | marine metagenome | biome: Polar Biome; feature: [SRF] surface water layer (ENVO:00010504); material: water (ENVO:00002006), including particulate matter (ENVO:01000060) such as... | depth 5 m | reverse complement strand
GAACACTATTGAATATCTTTTTGGTTTTTGGGGAGACCCTGCAGTTGATCCAACTTCAGTTTTTGGATTTAGGTTCGTTAATACTGGAGCTTCTAGAGTCTTAGGTGTTGATGCCTCGTTCTCGGGTAAAGCAAAATTAGGTAAAAATATAGGAATGACTTTTATGACTGGCTACAATTATATTCTACCGACAACTTTGAATCCAGATTTAGTTTATGCAACAGACGAAATCGGAAGAGATTACAGCTACAATTCAACGTCTTTGGATTCTACCGATGGAATTTTAAAATATAGATTTTTACACAACGTAAAAGGAGATATTGAATTCACTTTTTATAAGAAATTTAGTATTGGTTTTAGCGCGAAGTATTTTAGTAAAATAACCAACATGGATGGAGTAATTGAAGAATTTGAAAATACTACTACTGGCCCATTTATTCAAGATATCCGTTACATGGATTACTATGCTGCTCATCGTTTTGGAAACTGGATATTTGATGCAAGAATTTCTTGGAACATTTCCAAAATTCATAAAATTGCATTGATTAGCGCAAACATTGCAAATAGAATTTATTCACTTCGCCCTCTGAAAATAGAGCAACCTAGAACAATAATGCTTCAATATACATTCAATTTAGATAAGAATAAGTGATAGAGGATTATATTACTAGATACCATTAGATTCATGACTCATTACTCAACCTCCAATTAAGAATTATCTACTTATCGATACTAACTTCTAACTATTCTCCGTACTTTTGATTCAGATTTAGGTTCACAAGGTGAAGAAAAAAGGAATCTGGTGAGAATCCAGAACTGTATCTGCAGCTGTAAACACTATAAGTCGAATTCCAATTAAGTCACTGTCACAGACGACGGGAAGGCGGAATCGATAAGGTGTGAGTCAGAATACTTGCCTAAGTATATTTTTTAATGAAGACTTCAGAATAAAGTCGGACTTAGTATGCGCTATAAATTCTGTGCATATCATTTCTCTTAACTGATTTTTTCAACGTTTAACTTTTTTAAAATTTTTCACGATGAAGAAAATTTACTTTTTAACAACAGTTCTCTTTCTAGGAACAAGTATCAACGCACAAATTACGGACTTCGAATCCTTTGGATTATCACCAGACTCTTTTGATAATGGTTCTGGAGGTGGCGGTGATTTTGTAATAGGCAACACAATTTTATCCAATTTTTATGACACAACATGGAGCTCTTGGTCTGGCTTTGCAATTTCTAACAAAACAGATTCTATTACTGCTGGCTGGGGAAACCAATACAGCAGCGTCAATGGGAGTGGAGCTGACAATTCTAACAACTATGCTGTTTACTTTGAACCTGGTACTATTACATTGAACAATAGTGACGTGTTTTCCTCTTTTAAAATTACGAATACTGCTTATGCGGCAATTTCAATGAGAGATGGCGATGCATTTGCAAAGAAGTTTGGAAGTACTGTTGATGCAAATGGTGTAATTGATGGAACAAATGGTGAAGATTTTTTTAAAGTTTGGATCATCGTAGAAAATGCGGGAGCAACTCAAAAAGATTCTATGGAATTCTTTCTTGCTGATTATCGTTTCGCAGATTCAACTCAAGATTATATACTCAAAACTTGGGAAGTTATTGATTTGACTTCTTTTGCGTTCGATGTGGTATCGATTGATTTTAAAATGGAATCTTCTGATAATGGACCTTCGTGGATGAACACTCCAGGGTATTTTGCAATCGACGACATTGTTTATGGACAAGCTGGAGTTAATGAGAAAGAAGAATTTACAATAAATGCATATCCTAATCCAGTAAAAAAAATAATAACGGTTCAAGGAGGAAAAGGAGCACTTTCACTTGTAGATGTGAATGGGAACACTATTTATTCTATCAACCACAATGAAGTGACTAAAATAGACATGAGTATTTTTTCTAACGGAATATATTTCTTGAAATTGATTAATGATACTGGTGTTGGAATACAGAAAATAATTAAATAGTTAATTCAAAATAGGGAGTGATTAGCTTTGCTCCCTTTTTTATGATCAGATTAAGTTTTATAGCGTTTTTATTTCCACTCATCCTTTGGGGCCAGAATGATACTGTTCAACCTATTCAAGAAGTGATTGCAACGGAAACAGTTTACATTCCAAGAGCGAATAATAGTATTCTCACTAAAACGGATATTGAAGAATTGTCTGCAAATGATGTAGGTGAACTAATTCAAAAAATTGCAGGTGTTAACTTAAAATCCTATGGGAGTCTTGGTGGACTAAAAACTGTTTCTATGAGGGGATTAGGAGCTAATCACTCTTCAATTGTAAAGGATGGATTCTCGCTTAATAATTCTCAAACAGGCCAAGTAAATCTAGGGCAAATTGAAGTAGATAATGTGGTCGGAGTAATTAGTTCCGTAGGAAGACGCATAAAAAATAGTCTGCCCGTTTCTGCACAAATTTCTGGTAGCAATTTTTTAATCAAGACTTTTGAGAATACTTTTACAACCGACACTTTGCAAATCCGTTCAAACATAAAATACGGTTCATTCAATCAACAATTGGGTTATTTGGGAATGAAATATTCTCCCAGAAAATTTATGTTCAGTGCTTTTGGTAGAATGAGGCAGTCAGTTGGTAATTATCCTTTTGTTTTACAAAATGGAAATACATTTTTTAGCAGTTCTAGGAGAAACAATGACTACAAAGACTATTCTTTTGGGGGAACGGTTGGTTATAAATGGAAAGAGAACTACATGAGATTAATATATAAGAAATCGGTCTTTGACCAAGGATTGCCTGGTGCAGTTATTCTCTATAATTCAACTCAAGATGAAAAACTAGCAACAAACAAACAATCCTTATCTTTTGATTACCGAACTATTATAAAAGCAGTTAATTATCGATTTTACGTAGATACCCGATTAAGTGAATTGAATTATAAAGACCCCACATTTTTAAATTCATCTGGTGGAATTGATGCAGTTTATATTAACCGCTCAGCTACTGGTGGTTTGACTTTTTCTCTTAGACCTAGAAATAATTTAACGATTAACGGAGGTGTTGAAGAAGTTATAAGTGATTTATTTTCTAATGATTCTACATTTGCTCAACCTGTTCGTTTTCACAATTTTGGTTTATTAGGAGTTTCCTATCTGCTAAGATATGGATTGAAAATTGAAGCGCAAATTTCTTCGCAGTATGTTCAGGAGAAGAATAATAATGGACAGAATGCAAAAGATCGTTTTAGAGTTAATCCTTTTATCTATATAGAGAAGTCTTCTTTTAATAAAAAGAGTTGGAAACATGTTCTATGGTATAGAAACTCCTTTAGAATGCCTTCGTTTAACGAATTGTACTACAATAATATAGGCAATAATTTATTAGAACCTGAAGAAGCACATCAACTGAATTATGGATTCTCTTTCGTTCCTATTCGAAAGAAATTGGACATCTATTTTAGAACAAATATCTATTTTAACAGAGTAACAAATAAAATAGTTGCGATACCCACGAAAAATTTATTCGTTTGGTCTATGCAAAATGTCGGCTTAGTCAACATTTATGGATTTGAAGCAGTTGTTCAGTCTAAATGGAAAATTAATGATAATTGGAAACTAACTTCTGACGTAAACTACTCGTACCAAAGAACGCTGGATATGACTGATATGGATTCACCTACGTACCTTGATCAAATTGCTTATGTACCTGTACATACAGTTAATTTTGATTTCTCAATAGGTCATAGGAAAACAGGGTTAAGATTATCAAATTACTTCATTTCTATGCGGTATTCTCTCAATGAAAATGTTCCACAGAATGAAGTTGAAGGTTTTTTAATTTCTGATTTAACGATCTTCCATTCAATTAAAGTGAAGAAAAATCTGATTAGAATTCAGCTATCAGCCAAGAATATTTTTAACCAACAATACGCCTACATTCGAAATTTTGTAATGCCGGGCAGAAATTATTTAATATCTTTAAGTTATGCATTTAATTAGAATAGCTGTTCCATTTAGTTTACTACTTGTGTTGATTTCTTGTAAAAAAGAGCCTGAAGAGATTGTTGTTAATAGTACATTAGAGAATGGAATGGTAATTCTTTGTGAGGGTCTTTTTCAGCAAAATAACTCATCTGTTTCTTGGGTAAACTTCTCTAATTCAACTATCACAAACACTTTGTTTCAAGATAGAGCTTTTCGTCTTTTGGGAGATACTGGAAACGACATGCAACGCTATGGTAATAAGATTTATATTGTTGTGAATGCGTCAAGCACCGTTGAAATAATTGACGCTTTAAGTTTTAAACCTTTACAGCAGATTTTAATGCAGAATGGAGGTATTGCCAAACAACCACGAAGTGTTGCATTCTATGGTTCTAATGCTTATGTTAGCTGTTATGACGGGTTTGTGGATGTCATAGATACTACTTCAATGCTTGTTACGCAAAGGATACAGGTTGGTGCAAATCCTGAAGGTATGGCTGTTGCAAACAATAAATTATATGTTGCTAATTCTGGCGGATTGAATTTCCCGAATGTAGATTCTACCTTGTCTGTTATTGATTTATCGACAAATACTGAATTACAGAAAATTGTCATTGGGAAAAATCCAGGTTCCGTTATTGCAGATTCACAAGGAGAAATATATGTTATTAATAGAGGTAATTATGGAGCAATTCCTTCGTCTATTTCCAGGGTTAGTAGTCAAACAGATGCTGTTCTTTCAGAATTATCAATCAATGCGACGGTTATTACTCATATGAATTCAGATTTTTTGATTGCTGACCTTGATATTACGACGAACAATAGTTCAGTAATTGTGTTTGACCCTTTGACCGAAACCATTAGTAATTCCAATTTTATTAATACATCTGGAGTAACAACATTATACGGTATCCAATATAATTCCTCTAAAAATCTGATTTTTATTTCTGACGCAATGGGCTACTCAAACACAGGTTATATCCGTTCATACCTTGCGAATGGAAATGCTTTGAAAAGTTATCATGTGGGGTTGAATCCAAGTAAAATTTTATTTTATGATTAAGTTATTTTTATTCACTCTCAGTTGCACAATAGTTCAGTTCACTCATGGGCAGTCATTCGCCCCTCCTGCAGGTCAAGTAGGGAGTACCGCTATTCATAAAGATTCATCTATCATTATTAATTGGGCAACCAGTTGTACAGTGACAAGAGGTTTTATGGATCTGTCTGATACAATTTTAGGATATGCTGACTATGGCACTGATACAAATGCAATAGGTTATGCAACAGGTTCTGATGTTGTGTCGTTAGGTGATGGGGGAGAAGCCTTGCTTTCTTTTGATCGACCAATTACGAATGTTCCAGGACCTGACTTTGTTGTTTTTGAGAATTCTTTTTCAGAAACTTTCTTAGAGTTAGCTTTTGTAGAGGTAAGTTCTGATGGAGTTAATTTTTTTAGATTTCCAGCTGTTTCAGAAACACAGACTGCTATCCAAATTGGTGGGTTCGGTTCTTTAGACGCTAGATATCTTTATAACTTCGCTGGGAAATATATTGCCAATTATGGAACTCCTTTCGAGTTAGATGGTGTGTCTGGATTTGTTAATCTGGATGTAAATGCAATAACTCATGTAAAGATTATCGATGTGGTAGGAAGTGTAAATTCACAGTATGGAACAACGGATAGTCAAGGAAATTATGTCAATGATCCATTTCCAACTCCTTTTTCTTCAAGTGGCTTTGATTTAGATGCTGTTGGTGTATTGCATGAGCTTCCACTTACGATAAATGAAATGGCTATCAATGACTATATAGTGTTTCCCAATCCAACAAATTCAATCGTGAATATAAGCACACAGAATTATGGAAGCTATACTTTAAAAGACACTCAAGGTAGAATTGTTTCGCAATCTCAATTTTCAGGAAGTTTTAAAATAAACCTTACCGATGAAAAAAAAGGAGTGTATTTTCTAACTTTTATTGTTGAAGGTGCGTTAGTTGTACAACGAATAATAAAAATATAATGGAAAAATTATCAAAAGAATTTTGGAGTCAACGTTATACCGATGATAGCACAGGTTGGGATTTGGGAGAAATATCAAAGCCCATTAAAGCCTATTTTGATCAAGTAGAGAACAAAAAATTAACTATTTTAATTCCTGGCTGTGGCAATGGTCACGAAGCTGAGTATTTGCATAAACATGGATTTACGAATGTTCATGTACTTGATTTCGCAAGAGCTCCATTAGATGCACTGACGCATAGAGTTCCAAGTTTTCCAAAAGAAAATGTGCATTGTGGTGATTTTTTTGAACATCAAGGAAAATACGATTTAATCGTTGAGCAAACTTTGTTTTGTGCTATCGACCCTAGTTTAAGAAAGAAATATGCAGAAAATGTGAAACGCTTATTAGAACCAAATGGCCAACTGATAGGACTCTTTTTTGAATTTGAACTGGATGGAGGACCTCCTTTTGGTGGCGACAGAAAAGAATACCACACTTATTTTGACCCTCATTTTTCATCCGTCCAATTTGAAGATTGTTACAATTCCATTAAGCCCCGAGAGGGAAGGGAATTGTTTGGGATAATTGAATTTTGAAAAAACTTTCAATTCAACCCAACCTTTTTAAAATGACCTTCGTTACTATATTTGAGAACGACACTTTAGAATTAAATTTTGGTATTCCAGAAAATTATTCTATCTTGTCAGTTAATAACAATTAAAAAACACGGTAGCCTATAGTTAAAAAATTACTTTAAACAAGTTTGATCATTAAATTGAACTACTAAACAAGTAAGTTATGACTATGAATAATATCGATGACCGTGAGTTAATCAGTAAATATTTGTGTGGAGATGAGAAAGCTTTTGAAGCTTTGTTGATGCGTCATAAAGAAAGAATTTTCAGATTTATTTATATGAAAATTCGTGATAATGCTTTAGCACAAGACATTTTCCAAGACACTTTTATAAAAGTTGTTAATACATTAAAAGCCGGTAATTATAATGAGGAAGGTAAATTTTTACCTTGGGCGATGAGAATAGCTCATAATCTGGTAATTGATCATTTCAGAAAACACAATAAGGTACGCCTCGTTTCAGAGTCTTCTTCAATGAGAGATGATTATAATGTTTTTCATACGTTAAAGTTGGAAGACGAAAACGTACAAGAAGAGATTACCCGCGTTGAGTTGGAAGGTCAAATGGTAGAATTGGTAGAGCATTTGCCAGATACACAAAGAGACATCTTGAAAATGAGAATATTTAAGGAAATGTCATTTAAAGATATAGCAGATGTTGAAGGAATCAGTATCAATACTGCTTTGGGCAGAATGCGATATGCATTGATTAATCTTCGAAAACTAATTGAGAAACATGAGCTAGTAACACATTTTTAATTTATATTTTGGTTTAATGCAAAAATCCTGCTCCAAATTGGGCAGGATTTTTTTTTGTAAAATTATTGCGAAAAATAAGCTTTAATTTTTAATGATTTTCTTCGTTAATACTCCACCATCATAATTTATAACTAAAAAATAAACTCCTTTTCGTAGCGAATAAATATCTATTACTGAAGAACTCGAGTCAATTGGCATGACCTGTTTCCCTGAAACGTCAAGTAAATTTAGGTTAGTTATTTTGATGTTGTCTTCTATTTTAATAGTTACAAACTCGCTAGTGGGGTTAGGATATATTTTAATCTTTGATTGCTCATTTTCATCTATTCCTAGCCATTGGGGTAAGTTGCCAACTTTTAACACATAGATGTTGCTTGCATCGCAAATCCAAGGATTATTTTGATTATCGACTTCAATTGTCATCCGCCTATTGAAATCAAGAATACTGTTACTGGATGTATAAATATTTGTCCATGTATTTAACGATTTGTCATAGTATCCAATTGCGGTTGGTTTATTGGCTATTGAAAAATCGGGAGCGAAAATTGCCCAAATATTGTCTAAACTATCAAACTCAAACTCAATAATTCCTGCGCTAGGCATATTGATAGAGTTGCTGGGAGTAATAGAATCCACAAAGATGCCGTCGTATGCGATTGAAATGCCCTGGTCGCTTGCAGAGTAAAGCGAATCTGTTCGTTTTGAAAATTTGAAATCATAGTTGTTCCAGCTCAGTAAATTCGTTGTGTCAGGAGAGTAATATAGAGATCCGTTAATGGAATCATACGTTAAAATAATATTTGTAGTGCCAGTAGAAGCCCAAAAAATACCATTTTTAGAACGTATTCTTCTCAATCCTGAAATTGTTGATGGGGTAATTGAGCCATTGACCCATTTAAGAAATGGAGCGCTTGTAATTGCCATCCAAACAGTATCTTTCTGAGCATAGATGTCACAGCCATTTATTGAAGCACTTTCAATTGACCAATTACTACCGTTATAGGAATAAAGCCCTATGTTTTGATGATAAGTAAAAACGTTATCTGTTGTAAAGGCAAAATCACCAAATTCCAAACCGAAAGTTCCATTGAAGGTTGCATTGTTTTGATAATCAAATTCTTGGTAAAACCCATTGGTATCTAGCACTCGTACTCCCATAGGGGGCGTGCTTAAAGAGAACCAGATAGAATTGTCATACGGGTTAATTTGGAAATATTTGTTAACATAAGGCACACTCCCAAAAGCTTCACTACTATTGGTAACAAAGTCACTTCCATTTATAACTTGCCATGTTTGACCAAAACTATTTGAATAGCTTAATAGGTATATCGTTAAAATTATTAAATATTTCATAACTTAATCCATTTTTTTGTAATTTTTGTTCCCTTAGATTCGTATGACACAAAGTAAAGCCCGTTGCTTAAATTTTTAATGTTAAATTGATATTTACCGCTTGTTAGGTGCTCGTTTTCAATCAAAACTAACTGACCTTTGATGTCAACAATTCCTACGCTGCCATTTTCGAGTGTTTCAGGTATTATTACTGTTAATCGATCTTTTGCAGGATTTGGAAATATTAAGATATCATTATCCAAAATTTCAATTTCGCTTAAAGATAGTACAGAGTCTACTAGAGGATTGGCAGAGTCACATGGGAAATCATATTGAGATGTTAATGTAGAATCTTGAATATAAATAGAAAAAGCCATTTTTGGAGCAGTAATAGACGGGTTAATCGGATACCAATAGTCAACGGGCACAATAATAAGAGGAATCGGTACTCCACAGCAAAGTAAACTAGTATCTTCATATTGACCAATAAAATGATAGTAATATCCAGTTAGTCTAATCACGGAATCACCAAATGTATAATCAATTTCTGCCATTGGTTCTACCCCGAATTTATCTTGAGTTAAAACTGGCAAAGGAGGAAAAGAACCAACAAAGACTGTTGCAGTATCTTCATAACGCATTAAAGAGTTAGTTTGTGAATGGCGAACCCATGTGTCTAAAAGTGATGTTGTTGGTGATATGTATTGACCAAAGTCATAAAAAAGTTCATATTTAATTCTTTCAACAACATAGTCTTTGTTGATTTCTATAGGAAAACTACTGCCAATTGGTCCAAGGCCCAAAGGATTCAGTGGAGTGTCAACGCGAATTGTGATAGTATCTTTACTTATTTGATTAGAAAATATTGGAGAATCTTGCGGGTGAATTATTTGTAATTCTGGGTACTTAATCATTTTTAGAGCTTCATATCCATTCAATCTACCCCACCCAGAAGAATCATCTGGAAAAGTTTGGCTTAATTTAGTAGCAGATCGTTCTATTATATATTCTATGTCAGCAGGATCTAAATTCCCATTATTATAGCATGGTTTATTAAAGTAACTCATTAGGAGGGCAACAACGCCTGTCACATGTGGTGCACTGGCAGATGTTCCATTAAATGTTCTGTACGGAATTAATGTGTCATTAGAAGGTTGATTATTAGTGGATGAAGTAGTGGCTATCAAACTTTTTGTCCCAGGTGCAATTACATCAATATTGTTGCCAAGCGGCGATGAATAATTCTCAAATTGCGCCGTATTTCCAGAAAAAGCGACTAGTCTTTCTCCATCTGTACCTGATGCACCTACAGAAATTACCCAGCTATCATGATAACTTGCAGGAAATAATCCAATTGGTTGATATTGATCTTGTAAATTAAAATTATTACCTCTAGAAGCAATGCTTGTAACACCATTTTGTAAAGAAAAAAGAAAAGATTCTCGACAAATTCTACATGCGACATCGTCTACGGGAGGCTGGGGAGGGATAGAGTCACCGGGTAAATCATTAACTCCCGTCGTATAAGGTAGTAGCTCTGTATGCTTAATTGTATCCAAGGATTGAGCAACTCTCATCCCGTAACTATGATTGCCAACATATATTCCATAACCTGGAGCGTTGTCAAAATAAGACGTTTCTAAAGGAGAGTTAGGTGTCCATGAGTAGTAGGTGTAAGGCGCTCGAGCCGCATCAATTACGCTTTGCGCCATAAATCTAGCATAAGCTCCTTCTCCAAACCCTAATTTAAAGTCGATTAAACTTACACCCGTTGTGTCTAACCCTGTCCCTCCTGCAATACCTGCTACTCCAATAGAATTATTCCTTTTAGCTCCAATAATACCTGCAACTCTAGTGCCATGTCCATAAGTGTCTGTGCCCCATGAAGGGGTTAAAAAGGAATCTGTTGGATTGGCCAAAATAAGATCATCATAATATGAAAAGCCAGTTAAAACATCAAGATCTGGATGCAACGAGTCAATCCCGGTATCAAAAATCCCTACTTTAATAAATCTTTTGCCTGTTTCAATGTTCCAAGCACTATCAATGTTTATGTCAGTCGACGATCCAAGAGTGTCGATTAATGATAACTGATATGGAAACAACGAATCATTTGGTGCATCGTTGTAAACAATATCCAAAGGTAAGTCAGAGAAGATAATCAAAGGATACAATGTTTCTAAAATTTTAGAGAATTCTTTGTACTTTAAACTGTCTGGTATTTCCACTTCAAAGGTTGCCCAAAAAGGTGGCATATAAACTTTACTACCTTGCCTGCTAATTGAAATTGAATCGGAGGTTTTTAGATGCGGAAACGCTTTGGTTGCAGATAGAATAGAAATATCAAATAATTCTTTTTGCTCAAAATCTTTTAAAACTTTTCTCCCATTCGCATTTAGAAGGTCTCTAATAAGTACAGTTTGTATTCTATCATCATCGACTAGTGTCCAATCTATTAACTTAAGATTAAATCGAACCAAAAGAACTCTAGGAGAGAGGGGGTATGTTTGTGATGCTCTTCCTTCACCGACAAGGAATAGAAACAAAGTTAAAATAAGTATTTTCATAAATTTACTGTTATCTAGTTATTAAATATACAAATTAGTTACTAAACATACAAATTTTTTTAAAAAAAAGCAGGAAATTTCGACTATTTATAAATGGTCACGGATTCTGTATATATTCAATTAAAAGTATGATTTGTCTAGTTGATTGTTAATTTTTTATTCTCAATGGCTTGATTATCTCTATATAATTGATAAAAATAAGTCCCGTTCCATTCTTTTGTGTTAATAGTAATTACTTTTTCTGATATTTTATCATTCTCATAAACTACTGCGCCTTTTGCATCAACAATTTTCAGTTGTAAATTTTCCAAATTAACTTGGTTTAATTCAACCGTGATTGAGTTTGAAGCCGGAATTGGGTAGATTAAACTTTCATTAATTATAGATAAATCTTCAACTCCTGCTAAGGGTAATACAGTTATAGTGCCAGTCATACCTGAGCCAAAATGCACATCACATCTGTAATCGTATGAGCCAGCAATTGTAAAAATGTAGGTATAAACCCATCCTGAGCCTATATTATTTCCAAACGAGTCAGGATTACTTGGGAAAGTAGCTGTTGTTCCATTCACATTATGAGTACCTGAAGAATTTGTCCATCGAACAGTGTCACCCACATTGATACTGATGTTAGATGGAGTGAAAGTAACTCCACTTGCATCAATGTTAGTTAATGTTTGTGAAAAAGAAAAATTCGCAAATAATAACAGAGCGAAAAATGATAGGTGTTTTTTTAATGTAGTGATTGATTTCATAGGTTTTTTTATTTTATTATTGATATAAACTTAAAACAAAAAAACCAAATACTCAAAAAAAATTTCACTTAATGTTCTCTAAGTACTCATACGCCTTTTGAACAGAGATGAATTTTTCCTTTGCAATTTTTCGCTGTTGTGAAGATGCATTGTGAAATTTATCTGGATGATGCAACTTAACCATTTTACGGTATGCTTTCTTTATTTCGTCAAAAGATTCCTTTTCTGAAACCCCAAGTATCTTGCACGATAAAGCACGTCGAGTGGTGGGGCTAACTTTACTTTTGAAAGATTCTCGTGAACTTTTCTCATAAGATTGGTACATTCCTATAACACTTTGAAATTCTTTGGGTGATACTTTTAAAAAGAATGCGATGGTTTCCAAAAGTTTGAGCTCTGACGCAACCAACCTTCCGTCGACCATACAAAGTCCTGCGAGAAAATAAATGATTTGAATGCGCTCACTCTTTTTTCTGACTTTAAAATTCAACCAACTAGATACAGCATTAATTCTCTCAGGGTTTCGGTAAGCAGCGGTCAATGATTCCCTAAAATCATAGTTACTTGTCTTAAAATACTTCCGGAAATAGCTTGAGATGTATTTTATCTTCCCACTAACGTCATCTCTGTCTTTAGCTATAAGTTGTGCAGCAAGGTAAATATATGCTTCTAGCAGATTATCACGGGAATAAGGAAGGGAGCTGTCAAAAATACCATTCTTCCAGTCATAATCAGCTTTCCTTATTTTTAGCCAGTATATTCCTCCGATTATAAAAGGCAAGAAAAACCAAAAACCAAAATTCTCCGTAACGTTATCATTTGGTTGGTTGTATCCGCTCTGAAGTATTATTGTATAAAGCATTGGTGTAAAATTAAAAATCCCACGCAAATTGCGCAGGATTTTAATATAGTTGGATTTTTTATTTCACCAACTCCATTTCTTCTATGAGGTTCGTTGCACCGAATACTTTATCAACCAACCACAAAGTATAGCGAATATCCAAAGAAATTGTTCGTTGGATATTTGTTTCAAAAAAGATATCTCCAGACATTGCTTCCCAATTTCCGTCAAAGGCTGTGCCAATTAGCTGACCGTCTCCATTGATAACCGGAGAACCAGAGTTACCACCTGTGATGTCGTTGTTAGAAAGAAAATTGACAGTTAAATTACCATTTTTATCAGCATACTGACCGTAATCCTTCTGTTTCCATGTTGATTTTATTTTTGGATGAACTACAAATTCAGGATTAGAAGGGTCTTCCTTTTGCATAACCCCATCAATAGTTGTAACAAAATCATACGCCACTGCATCTTTAGGATTGTATGGTAATACATTACCGTAAGTTAATCGCAAAGTAGAGTTTGCATTTGGATAGTACATTTTTTTTGGATTCATGTCTCTTAATCCAGCAATAAAATAACGGTTTGCTTTCTGTAAATTATCTTTTGCATCCTTCAATTTATCAGTACCAGTAGCTTTCTCATAAGCACCATTGATATCAACTATTAACTTGAATAATGGATCTTTTTGCATCGTTTTCAAAGAAGGCGCAGCGTTGAAAGAATCAAACTTTTCTTTATTTAAAAACATTGATTTCTTCTTGATTAATTTCATGTATTTTTCTACACCTTTCATTCCTTTTGCTGCTATTTTTTTAGCCAATGGTCCTAATTGAGATTCAGGAATATCGTTTAAATACATGTGCAATACATTGTGAATGATATCCAACTCAATGTCCATATCTGCACTTTCAAAATAATCATCGCTCATTTGCCCAAAGCGACCTGCAAGCGTTTTAGCTCTATCTTCTTGTCCTGCTATCATAGCATCTGCCCAGAATTTATAACGAAAAGCAGTAACATTTGCCCCTACAGTATAAATATACTCGGATTGATAGACCTTAATGTTAACTATATCGTTTGTGCTTTTGTAGTAATTTTCCATAGAGCCAAGAACATCATGTGACATTTTTATGTTTTTGAGATAGTCTCTATACTCTGTTTCTATAGCTTGCTTTTTTCCTACAACATCATTGTTTTTCACTTGCTCTGTTTGGCCAATGAAATACTTCCAATAATTAGCAACTTGTGCATATGTAGCCGAATAATTTAATCGAACCGCATCATCTTTGTCCATATAGCGTTTCATTATTTTTAACTTCTTTGCTCTAATATCCACTCTTTTTGGCTGTTCTAGGGTAACTGCCTGTTCAACGCCCCAAGAACTCAAGTATCTGTCAGTAGAGCCTGGAAAACCTAGAATCATCGCAAAATCATCCTTTTCAACACCTTTTATACTAATAGGAAGTGCATGTTTAGGCACGTACGGCTTGTTTTCTGAGCTAAAAGGAGCAGGCTTATTGTCTTTGTTAGCATAAATTCTAAACATAGAAAAATCTGCTGTATGTCTAGGCCACATCCAATTGTCTGTGTCACCTCCAAATTTACCTGCAGACTGAGGAGGAGTTCCAACAAAACGAATGTCGTTAAATTTCTCTTTTACAAATAAGTAGAATTCATTTCCTTCAAAAAATGAACTGATGGAAGCGCTGTAATTGGTTCCTTCAGTTGCTTTATCCTGGAGAACTCTTGATAATTCTCTTATTTTCATGTTGCGTTCATCTTCAGTCATATTCTCATTTAGTTCACTAAGAATAGCTTGAGTAACGTCTTCAATTCTCACAATAAATGTTGCGTGCAAACCTGGAACTGGTATTTCTTCTGCGTTATTTTTTGCCCAAAAACCATCATCTAAATAGTTATTCTCCTTTGTAGATGCTTCAGCAATTGCTTCATATCCACAATGATGATTCGTTAAAATTAAGCCTTGTTTAGAAATTATTTCTCCTGTACAAAATCCGCCAAAGGAGATTATGGCATCTTTGATAGATGATTGGTTGATGGAATACAATTCTTCTTGTGTCAGTCGAAGTCCATGTTTCTTCATGTCTTCATAGTTTCTACCCAATAAGAATGGAAGCCACATTCCTTCGTCGGCCTTCGCTATTGTTCCTACTAATAGGAATAATGTAATCAATGTAATTTTAATTTGTTTCATTTTCTGGTTTTGTAAATAAGAGTGACAAGATAAGCAGAATTTTCTGATTGATATGATGAATTTTCTTGTAAATTTGAAGTTAAGGAATCGAGACAGTGGAATTTCTAAGATGAAACAAAAAGACATCAATAATTGGGTCAATAAAAGAAAGGAACATTTAAAAAAAATGAATCCGGAAGAAATTTTTGATGGAATTAAACGTGGTGATCGAGTAGCTTTAAGTTTAGGAATTACACTTGTTGAGAGTCAGAATCCAGATCATCGTAAAAGGGCGAATGAATTAATTCAACGTTGTCTGAAAATCAATACGAATTCTATACGTGTTGGTATTACTGGGGTACCGGGCGTTGGTAAGTCAACCTTTATAGAATCGTTTGGTAAAATTCTGATCGAGAAAGGCCATCAATTGGCAGTTTTAACCATTGACCCTTCAAGTTCTATTTCTGGAGGCTCCATTCTTGGAGATAAAACAAGAATGCATAATCTATCTGTCAATAAAAATGCCTTTATTCGACCGTCACCAGCTGGGGATACTTTGGGTGGGGTTGCTCGGAAAACAAGAGAGACTATCATTCTTTGTGAAGCTGCCGGTTTTGATGTTATATTAATAGAGACGGTTGGAGTAGGGCAATCGGAAACAGTGGTGAAGTCCATGGTTGACTTTTTCTTATTGCTTATGCTTTCTGGAGCAGGAGACGAGCTACAGGGTATCAAGAAGGGTATTATGGAAATGGCAGACGCCTTGGTCATTACAAAATCTGATGGCGATAATACCAAAAACGCAAAGATGGCTGCAAGAGAATACAAAAACGCGATGCATTTATTTCCTCCAAATGAAAATGAATGGATTCCTCAAGTAGAAACTTGTAGCTCTTATACGAATGAAGGAGTTGCAGAGATTTGGGATACAATTGAGTCGTTTAGAAATCAAATGATAACGAATGGTCATTTTGAGAAAACAAGAAATGAGCAAGATAAAATGTGGCTTATTGAAACACTAAAAGAAATGTTGTTGAACGATTTCTTTTTAAATCCCAAAATGCTCACTGAATTAAAAGTAATGCAAAATCAAGTGGAGAAAGGAGAGTTGTCTCCTTTTTTAGCGGCAGAAAAAATTTATCAATCTTATAAAAAATGACCGAAGAATTTAAAATAACGGGAGACTATATTGAACTCATTCAATTGTTAAAAGCCACAGGAATTGCTCAAACAGGAGGTCATGCAAAAATAATTGTGGATGAACATGTTGTTTTTAGAAACGGAGAGTTAGAAACTAGAAAACGAGCAAAATTGATTATAGGAGATGTGATTGAAATTGAAGACAATCGGATTACTTTGACTTAGCATTGTTATCTTTAAAAACCCCAATCAACAATCTATTAGCGTTCTCAGAGACTCTTTAGTTGTTTGTCAAATGAAGTCAATGCTCTCCTAGGCACTCGTTTATGCTCACTGAGGCTCTCGAAGTGAGCATTAGAACAACTGCTGGACTTCTTTTTTCAATACATCTACAGCAATTTCGGTAGGAAGAACCCCAACTTCTGAACAAATCTCAAATATTTTTCCCGATAGATCCATACCGTTAGAAGTTGCAGTCATTTGCCTCCCAGCCAAATTGATAATTTTAATCGTTTCTTCTTTTGCTTTTTTTACAAGGTCCCAAGTAGCTGGTGCAATGTACATTTGCTGAGCAATGTTGTGTTCATATTCTTCTCGAATAGCTTCTAATAACTTAACTTGCATACCGGCAGATGGCAATCCTGGGTTATTTAACCGCATAACCATACTATTGGGATGAATTCTTTCCATGAGTAGGATTGCTCTTTGATAAGCATCTACTCGATTTGGTAAAAAGAAGCTCTGTCTTTCTTTTTTTAACTCAGAATTTAAAACTAGTAATTCTTTCTCATAAGTTTTTCTCATAAAGAATATAGCTGTCAATAAAACGGCTCCTGCAGGAATTAGTACTAAAGCAATTTGAAAAAGATATTCCATAGTTTAAATGTATTTGATACAAATATAGAATTCTAAGTTTGAAAAAAGTAACATTATTATTTATCTTACGTCTAATTCATAGTTAAAACCTTCGTTTTGGCGAATAGAATAAAAATTAGTGAATGAAAAAGGAATTTTCAATAGTATATAAACAATTCAGTCATTGGACTGAATTGGATAAAAATGACCAATCATTAGTTGAGTCAGCGAATGATGCTATGAGCAAGGCATATGCTCCTTACAGTAATTTTAATGTTGGAGCAGTTGCTCTTCTTTCAAATGGAGAGCTTGTAAAAGGGAATAACCAAGAAAATATTGCTTACCCTTCTGGACTGTGTGCGGAACGAGTTGCTTTGTTTTATGCAGGTGCTAATTTCCCAAATGAATCAATCAAAACCTTATGTATCGTTGCAAAAGGTGACTTGGTGCCGGTAGAAACGATATTATCTCCGTGCGGTAGTTGCCGTCAAGTAATGGTAGAGTCAGAAAAACGACAAGGGAATTCTTTTAGAGTTATTTTGGTCAGTCAGAATGGAGCAGTCGTTGTCTTTAATTCTGCCGTTGACTTATTGCCATTAGCATTTGGTGTATGAGAGGTATGAAACTATTTTGTTCGTTGATGCTTCTTACCGTAATTGTATCTTGTAGCTCTATGAAAGGTAAAGATTCAGTAAAGGATGGAGGGTCTAAAATTATTTCTGATACATCCTCTGTAGAATTATATTCATTTGATGAAAAGGATACTTCTCTAATGATAATGGACTACCAGTACTTCCAATATGACCCGTTAACAGGAAAATCTTCTCTTAATTATCAAGACTCTGTAAATCAGAAAGTTGTTGATTTTATTAATAATTCGACTTCAATGGAGTCGATGGATAATAGCATTAAAATTTCGGAACAGTTTTTTGAAAAGTCAATCAATAAAATGGCCGATTATTACAGGGTAGATCTTTATGATAGTGGACAATCAATTTGGCATTATGAGGCGTCTGTCAAAATCAATAATGACTTTAAAGATTTTTCGCAATTGTCCTGTTGGACGTGGTCCTATACCGGCGGCGCACACGGGAATGGTTTTAGTTCATATTTTTTGACCGACAAAATAGATGGTAGGGCATTGAAAACAGTCGATTTCATCACTGATACTTCCGAATTAAATAAAATAGGAGAAGAATTTTTTAGAGAAGCGGTCAATATTTCGAAAGATACTGACTTGGCGGAAGAAGGTTTTTGGTTTGACGAAAATAAATTTGGTTTTACAGATATTTTTTTTTTCAATGATGAAGGAATAAATTTTTTCTTCAATACCTATGAAATTGCAAGCTACGTGGATGGACCATTAACAGTTACAATTCCTATAGAAAGGGTTAAGCACCTATTAAAAAGAACACTAAAATAGTAAAGATAATTTCGGCAAATTAATTCAAGGTCAATTTCCACTAAGAATTTTATATATTTGCCTTTACATTAAAATAAAGATTAAGAATATGGCTATAAAGTCACCAAAGAAAACAGTTAAGACAGCTAAGAAAAAAGTACCTGTTGGAAAGCCTAAGTTTTCTAAAGAAACTTACATAAAGTGGTACAAAGACATGTTACTCATTCGAAAGTTTGAGGAAAAAACGGGTCAACTTTATATTCAACAAAAATTTGGTGGATTTTGTCACCTTTACATAGGTCAAGAAGCAATCGTTGCTGGAACAGTTAGCGGAAGCAAAAAGGGCGATAAACACATGACAGCATATAGAAGTCATGGTCATCCGATTGCTTTAGGAACTGATCCTCGTGTTTTAATGGCTGAACTGTATGGTAGAACGACAGGTTGTTCTAAAGGTAAAGGCGGTTCTATGCACTTTTTTGACAAGGAAGTTGGTTTTATGGGAGGTCATGGAATCGTAGGTGCTCAAATTGCCATGGGTGCTGGTGTTGCTTTTGCAGAACAATACAATGAAACTGGAAATGTAGCATTCGTTTCAATGGGTGATGGAGCTGTTCGGCAAGGAGCTTTACACGAAACATTCAACATGGCTATGCTTTGGAAATTGCCAGTGATTTTTATCATAGAAAATAATAACTATGCGATGGGGACTTCTGTAGAAAGAACAACCAATGTTCAGGATTTATCAAAAATCGGTCTATCTTATGATATGCCGTCAAAATCAGTTGACGGAATGTCTCCAGAAGCTGTTCATGAAGCAATTGAAGAAGCAGCGACAAGAGCCAGAAAAGGTGATGGACCCACTTTGTTAGATATTAGAACATATAGATATAAAGGGCATTCAATGTCTGACCCTCAGAAATATCGAACAAAAGCAGAACTGGCTGAATGGACGGAGAAAGATCCTATTGAGAATTGCTTGAAAGTAATTCAAAACAATAAATGGTTGACTGATAAGAAAGTCAAAGAAATTCAAGAATGGGTAAAGAAAGAAGTCGCAGAGTCAATTGAATTTGCAGAGAATTCTCCATTCCCAGAAGGAAAAGAGTTATACGAAGACGTTTATATGGAGGAAAATTATCCTTTCATTGTAGAATATTAAAAGAATAGAATTAAGATGGCGGAAATTATTTACATGCCCAAATTAAGTGACACGATGACGGAAGGAGTTGTGGCTGAATGGTTAAAGAAAGTTGGTGACGAAGTAGAATCTGGAGAGATTCTGGCTGAAATCGAAACGGACAAAGCAACGATGGAATTTGAATCGTTTTACGATGGAATTCTACTACATATTGGTGTTGAAAAGGGAGGAGTGGCGCCTATTAACGCTATTCTAGCCGTTATTGGAGAGAAAGGAGAGGATGTAAAGAAAATTTTAGCAGATGTTGAAAAATCTAAGCCTGCCGAAGAAAAGGAAGAACCTAAAACCGAGGTCAAGGCAGAACCTGTCAAAGAAGAAGTGAAAATAGTTGATGTTAAAGCGGTTGAGTCTTCACCGAAGCCATCTGCAACTATTACAAATACGAATGGTAGAATTTTCGCTTCCCCTCTTGCAAAGAAAATGGCAAATGATCAAGGTATCGATCTGTCCAGCGTTAAAGGAACGGGTGAAAATGGTAGAATAATAAAAGCTGACATCGATCATTATACTCCTTATGTTGGAGCAGCTGGAGGCAGAGCATTTGTTGGTACTGAATCTTTTACAGATGAACCTGTTTCTCAAATGAGAAAAGTAATTGCCAAAAGATTGGCAGAAAGTAAATTTTCAGCTCCTCATTTCTACTTGACACTAGATATTGATATGGATAACGCCATTTCAACCAGAGCTTCCATGAATTCGATTGAGGGAATCAAAGTTTCCTTTAATGACATGGTTGTTAAAGCCTGTGGATTAGCATTAAGAGAGCACCCTACTGTAAATAGTTCATGGATGGGTGATTTTATCAGAAGAAACGATCATATCCATATTGGAGTTGCCGTTGCTGTTGATGAAGGCCTTTTGGTGCCTGTTATTAGATATGCAGATGGAAAAGACTTAACTGCTATCGGTACAGAGGTGAAAGAATTAGCGATAAAGGCAAAAACAAAAAAACTACAACCTGCTGAGTGGGAAGGTAACACGTTTACTATTTCTAATCTAGGTATGTTTGGTATCGAAGAATTCACAGCAATAATAAATCCACCAGATAGCTGTATTATGGCTATTGGAGGTATAAAACAAGTGCCCGTTGTGAAAAATGGTCATGTTGTACCAGGTAATGTGATGAAAATAACCTTGTCTTGTGATCATCGCGTCGTTGACGGAGCATCTGGAGCCGCATTCTTAAATACGTTTAAAGAGTACATGGAGAATCCGGTAACTTTGTTATTGAAGTAATTGACTGTAACTTTTTTGGTCTGGTTTATTATATAATAAACCAGAGTTATGAAAAAATTACTTTCCACCTTAATCGTTTTATTGTTATTTTTCAACGCTTCAGCGTCTGACATTCTATTCAACCGCTTAGACAATCTGTATAAAAAGGATAAGAAGAAGTGCTTGGTCGTAGCGAAAAGATACATGGAGTATTTACCCAAAGAATCTTCATCTTATTACTTTGCATCAATAGTCTATAAGTACAAAGCTGAAAATGCCAGAAACAGTCGCGGAGAATATTTGCATTTGAAAAAAGCAATCAGTTATGCAGTCCAGTTTGAAAATAAAAAAGACGAAGCACTCCAAAATGAAGTGAACTGGTTGCACATAAAAGCTGAACTAAGCGAAGATGCCACAGTATTGATTTCTAAACTTAAAGAGGACAATGAATTTGCTTTTAGTGAAAGATTAGATACTGAGCTTTCCAAAATGAATAATGAATACTTCATAGAAGATATTACGGCAGAAGAGCTCGCTTCAAATGAACTGAGTAAAAACAAGATATCAGAAGTGTTTACAGCAAGTAATTCTACTAAAATGTTTTACGGAATGCCGAAAGGAAATGAGGTTATCCAATCTGAGAGTGAGTCTGGTGAACAAGAACTGCTTGGATATATTAATGCAGAACGAAAAAAATTAGGAATGGTTCCACTGGAATGGGCAGAAGGTCTTGCAAAAGCAAGTCGGTACCATGCCTATGATTTAGGAACCCAAAATTACTTCAATCATTCAACCTATGATAGAAAAAATGGGAAATTAGTAAAAATTGGAGGAACTTTTGATAGAATTAAGAGATTCTACAGTGAATCATTTGTCAATGGAGAAAATATTGCTGCAGGTAACGGCTCACCCCAGAAGACATACATGCAATGGTTCAATAGTAAAGGCCATTATAACATAATGTTTAACCCTATTAGTACAAAAATAGGCATCGGTGTTTATTATGTAGAGGATTCTCCTTTTGGATACTATTGGTCAATGAGTACAGCTAAATAACTCATTTCATCAAGTTTTATACTTCTTCAGTAAAGAATAATCATAAATTTTCATTCTTAATATCCATTGGATGCGTTTGATAGAAAGTTAAATTACTATCTTTAGTTCATTGATTTGAAAAAAGCTTTTATAAACCATTTAAAACTAAGTATGAAACTATTAATCATTATTCTACTAGCATCTTTTAGTGTTGTTGGTCAATCAGGTTGGGAATTAATTACACAAAACAAACTTTCTGATGCAAGAATTCAGTTTGAAAAAACGCTTCAAAAGGATTCTATAAATTACCAAGCACTCACCGGTATGATTTTCGTTACAGAGGTCGCTCAGGATAAGCTAATCCATGAAAGAATGGTCAATACTTTACTTAGGAATCATTATTCTGATCAATTGTACTATAGCTTACGTAGTCAGACATCTTTAGAAAGTGAAGAATTGGAAAACCGCTCATTTCGCTTTCAAATTTATGACAAATACAATGAGGCTATTGACTTATTAGAAGAAAGAGAATTCGAAAAGTCGAAAGAAAAATATGCCGAAGTCAACAGTCCATTCGTTTGGAGTTATTTAGGGCCTTTTCAAAATATTAATGGTTATGGTTATGTAAAGGAATTTGAAGTTGAAGGAAAAAACTACGACAACACCTTGGTTTATGAAAATGTTATGAATCAAAGTCTTAAATGGGTGGAGCCGAAATACCATCATCCTAAGTTCAGTATCAACTTTAAAAGACACTTAGGTGTTAGTTACAATAATGCAGTTTGTTTCGCGAACTCATTTTTTACAACAGATAAAGACCAGGATGTTTTTATTCGCATTGCCCGAAATTCACCGATGAAAATTTGGTTGGATGATCAACTGGTTTTTGGGCAAGACAATGCCATTAATTATGATTTAGATGCAGAATTTGTGAAATTACACATCAAAAAAGGTGCACACAGAATTTTTATCAAGTCTATTGTGGGTGATTATTTCGATGGTGATTTAACCTCACGTTCTTATGGCACTTCTTATGATTTGTATCAGAATTATAAAGGAGGTATTGATGTAATGAAATCAATGGAAATCAAAAGTGAAAATAAATTCATCAATGTAATTCGTTTTACGAATGAAAATGGAGAGCCAATCGCAATGACTTCTAGTTTTGATACTCAGCCTTATGATAAGGGGAATTATTCGCCCGCGTTTTCAGAGGGTAATTATATTAATGAATTGAAAAAAAATATCGAGGAAAATCCAAATGATCTTTTTAATCTATACCTGCTGCAAGCTGCATCCCTAGAACATGGCAATCTAAATCAAATGGAAGAATATTTCTACCTGAAGCATAAGGACAACTCAGAAAGTGTATTTTATAAATACATTGCTGCAAAAATTTTCATGATCAATGGTAAACGAGAGAAAGGGTACTATGTATTGGATGGTATTGACTTAGAGCAAAATCCAATTTATGCGACCTACAGTGATAAACTCAAGGAAATTGATCCGATTAATAATTCCGAAGAATTTGTTCCTAAGCTAGAAGAACTTTTGAAAATTGCTCCTACAAATTTAGGTTTAATCATGTTGAAAGGGAATTATCTTAAAGAAGAAGGAAAAACTGATTTATTAAAGGTTTTTATAGAGAGTGTTATGTTGACATATCCTGAATTTGATGAAAATTATTCCCTAGAGTTACTATTGGATGAAAATTATAAACCCTACGATTATGACCTGAATAATAATTATGAAAGTGATGAAAAAAAGGACTTGAAGGAAGCTAAAAAGAACATCACTAAGCGTTTTGTGACATGGGATTACAATAAATTAATTAAGAAATACAAGAAAGACGAAAAAGAAGAAAAAGTATTGGCATTATACAATGAATTGATAGAGGTTGAGCCATATAAAATTGACCCAAGAGAAGACAAAGCTAAATATTTATTCAACCTTGAGAGGTATGATGAGGCAGTTGTTACATTGGAAGAAATTTTGACCATTAATCCTCGAAGTCATAGCGTTTTTGAGTTAAAAGGAGATATTTATTTCGACCAAAAGAACGAAGAAAAAGCTTTAGAAAATTATTTGATTGCTATTGATCTGTCTAAAAAAGTGGATTACTTCGGATACTCTAGTGGAAATAGTATTCAGAAGAAAATAGATAAAATAAAAGGAAAAACGAAGCTAAAAGAGAAATTTGAACAAACTTCATTCAATGACTGGATGTCTGATGAGTCGTGGGTTGATCAGGCAAGGGATGAAGAGTCTTTGATTCTTGGTTACTCAACCGATTTGCATTATGACAAGAAAGGGAAAGCAAACATGTATTCTAAAATCATGATTCTTATTCTTACCGAAGCGGGAGCATCTAGCTGGGTACAATACGATTTCTCACGGTTGGGAAGCATTGATGTAGTAAAAGTGATTAAAGAGAATGGTTCAGAACAAATACCCGATGTGAGAAGAGGTTTTGTCGTTTTTAAAACTTTGGAGCCTGGCGATGTTATCCAAATCGAAGCAAGTTCCAAATGGACTCCATCCAACGATTTAGGGAATAATTTGATTTTTTTCAATTACGCCTCCTTTCATGCACCCATTATTGACTATAAATTGGAAGTAGCGTTACCAGAAGGGAAGAAGGTTAACATTTTAACTCATAAGCTAGAAGACAACCATCTTAAGAATACAAAAAATGGAATGGACTTCTACAAATGGAAATATAGAAACCTGCCAAAGAGCACTTTTGAGGAAGCAGTAATTGATGACAATGATATTTATGCAAATATCCAATTGAGTACAATTGAAGACTGGAGTAAAGTAGTGAACTGGTATCAGGCCAAAACATACCGTAAACTTGATTCTAAGTATGAAATCAGAGAAGTGTTGGACACGTTGATTAAAGGAGGGATGACAGAAATGGAGAAAACGATTGCGGTTTACAACTATGTTACCAAAGAGATTAACTATTCTTTTACCTCACTATTGAATTCAAATTACATTCCTAAAAATGCTGATTTAACTTGTTCTAGTAAAATTGGTGATTGTAAAGATGTCGCTACGGTAATGATTAACATGCTAAATGAATTAGGGATTAATGCTTACTATGTTTTAGTAAAAACCAACAACTATTTTGATATGGAAATTACTCCGAGTCTATACTTTAACCATGTCATTGCAGGCGTTGAAATGAATGGAAAGCAACATTATTTTGATCTAACAACTGACAATTATCCTCATACTGTGACTAACATTTCTGACAGTTATGCATGGGCATTAAAAGTGAGAGGAGAAGATGAAGAATTATTTAGACTACCGAATGACTATTTGAATGTTGACAAAAATATGATGGAGTTTGAGATTCATGCAGCAATAGATACTGACCACATGCTTGACGTAGAAGTTGATGTTGTTTATCATGGAATTAATGCGGGTTACGTTAGAGAGAATTTAAAATCATTGCCAAAGAATGAAATGGAGAATATTATCCTTTCTATGATTGGAGATGACATCTATAGTAATATTCAATTTGAAAGTTATAATTTTACCAATATAGACGCGATTTCAGATCCGCTTAAAGGGACATATAAGTTCAAAGCAAAAAAATATTCTGAGCATATTTTGGATATCTACTTCATGAATATACCTTTTATGAATGTTATCTCGAACAGTGTTGTGTTCTCAAGTGATAAGCGAATGAATACCATTAACTTGAATAAGATTATTGATGCGGCCCCAACTAAAGAGACACTTTATTTTTCTTACCCGAAGAATTTGAGACTATATAAATTACCAAAGGATATCCACATGGAAAATGAATACTTTTCGTATGATGTTAAATTCACCAAAGAGAAAGATGAATTAAAAGTGGTGAAAACGCAGATTTTCTTTAGACAAAGAATAGAAGTAGGAGAGTTTGAGTCATTTAAAGAGAAATATTTGGAGCTCAATGAACTGGATCAAACAAAGATTGTATTAATTAGCAAGAATAGCTCTATAAGGTAAAGAAGAAAAACGAGTAGATTTAAACCATAATTCGCTTGTTGTTGTATAATTTACGTGAAATTTAGGATATGATTTAGCAAAAATAGTTCGTGTTTAATTTGGTTATTATTATTATTATTATTATTGAAGTCTAACCAATTAAAATGTTCAATTATGAAGAAGATTATTTTATTTTCTATTATTGCTGTTACTAGTATTTTGTTTACAAATTCTTGTGAGAAATTAGGTCCCGATGACTTTAAGGAAAACTCCACTAATTCTACCTATCAGTCAATCGTTGATGAGAGAATTGTTGAGGATGTCAATTATGAAGTAATTGAGAAAGGTCCTCAATGTAGTTGCTCTGTTTCCTGCTTTTGGTCAAGTTGTGAGACGAGATGTCCTGTAACTAATGGAGTTTGTACTGCAGTTTGTTCATGTGCAAGTGTTGTTGTTTGGGGATTAAGTTTTGGAACAACTGCAATTTGTGGCTGTGGTAGTGCAACTGTAGGCTCTGTTAAAGGTTTATATTTGGATGATGAAAATATTATTCACTTTGAAAACTTTAAAACTTGGATTCAAGGTATTAACTCGCCTACTATGAATAAGCTAAGAGCTAAACTAAACGTAGTTATTAATGTCGCAAATAATAACAATCCATCAGTGGGAAATGCAGTTAGTAAATTTCTTATAGCGATAGAAGAAGTAACTGAATCTGAAGCTCAGCATATTGCAACTTTTATTGAAAGAGGATGCAAAACGTGTACTAGAATTTAATATTGATGAATCTGATTATTAAACTATTTATAAGCAGTGCAATATTCATTTTTGCATTTTCGAGTTGTGCGAAAAATGTAGAAAAAGCAGCAATTGATTTGACTAATTTTTCAGGCAATCATAGTAAAGTTATAATAAAAACTTTTGAAGGAAAGATTCTTTTTATAGATTCCTCTAGCGCAAAGGTTATCGATGTAAGATTTTTTTCAAATGAATTGAAATTTGATAAGGATTTAATACAAATCAATTTATTTATAGATAGTAATACTAAGCAAGTGAACTTTACCTGTCCTTTTGAAAAAAGGGCAGGTAACATTTACATTGTGCAGGACGCACCTGACAGTATATCTAACTCTTCTTATACTTTTAATTTTTTTGACAAAAAGATAGAAGTTCTGTTTGAAGGCAGTGAGCATCTACGCAATTATACGTCCTATATATCGAGTATGAGTCGTTTTAAAAACTTTAACGATTTTGATGAAATTAAATTAGATTATTTTAAAGGCCTACAGGAATTTATTACCAAGAGTGATTACTCTCAAGTTGGAGGTATGCTTTTGTTGATGTTTAAGAATGACTTATTACGTGATGGCGAAAATGATTTTGAGGATATTATAAACAAAATTGATTCTATTGCTTGCAGTCAAGAAGGTATTTATGAGCTTTCCTGTGGTGACTATAAAAATCCTGACTTTAAAAAGAATAGTAATTGCGATGATGTTTCCGTAGATGATTTATTTTTACAATCGTCAGTTTCATTCATTCATCCTTCTTTGTATGAGAATAAAGTTGTTGTTCTCGACTTTTGGGCAACATGGTGCAGTCCGTGTAAAATAGAATTGTTCTACTTGGATTCACTAAACCGAACTTATTATTCCGATTCTCCAGTATATTCTATAGCAGTTTCTATTGATAATAAACCGGAGCTCGCATGGGACTATTTTAAGAAATATGAGGATCAATTAGGGACACTTAATACTTATTTTAATGATGGTTGCATGAGTAAAAATTACAACATTGAATTTGTACCTCAAAATTTTATTTATGATAAAAAACATAAACTGAGGTATAAAAATTTACACGGAGAAGAATTAAAGGAAGCTATAGATGAATTAATTAAAGAATAAACCTTAAAATTCTCTCAGCAGAGGAAAAACTAGTTTTAATGCATTATTTAAAACTGGATATTCTAGTATGCCGGACAAAAATGGTATATTATCGGAAAACTCTAGTGATCCAAAAGATAATTACGCTAGAGCTGGTATTATAAGTCTTTTAACAGGGCAACAAAACCCTACTGGAGGAGCTGTATTGTGAGATGGTATGGATCTAGTATCTAATTACGTTGGCAAAACAGATATCTTAGACCATCCTAAATATAAACAATATGGCTCTGTACAAATTAAAAGCGGTGATATTGAAGAAATGATATCTTTTTGGTCAGACCCTTCAAATAGAAAATACATTAATATTAAATCAAAGATTTTAGCTGACCAATATTTAAACTATGGAATGAATAAAACAAGCTTAGGTTATACATTAAGGAATCCATGGACAGGTGGTGATTTCATAGGAAGAAGAAAGGCTAGTAAACAATCTTCTAGGGAACAGTCTTCTTCACAAATTATATCTACAGGTGTTCATGGAGGTACAATTTTCTGGAGATATCAGCATAATAAATAAAATTTAATTACTCATGAAGATTATAACTCGAATGTTAACTCTGACACTCTTAATATTTCTAATTGCATGTGATAACTTACGTACCATCAATCCAAATAAAGAGCACGATTTTAAAAATTCAAGTACTGAAAGTCTTATTATTGAATATCCAAATCCAAATACTTTAGATTTATCATGTAAGGAAATTGCGTTAAACTTTTATAGGATTCATGACGTAAAAGTTTCAAAGTTTTATGAAGTCTGGAACAAACTAGGTTATGATTTTAATGACGGTGTATTTACTCTTCAAAGAGATTTTGATTCAGGTAATAATCGAAAAGTTTATAGTCGATTGTTTTTTTTTCTTGGAAGAACGATGATTTTTATGCTGATTCAATAAGGGTGGAAGAATTTGAAGAAAAAATTATAGTTCATACAGAAATATTCCAAAACACAAAATTATCAGAAATTAAAGATATTGGATGCGAATATTGTTAACCTCACCCGCTGCGCTGGATTTGCAATCCTGCGTATAAATAAGCATAATCTAACACAAGTAACCATTTCCCCTGCTCATTCCACGCATTCCACAACAAAAGCGTTCCAACATTGAAACGTATTATTAAAGTAGAGTAATCTTCTTTTCTCCCCTGCTCCCGCCCGAAGAATAAACTAAATCGCTCGTTTGCATTCGTAACGCGTTCGGCATCATCTCCTTCACGAATCTTTCGTGTTGTCCTGACCTCTGAAGTTAAACAGCTATCAAACCAACGCATTTTCCTCATCTCATCTCAAATCCCTTCAACTTTTAGTATATTTTTTACTCACTTCCTCATTTTTGGATTGAATTTTGTAATTTAGACCGAAATTGAAAACGAATCAACTAACAAGCAATGAATTTAACAAAAAGAATTCTCTTTTGTGCGTCTTTATTATTCTTCGTAAATGGAGTGATAGCGCAAGAAGACACCATTGTCAAAGCTGTTATTCTTGACAGTACTGACACCGCGGCAGATAAATTTTACAATGCTGGAGTAGAAGCATTTGGAGCAAAAAAATATGAAGATGCGATAACCAATTTTTCCGAGGCCATCAAAATGAATGAAAATTTTGAAAAGGCATACTACAATAGAGGGCTGACTTATTATTCTATCGATAAACATGCAGAAGCAATCACTGATTTTGACAAAGCAATTTCCTTGAGAGAAGATGCAGAAACTTATTTTAAACGAGGCGAGTCTAAACAAGCATTGAATGATAAGGAAGGCGCTACCGCAGATTATACTAAGACTGTCGAGTTAAATGCAAGTCATGCAAAAGCATATTACAATCGTGCATTTTTCAAATTCTCAGACAAAGATTACAAAGCAGCTATTGATGATTATACAAAAGCAATCGCCGCAAAAAAGGATTTTGCCTATGCATACAACGATAGAGCATCTGCTAAAAGACAATTAGACGACTTTAAAGGTGCAATTGCTGATTACAAGAAAGCAATCATGATCGATAACAAAATGGCATTCGTACATAACAATCTGGGCAGTGCTAAAAGAAAGGAAGGCGATTTTAAAGGTGCAATCATGGATTATTCAAAAGCAATAAGTTTGGATAAAAAATATTTCATTGCCTATAACAACAGAGGTTCAGCTAAATTTGATGCGAAAGATTACAAAGGAGCCATTACCGATTTTAGCAAGGCTATTGAAATTAACTCTAGCTATGCTTATGCTCTTAACAATAGAGCAGCTGCTAAGTTCAAATTAAAAGATTACAAAGGAGCGATAGAAGATTGTACGAAAGCCATTGCAGTTGACACGAACTACGCCTATGCTTATTTGAATAGAGGGAACGCTAAAGAATTGCTCAGAGACGATGAAGGTGCTTGCGAAGACTGGAACAAAGCAGCAGAGTTAGGGGCGGAAGGAGCTAAAGCAAACATCGGTATTTGCGATTAATCAACCAGATAAAGAAATTAAAATGTTAAGAAAATATATATCAATCGCAATGATGTTCCTTTCAGTAGGTGTTTTTGCGCAGAATGTAGAGTTCGAGAAATCTAATTTTAAAGACGACAAAGATGGCTTTAAGATAGCAAAGAAAAACATAGAAGAGGGAGATGATATTTATCAGAAAGGCCCTATGTTCTTTAAAGATGCTATTCCGTTTTATGTTAAAGCGAACGAGTTTAATCCAAATAATGCTGCATTAAACATGAGAATAGGAGAGTGTTATCTCGCTTCAATATATAAATACAAGGCATTGCCATATCTTACGAAGTCTGTAAAATTAAATCCAAGTATAGATTCTTATGCATATTATTTGTTGGGAAAAGCATATCATATTGATGAACAATTTGACAAAGCGATTACAGCATATAGCCGTTATCAAGGAGCAGCCATGGCAAATCAAGATCCTTCTGTTTTACAAGAACTGAAATTGAGAATTCAACAATGTTACAATGGTAAAAAAATAGTGAAAGAGCCGATTCGAGTATTCGTTGACAACTTAGGAAGCAATATCAACACAAAATACAATGAATACGCTGCAGTAATTTCTGCGGATGAGTCTGTGCTAATTTTTACGGCACGTCGGCCCAATTCTACAGGAGGAAAAATTGATCCAATATTGAATGAGAATTTTGAGGATATTTATATTTCTGAAAAACAAGTCGATGGTTCTTGGTCAACGGCTAAAAACATGGGGGAACCCGTAAATACGAATGACCATGATGCAAATTCTGGTCTTTCTGCTGATGGACAGCGATTTTTAATCTACATGGGTAAGAAAGGAATGGGCGATCTATTTGAATGTTTATTAGAAGGTGATTCTTGGGGTGAACCGAAATCGTTGGGTAAAAATATCAACGGGAAAGACTCCCACGAACCCTCTGCGTGTTATTCTCCCGATGGAAATCTGATTTATTTTGTTTCTGATAAGCCAGGAGGTTTTGGCGATCATGACATCTATATTTCTCGTAAAGATGAAAAGGGAAAATGGGGTGAAGCCAAGAATATAGGTAATACAATCAATACACAATATTCAGAAGAAGGTGTTTACATGCATCCAGATGGTAAAACATTGTATTTTAGTTCTCAAGGTCATAATTCTATGGGTGGATATGATATTTTTAAGTCCGTTCACAACGAAGAAAATGATACGTGGAGTACTCCTGTAAATATTGGTTATCCGGTTAACACAACCGGTGATGATGTATTTTTTGTTATCTCTGCAAGTGGAAGACGTGGATATTACACATCTGTTTCAGAAGAGGGATTGAGAGATTTATTTGTGGTTACATTTTTGGGAGAAGAAAAACCCATGGTGTTGAATAATGAAGATAACTTATTAGCAAGTGTCGCTGCACCTATTAAGGAAGTTGTTGTCGCTCCTGTAGTTGCTGTAAAAGAAGCACAGTTAACTATTTTGAAAGGAGTTATTTCTGACTACCTTACAAAAGATTTATTAGAGGCAGAAATAGAGATTGTTGATAACGAGGCAAACAAAGTGATTGCTACTTTCAAGTCTAACAGCAAGACAGGGCGCTACTTGGTGTCTCTACCAGCGGGTAAAAACTACGGTATTGCAGTGAAAAAAGAGAATTACCTTTTTCATTCTGAGAATTTTGATATTCCGAAAACGTCAGCTTTTCAAACCGTTGAAAAAAATATCGAGTTAAAAAATTTGGCTGTTGGAAACAAAATTGTCTTGAAAAATATCTTCTTTGATTTAGACAAAGCAACTTTACGACCAGAATCTACGGCTGAGTTAAACAGGCTAATTAAATTAATGAACGATGTTCCTACTCTTAAAATTGAGTTGGGCGGCCATACAGATTCACAGGGTAGTTCTAGTTATAATCAATCACTTTCAGAAAGAAGAGCAAAAGCGGTTGTTGACTTTGTTACTAAAGCAGGTATTGCTGGAGGTAGGTTAGTCTCTGCCGGATATGGAGAAGAGCAGCCTATTGCCACCAACGAAACCAAAGAAGGTCGTCAGTTGAACAGAAGAACTGAGTTTAAGATTTTAGCGTTGTAGGGAAATTCTAAGAACCTTTAGGGATTAAGTAATCTAATGAACTTAATCCCATTTTCGTTCTCTTATTCCATCTCAATTTCTTTATTCAAAGAATTCTAACTATCTTTAAACATGGATTCATTTGATTTTCATCCTGAAAAGCCAGAATTGGCAGAACAAGCGCCCAAAGGTGGTTTATCTTTGACTTTCTTTTCATTGGTGCTTTTCGTGCTTATCTTTCTATTGTTTTTTGGAGACGAAATCAATTTCATTATTTATTTGGTCATAGTGCTGTTAATCCATGAATTGGGTCATTTTCTTGCCATGAAAGCATTTAAATATAAAAATGTGAGAATGCTCTTCGTGCCTTTAATGGGTGCTTTTGTGCAAGGAACCAAAACAAACTACTCACAAAGACAGAGTTTTATTGTTACCGCAGCAGGTCCTTTGCCTGGAATTGTCATAGGGGCACTATTTGTCTATTTTGCAAATGCCAGTCAAGAATCCTGGATGATGACCACTGGTTTATTGTTTCTCTTGTTGAATATTATCAATCTCTTGCCACTTGATCCATTAGACGGAGGACAATTATTCAAACTTTTTGTGAAAGATAAAAATGAACTATTCTTAATGATTTTTGCATTCGTTTCATCTTTGTTTATGATTGGAATTGGATGGTATATTAGCAGTTATATCTTAATGATTTTTGGTTTCTTTATGGGCTTTCGTGTTCGAGCAATGCAGAAGAAGTATGAAATTCATAAAGAGTTGAAGCAAAAAGGGGTGAATTTTGCAACCACATATAAACTATTGAGCAACGAAACCTATTCCAAAATTAAAAAAGTAGTAATTGACTATACCCCAGCGTTACAAAAATATATCGATCAAGTTTCTACAGAAGAATTAGATCCTGTTCTTGCAAGTCAGGTCAATAGCGTTTTGATTACTCCTCTAAAAAGGGATACGAGTTTACTTTTTCGTTTCCTTTTGCTATTGTTTTGGATTGCTTCGTTTATGGTACCAGTCATTCTCTTTATGAATATTGATATTCAATGGTATTTGCCCCATTTAGCTAAATAGGACTCTCTTTTTTACACGTCAATGCAATTTAATCCTGGAAATAAAATAGTATTCTTACATGAAAATGGAGGTGGAGTGGTTGATTCAATTTCTGAAAATGGAAGAATAGTTGTTCTTGATGAAGATGGTTTTACACGAGAATATTTACCTTCTCAATTGGTTATAGTTCAGGATGAAAATTATCCTGTTGAGGAAGATGTATTGATGAATATCACTATGGAAGATAGTGGGGTGAAGGGGGAAAGAAAAAACACTTACTCTGAAGAAAGAAGAAAAAAAGATATTCCTGAAATTGATTTACACATCGAAGAGTTGATAGAATCACATAAGGGATTGAGTAATCATGAAATCGTTTCTCGACAAATGATTGCTTTTCGGCAGTTTTATCAGCGTGCAAAATCACAAAAGAAAAGAAAGATAGTAATTATCCATGGAGTAGGAGAAGGTGTACTGCGCTATGAAGTTCGGTCTTTTCTTAATAGGGAAGAAGGTGTTGAGTATTATGATGCAGATTATCTTGATTATGGACAGGGAGCAACAGTGGTAGAATTGTAGTGTGTAGAGATTGATGGCGGTAAAATGAAGTGTGAATAGCCTTTTTGAGAAAGATTTTTTTAAAACTCGTACTTACTTCATTATTCAGTCACTGATCCCATAAATCCTTAAATTTTCTCTCTCTTGTAAAAACGAAATCCGCCAACTTTCTTCAATAACTTAAAATTTGGGTTTGAATCCAATTCTAAGTTATTCGATTTTGAAACCAAATAGACTGGTTTATCAATGTCGCCATTAAGTAACCAATTTTGATCTTTTCGCTTATCAGATAACCCATAAGGTTGCTGAAAATAGTAGTATTGTGCGTAACTCTTATATCCATAGGATTCTACATAGCAATCTTCATCTTGTATGCTTTCATAAAAAGTAACAACAGGTCCTTGTGTAAAGCCTTCAATTTTTGGGAGTATAAAAAAGAGCACTAATAACAAAGAAAATGCAACTGTTTTTGAAATTGTAGTAAGTCCTTGTTGTATTTTTCCTTTTTTAAAGAATATTGCCGAAAATACTACTCCTACAAGAAAAAGAATGCCAATTAAAGACTCAAATCCTGACCAATAAATAGGAGTTTTCATAGATTCTACAGCGAAAGGATCATTCATATACGGAAAGAGCAATTCTTTATTCTTCATAATCAATGGAAGTGAAGCAAGAATTATTCCCCACAAAGAACCAACAACAATGAAAAGAATAGTTTGGTACTTTTTCCATGTTTCCTTTTGCAAAACAACTTGATACAAAAAATAAGCTGCTAAGAATGATAATGGAATGTAAGTCATGGAAGAATAGTGAATTATCTTCGTTATGGAAATACTAAAAAGGAGGATGACTACCCAGAAAAGGCTAAGCATCCAGACACGAAAGTCAAGTGTTAAACGTTCCGAATTCCTTCTGAAATAAGGCAGGGCAAAAATAGAAATGGGAAAGCAGCCAATAAAAACAACGATAAAGTGATAATAAAAAGGCTGATCATGTCCAGCAACTGGTTGGTTAAATAATTCTATTTGATACTCTATGAATTGTTGCAATACGGCAAAACCGTTTTGCGCAACTTCCATACTTAGCCATGCTCCAATAATTATCGTCAAACCAAAGAAGAAAAGAAGAATGTGTTTAATTTTAGGGAAAGGTTTAAATTTCTTTAGAAGGAGATAGACGAATAATGTCAAGCCCAGTAGCAAAAAACCCACAGGACCTTTTGTTATGACACTCAAACCACTAAATATGCCAGAATATAGAGCTAGTCTGCCCAGTTTATCTTCTTCCTTGGATAAGACACGCATTAAAAAATAGATGGACATGAAAATAAAGTAATTGAAAACAGGATCAATAATTCCAGATTTAAAGTAGAGGTGAGGCAAGAAAGAACCAAAGAATACAATCGCCCAGATAAGTCCGAGAGTGGCGGTGAAATGTTTTTTACCTATAAAATAGAAGGTGAAAAGGTAGATTAATCCAAACAATGCATTGGGAAACCTTGCTGCAAACTCATTGATGCCAAATATTTTCATGGCTCCCACTTGTAACCAGAAAAAGAAAGGGGGTTTTTCCCAAAAAGGACTAAAGTTTATTTGTACGCGCAAATAATCATTGCTAGCAATCATTTCTCGTGCAGATTCCGCAAAATTTATTTCATCCCAATCAAAAAGATGCGTATTCCCTAGTCCAACAAAGAAAAATAAAGAAAGACCAAACAGAAATAATAAGCTATATCTAGTATTGTTCGCAATGATATTGAAATAGTTACTAATCATTTTCTTCTCTTCCAAATTCGTTTTATCAAAAATAATAATGTCAGTGAAACGAAAAATGCAACTATTCTAAATAGCCATGTTTTAATAAAATTTACTTCTGCTTTTACGTGAGAATTTAAAGGGACAGATGCTCCTTCAATCCTCAATATTGGATTCATATACAAGTGACTATTTGCGTTGTAGGCAACCATTCTAACATAAGAATCTGTTGCTTTGAATGAATAATTAATCGAGTCAGAATTAATAACCTTATGGACCACTTTTCCATTTTGACCTTTTAGAACAATAGAATCTGCTAGGTTTGTGAGGCGAATAGAAATGGTAGAATCAACCAGGCTACAACTTTCAAGTAGGTTGTCGCACAACTCATTTTTACTAGAAATGGCATAATTCTGCCCTTGCTTCATTGCTTGCATCACAGAATCTGGATGTCGCACATCAGAATGAATGATATTCCATATTCTAAAGGTGGCTTCATTCACAATGTCATGGGTGTCGTCATTTCCCATAATCCAAGTCAATCGACCGGCAGACAATGCTTCGTCCCAATATTCTTCAGAAATTCGGTAGTGATTTAAAACCTCTGTAAATTCATACCCCACTAAATGTTGCATATCACTGAATGAACGGCCACCAGCAAATTTTGGATGCGCCATCGCAATCATTGCTCCATTCTCTTTTATGTTTTCTATGATTTTCTGTTTGTGAGAGGTCAGTTGATACAATGGGTAATCGAAATATGAAACGGTAGGAGAATTAATGGCGAGATAATGTGATTTGAATATATTGTAACCGTGTTCATAAACAGGAACGTACAAGTCAGTCATTGGTTTTGCATACACACTGATTTTATGGTAGTTCGAGATCCCTGCAATGTCATATCCTCGCTCAGTGTACCCGTCAAATAAATCCTTTTCAGTGTTATGACCATTGGTTACTGATTTCCAAGCGACGGAATGCGCATGAAAATTGGCGCGATAGGATGAATCAGGCAAATTCTCATAAGGATTGAAAATAGTGTCTCCTGAGAAAGCTTCGGGTTCAGGGAAATTGTAGATAGTTGTATTAATATAGAAAATAGAAGCGAACAAGAATACAAAAACAACCAATGAAAGGATTATTTTCATAAGAATAGCGACTATTTTCTTAAAATTCAATCTACTTCAGCTTTAGCGTGAAAGATTTTTGATTTTGTGACTCCAATTTTATTAAAAAAATACATCCAAGAGACTTTAAGTACACCTAAGCCGTAGGTTGTACTGCGTGCAATGTTAATGGATGAAGCATCATCAAAGTATTTAGTAGGACATGTAATTTCAGCAATTTCATAGCCCGCGTAAAATATTTGTGCCAACATTTGGTTGTCAAAAATGAAGTCATCTGAATTGATGTTGTAATTGATTCCTTCCAACACTTCTTTAGAGAACATCCGGTAGCCGGTATGGTACTCAGATAACTTCTGTCTCATTAAAATGTTCTGACTTAATGTCAAAAACCGATTAGCGATGTATTTATATATCGGCATTCCACCTTTTAATGCTCCCTTTCCAAGGATTCTAGAGCCTATAACAACAGGATAAACATCATTTGCGATGAGATACGCCATAGATTCTATAAGCTTCGGAGTGTATTGGTAGTCAGGGTGCAACATAACAACTATGTCTGCTCCCAATTCGAGTGCTTTGTTGTAACAAGACTTCTGGTTTCCTCCGTAGCCTTTATTTTCTTCATGGACGATGATATGCTTGATACCGATTTCCTTACCTAATTCTGCAGTGTTGTCACTACTTCTATCATCAACAAGAACAACATCATCTACAATGTCAAAAGGAATTTCATCATAGGTCTTTTTTAACGTTTTGGCAGCATTGTAAGCCGGCAGTATGACAATTAATTTTTTTCCTCTAATCATGCTTCTTTAAATTGGTGCTCAAAGTTAATTAATAATTAACAATTGATTACAAGTCTTTCCTAAACGTATGTACATCATTGTGATGCTCTTCAATTTTGTCTTTAATAATTTGGATAGTTTGGGCTAAAATGAAAATATCTTGTGTAGTGTTATGCTTTAGCCAGGCCCAGCTAGATTGTTCGTTTTCAACGGCTAATGCTATATGAAAAAGGATTTCAAAATCATTTTTCAACAACCATCTTTGCGCGCTTTCGTTTCCCTCTGCAGCGTTGATCATGGCCATTAATTGGTAGTATCCATTCTCTTGTAGCCATAATCTAGCTTCTTCTTTTAGGTAAATAGCGAATGTTGCCATAGATAATTCTTCATATCCATTTTCCTTTAACCAACGCGTTATTTCTTCGTTGCCTTCTATCGCTTTTGCCCATGCAAGAATAATTTTAGGAGAATAATTGATATTCTTTAGCGGAACTTTTTGATTTTTTTCCAGGTTGACTTTTTTCTTCTTTCTAAACCAATTAACCATGCGAATAGAATAAATAAGAGATAAATATAGCTGATACAATACCGATAAAATCAGCTATAAGTCCTGCTGTTACAGCATATCGAGTGTTTCTAATTTTGACAGAACCAAAATAAACAGCAAGAACGTAGAACGTCGTTTCCGTACTTCCTTGAAAAGTAGCTGCGATTTTTTCTTGCATGGAATCGATTCCATAATGTGCCATAACTTCTACGTATGCTCCTCTAGCCCCACTGCCGCTTAGTGGCTTCATAAATGCAACTGGCAATGCATCTATCCATTCGGTCACTGTCAGTCCCATGTAAATAGCGGCCATTTTTATTCCGTCTAGTAAAATATCAAGAGAACCTGAAGCTCTTAAGACAGCAATAGCAGAAAGGATAGCAATGAGATAGGGAATGATACTAATTGCTACGTTAAATCCGTCTTTAGCCCCTTCAATAAAAGATTCATAGACGTTTACTTTTCTTTTTGCAGCCAACGTAATGAATGCAATTATAATTAAGAAAATAATGAGATTACCACCGACTTTTGAGATAACATCTCCCTGTTCCGGATGATTGACAACATAAAACAGCAGTAAGCCTATTAACAAAGAAGCTGTACCAATGTATGCCAATATGACTCTATTGAATAAATTAATTTTCTGACGAATAGAAACATAGATAAGCCCTCCTAGAGAAGCCAGGAACGTAGCTAGTAAAATTGGTAAGAAAACAGCAGTGGGTGATCCAGACCCTGCTCTAAGTGCGAAAATAGAAACAGGAATAATTGTTAAACCTGATGTATTGAGAACCAAAAACATTATTTGTGCATTGGACGCAGTGTCTTTTTTTGGATTCAATTCCTGCAATTCATTCATTGCTTTTAAGCCTAGCGGTGTAGCGGCGTTATCAAGTCCTAGCATGTTCGCGCTAAAGTTCATCATCATTGATCCTACGGCAGGATGATCTTTTGGAACTTCAGGTAACAGTCGAGAAAATAGAGGGGAGACTAGTTTGGTGAGAATTTTGACAGCTCCTCCGTTTTCACCAATTTTCATGATTCCCATCCAAAAACAAATCACTCCTGTTAAAGTAAGTGATATCTCAAAACCTACTTTTGCAGAATTCATCAACGCATCGACTAGGTCTTTAAAAATATCAAGATCATGCCAAAAAATAAGCTTGCTCGATGCAACCACAAAGGCAATTAAAAACATTCCAATCCATATACGATTCAAAATCATAGTTCAAATATCAACAATTATTGAATGCAAAAAGAAAGAAAAGCAATGAAGTATTAACAATTGAGTATGGAGTAGCTGGTTTCTTAAATTTTGGACTTATGTATTTCTTTGGCAAACTTTTATAAAATTTTCAATTAAAATTCTACCATGATTGCCTGAAACTTCTGGGTGAAATTGAACACCAAAAATTGCTCTCTCTTTGTGTTGCATGGCCTCGTTAACGCAAGCGTCAGACGAAGCAACTAACTCAAAACCTTGAGGAATAGAAATGGTTTCGCAATGATCTTCCATCATTTCTATTTCGTTGGGTAGTCGATTAAAAAGAGGGCAATCGACATGAGCTTCAATTATTTGCCAATCTCTGTCCTCCTTCATTCGAGTAGCGAAAGCACCATGCATTAAACCGATGACTTGATGTCCGAAACAAATGCCTAGAATGGATAATTGGCTTGTCTTTATCCATTTAAGTTGATTGATATATGGCGAAGGGTCAACTTCGGTCACAAGTAGAGGTGCGCCAGAGATAATTACGCCAACCACATTGTCTAGGTCAGTTTCTTTGAAATCCATTAATTTTGATGTTTTGACATCTATGAATTGATCAACGATTTCTTCAATGTATTTCGTTTTGTTACTACCAGAATCTATAACTAGAATTTTCATAATGTTATTGCAAATTGCTCGGCATTAATTAATTCGTCCAATTCCTTGTCTCAAAATTTCTACACCATCAGTGCAGTCTATAACAGTGGAAACATCCAGGCGACCTGGTCCACCATCAATAATGAGATTTACTTTGTCATCAAAACGCTCGTAGATGATGTATGGATCAATGAAGTAGTTTTTTATTTCATCTTCATTGTCATGCAATGAGCTAGTTGCGATCGGATTGCCTAGTTCTTTAACAATTTCTAAAATTATTTGATTGTCCGGTATTCTAATGCCCACCTCTTTACGATTTGTATCAAATCGCCTAGGGATTTCACTAGTAGCTGTGAGAATGAATGTAAATGGTCCCGGGAGCGATTTGTTTAATAACTTATAGGTTGGCCGATCAATATGCTTGACATATTCAGAAATTTGACTTAGATCATGGCAAATAATAGAGAAATTGGCTTTTTTCAATTTAACTCCTTTGTAAGTTGCCAATGTGTTCAATGCTTTTTTGTTATTCAAATCACATCCGATAGCATAAACCGTGTCCGTTGGAAAAATAATTAAGCCACCTTGTCGCAATATACTAACGGCTTGTTGTATGATTCTCTGATCAATGTTATTGGCATTAACTTCTATAAGCATCTCTGTTTATTTAAACTAAATATAAGCAAAATAAGCTTGGAAAGCTATTTTTTACTCTGATTGAACAAATAATCTTTCTCTTTTTTTGTTAAAGACTCGTAGCCTGATTTTGAGATTTTATCCAAAATTTTATCAATAACTTCTTGCTTATTTTTCTTTTCGGCATTGTAGTCTTCATCAGATTTGTGTCGAACGGACTTTCCTCCTTTTTTAACTTTCATGTGAGTTGCATCTTTTTTAGAAAATAATTTTAAAACGCTATTCATGAAAGCTTGAGATAGAGTAACGATGTTGTTTGATGCGTGAAGGTTCTGTATTGACCAAACCCCAAGAATTGCTCCGCCCAGATGTGCAAAATGTGCAGTACTGTCAGCCGAACCCAATTTTAAGAAATCCATGAGGATGAATGCGATGGCTAGAAATATAATTCTGACTGGTAAAAGTCCAAATAAATGTACTTTTGTATTAGGTCTGTAAAAAGAGATGGCAATGAATATAGCCATGATAGACCCTGATGCACCAACAACACTATCACTGGATAGTTGCATCTTCTCAAATGCGGCATGTGCAACAATCTCTAGAATTCCTCCTAGCATTCCTCCCAATATGTAAGTGGCTAGAAGTCTTTTAGCACTGAACATTTGTTCAAATAACTTTCCTGCAAAGTACAAGAAAAGCATATTCCAAAGTAAGTGCATAAGACCAAAATGAGTAAACATATAAGTAAAAAGTGTCCATGGATGAGTGATGAATGCCATGAAATCCGTATGCAAACCAAGGAATGGACCAATATAAGAATCTATGAAGGCTCCATCGGAAGAACCTAATAAATTAGAGAATATACTCAGTACACGGATGCCAATAAAGACCACAATATTGATGAAAATTAGTTTAAACGTCATCCCGCCATGTTTCAACTGGTGTCTAATGTTGTCTATGAATGTAGCTTGTGTTTGCATCTTAGTAAAAAATTTAGCGATTTTGTTTTTTCCATATCAGGACAAGGATCACACCAACAATTGCTCCACCAACGTGAGCCAGATGTGCAATGGTGTCTCCAGACTTATAAATGCTGCTGTATATTTCAAATGCTATATAACCTCCGATTAAATATTTCGCTTTGATTGGAATAGGAGGGAATAGAAGCATTAATTCTGTATTGGGAAAAAGAATAGCAAAGCCAGCTAGTAGGCCGAAAATTGCTCCAGAGGCTCCGACTAGACTCGATGCGTTATAGGAATAATATTCTTTGATAATTGCTGGTGAAGTTGAAACGGGAACCATATTTCTACTGAAGTCAATATCAATTTGTTGAACATCATAACCAAGAGCAACTAATTCATTTTTCAGTACCATAATCTGCCAGACACCTATACCATTGTAAAGTGCAAAAGCTCCAAGACCAGAAGCGATGTAAAATATAAAATAGCGCTTTGCTCCCCATATTTTCTCCAGATGAGCTCCAAACATTACTAAGAGTAACATATTAAATAAAATATGCATGAATCCTGTCATGCTATGCATAAACATATGCGAAATTATTTGATAAGGCTCAAAGAAGACAGTTCCGAAATAATGCGTTCCAAGAATATGTATCATATCGATGCCTCTGCTACTGAGAACCAATGATATAATATAAACAAGAACGTTTATTAGAAGTAGGTTCTTAGTAACTGGTGGTATATTTTGAAACATAGTTAGTTGAATTTTTGGGCAATTTCATCTAAAGAAATTGTCTCTATTATTTTTTTATTACGTGGAGAGTAGGTGTGGTTTTTACATTGAAATAATTGGTCTATTAAACCTTGAATCGATTCGTTATTAGATAAACTCAAATTCTTCATAGAAGACGATTTTGCAATAGATGCAATCAACGTATGTGCAATTTCTCCTTTTTCGATGTCTTTGTAAGCAAGAGTTGCAAAGAGTTCGTCTATCGCACTCGAAATTGATTCTTCTTGCAAAACGGATGGCACAGCACTTATAACTAATTTAGAATCCTCAATCTCTCCGTGAAATCCCAATTGTTTCAGTAGGGACTGATTGTCATTCCAGTAAGAAGTTTCATTTTTTGACACTTCCTTCTCTATAGGAAAAAGAAGTGATTGTGAATCTATTGGTTTGGAAATAAAGCTATTAGTCATCTCTGTGTAAACTATTTGTTCAACAGCTCTTCTAGCATTGATTAACATCAATCCAGATTTACTGGAGAAAATGATGTAGCTCCCTTTTATGATAAATTTTTTGCCAGATTCTGAGAAATTTTCGAAAACGATAGGCACTTCTTTTTCATTCTGACTCTTGTCATCCTCAATCGAATAAAAGTTTTCCCAATCTTTCGTTGACGCATTATTAGTTCCAAAACCTTCCGCCGTAATAGCTTTAGAGAAGTTATCTTTCGTTTTTCCTCCATCACTAGAATATGTTCTCGTTGATGTTGAAAAAGGATTGTAATTTTCATTAACCTTAATAGTAGGTTCAATCGTGGGTTGAGAATTCATAGCATGAGGAATGTCAAAACTATTCTCTCTGTCGAAATCCAACGTCGGAGTAATATTATATTTCCCCAAAGCCAATCGCACGCTGCTCATAAGGATAGAGTAGATGAATTTTTCTTCCTCAAATTTAATCTCTGTCTTTGTAGGATGTACATTGACATCTATCTTTTTAGGATCAACATCGAGGTATAAAAAATAACCAGGGAATAATTTTTGTGGAAGTAGTCCGTCAAAAGCCTTTGATACCGCATGATTGAAGTAGGGACTCTTAAAGTATCTGTCATTCACAAAGAAGAATTGCTGACCTCTTGTTTTTCTAGCATTTTCTGGTTTTAAAACAAATCCTTTTAGCTGAACAATCTCAGTGCTTTCTTCAATAGGAACGAGTTTATCATTCGCACTATTTCCTAAAACGTTAACAATTCTTTTTCTCAACACAGCTACAGGTAAATTATGAATTTCTATCTCGTTATGTGTTAGAACTAGATGAATCTCTGAATGAGAAAGGGCTATGCGTTCAAACTCATCCACAATGTGATTGAATTCAGTACTGTCTTTCTTTAAGAAATTTCTTCTTGCGGGAACATTGTAGAATAAGTTCTTGATTTCAAAAGAAGTTCCTTTAGGGCAAACAGTGTCCTCATTTGATTTGACTTCACTACCTTCTATAATAATGCTTTGCCCTGTTTCTGTTTCTGATAATTTCGTCCGCATTTCTACGTGAGCAATAGCGGCTATCGAAGCCAATGCTTCTCCACGAAATCCTTTTGTTGTTAGCGAAAATAGATCATCAGCTTTTCTAATTTTGCTAGTAGCATGCCTTTGAAAACAGAGTAGAGCATCGCTTTTCGACATGCCGTTGCCATTGTCAACTACTTGAATAAGTGTTTTTCCTGCATCTTTAATATTGACTTCGATTTTTGTTGCATTTGCATCAATCGCATTCTCCATTAATTCCTTTACAACAGATGCAGGGCGCTGAATGACTTCTCCTGCGGCAATTTGGTTCGCAATGTTGTCCGGTAATAACTGTATAAAATCACTCATTGGAACTTAGTACAATTTTTTAACAATTGTGTCCACTTCATCAACTCCATTGAAAACAAAATAACCTAAAACAACGATTATTACGATGAGTACTACAATGCGATAATTAGATGTTCTTTGCTGACTCTGTCTGTATTGAGCACGATTCCATTCTCCTTGAATATTCTCTCGAAAAACCTCTTTCCTTCTTTCGTTACTCATGTTTTTACTTTCCAATTCTTCGTATTGCTTCTTTTTTGCCATAAGGCGTTCTTTCCTTTCGTCGTAATAACGCGGATTGTACTGAAATTTTTGATTTTCAATGCCTCTATTTAAGAATCGGATTTTCATCTAATACAAACTTAACGTTTTCTATTAGAATAGGCTGTTAAAGGATGTGAAAATTTGGAAATTTGAGATTTATCAATTAGCTCTTTCAATAACATTGACGGCTCGCTCCAATTCTTAATAATCATTACTATATTTACAGCACATCCTTAAAATCAAATTTTCATCAACTAAATGAAGCATATTCTTTCCAATAAACTGTTTTTAACTCTTTCTATTTCTGCACTTTTGATATTTTTCGTTTTTGGACAATCAAGTTCTTCTTTGGTTTCTTTTTTTACTCCAAAATCGGTCGAAATCAAAGAGAAAAAGACAATTGTGCCTGGTGCAGGGGAAACATGGGCGAATAATAAACTGGAAACACTTTCTTTGCGTCAAAAAGTAGGACAGTTTTTTATGATCGGATCTTCATCTAACAAAGATGAAGAACATTTTAGAGAAGTTGACTCGTTAATCGCAAATGAAGAGGTTGGAGGAGTCATATTTTTCCAAGGTGATAGAGAAAATTTAAAATCATGCATAAATCGTTACCAGAATAAGAGTAAAGTTCCTCTACTTATAGCTATGGACGCTGAGTGGGGAGTAAGTATGCGTCTTTTTGGAGAAAATCGTTTTCCATATAATTACACATTGGGTGCTGCAAATAATCCAAAACTAACAGAGAGAATAGCCGAAATGATAGGGCAGGAGTGCAGAGAGTTAGGTATTCACTTAAATTTTGCTCCTGTGGCTGATGTGAATAGTAACTCAAACAATCCGGTGATTGGTTTTCGCTCATTTGGAGAATATCCTAAAAATGTTGCAACTCATGTTAGATCAACTGTGATAGGTATTGAAAACCAAGGTGTATTAACAAGTATCAAACATTTTCCAGGTCATGGAGATACTGATACTGATTCGCATCTGGATTTGCCCATTGTGAATAATTCTTACAATCACATCAACGCCATTGATTTTTTTCCATTTCGAGCAGGTATTACTGCAGGTGCTTCAACGGTCATGATAGGGCACCTCAATGTTCCAGCGTTGGATAATACAGGTGCTCCAAGTAGTTTGTCAAAACCAACTATTCAGGATTATTTACGAGGAGAGTTGGATTTTAAAGGACTTGTTGTTAGCGATGCACTTAGAATGAAAGCAATTGCGGATAGATATGGAGCAGTAGAAGCTGTTGTTAAAAGCTTTAAAGCGGGTTGCGATATTCTTTTACTCCCAGAAAGTGTCGGTGAAGCAATAGATGCAATTGTTTCTAAAGTTAATGCTGGTGAAATCAGCCTGGAGGAAGTGAATGCAAGATGCAAAAAATTGCTAATTGCAAAACACAAAGCAATTGTAGCTCCAAAAAACTATAAAAAATACACAAAGGGTGAAGTTGAATTAGCAAAGAAGTTAGTTTATGAACAAGCGATAACTGTTCTAAAAAATGAGAACGATGCTCTTCCCATAAAGCGTTTTGACAAAAAAATTGCTCATGTTAGTATAGGTTTGCATGTGGAGTCATTGGTCAATTCAATGGATTTAGTTTCTGAGATTGACCATTTTCATTTTCACACAGGGGATGAGGCAATACGAAGGATGAGTGAAAAATTAAGTGAGTACGACCTAATTATTACAAGTATTCATGCAAAGCGAGTCTCTAAAAGAGCAGATTATGGTATGCCCAAAGGCTGGAGAAATTGGTTACAACATCTTCCAGCAGAAAAGAAGAATATTTTTGCACTATTCGGAAACCCTTATGTTTTGAAAGAAGGAGTGAATCTCACTGATATTGAATCGGTAGTGATTGCATACGAGAATAACAACTTAGTGAATGATAGAATGGGTCAATTTATTATGGGTGCACTTGGGTCAAGGGGAAAGTTGCCAATAACAATCAATCCGAACTATAAACGAGGAGCAGGGATTGAAGTTGTTTCGGGTAATCGTTTAAAAGAATCTCAACCAGAAGAGTTAGGCATTAACCCAATACAGCTAGCTCAAATTGACAGTATAGTTATGAACGGAATAAGAGAAGGTGCATTCCCTGGTTGCCAAATTGTTGTAGCAGTGAAAGGAAAAGTCATCTATAGAAAATCATTTGGAAATCACACCTATTCCAATGATCGCCCGGTTCGAAATAGCGATGTCTATGACATCGCCTCAATTACCAAAATTGCTGCTTCTACATTGTCTTTGATGCATTATAATAGTCAAGAAGAATTGAACCTGAATCAGCACTTGCAAGACTTTTTACCAGAATTAACAAAAGGAACACCTTATTCTTCAATGCAGTTGCGTAAAATGTTGTCGCACCAAGCGGGATTAAAACCATGGATTCCTTTTTATGTAAAAACATTAAGAAATAAAAGGCCTAACCCAACAATTTATGCTAAAGACTCTAGTGCTCTTTACAATAAAAGAGTTGCAAAGGATATGTGGATTCTAGGTTTGTACACTCATAAAATTTACGATTCTATCGTACACACGCCTTTGTTGCGCTCAAGAAATTATAAATACTCAGACTTGGGTTATTATTTTATCAAGAAAATCATTGAAAATAAATCGTCAACAACCTTGGATGCTTTTGTCACGTCACAATTTTATGAGCCGATGGGATTAAATACCATGCGTTATTACCCTTCCAGATTCTTTCCTTTGAGTAGAATTACTCCAACAGAAAACGATACTATTTTTAGACAAACCCTTATTCACGGATATGTTCATGATCAAGGCGCGGCTATGATGGGAGGTGTTGGTGGGCATGCTGGACTTTTTTCAAATGCCAACGATTTAGCTAAATTAATGCAGATGTATCTCAATGAAGGGAATTATGGAGGTGTGCAATACATCAAGCCTCAGGTAATTGAAGAATATACAGATTGCCAATATTGCCCTAGTAATAGAAGGGGGGCTGGTTTTGATAAGCCTGTGACAACATTAAGAGGAGGACCAACCTGTAATCTGGTTTCTTTGAAAAGCTTTGGGCATTCTGGATTTACGGGAACAATTGTCTGGGCAGATCCTGTGAAGGAGATTAACTATGTTTTTCTGTCAAATAGAGTCTATCCTAACGCTGAGAATTGGAAAATAGTGAGCATGAATATTCGTACAGACATTCAACGTGTCATCTACGAAGCCGTTAACGCAGCAAAATAGCATGAAAAGACAATATTTGTTTTTTCTATCTGGAGCATTACTCATTATTGCTACATATATTTTTGTGCAATTTCTTGCTGCTCATGAAGTCAGAGTAGATACTTCGGGTTGGTTATTTAATGATCACATTTTTGTAATTCTTCCGCGCTGGGATTGTTCTTTGCCTATTTTTTCAATCACTTATGGATCGTTGCTTCTGTATTTTATTTTAGAACGGAAAAAGGAGCTGTTTTTATCGAAATTAATGTTGGCATATACTTTAATGCTACTGTTAAGGATTCTGACTTTAAGCTTGTTACCTTTAAAGGAATCGGGGGATATAATTTATTTGCAAGATCCGTTTTTAAACAATTTGATTTATCCCGGTGAGATTGATTCAGATTTGTTTTTTAGTGGTCACACAGGACTCATTCTTATTTTCTTCTTCCTTTCAAAAAAATGGATTTTTGCAATTTTAGCTGGAACAATTGGATTATTATTAATGATTCAACGGGTGCATTATTCCATAGATATAATTGCTGCATTGCCTTTTAGTTATTTAATTGTCAAATTAGTAACTTTTTTGACGAGCAAATTAATTAGAAATTTATAGATTAATCTGTAAGAGGCAACTGTAAAATTCGTCCAAGAATTAGCGTTAGTAAGACGTAAAGTTTTGGTCTAAAAGACTAGATTTGTCGTTCAATCAATATAAAAAATGAAAATAGGAATTGTTTTATACCCCACGTATGGTGGGAGTGGTGTAGTAGCCACTGAATTAGGAAAAGCTTTAGCGCTGAAAGGACATGAAATTCATTTCATTACTTATTCACATCCTGTTCGTTTAGGCTCTTTTACGAAGAATATTCAATATCACGAAGTAAGTGTTTCTGATTACCCACTTTTTGAATACGAACCTTATGAAACAGTTCTTGCGAGCAAGATGGTTGATGTTGTGAAACATGAAGGCTTGGACTTGTTGCATGTCCATTACGCAATTCCTCACGCATCGGCGGCCTTTATGGCAAGACAAATATTAAAATCACAAGGTATTGTTGTTCCGTTTGTAACAACATTACATGGTACGGATATAACGCTAGTTGGAAAGGATCCAGCATTTGAGCCAGTTATTACCTTTTGTCTGAACGAATCCGATGCTATTACCACCGTGTCAGAAAGTCTAAAAAAAGATACTTACATTCACTTTGATACAGATAAAGAAATTCATATAATTCCTAATTTTATTCCTGTACTTGAAGAAAGTCATATTATCGATATGGAAGTCCGAAGAAGATATGCGAAAGATGAAGAGCCATTACTTTGTCATATCTCTAATTTTCGAAAAGTAAAAAGAGTGGAGGATGTGATGAAGGTTTTTGCTAATGTGAATGCGGTTAAAAAATCAAATCTACTGCTTGTAGGGGATGGTCCTGAGCGTTTTTTAATGGAGGAAATGTGCAGAGAGCTAGATTTATGCGATCGAGTAAAATTTCTCGGAAAAATCCAGGATACTCGTTTGGTTCTTAAAATTGTTGATTTATTTTTACTTCCTTCTGAGACAGAAAGTTTTGGATTAGCAGCATTGGAGGCCATGGCGGTGGGAGTGCCAGTAGTCTCGTCAAATACTGGTGGTATCCCTGAAGTCAATAAGCACGGAATTTCTGGTTTGCTGTCTAATGTCGGTGACGTGGAAGATATGGCAAAAAATGCGCTAAAAATTCTATCTACTGAGGAATCTTTATTGAACTATCGAAAAAATGCTATTCTGACGGCGAAAGAGTTTGATATTGATAAAATCGTAAGCCAATACGAGTTGCTATATAGTAAAGTGCTTCAATCGTCCTAGAAAAATAGGTTTATTCGAATAATTCTCGTAATTCTATCAATTCTTTAACTTTTTCAGAACTTCCCGTTTGTTGAAATGATGCAATCAAGTTGGTTAGCATTCGAGTTATGATGGCAGAATTTGAACAAGGCTCATAGTATTCCCTTAATTTAGGTTTATTAAGTCCTTTTAAAAATTCATCAATCTCCGCTTCGTCAAATATACCTCCTTTCGCGAATGCATTGATGTAAAAGAGGCTCCCGTACTTACTTTCCTTATTGATGGCAGCAAAAGTGTTGTTTTCATCTAGATAACTCAAAACAAAATGATTGGGAAGATTAATTCCATATATCGGCATATCAAGAGATTGTGCGATTACTGAATAAAGAATGCAAAGAGTTAAAGGATTTCCCTTCTTTCTTTCCAATACTTTATAGATATAAGAATTTTCTGGTGAATGGTAATCTTTCGAATTACCAGTAAAGCCATATTCCCCGTAGAAAACTTTGTTAAAAATTCGTACTTTTTCTAAGGCAGTTTGTCCTTCGTTTATTTCTAACCAAATAGCTTTTCTAATTGCTTGTACTTCGTCTTTAACGACTTGTTCTTCGATATTGGGATATTGATAACGAGAAATGATGATTGTTCCTTCCAACAAGTCCTTTTGTGGAGAAATAATCCATGCTTTTAAGTCATTTTTAATATTAGAAAACTGAATATCATGAATTAAGCTTTCAATTCTTAACTGAAATACAAGTCCAAAGTCATCGTTTTCCCAAGAAGATTCTAAAAATGGAATTGCCTGAGTACCGTGTCCTATAAGCTGGTCACGGACATGTTCAAAAATATTCTCATCTGGATCATCGATGAGGTTGACTAAAGCTGCTATTGATTTATCTGTTTTCACTTGTACAAATTTAAGTCAGAAAAAGAGTTGATTTAATAAGTGAGATAATACTTTTGAATGCTTCAATGTTAATTACTGAAATTAACTAACTGTTTCTCAGTCTATTTTAATAGAAACGTAACCTTTTAGGTGACTACCCGTTTATATAGTCACGGATCAATTATTAACACTTACAGGTTAATGATAAATGGGAGCTTCTTCGGGAGCTCCTTTTTTTATTGAAGCAATTCTTTGAGTTTTTCGAATGCGAGACGATTCCCTTTGCTGTAATAGGCAGATTCTATTTTGTTCTTTTCTTGCTTAGTGAGATGCCATGATAGTGATATCCTGTCGTTTTTTCTTTCTCTTAAGTTAAATGTAACTATGTCTATGGGGAAATCGTTGAATTGAAAACCAATTTTTAATAATTCTTCTTGATTGAAATCCTGTACTCTAGGGAAATTCTTATACATATTCCCAAATGGCAAGGAAAGTTTATCTATAAAGGATATTTGTCGATAAGATTCATGTTCCAATATGTTTTTAGTGTCCCTAATTTGAATAATAATTACACCAGAGGTATTTTCTCTAATCCAGTCTTGCAATGCGAAAATATATTCACTGGAAACTTTGCCTCCATAATTATCTCTAATCCCAGCATCCATAACTTGTATCTCTGGTTCCGTTGGAAGAGTTACCATTGGCATTACAAACGGGAAAGTTGCACTCATGCGCAGAACTGTTGAAAATCGAATGCTATCGGTGTTCTGTTTTGCTAATAATGAGTGGAAGTCGATATTTTCAAATGCACTCGGATAATTCTTTCTATCCACTGCCGGTATAGCCAGAAAGTTAAGAGATTGCGATGAAATGAGCAACCTGCGCCCATCATTCACAATGGTAGGGGCAAAAATCATTGTTGGTATCGTTCCTTGTTTCTCTAAGTCTTTATAATAACCTAAAGAGTGGTTTAGGACATTGTTGGTGTTTTTAAGAAGCTGTTCTTCAAAGGCGTAGCCTCTATCTTTCGTGTACGATTGCTGATTGTATTTAAAGGTCTGGTATCGAACGAACAAGTCATTGGTTGAGGCCATGAAAGATAGTCGGTTGAGCATGTCTTTGCCCATGTTGTTTTTGAATTCTGAAGCATATAAGTTGCTAAAGGTATTCGTTTGTGTTCGCAATACAAGTTCTCTATAGTAAGCTGAACCAACCATTCCTCCTGAGGCACCTGTTATTAATTGAATTTTATTTGATAATTCACCATTCAATTCTTGATTGGAATTTAATAAAACCGTTAAACTCCACAGTGCACTTCTTGAACCACCTCCGGATGAGTTTATGATAACTAATTTTGGTTTGTCTTCTCCCGTGTTTTTTTTCCAATTTTCAAGCGTTTGTAAGTAAGAAATTAGAGACTTTTTACTCAATGTTCTGTCTTCTGTAATTTCTTGCAGTCTCCCAATATTGTACTCGTCTCTGTTGCGCTGTGTGTAATTTAAGCCATACGCTGTATTCATGTAATGAAAATAGCTAGAATTTTGACTGATATAATCCATACTAAAAATTACAATGAGAATTAAAGGATATACCCAGGCTCTAAACCATGAATGGAGGGCGCTAAAGAGCATTTGAAAAATAGTCAATAGCAGAACGATACTAACAGAAGCTGGTACGATAAAGATGTCATAATCATTAAATGCACCTAGAATTAAAAAGATCGTGATTGTCGCAATTTCATAAATAGATGAGTTTATCCGGTTTTTAGCAAAAACATTTTCTATAAGTTGTTGATCGAAGTGTTTTAGACTTCTACTTTGTTTAATGCGAAACGATTTCCCTATGTAGATTGAAGTTCTGTCTTTGTCTTTTTTAAAATGATTGTACCATTTCTCTTTTTTATGAAGCATTGAAGAGATAGGCTTAGAACTGGTTTCTTGATTTGAAGAAATGATTTTGTTAGCATTCGCTCTAAAAAAGAATAAAAAAGACAAGGCGGAGAATAGTGATATTCCAATGGCGAACGCAAAAGAGTAGGAGATTATGTGTCCGACGCTCTCTAGTTCTTCGTGATTTTGGAAATGAGCCATCTGTATAATGTAATAAATAATAAAGAGCAGGGGAACAGTCGCATTATTAATACAAAACTTAAAAAATGGTCTGGAAACAGTGGTTAAGAATGGGAAGTGCTGTCCCAGTCTCATGTAACTAAAAGTGTTGAATCCCATAATGAATCCACCAACGGCTATTCCAAGCAGTAAAAAGGACGTAAAGCTAACTTCTCCAAGATATTCAGGAGAAAGAAATAGCAAGGGGATTCCAAACGAATACCCCAGTCTGTCGCCAATGATTAAAAAAAGTGCTACCCAAAAAAATATGGAAAACAGATTGTATTTGAGCTGATACACGATTAATTGAAAGGGGAAAAACGCTCGAATGAAGCCGATAGTCGATTTTTTTTTTTCCTTTTCTTTCATGAATGAATATACGAAATTTCTGTGAGAATTACAAGTTTATAGAGGGTAATTAGGAGAATTGCTTACAAAGCGTTAAGAATGATTCTGGTGGATGGGTTGGTTTCATTGTTTTTTTTGCAACAAAAACGAGAGTCGTTGTTGCTTCAGCAATTATCTGATTCGTATTATTTTTAACTGTGTAATCAAAGAAAATTCTTGCTCCTGAAATCTTATTAATTGTAGTAGTGATTGTTAACTCATCGTCATAAAAAGCAGGTAATTTATACTTGACTGAAAGTTCAGAAACGGGAAGCATATATCCATTGGCTTCTAATTCTTTGTAACTCGTCCCTAATTCTCGTAATGTTTCCACTCTCCCAACTTCAAAGTATTGTGCATAATTACCGTAATAGCAGTAACCCATTTGGTCGGTTTCGCCGTATCTGACTCTTAATTGAATGCTGTGCTGAAATTTCATATTAATTGTTTAAAAGTGTACATTTCAAAAATAATTAATCCTTTTGTTTTTGTTACCGATTTTGTAATTTATTAAGGAAACGATAAAGGTAAAAGTTGAGATAAATATGTGTATTAGGTTGATACGTAATCGATTATTTGTGTATATTTATAGTTGCATGCCAAAGTGGTCAAAAAAAAAACTTTCTTATACTGTAAAACTTTCTATAAAGTCAACCCCTATTTCATTTTTTTTTTAACTTTTTTATGTAAATATTTGTGATGTCGATTTGAGAGAAAGATATCTCCTGACAAAACTAACTAACGAATTTGGACTTTACAGATTGATCCGTAAAGTCTATTAGAAACTTAATGCACATGAACAAAAATCACGACGGAGTTTGGAATGCCTGTTTAAAAGTTATCAAAGACAATGTTTCTTTGCAAGCTTATAAGACTTGGTTTAATCCAATTGCTCCAGTAAAATTAGAAGATAGTGTTTTGACAATACAAGTTCCTTCTCACTTCTTTTATGAGTGGTTAGAAGAGAATTATATTGTTCTTCTAAAAAAAGTGATTCAAAAAGAATTAGGAACTGAAGGTAGGTTAGAGTATAGCATTATTATGGAAAATAACACCACCAATTCTACACCTTACACGGTTAAATTACCTGCCCTCAACAACAAGTCTTTAAAAAATGCACCTATTTCAATGCCTTTGGATGTTAGTGAGAAACAAATTCGTAATCCTTTTATTATTCCAGGATTGAAGAAAGTGAATGTAGATTCAAACTTGAATCCTTCTTATTCTTTTGATAATTTTGTGGAAGGTGATTGCAACAGATTGGCGAGAGCATCAGGTTATGCTGTTTCTAATAAGCCTGGAGGAACGGCATTCAATCCTTTATTGATATATGGTGGTGTTGGACTTGGAAAAACACATCTTGCTCACGCAATTGGTATTTCTATCAAAGATCAGTTCCCTAATAAAACTGTACTTTATGTTGGTTCTGAAAAATTTGCTCATCAATTTATTGATGCGATCAAGAACCAAACAACTAATGATTTTATTCATTTCTATCAAATGATAGATGTGTTGATTATAGATGATGTTCAGTTTTTCTCTGGTAAGGAGAAAACACAAGATGTGTTCTTTCATATTTTTAACCATTTACACCAAAATGGTAAGCAAATAATTTTGACAAGTGATAAGCCACCTGTTGAAATGAAAGGAATGGAGCAGCGATTATTGTCTCGTTTCAAATGGGGCTTGTCAGCAGATTTAGCTGCACCTGCTTTGGAAACTAGAATGGCTATTCTAGAAAAGAAAATGTATGGTAACGGAATTGAACTTCCAAAAGACGTAACAGAGTATTTGGCTTATTCCATTAATACCAATGTTCGAGAGATGGAAGGCGCTTTGAATACTCTTCTTGCACAGGCATCATTAAACAAAAAAGCAATTACGATTGAGCTTGCTAAGCAAATGGTTGACAAGTTCGTTAAAAATACGGCGAGAGAAGTTTCTATTGAATACATCCAAAAAGTGGTGTGCGATTACTTCGACTTAGCGTTGGAAATTTTAAAATCGAAAACGAGAAAACGAGAAGTTGTTCAAGCGAGACAAATTGCGATGTACTTCTCTAAAAAAATGACTAAATCTTCTTTGGCCAACATTGGAGCTCATTGTGGAGGGAAAGATCACGCAACGGTTTTACATGCTTGTAGAACAGTAACAAACCTTTCTGAAACGGATAAGCAATTTAGAGCTTATCTGGAAGATTTAGAAAAGAAATTAACAATTCAATAATTTTTATAAGCCATTCCCGTGAGGGGTGGCTTTTTTTATTAATCTAAATATTTAACTATCATGGAAGAAAGTATTATACCAATTGTAATTGTAGCAATAGTATTTTTATTAGCTTTTAAAGCATTACTAATCGTTAAAGAACAATCTGCTTTTGTAATCGAAAGATTTGGTAAATTTATTAAAATTGCCGATTCAGGATTAAATCCCATCATCCCATTTATTGACAAGAAAGCGGCCTCTGTTAATTTACGAGTGCAACAGTTAGACGTTACTATTGAAACGAAAACCTTGGATGATGTATTTGTCAATTTGCAAGTGTCTGTTCAATATGCTGTTCGTGAAGGTATGGTAAAGCAAGCTTATTATTCGTTGGAGAACCCTAAAAATCAAATTGCTTCGTACATTTTTGATGATGTTCGTGCCGAGGTACCAAAATTAGAGCTGGATGATGTCTTTGCTAAGAAAGATGACATTGCAGTAGCTGTTCGATCAAACATTGCTAATAGTATGGATGAGTATGGTTATAGCATCATTAAAGCATTAATAACAGACATTGACCCTGATCATAAGGTGAAAGAGTCAATGAATAGAATAAATGCTGCTAAACGAGAGAAAGAAGCTGCTTTAGAAGAAGCGGAAGCAAATAAAATTAGAATTGTAAAAGAAGCAGAGGCAGAAGCGGAAGCTAAGCGTCTTTCTGGAGAAGGAATAGCACAACAACGTTTGGAGATTGTTCGTGGATTTAAAGAGTCAGTAGAAGATTTTAAAAAATCATTGAAAAGTGTAACACACGAAGAAATAATGCAGTTTGTTTTGATGACGCAGTATTTTGATACAATTAAGGATATCGGAGCCAATTCTAAAAACTCTTCTATTTTGATGCCTCATTCCCCAGGTGGAATGAGAGATTTTCAAGATCAGATCATTAAAGGGACTTACGTCGGAAACCAGATGGATAAAGATGTGAATGAATAATATCTCGTTCTAGTTATATAGACAAAGGAATAAAAAAAGCTCACACTAGTGAGCTTTTTTTTGGACATAAATTTTCACGTTATTTCTTGACTAACCTTGTTACAAATGCTTTCTCTTTCGTAACAACTCTTATCAAATATATTCCTTTGTCTTGACCTTTTAAGTTAACATTTACTCTGTTGCTTCCTGCAACTGTCTCAATTGGTGTATTTACAATAATTGACCCTTCAACGCTGACTATGCTGAGTAATGCGCCTTCATCATCGTAACTATTAAAAATAATTTCTGTTTCTCCTGAAGTTGGATTCGGAAAAGCGGTGATTAAATCATAGTCATCATTAAGAATATTAAGAGACCTAATTTCTGAGTATTTAAAATCACCATTGAAATCTACTTGTTTTAATCGGTAGTAGTTTACACCAGGTAATGGGTTGCTATCCTCGACGTAGTATTGAGTTTCATAAGTAGAATTCCCTGCTCCTTTAACGTGATTTATCGTTTCAAAGTTAATGTTGTCGCTTGATCTTTCTACATCGAAATAATCATTATCTTTTTCTGTATCTGTAATCCAAAAAACGTCAACAACATCTCTGGAGGAATTATACTCTGTTGTAAATTCAGAAAGCTCTACTGGCAATATTGTGCAGTCCAAGGATGCAGAACCTCCAAATGCTAATGAATAACCACCGGCAGAATTAGGACTCCATTCATCGACAACGATAATGTATGTTTCTCCGGCAACCACGTTCATTGTTTGAAGAAAGCTATCGCCTGAAACATCTTCTGTGAAATCTCCAGCTGATCCAGTCATACCCGTTGTTCCCGTATTTCCTGAGTCTGTGCATCTGATTGGTGCGCCCAATGCTCCACACGTGACATTGGGACCGTAAATCGCAAAATCATAATCTCCTGTAGCAACTGTAGGGGTCAGGGTAATATTAAAAGATCCAGTTGTCTGGGCAGTTATGGTGTACCAATTAGAGAAGTTTTCTCCACCCGCAGGGCAAGTACCTCCTGTACATCCTTCTGCCACAATACCTGGACCTGAAGATGCGCCATTGATGGTTGTACCAGAGCATAGCGGAGTGAGATTAATACAATCGTTATTGTCCGTTCCGTTTGGCCCTCCAGCACAAGGGACGCATTGTAATGTGGCATTCCAGCCAGGACCATTAAAAAGATTGTCAGAATAAAACCGGAACGTCAAACAGCCACTAGGATCCGTAGATGTATAAGAAAAAGGAGTAGCAAATCCTAAATTTCCATTGAGTCCTGTTATTCCTGCGTAAACTGTTGGGTCTGCTGGAAAGCCAGTAAAAGTGGGACTATTTTGAGTTGGTCCATTATTTACAAGTAAAAAATCCCAGCCATTTTCAATGTTAAATGAGTTAAATGTAACCCGCATGCATTGACCAGCAGTATTTGGGCAGAAAACACGATAAACTTGATTGATATTATTCGAGTAACCTCCTCCAGCCCCACCGTTGTCGTAATAGGTTCCAGAGCATGTACTGACAAGGCATGACCCAACAAATTCACTTTGAATACCAACAGTTGGATGGAAATATGTTTGCGCTTGAGCGGTAATCGTGAATAACAGAATTAGAACTACAAGATTTATTTTAGTAGATGATTTCTTGGTTTTCATAGCTTTTCGTATAAGTAGGTGTTTCTGTTAATTTCTTTTTTTTCATAAAAAAGAATGATTGTTACCCCATTGAGAGTGTCAATTACTTCGGTGTTTTGTGTTTCACTTCTCAGAGGTTCTAAGGGTTCTAAGTTTAAGAGATTTAGTATAGAAGAATCGCCATTAATAAATACATAATCTTTCAGTTCATAATCGATCCCATACCTTTCGGTATTTGATTGAACGGGAATAGGAATGGCTTTTTTTGATTGAGTATTTTGTGCAATCGAGCTATTTGTAAACGCAAAAATTAATAAAGTAAATGCGATTAGTGATTTTTTCATGTTTTTCCTATTTTAATAGTTAACAATTTGTTTTAGTAGAAGTTACACCTCAATACAAAGACGAAATAGTTCTATCTATCGTCAGAGAGAATGTATATTTTGAATGAGAGAATTAATATATTCCATCTCCCATCGAAAATCCACTGTGTAGGCATAGTAATATTTGTATTAAAAAAATGCAATTTTGTGCTTCTAGAGAGAACGAGTGGAACAATTGACCAAATATCGCACAGTTGAGAAACTGACAGAGGGATTTTACAAAGAGAAGAACTCTAAGTTTATCGCTTATGCAGTTGCTTGTTATAATGAGATCGAGGTTAAACAAAAGTTAGAATCTTGGAGAAAAGAGCATTCTCACGCTGGACATTTGTGTTATGCTTATCGACTAGGACTTAATGGTATTGTATATCGAGCTAATGATGACGGAGAACCTTCAAACTCTGCTGGTCCACCAATTCTGGGGCAAATTGATTCGTACAACTTAACAAATATACTTATCGGAGTAGTTCGATATTATGGAGGTGTTAATTTGGGTGTTGGTGGTTTAATTACCGCTTACAGAACTGCTTCAAAAGATGCGATTGAAAATGGTAAAATTGTTGAACTAGAAGTGCATCATTGGTCCATAATTTCATTTAACTATGAAGATATGCCTCACATAATGAACTATTTGAAGAAGCAAAATATTTCTATTTCAGAAAAGAAATTTGAAATTGATTGTGAACTTAAAATTAAAGTACCGTTGCTTATTTCTAAGAAAATCAATTCTAAATTACTAAGTTATTCTTCTATTAAAATCAATGATTTAGGCATCTATTAAATCTTCTCAAAGAATTTGACTTTCTTTGCTATTCTAAAACAAATAATTTGAAATTATTAAAAGAACTTACAGAAATCCGCTCTGCATCTAGTGATGAAGGCAGGATGAAAGAATTTTTATTGAATTACATTAAGCAGAATCAATCGAAATGGGAGGCTCAACCGCAAATTTTTGAAGGCAGAAAGTTTCAGGATTGTATTGTGTTGGTTTTTGGTCAACCGACAACAGCAATTTATGCGCATATGGATAGCATAGGTTTTTCTGTCGGCTATGATAAAGAACTAATAAAAATTGGAGGACCTCGAACCATTGACGGAATGCAGTTGGTAGGTTCAGATTCTCTCGGAGAAATTGAAACAGAGTTGATGGTGATCGAAGAAGAAACTGGTCAATCAACGATTCAATATGTTTTCGAAAGAGAAATAGAAAGAGGTACTATTTTAACATTTAAGCCGGACTTCAGAGAAACAAATGAATATGTTCAATCACCTTACTTGGATAATCGCTTAGGCGTTTGGAATGCTCTACGAGTCTCCGAATCAATGAAGAATGGCGCTATTGTTTTTGGCACTTATGAAGAACACGGAGGAAATACTGTTGCTAGTTGCGCAAAATTTTTAATGGAAAAGTTTGATGTTTATCAAGCGTTAATTTCAGATATTACATGGGTAACTCCTGGTGTTCGGCATGGTGGAGGCGTTGCGATTTCGATGAGAGATGTCGGACTACCTAGACGTTCTTATTTGAATAGAATCATAGAATTAGCAGAAGAGTCGGGGATTGATTATCAACTAGAAGTTGAATCAGCAGGAGGGAGTGATGGTGGGGTACTTCAAAAATCAGATTTACCAATTGATTGGTGTTTTATCGGAGCCGCTGAAGACAATGTTCATTCTCCGGATGAAAAAGTATATAAGTCAGACATTTCAACAATGGTTGATTTGTACAAATACTTAATGGCAAATTTGTGACAATAAAAAGTACCCTGAGAATCTCGAAGGGTACTTTTTATAAAATAGTATTTAATTCTTAAACCATTACTTTCGGTGCTGCTGAAAGAATTGCTTCACTTGTCTCCGCTTCATAAATAGTGAAATTCTTAACAAATTCTTCGGCAAGATGATTCGCTGTTTTATCAAAACCAGCCTTGTCAGCCCATGTATCTTTTGGATTTAAAATTTCAGAAGGAACACCAGGAACTGAAGTAGGTATTGCTAATTCAAAAATTGCTTGTGTTTTAAACTCAACATTGTCCAATTCTCCATTCATCGCAGCAGTAATCATTGCTCTTGTGTAAGACAATTTCATTCTACTACCAACACCATAAGATCCGCCAGACCAACCTGTGTTGATTAGCCAAACCTTAATGTCTGTACCGTCTAATTTATTACCTAGCAATTCTGCGTATTTAGCAGGATGTAAAGGTAAAAATGCCGCGCCAAAACAAGCAGAAAATGTTGTCTGTGGTTCTGTAACTCCCATTTCTGTACCTGCAACTTTAGCAGTGTAACCAGACATGAAGTGATACATTGCCTGTTCTTTAGTTAACTTAGAAATTGGAGGCAATACTCCAAAAGCATCTGCTGTTAAAAAGAATATATTTTTTGGAGAACCACCAATGGAAGGTTCAACAATATTGTCAATGTGATAAATTGGGTAAGAAACACGTGTGTTCTGTGTGATCTCTACATTTTCATAGTCAGGCTTAGATGAACCTTCTACAAAACCAATGTTTTCAAGTATTGCACCGTATTTAATAGCATCATAAATTTGAGGTTCTTTCTCTTGTGATAAATCGATTGTTTTAGCATAGCAACCACCTTCAAAATTGAAGACAGTGTTGTCCGCCCAACCGTGCTCATCATCACCAATCAACCTTCTATCCGGATCAGAAGATAATGTTGTTTTACCTGTTCCTGATAAACCGAAAAATACAGCCGTATCGCCATCTTTTCCAATGTTAGCAGAACAATGCATCGATAAGATATTTTTTTCATGAGGAAGAATAAAATTCAATACGGAGAAAATACCTTTTTTAATTTCTCCAGTATAACCGGTTCCTCCGATAATTGCCATTTTACGTGTAAAATTTAAAATAGCAAAGTTATGTTGACGCGTTCCATCTATTTCAGGATCTGCCATGAAGCCAGGAGCACAAACAACCGTCCATTCTGGATCAAAATTCATAATTTCTTCATCCGTTGGTCTCAAAAACATATTGTGAGCAAAATGATTGGACCATGGGAACTCAGTTACCACTCTTAAATTCATTCTGTGTTCAGGGTCAGCACAAGCAGAAGCATCTCTTACATAGACGTCTTTACCACTCATGTATGCTTTCATTCTATTGTAAATAGCATCAAACTTTTTAGGAGAAAACTTTATGTTAATGTCTCCCCACCAAACAGCATCTTCTGTTTTTTCGTCGCAAACAATGAATCTATCTTTAGGAGATCTCCCTGTAAATTCTCCTGTCTCTATTGCAATGGCACCTGTATCAGTCAGAACTCCTTGTCCGTTGATAATAGTGTCTTCAATAAGTTCAGAAGGGGAGAGATTCCAGAATTGGTTTCCTAGGTTGGTTAATCCAATTGACTCGTTTAAATTGGCATTTTCAGCTTTCTTACCAAATACGTTCATAAAATTAGTTTATAGCTTTCGCTTTATTAACTCTACAAAATTAACGCATAAATAGATAAAAAGTATACCTTTTTAAAGGTATTTGCTAACAATTTTGGTGGAAAGTTGTTAATAGTTTTGTGGAGAAAGTGAACGTTGTTGTTTTATTGTTACAGTTTTGTTAAACTAAAAGTCATTAAGTTATGATAATTTATTGAGGATTGAAGAATACCATTTTTATATTGATATTCACTTACATTCCCGTTTTTAGGATTTCTAATTTGATATTTATTTTTACCTATTTTTTTTATTGATTTTGATATTCCATCAAATTCAGAAAATAATTTTGTCATTCCTTTTGGTTCAACAAAATAGAGTAAAGCATCAGAAATTTTTATTTCATTTAAATATTTTGTAGAGTGCTCATCTTTAGTTACAGAATAATATTCCTCATTCTTTTTAGTAGTCGTAATAGAATTTACCTTATCATTAACATAGGTTGTTACGGAGCTAAAAAATAATTCATTGTTTTTGTACGTAGAATTCAATTTATATTTAATATCAATGGTTATAAAAAGTTTAACTTCAATTTCACTTAAAACTTCAATTTGTACTGTATGGTAGATTCAACTAGCTAATGCAAGTTTTTTATTTTCTAGGTTAA
>TARA_R110002072_G_scaffold269079_11_pt1 | contig 62379 bp, 47 predicted proteins | sample TARA_R110002072 | Tara Oceans TARA_R110002072 (sample SAMEA4397118) | marine metagenome | biome: Polar Biome; feature: [SRF] surface water layer (ENVO:00010504); material: water (ENVO:00002006), including particulate matter (ENVO:01000060) such as... | depth 5 m | reverse complement strand
GATTCCATCCGCACGCGATGCACGCTACTTTCCGGCCACGCCTCTAGGGAGTTTGTTTCCGCGAGTATCCGCTTAGACTCGGGCGCAATGAGTGACGCGGATATCAGCATCCCAATACAGTCGGTGGACGAAGCACGAACGTTGCTTGGCCCGTTGGATTGCAACGCCCGACTGATCCGCGAACTGCATGGCGTCAGCGTGCTGGCACGCGACGGTAGCCTGCGCTTGCTCGGGGATACCGAGCATGCGACGGTCGTGCAGGCGGTGCTCGAAGAGTGCCTGCGCCGCATGCGAACAGGCCACAAGGTCGGCACTCAAGAAGTTGCTACCGAGTTGCGCAAGACGCTCGGCATGATGAGCGCCGATGGTTCGGCCGAACCAGAGCGCCCTGTGCGGCCCACGGGGTCGGGGGCGGTACGCGCGCGCACCGAGGGCCAGCAGGCGTACCTCGACATGATCGACAAGCACGATGTCGTGTTCGGCGTCGGTCCGGCGGGCACCGGCAAGACCTACCTCGCGGTTGCCAAGGCGATCGAGGCGATGAAGGAGGGTGGCGTGCGACGTCTCGTGTTGGTTCGCCCGGCCGTCGAAGCGGGCGAAAAACTCGGCTTCTTGCCGGGCGACTACCAGGCCAAGATCGATCCATACCTGCGCCCGATGCACGACGCGCTTTCGGACTTGCTTGACCCCAGGACGAGAAACCGTTGGTTGGAGAGCGAAGTGGTCGAAGTTTGTCCACTTGCATACATGCGCGGACGAACCCTCAACCAGGCGTTCGTGATCCTCGACGAGGCACAGAATACGACGGTGCAGCAGATGCTGATGTTCCTGACTCGTCTTGGGGAAAGTTCGCGCATGGTCGTCACCGGTGACCCGTCGCAAGTCGACCTGCCGGGCAACGTTCGTTCTGGTCTCGGCGATGCACTGCGTCGCTTGCAGGGGGTCGAAGGAGTTGGCATCGCACGCCTTGGCGTGGACGACGTCGTGCGCCACAAAGTGGTTGGTCGCATCGTGTCGGCATACGAAAAGTTCGACCGCGAACAGCAATCGCGCCGCGACGACTAGCCATGCTCGAAATCACCGATCGATTCCGTCCGCGCACGGAACGCGCGTTGGTCGAACGGGTTGTGGCAGCCGTTCGCGACTATGCCGAACGTCCAGACCTCGAAGTATCGCTGCTGCTGACCGACGACAAGGAGATCGGCGAACTGCACGAGCAGTTCCTCGACGATCCATCGCCGACCGATGTGATGTCGTTCGAGATGGACAATGGCGCGGAGCTTGTCGTCAGTGTGGAAACTGCACAGCGCGTCGCCAACGAAGCGGGACATGCGGTCGATGCAGAGGTCGCGCTCTACATCGTGCACGGCATGTTGCACACGGTCGGTTACGACGACATAGAAGACAAAGACCGTCGACGCATGCGCGATGCCGAGCGCGCGATCATGCAGCGACTGCAACTTGTCGTGCGCGAAGTCGACGCGTGACTTGCGTTGAAGAACACAACACGACGTTGCACCGCATGTCGTGTTCGTGATACCGTTCGCGTGTTCGCCTCTTTGCAATTCGCGTGACGGTTGTTGTTTGCACTTCCACGACACGTGTTGGATCACTCGCGAGTGATGCATCACGAACCTGCAAGTCGACCTGTTGGTCGCCTACTTATTGGAAAGCGAACAACACGCGCAACGTGCCACTGCAATCGTCAGTGTCACGCGCGAACCCATCACACGAGTCGCTGAGATCGCGAGCCTGATCCGCACGACACTCGTCGGACCAGTCTCAGTGCCAGGTACTACATGGTAGTTAAACCAGCTGCAGGTGACTCCAATGGCGAATCCACGGTGCAATCGCGAAAGCGTGCGCCGGTGAACGCCACCACGGAGCAGTTGCTCGAACGGTATCGATTGCGCCGTTCTCGTGCGATTCTCGACGAAGTCGTCGAGCGCCATCGTGCGGCCGTCGAATCGATGGCGTTCGCTTTGATCACGAGGCTACCTCGCAGTGTCGACGTGCAAGATCTCGTGCACGCAGGCATGTGGGGGTTGATGCAAGCAGTTGGCACGTTCCAACCGGAACGCTGCGACTCGTTCGAGTCGTTCATGCGGATTCGGGTGCGCGGAGCGATGCTCGATGAGCTGCGTCACATGGATTTCTTGCCGCGATTGTTCCGCCGGAAGGTGCGCGAACGCGATGCGGCAAGCTCGCGGCTGCGCATGCAGCTTGAGCGTGAGCCGACCAACACCGAGCTTGCCGAGGAGCTGGGCATCACCGAGGACGTATTGAACCGTTGTCCCGAGTCCAACGTGATCCGTTCGGTGCATTGGCGCGAGCCGGGCGCCGACGAAGACGAGTTCGACCATCTGGCCGACGATGGCATTGAGTGTCCGATCGAAGCCCTCAGCAGGCAGGAACTTGTCGATCAGGTCCGCAAGCAACTGCAGCCCATTGAGTGGAAGGTGTTGAAACTGCACTACCTAGACGGCTTGACAGGTCGTCAGGTGGCGCAGCGCCTGCATTTGTCTGCGTCGCGGATCTGTCAGATCCACGTGGCGGTGCTCGACCGCCTCAAGCAGCAGTTCCCGGCCACGGCCGTCTAGATCGCGACGAAGCAGACCAAGCAATGGCAGAGCGCGCGCCGTGCCCCGGATCCGGGTCTCCCGACTTCTATCTGCACGACGGCGAGTTGCGTTGTGAGCAGGTTGCCATCCGCGACCTGGTCGCGCAGTACGGCAGTCCACTCTACGTCTACAGCGCGGCGACCATTCGAGAGCGCGCCCGGCAAGTGCGTGCAGCCTTCGGCGATGCCGCCCACATCTGCTACGCGGTCAAGGCAAACTCCAACCTCAGTGTCTTGCGCTTGCTGCACGAGGCGGGTTGTGGTTTCGACCTGGTCAGCGGTGGCGAACTCGAACGACTTGCGGTCGCCGGGTTGCCGACGGACCAGGCGGTGTTTGCCGGGGTTGGCAAGCAGCCGTGGGAGATCGAGGCCGCGGTTGCCGCGGGCATCTTGTTCTTCAACGTCGAGTCGCCGCACGAGCTGCAGCTGCTGGCGGCGGCGGGCGAGGCGGCCAACAAGTCCGTCTCGGTGGCGCTGCGACTCAACCCGAACGTCGAAGCCAATACCCACGCCTACATCAGCACCGGCAAAGACGAGAACAAGTTCGGCATTGCGATCGATCGCGCGGCCCAGGTCGTCGACGAGATCGTCGCCAACCCATGGTTGAAGCTGGTCGGCTACCACGTGCACCTCGGCAGCCAGTTGCGCAGCGTCGGGCCCTACGAAGAGGCCTTCGATCGCGTCGCCGCGTTCGTGGACGGGGATGCCAAGCGTCGCGATGGCGTGCGATACTTCGACCTCGGCGGGGGCTTTGGCATTGGCTATGGCGAAGGAGAACCGCTCGATGTTGGCGCCGTCGCTGCCGCCTTGTTGCCGCGGCTGCAAGCGCGCGGCTGGACGCCTGTGGTCGAGCCCGGTCGCTTCCTGGTCGGTGACGCTGGCGTCCTGGTGACTTCGGTGCTGGGTGAGAAGCTGCAGGGGCGTGCGAAGTTCCTGCTGGTCGATGCGGCGATGAACGACCTGATGCGGCCCGCCCTCTATCAGGCGGAGCATCCCATCGTGCCCGTGGTATCGCGCCCCGACGCCGAGATGCGCACCGTCGATGTCGTCGGTCCGGTCTGCGAAACCGGCGATTTCCTCGGTCGGGCGCGCAGCTTGCCACGTTGTCAGCCCGGAGACCTGCTGGCGGTGTTGGCGGCGGGAGCGTACGGTGCCAGCATGGCGTCGAACTACAATTCGCGGCGCCGTCCGGCCGAAGTGCTCGTCGATGGTGGGCAGGCTCGGTTGGTTCGCCGACGCGAGACCTTCGCGCAACTGTTTCAGGACGAGATCGACCTATGACGCGACAGCAACTCATGACGCGGACGCAACCCCAAACGGCAGAGCGACAGACGGCAGAACGACAGCCGGACCAGCCCCCGATGGTCGAATCGCGCCGCACCGCTTCGAGCAAGTCGGTGGTGACGTTGCTGGGGCGGGCCGCGCTGTTGCTGTTCGCACTGTCGCTAGGTTCGTGCACGTTCTTGGCGGATGAGTTCACGTGGCTGGACCGCGCCGGACCGATCGCCGAACCACAGGATCAGGCCCCGTCGCCGATCGTGGATCGCGGGTAGCTCCAGGCTCCCTGATGGTGACCGAAGCCCTGAAGGCCGTGCTCGAGCGTGGCTTTGGTGTCGGCGAGCACGTCGGCGAGGGCGTCGGCAGTGGCTTTGCCGAACACCCGATCTGTGGCGACCGCGTGCAGCTGAGCGTGCAGCATGCGGACGGGGTGATCCACTCGGTGCGTTGGCGTGCCGACGGTTGCCCCGCTTCGATGGCGATCGCCGCGCTGGCTGCGGAGGTGCTTGTCGACGTTCCTGTCGAAGACCTGGCGACTGCCTTGCATCAGGCCATTGGCTCGCACGGTGGCTTAGCTCGTCACGAACACCACGCCGAGGCGATGGTGATCCGCGCCTTGCGCGAGGCGATTGGCGCCAACGGAACCAACGGGGCCAGCGGGACCTGACCGCGCATGGCACGCTGGACGGACTTTCTGGCCCGATTGCGCGGCGATGCACGCGACGGGGAGCGGCAACGTTGGCTGGCGATCCTCGGGCTCAACCGGCAACTCGCGACCGCCGGCAGCCGCGCGGCGGTGCTGACGGTGCTCGTCGATGAAGCGGTTCGCTTGTTTGGTGCGGAGCGCGGCTTCTTGGTGTCGCGCACGGCGCAAGCTCCCGGCTTTCAGGTCGAAGTGGCGCGCAGTCTCGACCGCGAGCCGGTCGCCAATCCCGATCGCAAGTTATCGGTGACGATCGCGCAGCGAGTCCTGGAGCAAGGCGAAGGCCTCTACAGCGAAGACGCGCAAACCGACAGTTTGACCGCCTCTCAGAGCGTTGCCGACCTTCGCTTGCGTTCGGTTCTGTGTATGCCGTTGCGCGTTGGCGACCAGGTGCTGGGGCTCTTGTATCTGGACCACCGGTTCCAGTCAGGTGCGTTTGGCGAAGACGATTTGCCATGGTTGATGGCGTTCGCCGATCAGGGGGCGATCGTGCTGCACTTGCATAGCTTGCTCGACGAGAATCGCCAGCAAGCTGAGCAGCTGAGCGAACAAAACGCCGGCTTGCGCGCGACGGTCGAAGCGCAAGCGCGCGTACTGTCCGACAAAGAGCCGGTTCCGGGTAGGAGCGAACTACAAAACGCGATGCCGGCGATGGTCGGCAACTCGAAGGCGTTGTTGCGCACGCTTCATGTTCTCGATCGCGTCGCGGATACCGAGTTGCCGGTGTTGTTGACCGGCGAGAGCGGCACAGGCAAGGAAGTGGCCGCGCGCGCGCTGCACAGCGCGAGTGGGCGCCGGCGCGGTCAATTTGTCGGCATCAACGCTGCTGCGATTCAGGGTGAGCTGCTGGCCAGTGAGTTGTTTGGCCACACCAAGGGCGCGTTCACTGGTGCCGACCGCGATCGCCCAGGGTTGTTGCGCAAGGCCGCTGGCGGCACGTTGTTCTTGGATGAAGTGACCGAGATGGATCTCGAACTGCAGGCCAAGCTGTTGCGGGCCCTCGAAGAACGCAAGGTGCGGCCGGTTGGCAGTGACCGTGAGTTTGCGATCGATGTGCGGGTCGTTGCAGCGAGCAACCGCGATCCGCGCGAGGCGATCGAAGCTGGTCGCCTGCGCGAAGACCTCTACTTCCGGCTCGCCGTCGTCACGGTGCACTTGCCACCGCTGCGCGAACGCAGTGACGATCTGTTGGAACTGACGCGGCACTTCGTGGCCCAGTTCGCAGCCGAGCAGCGCGTGCCGACGCCCGATCTATCGGACGACTTCCTCGCGGCGTTGCGGGCGCGATCGTGGCCCGGCAACGTTCGCCAATTGCGCAACGAGCTGCAGCGGGTCTGGGCCTTGGCCGACGGGGCCGATCTACAGCCGAAATGGTTGTCGCCACCAGACGAGCTGCCAAGGACGCAGGCAGCGCCGACCGACCTGGCGCAGTTGGAGCAATGGGCGATCGACCGCGCCCTCGAGCAGGCCGGCGGCAACAAGGCGGAGGCGGCGCGGCTGTTGGGAATCGGTAGGCGCACGCTCTACGACAAGCTGGCTAGCCGCAGCAAGCCGTAAGTGTCCGGTCTGGATGTGTGCAGATTCCGCACAGGTGGGCGGGTGGCGCACGCTGCGGCGTTCGCGTTGGGTGAGAGTAAAGCATTATGAATAAGTTGCTTAGCGTCATGTCTCTGTTTGGCACTGCGCTTGCTTTAGAGCCTGCCACGATGCGGCGACTCCTGACAACGAAGCGAATGCTTGGCACGGGCCTTTTGGTCCAACTGCTGGCGTTCCCGTTGCTGAGTCAGGCCTCTGAATCTCCTGAGGCTCCGCAATCTCCTCGGGCGGCCCGGCAGACTGCTCAAGCGGCGCTGCAGGGGGCACCGAAGCTGCTTGACTGCATTGAAGCGCCGTACGCCTATGTCGCCCTCGATGGCGATGCGCTCGGCAGCTCAAAGGGCGATGGCGGCAACACGGTGCAGAAGCTGCTCGCGGATCCATCACTCGATGCCATCTTTGGTGGCGGTGACGAGGCCGCCGCATCGAATGGCTCGCTGCAGTCGTTGTCGCTCGTGCGCAGCATGTTGCGGCGCGGTGCCAGTGAACTCGAGCTGGCCATGACGGGCATCGTCGCTCGCAAGGGCCAGCCGTTGCTCGTGCTGCGTGCTCGCTTGCGTCAAGACGCCGCCAATGCGTTGCGCCTGAGCCTCGAAGGCGCGTCCAGCGTTGCCGTTCGCAGCCGCAAGCTCGGCGATCATCAGACCTATACGATGCCGTCTGCGGGTAATGCCGCTGGAGGGCCTGCCGCTGGGGGCCGCGTTCGTCGCGGTGCCGGTGCTGTTGGCCCTGGTGACATTGTCGAACTCGCCCTCGTCGGCAACGATCTGATCGTCGCCAATGACTCGTCCGCCATGCGCGAAGTGCTTGTGCCGCAGCCTAACCGGACCGGCACCGCGCCAGTTCGAAGGGTCCTGTCGGCCGATCCACGCTTCAACGCACTGCGCAAGCGCCTCGATGTTCCGGCTGGTTCGTTGCTCGCCTATGGCGATTGGCATCGCCTTGGTCGTCGGTTGCAGTCCTACCTCGGTGGAGTGCCCGCCCAGTTGTTGAACTCGAGTGGCCTCGGCTCTGCCCGCTCGGTCATGATGACCCTGGCGCCCGCCAAGCAGGATTTCGCAGTGACCTTGCTGCTCGACTTTGAGATCGGCAAGGCCAAGGCGAAGGCCAAGGCGAAGGGACCAGGTATCGATGGCTGGTTTGCCGCGACGGAACCAGTTTCCGCGAAGACGCTGCTGCGGGAATTGCCGCGCTCGGGCCTTGGCGGAATGGTGCTTTCGGTGGACCTGGCGGCCGTTGCCGACCACTCGCCGCGCAGTGCCTGCATGGTCTGGGATCTGCGTGATGCCTACCGGGCGTTCGGCTTGGGCTACGAGCGCAATGTGCTCGCTCGCCTCGCTTCGCGCGGCACGGTGCAGTTGCACTTTGATCCAGCAGGCACGTCCAACTCTGTGCCAGCTGGCACGTCGGTTGACGGTAGCAGCGGCAACAACAGTAGCAGCGGGAAGAACCACCGCGGCATCGCCGTCGCAACGGTGTCACCCGTCTACAGCGTGCGCGCCAAGAGCCGCACGGCCGCGGAAGACTTGTTTAGCGACATGCGCCGCGTCGTTACCAAGACGAGTTTCGGTGAGTTTGTCACCGTCAAAGACGCGAAGGGCAAGCGTCTGTGCGACGTCATCCACCTGCACGGCAAGAAGGGCCAGTTCTCGGCCTACGTGTGCGTCAGCGGTGACTCCGTGTTGCTCGCTCAAGACCAAGACACGCTGGTGCAGGTGCACGGTGAGCGGCGTCGCAACAAACCACGTAACCGTCGCGATCAAAGCGCCGGCAAAGCGATCAAGGCGATCGGAGGCGACCACGTTGCTGGTCTGTTCGACGTCGATCTTGCGCCGCTATTTCAACGCATCGAATTGGCTCTGAATGCATCGGCTCTGAATGGTGTCGATCTTTCTTCTCTTCCGAAGCGCCACATTGGTTACCTCGATACGGATCGTCAAGTAGACGGTGCCGTGGTGCGCATCCGGGTGTTGTCATCGAAGTGAATGTTCGCCGGGTTGTGTAACCCGACGCCGTGCGCTCGTAGCAACACACGCTCTTTAACAGTTCAACAGCCTAAGGTGAGGATCGACGCTTGGGCGTCGTCTCCTCGCCGCGGGTGCATGGGTGTCAAACAGTCTCGGGCCGGTCCATTTACTTGGGGCAGGCAGGGCCGATCTGAGCCTTCCGCGTGTGTTGCGCGGGCCATGCATCCGCATCTTTTTTCAGGGCGCATGGGTCGTTTTGTCCCGTGCCGTCGTTCCGAATACTTGGGGCAGGCAGGAACGATGGTGTGGAACGCGTGGTGTCACGCGAATGGTCCATGCGCCCACATTTTTTGCTGACGCGGTTGGCTGTGCCAGGTGGCATTCATCCGGTGGTTTGGCAGCGTTGCGCGCGTCGGAATCGGCGCTTGCGCGACTGCACATTTGCGGTGGCAGTCGGGCTCAAGCTCTGTTGCCCTCGTTTTTTGCCGAGCGTGGTCTACAACGATCAGCATGCTCGATGGCAGCCCCAGAGATCGTGACGAAGACCCCGCCGGTGTCTCGACCGATTCGACCGATGCGAACGTAGTCCCTGAAGCCAAAAACCCTGATGCCGAAAACGGCCAGCGGCACGCGGGCGATGTGTTTGGCGATGGCGCCGAGGTCCCCACGGAAGCGGGGGAGTCTGGTGAGGGCAGCGCTGGCGCCGCGGATGACTCGGGACCTGGTGGCTCTGGTGGTTCTGGGCCCGGTGGCTCGGGTGCGGGCAATTCAGGTGCTGGCAATTCCGGTGCTGGTGATTCGGGCGCTGGTGATTCTGGGGATGGCAACTCCGATGGGGATCCACCGGGTGATGGCATCTTCTTCGGCGAGCAAGTCAGTGATCACGATGGTCCGTCGTTGGTGATCGATGACGGCAAGGGGAACAGCTCGGTTGTCGTGCAAGACACCCTGCCGGACACGATGTTCGCGTTCCCGCTGCAAAGTTCGGTGCCGTTCCCGAACTTGATGATGCCGCTGCTGCTCGATAACCAGCAGACGAAGGACATCGTTGCCAAGGCCGAGGCGCACAACGGCTACGTGTTCTTGGTGCTGCAGCGCGATCCCGATGCAGACGTCAAGAAGGTGTCGGACTTGCACGAGGTCGGCGTGATCACGCGCATCATCAAGACCCTGAAACTGCCTGATGGTGGCATGTCGGCGATGACGCAGGGGGCACGGAGAGCCAAGCGCGTCAAGGCCGTGCGCGAACAGCCGCACCTGGTCGTGCGCGTCAAGCAACTTGTCGAGATCCCGGCACAGGGTAAGCGATCGCAGTCGTTGTTCCGCCTGTTGCAGAAGCAACTGCAAGAACTCGCCGGGTTGCAAGAGCACGTCGACCCTGGCTTCGCAACTGCGTTGCTCAACGTTGACGACCCTGGTCAGCTCGCAGACTTCTCGGCCGGCATTGTGCGCAAGGTCGGCGATCGCCAGCGCCTGTTGGCGGAAGCCGATGTCGGCAAGCGCTGCGAACTCGCATTGCAGTTCGCGATGGCCGAGAGCGAACTGGCTGCCCTCGATCAGAAGATCCATGAGGAGATCCGCCAGAAGGCGGAGAAGGCGCAGAAGGACTACTTCCTGCGTGAGCAGCTGAAGATCATCCGGCGTGAGCTCGGAGAAGAGGAAGATCCGCGGGCGCTGGAGTTGAAACGCCTGACGAATTCAGTGGCCGATGCGAAGATGCCGGAGGAAGCCAAGCGCCGCGCCGACGAAGAGCTGAAGCGTTTGCAGACGACGCCGGTCGAGTCCGGCGAATACAGCGTCATCCGCAACTACCTCGATTGGCTGGTGGCGTTGCCGTGGTCCAAGTCGACCAAGGATCACACCGACCTGGCGCGCGCTGGCCGGGTCTTGCGCGACGATCACTACGGCCTCGACGAAGTCAAAGAACGCATCCTCGAGTTCCTCGCGGTGCGCAAGCTGCGTCCGGGTCACGGCGGCTCGATCCTATGCTTCAGCGGCCCGCCGGGCGTTGGCAAGACCAGCCTGGGCCGCAGCATCGCGCGCGCGATGGGGCGCGAGTTCTTCCGGTTCTCATTGGGCGGCATGCGCGACGAAGCCGAGATCAAAGGCCATCGCCGCACCTACGTGGGGGCGCTGCCGGGGCGCATTCTGCAAGGCCTCAAGGCGTGCGGCAGCAACAACCCGGTGATGCTGCTCGATGAGATCGACAAGCTCGGCAGCGACTACCGCGGCGACCCGAGTTCGGCGTTGCTCGAAGTGCTCGATCCGGAGCAGAACCACAACTTCCAGGATCACTACCTCGACGTGCCCTTCGATTTGTCGAAAGTCATGTTCTTGGCGACGGCCAACGTGTTGTCACAGATTCCGGAGCCGTTGCGCGATCGCATGGAGATCCTTGAGATCCCCGGCTACCTAGTCGAGGAGAAGGTCGAGATTGCGCGTCGTCACTTGTTGCCGAAGCAGATCACGCGGCACGGCTTGACCAGCAGCAACCTGTCGATCACCCTGCCGGTTTGGCAACGCATTGTGCCCAACTACACGCGCGAGGCCGGCGTGCGTGGCCTCGACAAGGTGATCGGTCGCATGTGCCGCAAGGTCGCGAGACTCGTTGCCAGTGGCAAGAAGGGGCCAGCTCGACTCAGTCTGGCCGAGATGGAACAGTTGCTAGGGCGGGCCCGTTTCAAGGCCGACGAGCGCCGCAAGAAGCGCCTACCCGGCGTCGTGCAAGGACTGGCGTGGACGCCGGTCGGTGGTGACGTGCTCTACATCGAGGCGGTGCGCAGCCAAGGCAAGTCGACGTTGCAGCTGACTGGCAGCCTCGGCGACGTCATGAGTGAATCGGCGCGTCTGGCGTTGAGCTATCTGCGCAGTCGCAGCAAGCGCTTCGGCATCGATCTAGCGCGTCTCGACAACAGCAACCTGCACCTGCACTTTCCGAGTGGCGCGATCAAGAAGGATGGACCGTCCGCAGGCATCGCGATCGCGTGCGCCTTCTTGTCGTCGTTGACGGATCAACCCGTGCCGACGGACATCGCGATGACCGGCGAACTGACCGTCGTTGGCGAGGTGCTGCCGATCGGTGGCGTGCGCGAGAAGGTTCTGGCCGCGAAGAACTTTGGCTTGCAGCGCGTGTTGTTGCCAAAGGGCAACGAACCCGATGTCAAGGAGTTGAAGCGCGAGCTCGTGCGCGGCTTGAAGATCTACTTCGTGGACCACTTCGATGAAGTGTTCGACATCGTCTTCGGTGGTGGTGGCGCACCGCGCAAGCCAGCGCGGCGGCCAGTAGCCAAGTCGGCGAAGAAGCCAGCTAAGCAACCCGCGAAGAAGGCGCCGAAGAAGCCAACCAAGAAGGCAGCCAAGAAACCACCCAAGAAGGCAGTCAAGAAGCCAGCCAAGCAGGCTCCCAAGAAGGCCACCAAGAATCCCGCCACGAGAAAGGCCAAGAAGTCTCCCGCACGAAAGGCTCCCGCCAAGAAGCCCGCCAAGAAGGCCAAGAAAGCCACCTCCAAATCGAAGCGCAGATGAGCCTCCGTGCGAGTCATCCGACGCATCTCGTCTGGGATCACGATCCAAGTGATACCGAGCTGAAACAGATCGTCGGACCTGTCTTCACGAGCACTCGCATGCATTGGCGCGAAGATGACCAGAGCATCCGCCTCGAACCCAAACGCTTGAACTTCTGGTTCTTGATGGTCGGCGTGTTCGCCATGAGTGCGATGATCACCATCTGGCCGTGGCTAATGCCGTGGCTGGCTGGCAACCCGCGCGACACGGCGCCGGCGGGTTACTACCCCGTGATCGGCTTCATCTGGTTGCTGCTGGTCCCGGTCGTTGCCTGGATCCTGCGCCGGGCGCAGCGCCATCAGAAGCTGCGCGAGCCCGGCTTCGTGATCGACAAGCACACACGAGAATTGACGCTGCCTTGGTCGCAGCACGTTGTGCCGTGTGACCAGATCGTGCGCTTTGTCGAGTTGCGTGGTCGCTTGCGGAACGGCCAGCGCCATCTGCCATACCGCCAGCTCGGCGTCGTGTTTCGCGCCCCACAGCAGCATGTCTTCGCCACGTTTGCACGTTTGACCACTCCTTCTTTTCGCAGCTCGGCTGCTTCGCGCGTAGCCGACTACTACGACCTGCCGTTGCAGACCATCAAGGCCGGCACCCTGCTCGTCGGCTAGGTGAGATCTGATGTCTAGCGCGCCCGCTTGCGCTTCTCTTCCGCGCGTCGCGCCTTGCTCATCGCCCACGAGCAGATGGTGCACTGCTCCGGGTCGTGACGCATGGCGGGACACGTCGTGCGCCCGAACCAGATGATCTGGAGGTGCAAGTCGTTCCAGCGTTCTTTGGGGAACGTGCGCACCAGGTCGCGTTCGGTTTGCTCGACGCTGCGGCCGTTGCTCAAGCCCCAGCGCCACGCGCAGCGATGGATGTGTGTATCGACGGGCATCGAGGGCACCCCGAAAGCCTGCGCCATGACGACACTCGCCGTCTTGTGTCCGACGCCCGGTAGTTTTTCTAGTTCGGCCAGGGTGTTCGGAACCTCGCCATCGTGTTCATCGAGCAAGATCCGGGACAATCCCGAGATCGCCTTGGCCTTCTGGGGGGAGAGCCCGCACGGCCGGATGATTGCGCGGATTTCCTCGACCGGCACATCGACCATCAACTCCGGAGTGGGCGCCCGCGCGAACAGAGCTGGGGTCACCTGGTTGACCCGCACGTCGGTGCACTGTGCCGACAATAGCACCGCAATCAGCAGCGAGAACGGGTCTTGGTGGTCGAGCGGGATCGGCGGCTTGGGGAAGCGCTCGTCGAGGATCGCTTGGATGCGCGCTGCTTTGTCCTGCCGTTTCATCGCTGTCACGGATACCGCGTTGTAGTCCTCGTTCCAACCTGTGGTAGTTTGGGCGTGCCCATAATGAGTGACCCGGCGTTCAGTGATTGGTTCGAAGCTCTGTGGACAGATCGTGAGGATCGTGTCTACCGCTCCCTATTTGGTGACCTCGGTTCCGGCGTCTTCACGGCGGGCCCGAAGGTCTACGAACGCTACGGCAAGGATGCCCATCCGGGATGGCTCAATCACGGGGTGTTCGCGTGCCCGCCGCACGAAGAACGCGCGTCGTGGATCTACGTCACGTCGGGGCTCAGCAACCCGTGGAACCTGGACAAGCCCGGCAAGGATCCGAGTGGCTTCGCCGGCCTCGGTTTCGAATTGGTGATCGAGACGACCAACGAAGCGGATTGGGCTGTGCCCTTGCTGCACAACTTGATGGCGTACGAGCTGCTGGTTGCGGTTGGCAACTACGAAGGCGCGGAGCTGTTTGAGTACGGCAACCGCATTCCGCTCAACGATTCGATCACGCCCAGTTTCGAAAGCGCGATCCGTTGGTTGTTGGTGGATCAGCCCAAGCACTACGCCTCGTCGTTTGATATTGCTGCTGGCCGGGTCGACTTGTTCCATCTGGTCGGCGCCACCGATCCGGAAGTGGAACTCGCTCGCAACCAGGACCAGGACAAGCTGGTCGCACTGCTGCAAGAGAAGGGCGTATACCCGCTGACGGACGCAGATCGATTGAGCGTCTGCTAGACATCAGGCCTGCGCGGGAGCCGGTAACGCGCGCAGGCGTCTGTGGCTTTCGCTGCGAGGCTACCGTTGGCGGGCAATCTTGCCGGCAACGCTGCCCGAGGCGTAGCCCAACCCCCACGTGACCTGATTGCCATCGCACGTCAGCTGATTTCGCCAGAAATGCGAGCCACTGGCGGTGACTCGCCAACAGCCCCAAGGTATGGGACCCCAACGACACCGGAAGTTCCGCCTCCAAGCGCTCTCAAGCTCGGTGAGCAGCAGGGGTGGTTTGCCGCTCCCGTGTGCCTTCCTCTGACCCCAGGAGAGTTCGAATGGCCCGTCCCATCATCGCGCCAATGTCCTTGGCGCGCGTTTTTTGCGCATCCCTCCCCGTGCTGCTCGCAGCACCCTCGACGGCCCAGGCCGTCGGCGATTGGCGACCCGTGCCCTCGGTCACTTCGCCACCTTCCCGCGTTGGCTTCGCTCTGGCTGAGATGCCGACCGGAGACTTGCTGCTGTTTGGCGGCGACGAGTCCAATCCGGCGGCCACCGATTGGGTTTGGGATGGCGTGGATTGGCAGCCGTACACGGGGTTAGGGGTGCCTCGTCGAGACAACCCCGCCATGGGCAAGCTAGGTAGTCAGGGCTTGCTCATCTATGGCGGCACCAACGGCGGTTCGTTCTTGACCGACACTTGGCAAAGCCCGAACGGGATCGTGTGGTTCCAAGTGGCGATTGGTGCTCAACCCGGCATCCTGACCAGCACATCCATGGCCTTCGACCCGGTTTCGAGCCGCATGGTCATGGTCGGCCAAACTCCGCAAGGCCAATACACCACGTGGTTCTACACGGCTGGTTTGGGATGGTCCGCGGGCCCAACGTTCACCGCAGCGGATGCTCGCGTCGTGACGGACTCGGTGCGCGGCGAAGTGCTGCTGCTCGAAGGCGGCTTCCCCTCGGTGTCCGTGTCCCGGCTAGACAATTCTACTTGGCTGTCGCTGGGAGTTAGCCAGCAAGGCCTGTCGCTCGGTGAGGTTGCTTTCGACGAACGGCGCGCCCGCGTGGTCTTGATGCAACCGTTTGATTCGCGCGAGACCGTCGAGTGGGACGGCATCGGGTTCGGCCCGACGGTGACACCGGCGGGGCAGTTTATTTCGCCGATTGCCACGGCCATGAGCTACCACCCAGCGCGCTCCGAAACGATCTTCGTCGCGGACTACGGCAATGGTGTCGAGACGTGGCGCCATGCCGCCGATGCGGCTCCCGGCGCGGCTGCATTCGGGCAGCCATGCGGTGTCACGACGCAGTTGACGCCGACGTTGCAACTTGCACCGGGCTCGTCGCCGCGACCTGGCACCAGCCATCGGATCGAAGGCGCGCACTCTGGCGCGGCCATCACGTTGTCGATGATTGGCTTCTCACACACGGTCGCCAATGGCGTGTCGTTGCCGGTGACGATTCCGCTCAGCCCTGCTGGTTGTGAGTTGCTGGTCGATCCAGCGATCCTCACGGTACTCGGCACGACGGCGCAAACGACCCAGCTGATCTCGATCCCCAACTCGGCGACGTTGTTGGCTGAGCGCTACAATGCGCAGTTGCTGCTCGTCAGTTCGGTTGGAGTCGCAGGCACGTCCAATGGCTTGGAGATGCAGGTTGGCATCCCACTCACGGAATACGAATTGGTCGAGACGTTTGTCAGCACGATCAATCGTGATGGGCTGACGTCCGGAGACTTGTGGGCGGGCGGCATCGCGATGGCCAGTCAAATTGGTGGCGACGGCCGTCACGGTTCATTCTCGCCGGATATTGGCCAAGCCGTCGGTGGTGGTGTGTATGTGATCAACACCGATTCGACGCTGATCCCGGCCAGCAACACGCTGTCGAATCAGTCAGAGATGGTGACTGATGGCCGCTTCTACTTCACGGACTTCGTGGTGCCCGCGGGCACGACCGTTCGCTTCGTCGGCTCCGTGGCTGCGCAGATTTTCGTGCGCGGCCGGATTGATGTGATGGGAACGGTCACGGTAGATGCGCCGGACATGCCGTCGGCGCTGGTCACCGTAGGTCCCGCGATTGGGCAGAACGCGTCGACGTTTCCTGCTAGCTCCTCTTTGGTGGGGCAGCCGGGTGGGGCGCCCGGTCCCGGTGGTGGCGCAGGTGGCAACGGTGGCCAGCGGGGCACGAACACCGGTCCAACCATCGTTGGCGGCATTGCCGTCACCGACGGCCAGCCAGGCGAGAGCGTCCGGGTTTCGGCTGGGCACGCGTATTTGAGTGCGACCGTAGATACCGGTGGTCAGGGCAGTCCAATCGCGCCTACGTCCGGCGTCTGGGCCATCCCAGTACCGACAGTTGGCGGAGTCGTCTACTGCGCCTACTTCAGTCCGGGTGGTAGCGGTGGCGGGTATACCTTGCCGGGCGGCACGCCCGCCCAGCCGCTCTATACCGGAACGGGTGTCGGCACGATTGCCGCTAGCGGCGTGGTTGCCGGCGGGGTGCCCTTCTCGCTCCAGCCGTTCCCACCGTCTGCTGGCTACTCGTCGCTCGAGCACTACTCGGTTGGTGGTTCGGGTGGCGGCGGCGGTGGAACCCACGGCTATGGGATCATCGCTCTCGGCAACCCGGCGGCGAAGTTCCTGTCCGGTCACGCTGGTAGCGGTGGCGGCGGCGTGCTGGTGCTGCGCTCAGGATCGGACTTGCAGATCAGCGGCGAACTGCGTTCCCGCGGTGGTGATTGCGCACTGATCAACGGCTCGCTGCCGGTTGGCATCAGCTCTCCCGGTGGCGGCGGCTCTGGCGGTTCGATCGTGATCCAGAGTGCGACCCGAGCGGCTGTGACCGGTTTCGTCAACACGCGTGGCGGCAAGGGCAGCGAAGTTGGCTTCATCCTGAACTCCTTGAACCGTGCGACCGCCAAGGCGGGTGACGGTTCGCCCGGCAATTACCGTATTGAGTCCCCGCTGGTCATCATGAACGGCACGTCGGTGCCGCCGTACAGCTCGTTCATCCAGGGCGGATCGCTGAACGACACCGACGCGTTCTCGGGTTCGCGCTCGAAGTGGATGCTGCCGCCGAGCCTCGGCCTGCCGGTCTACGTGCGTTACGAGATGCTCGTCGATGTCGGGGGCCTGCCGGTTCTCTACAGTGACGATCCGACCGTGTCGCCGTTGGCGGCCGACAACCCCGCCGGGCCGGTGATGGTGCGCTTCCAAGGGGCACGCATCGACCCGATGACTGGCAACGCTCAGGCTGGCACCGAGGGCCCGTGGCGCACCGCCGTTGGTGGTGGGGTCGGCTCACTGAACTCGGACCGGGCCGAAGCCGTGCGCTTCGATATGGTGCTGAACAAATCGGTGGTTGCCGCCCAGGTGCTCGAACTGCGCATCGTCTGGCGCTGAGTAGAGCGTTTCGCAGTGCGCCACGAACGGGCGCTGCGGCCACGGCTCTAGTCTCGTGCCGTCTGGCGCCAATCGGCGCGACCCGGCATGATGACCCACGGTAGCCGTTCGCGGTTGCCTTGTCCCGGCGGTCATTCGCTTGCCTGCCCCGGCCGCTGGGGCGTTTTCTTTGCTCGTGCACACCGATTCCCCCAGGTGGATTATCAGGTGGATGCCCACGAGGAATCGCGCGCGGAATGCATCGCGGGCCACATCCAATCTGGACCGGGCCACTGCCCACCGGCACGATGAGGGCGCCTCACGATGCCCGACCCGACCCCAGAAGCCGATCCACGTCCGCTGACCATCCGCCCGCTTGCCGAGCGTCGCAACCTTGTGCAGAAGGAAGACTTCGCCAAGGTGCTGCCGCCGGTTGATGGCTTCCTGACGTGGTTCGAAGCGTTGCCGGACATCTACGGCAGCAAGTCGTTGAAAGCGGTCGTGTCCGAGATTGTCACCGCTCGCGAGAACGGCAAGGAAGTCGGCGTGCAACTCGGCGCCCACGTGCTCAAGGTCGGCCTGTCGCCGTTGATCATCGACTTGATGCGTCGCGGTCTGATCACGCACATCGCGACCAACGGCGCGTCCGCCATCCACGACTGGGAGATGGCCTACCAGGGCGCGACCAGCGAAGACGTTGGTGAGAACCTACCGAACGGGTCGTTCGGCTTCTGGCGCGAGACACTCGACGCGCTCAACGGCGCCGCCAAGCGTGCGCAAGACGAGGGCATTGGCTACGGCGAAGCAGTCGGCAAGCAGATCCTCGAAGACGAACTGCCGTATCGCCACCTGTCGGTGTTTGGCGAGGCGGCCCGTCTCGGCATTCCGGCGACGGTGCACGTCGCGTTCGGTTGCGACATCACGCACATGGATCCGGAGCTCGACGGCGCCGCGCTCGGAGCCGCGACGCAGAAGGATTTCTGGACGTTCGCCGACAGCATCGGCCGCCTCGAGAAGGGTGTGTGGTTGAACGTCGGGTCGGCGGTGATCATGCCCGAGGTGTTCTTGAAGGCCGTGTCGATCGCACGCAATCGTGGCCAGTTGACCGATGACTTCATGACCTGCAACTTCGATATGCTGCAGCAATACCGGGCCTTCACCAACGTCGTGCAGCGACCGCCGAAGAATGGCCGTTCGATTCTTGCGATGCATGAGATCGTGCTGCCACTGTTGCACCAGGCGTTGCTCTGCACCGCCAAGAGTCGCGGTTGCTTGCAGGAGGCACGGTAATGACTGCTTCGATTGGTGAAGAGAATCGGCGTCTCGCCGCGGTGCTGTCTGGACTGCCGTCGACCCGCATCCTGGTGGTGGGGGATTTGATCCTCGACCGCTACGCCGATGGCAAGGCGAAGCGCGTTTCCCCGGAAGCTCCGGTGTTGGTGTTCGACTTCGAGCGCGATCGCTTCCTGCTCGGTGGTGCCTGCAACGTCGGCGCCAACTTGAGCACGTTGGGGGCTTCGGCTTCGGTGCTGGGAGTGATTGGCGACGACGAACCCGGGCAACGGTTGCGTTCGCTGCTGCGCGATGCCGACATCGATACGCAGGCGCTGGTCGTCGATGCGTCGCGACCAACGACGCGCAAGACCCGCTACGTCGCGCAGACCCTGCAGGTGCTGCGGGTCGACGAGGAATCGCGCGCGCCGGTTTCGGGCGAAGCCGAGCAGCGCATGCTCGATCTGCTCAACCAGCGGCCGTTCCCGTGGCAGAGCGTGCTGCTCAGTGACTACGGCAAGGGCGTCTTGACGCGCCCAGTGATCCAGGCTGCCGTCGCCGCCGCCAAGAGCGTTGGCGGAGTCACGGTGGTCGACCCGAAGGGCAACGACTACTCCATCTACGAAGGAGTCGATCTGTTGACGCCGAACCGTTCCGAAGCAGAGGCGGCGACCGGCATCTCGATCGACTCGACTGAGGACATGCACCGCGTCGCGCAACGGCTGCGCGAGATCACTGGCATCCAAACCGCGGTTATTACCCTCGGCAAGGACGGTATCTTCTTCGAGACCGGTGACGGTTCGCATCGCATCATCCCAACCGAAGCGCGCCAGGTCTTTGATGTGACCGGCGCTGGCGACACGGTGGTGTCGGTGCTGACCTACTGTCGCGCGGCTGGCGTGCCGCTCGATGACTCGCTGAAATTGGCCAACCACGCCGCTGGCATCACGGTCGCCAAACACGGCACCTGGGCGCCGTCGCGCCGCGAAGTGTTGGCGCGACTCGGCGATACGTCGCCGGAGAACATCGGCAAGGTGCTTAGCCACGAACAAGCCGTCGAAGTCGGCGCGCGCCTGCGCGCCGAGGGCCGCCGCCTCGTGTTCACCAACGGGTGCTTTGACATCTTGCACGCCGGTCACTGCGACTACTTGCAGAAGTCGCGTTCGTATGGCGACGCGTTGCTGGTCGCCGTCAACACCAACGAATCGGTGCAGCGGCAGGAGAAGGGCAAGGGGCGCCCGTTCAATACGCTCGAAGATCGCATGGCCGTGTTGGCCGCGCTCGAGGCCGTCGACTACGTCGTGCCGTTTGGTGATGACACGCCGAAGGCCGTCATCGAAGCGATCACGCCGCACGTGCTCGCCAAGGGTGAGGATTGGCGCGACAAGGGCGTCGTCGGCCGCGAATGGGTCGAGGACCACGGCGGCCAGGTGGTCTTGGTGCCGTTGGTTGCCGGCCGTTCGACGACCAACGTCGTCAAGAAGATCCTCGAGAGCGGCGAGTAGCGCCGGCCGTCTGGCCGGTTGCAACCAGCCCAACCGCAACCAGCCCAGCCCGCAACCAGCCCAGCCGCGATCAGCCCAACCGCAACCGGCCTAGTCGCGACCAAGCCAAAGCATCCCTGCCCAGCCCGGCCGCGAACGTCGCTAGCGAGGTTGCTCGCCGCCCTTGCTTGCGGCTGCTGCTTCGGCTTTCAGCTTCTGCAGCGCAACCATCGCATCGGCCATCGCGCGCAGCTCCGGGTTCTGGGCGCGGCTGACCGCTGCGGCCATCTTGGTGAGCGACGCCTCGGTGATCGTGCCGCCGTGATCATCGCCCCGCAGATGCAGGGCGATCGCTGCTGCGGTCGCCGCGACGTGGCCGTTTCTCGATAGCGGCGCGGTCGCGCTCTTCGCCGGCAGGATCTGCTCTGAGACTTCGCGGCTGGTGTCGCCTTGCGGCGGCTTGTAGCGAATGCGCAGCGTGGCCAGTGGTTCGTTGGTGGCTGCGGCCGAAGCGACCCGTTCGATTTCGTAGAGCGCCGTCACCGTGTGGCCCGCGCCGACTTCTCCGCCATCCTTCGCGTCGTCGGTGAAATCCTTGGTCGCCAGGGCGCGGTTCTCGTAGCCCAGCAACCGGAAGCGCGCGACTTGCTTTTGGTTCCACTCGGTCTGCAGTTTGACGTCCTTGGCGATCGTCATCATCGACGCGCCGAACTGCTCGACGAGCACGCGTCGTGCCGTCTGCAGATCATCAATGTAGCTGTAGGTGCCATCGCCGCGGTTGGCGAGGCGCTCAAGCCGATCGTCCTTCAGGTTGCCGGTGCCGAAGCCGAGCACGCTCAAGAATACGCCAAGCTTCTTCTTCTCGCTGATGAAGCTCTCCAATTCGTCCGCTGAGCGGATGCCGACATTGAAGTCGCCGTCGGTCGCCAGCAGGACGCGATTGATGCCCGGCACGGTGTTTTTCACCGCGAGCTCATAGGCCGCTTGGATGCCGCCCTGGCCGTTGGTTCCGCCGCGAGTTTGCAGCGCCGCCAGTGCGTCGTGGATACGCGTGCGCTCGCTGCCGTTGGCTGAGTCGAGCACGATCTTGACTCCGCTCGCGTAGGTGACGATCGAAACGTGATCTTGCGGACGAAGCTGATCAATCAGCAACCCGAATGCTCGCTTCAGCAGGGGCAGTTTGCCGGCGCTGCTCATCGAACCGGAAATGTCGATCAGGAACACCAGGTTGCACGGCGGCAACTTCGCGGTCTCGATCTCCCGCGTGCGAACGGCAATGCGGACCAGTTCGTGGGCGTCGTTCCACGGGCAGGCAGCGACTTCGGTATCGATGGCGAACGTCGTGCGCGGCCCCGGCGCCTCGAGGTCGTAGCGCATCGCGTTGACGAACTCTTCGAGCCGCACCGAGTGCACGTTCGGCGTCCTGCCGGCCGTCAGTTGCCGCAGCACGTTGCGGAACGATGCCGTGTCAACATCCGCCGCAAACGTCGACATCGGGGAAGCCTCGGGAGTCAGGTAGCCGCTGGGCGCGACGTTCGCGTAGCTCTCCGCCGATCCGCCACGGGTGCTTGCGCCTCGCCCCCCGTAGGTGCCGCCAGCACCGCCTGACAAGCCGACCGCGGTGGTCCAGCTGTTGGATTCGAACGCGCTTTCCTTCTTGACCGGCTCAGGTTCATTCTCGACGACGGTGACCGATTCGTGGATCACTGTTCCGGCTGCGCCGGTCGCTTCGTGCTGTTCGGGTGGCGGCGGCGGCGGCGGGGTCTCGACTTCATCGACCAGTGGCTGTGTGGTCGTTACCGGCGGGGTGGTGGCCGTTGGGGTGATCGCCGGCGTTCCCGATTTGGGCTGGGAACAGGCGGAGAGAGCAAGCAGCGTTGCGACAGTTGCGGGCCAGTAGCGGGACATGCCGGGTCCCAACGCGCTCGTTGCAACCTGGTTCGCTGTAGTTGTCGAATTGATCAAGCGGAGCTGGACCGCCAGGGCTGGACCTCCACGACTGGAACACCACGACTGGGTCGCCTTGCGGTCGCGCGCCCCGCATACTGCGTGCATGCAGCCACCCGAACCCGCGATCCTGTCGCCCGGCACGAAGATCGTGACGGTCGTCGACCTGCATGGCGAACACGGCGGCGTGCGGGTGCCCCGCGGCGCGGTTGGCACCATCCTGAAGTCCCCGAGCGACGCGACCCACGCCTACTGGGTGCGGTTGGTCGAGGGCGGCGAAGTCTCGTTGCGTCGCAAACAGGTGGTCATGTTGGCGCGCTACAAGGATCGGGAGCTACGCAACGAGCCGACCGGGTGGTCGCTGTTTGACCGGGTCATCCTCAAGGTCGTCATTGGCTCGCGCGCCTACGGCCTCGAAGAAGCAGGCAGCGACACGGACCGTCGTGGCGTGTTCTTGCCGACGGCCGAGCAGCATTGGTCTCTGTATGGCGTGCCGCAGCAGATCGACGACGAGCCGGCGCAGGAGACCTACTGGGAACTACAGAAGTTGTGTGTGCTCGGCCTCAAGGCCAACCCGAACGTGCTCGAATGTCTGTGGTCGCCATTGGTCGAGCATGCGACGCCGCTCGGGCGGGAACTGTTGGCAATGCGCACGGCGTTCTTGTCGCGGTTGGTATTCCAAACCTACTCCGGCTACGTCGCGTCGCAGTTTCGCAAGATCGAGGCGGGCATGCGGCAGCATGGCGAACCGAAGTGGAAGCACGTCATGCATCTGGTTCGATTGATGCACGCCGGCATCGGTGTGCTCGCGACCGGCGAAGTGCCAGTGCACGTCGGGGACCATCGCGACTACTTGCTGAGGGTGCGCCGTGGCCAGATTGCCTGGCCCGACATCGAGGCGGTGCGTCAGCAACTGCATCGCGACTTCGAAGCCGCCGCCAAGTCCACATCGTTGCCCGAACGTCCCGATTACGAGCGCGTCGATCTGTTCTTGCGACGAGCACGTCGCTTGGCGATGGACGAACAGTTGCCGTGATGAGGCCCAGAAATCAGAACTGTAGGGACAGACTGAGCAGCAGGCCCTGTCGCTCGACGTCTGCTTCGTCGTTGCTGCTGAAGATGTCAGGCGCGTCGTCAACGACCATCGCAGCACGGCCGTAGCCGAGTTCTAGCGCTACGTGCGGGGCCGGGTAGAAGTCGACTCACGCAAATCGACTCGCCGGTGGTGCCGGCCGTTGACGCATGCAGTAGCACCAAGGCGAACCAATGCATGGTTGCTACCGCGAGCTGACGTTGAGCGCGATACGCGGGGCCTGCCTCATCCACGCCTCGATCGCATCGGGGTGCGAGGGCACGTTCTTGGACATCACTTCGCAGCCGTCGTCGGTGACCAAGACGCAGTCTTCAATACGGCAGCCGTAGCCCTTCTTGGGCAGGTAGGCGCCGGGTTCGACGGTGATCACCATACCCGCTTCGAGGCGGCTCACCGATGGATCGTGCACGGCGAGACCGACGTGGTGGCACGGTCCGTGGTCGTTGCGGTAGCCGCGAGCGACCAGCAGCTTGGCGCACATCGAACTCAGCGCCCGCAGGTTGGCGCCGGGCTTGACGTGGGCGAGCAGCTCTTGTTGCACTTCGTAGACGTCAGTGACCAGTTGCCGTTGCTCTTTGGTGAACGTGCCCGACGCCGGGAACGTGCGGGTCACATCGCTGCAATAGCCGTGCAAGGTCGCCGCGTAGTCCATGACGATCAGGTCGTCGTCCTGCAGTTGTCGCGTGCCGGCGTTGTAGTGCAGGATGCAGCCGTTGGGTCCGCCGCCGACGATCGCGGCATAGGCATCGGGGCCGCAGCCATTGAGTGAGAAGATGCAGCGCGCGACTGCTGCAAGTTGGTACTCATAAGCTCCCGGCTTGACGCTGCGCATCGCTTCGCCAATGCCTTCGGCGGCGATCTCGGTCGAACGGCGCAGCAGCGCAATCTCGGCCGGTGACTTGTAGTGTCGCAGTGGGTGGACCAGACGCTCAAGGCTCTCGACCTGCAGCGCGGCATCGATCTCGTGCAGAGACGCGATGAACATCTGCTCGCGGGTCTCTCTGCCGTCGAAGCGATCCTGCTTGCGATCCTTGGCAGCCTGCGCCGCTTTGCTCGGGGTGTTGCCCAGTCGGGCCGCCGGCTTGAGGTTGGTGATCACGATCGGCTTGGTGGCGCCGTTGTTGATCCGTTCGAGTAGCTCGCGGCGCAGCGAACGCACATTGCCGGCGGTTCGAAAGCCGGTGAGCTTCGCGGCCTTGTCGCCGGGGGCCAGAAAGCGGCCGTCCCATTTGGCGGAGAAGATCGAGTGGGGCGGCACCATCAGCTCATCGCGGACCAGGTTGCCGTGCTCGTCGACAATCATCAGCATCGCCAGGTCCGGCTCGCTGACCCCGGTCAGGTAGAAGAAGTCCTGATCTTGTGCGAAGCTGCCCATGTCGGATTGCTTGGCGCCGCCACGCAACACGACGATGGCTGGTTGCCCTTCATACTTCTTGGCGATGTTGGCCGCGAGTCGTTCGCGGCGATCGCGATGCTCGGTCTTGTCGATGGGGGGTGGGCTGATCGATACCTTGTCGACCGATGCCTTGCCGACCGATGCTGGAGCGATCTGGGGCGGCGGTGCTTGCGCCGTCAGGAGTCCGAGGAGCAGGAAACTTGCTGTCAGGCCGCGAATCATGCTGCCAACATACGCAAGTCGGCCCAAAACTGATGGCGCGGACCGGAACCAACCGCGGGCGATACATCGTCGTCACCGAAGAGTGGCGGTTCGAGCGGGTGCAATGGGCGTCGCTCGCTAGGATGACGGGCATGCGAGCAGCCCTCCTCGTCCCGTTCCTGACTTTTGTCCTGTGGTCTTCCGTCACGCTGATTGCCCAAGAGGCTCCAGCTGGTGAAGAACTGCCGGCCGGCGAGCAACCACAAGAGACCTACGGCCATTCACGCCACGGCGAAACCTTTGATGAAGGTCCGCGGTCGGCCGCGTACTTGATGAAAGGCCTCGGCGATGCCGTGCACTTTCCGGTGGCTGGCCTCAGTGAAGAGGCGCAGAAGTTCTTCGACCAAGGCATCACGCAGCAGCATGGCTTCTGGCACTTCGAGGCCGAGCGCAGTTTCCGTCAGGTGGCGTTGCTGCATCCAGATTGCGCGATGGCCTATTGGGGCATGGCGCGCGCCAATGACGAACACGCCGAACGCGCGGCCGGCTTTCTAGCCAGCGCCCTGCAGCGCAGCAAGAACGCGCCGAAGCGTGAGCAAGCCTGGATCGACGCGTGGGCGGCCTACTACCAGATCGATGCCAAGCTGCGCAAAGAGCTGCAGTCTGGCGACAAGAAGCGCATCGAGATTGCAACCAAGGCGATCGTGGCCAAGACCAAGGATCGCAAGAAGGAGCTGCTCGACAAGCTCGACAAGAAGCTGCTGAAGGATCTCGGCACGATCGTGTTCGACTATCCGGACGACACCGAGGCGAAGGCGTTCTTGGCGATCCAAAACTGGCTCGCGTATCGCTGGGGTGGTGGCGTGCAGATCGTTTCGCACACCGCGATCAACGCACTGCTCGATCAGGTGTTTGCCAAGCAACCGTTGCACCCTGCACACCACTACCGCATCCACCTGTGGGATCGTGAAGACGCGCGTCGGGCACTCGACTCCGCCGCGAAGAACGGCTTCAGCGCGCCGGCCATTGCCCACCAGTGGCACATGCCCGGTCACATCTATGCCAAGCTGAATCGTCACTTCGACGCCGCATGGCAACAGGAAGCGTCGGGCCGTGCCGACCACGCGCACATGATGCGCGACGGCGTGATGCCGTTCTTGATCCACAACTACGGGCACAACCAGGAGTGGATGGCGCGCAGCATGGCGCACTCGGGGCGCACCGATGAAGCGTTGCGCATCGCGATGAACCTCGCCGAGTTGCCGCGCCACCCGAAGCACAACAAGATCGCCTCGGGCGGTTCGATCGCAGCCTATGGTCAGAAGCGGCTGGTGCAAATCTGCGAAGACCACGGTTTGTGGCAGCGCGCGATTGACTTGGTCGACAAGGGCTTCCTTGAGCGCAGCGATGAGATCAGCAGCGAAGTGCAGCGGCTTGGTCTGTTGGGCCGCGCCTACTACCGCTTGGGTCGCAAGGACGATGCGACCCGCATTGTTGCGGAAGTGGGCCAGTTGCTGGCCAAGGCGCGCACGCGCCGCGCCGCGGCGATCGATGAAGCCGAAGCGAAGGCCTACTCCGAGCGCAAGCAGCGCAAGGACATGTTGGACGCAGTTGCCGATGCCGGTCGCAATCCGACCAACTCGGTGCAGTCCGTTCTGAGTTTGCAGCGCGAACTCAATGCGGAACGATTGCTTGCCGAAGGCGATGCCAAGGCGGCGCTCAAGGAGATCGATGGAGTGCGCGGGGTGCCGATGCCGCTGATGGCCGGGCTGCGGGTCGCGGCTGGCGAAACCAAGAAGGCGATCGAGCAACTCGAGAAGGAAAACAAGCGGAACCCGAACCGCGCCGCAACCATGGTGGCGTTGGCCAAGGCCTATCAAGCGAACGGTCCGGAGTCGGAGCCTGAGCTGCGCGAGCTGGCGTTCGAGCTCGCCGAGATCTGCGAGGACAACTACTTGGCGCACGCTGGCATTCCCGCGAACACAGGCAAGCCGGGTCCTGGGCTGCGATTGATTGTCCCCGGTGACGGCGACCCGCTGTTTCCAGATGTTCGTCATGGCAAAGGCTTTGGCAAGCGTCCGAGCCTGTCCAGCATCGGTCCACGCTGCTGGGCACCCGTCGCCAACCCGGGCTTCGACCTGGCGTCGGCGGCGACGGATGGCGTCATCCGCTACGGCACCGACAACGCGGGCATGGCCCTCAACGCCGACGGTTCGGTGACTCTGCGCGGCGTCGCGGACGGGGTCCTGCCCGAAACCGGTCGCGCCAAGCTGGTAGTCTTCTATCTCGGCTTCGGTTGCCTGCACTGCGTCGAGCAACTGCACCTGTTGCGCCCGGCGCACGCGAAGTTCGCTGAGCTGGGCGTCGACATCGTCGCGATCGGCTCCGATACCGCCGCCAACATCCACGCCGCCAGCCTCGATCTTCCGGCAGCCGAACGCATGCCGTTCCCGATGCTGGCCGACAAGAAGCTCGCGGCGTTCAAGGCGTGGCGCTGCCACGACGACTTCGAAAACATGCCGCTGCATGGCACGTTCTTGGTCGACGCGAAGGGCCGGGTCCGCTGGCAGGATATTTCCTACGAGCCGTTCACCGAGATTGATTGGCTGCTGAAGGAGTCGCGTCGCCTGCTGGCTTTGCCGGTGGTGGCAGCAAGCCGCTAAGCTCCGTTTGGTGTGCGGGGGCCGCGCAGTGCCTCCGCATATTCCCGGGCTAGGGGGATGAAGGGGACCTAACCCGGAGCCCCACTCGGGGTCGCTCTCGGGTGCTTACCGCGACCTGACGTTGCGGTTGCGGGCTGCGAGACTAGGAACTCTCGTTGCCGTGGGCGAGACGGCGTGGCATCCTTCCATCCTTCTCATCTCGCATAAGGCAACCCGGGAGGTTCGCTTGGTAGTAGTGCCGCGTAAGCAGCGATCGAAAGACAAGGTATTTACCGACAGGAAGAGCCTCGCAGCCATCCTGTCTGGACTCCGCACCAGTGGCAAGATGGTTGTCTTGACCAACGGCGTCTTTGATCTCCTCCATGTTGGCCACCTGCGCTGTCTCGAAGACGCGCGGTCCCGCGGGGACATGTTGGTCGTCGCCGTCAACTCCGATAAGTCCGCCGCGGCTTTGAAGGGCAAGGGTCATCCCATTATCCCGTGCGCCGAGCGCATGGAGATGTTGTCGGGTCTATCGTTCGTCGACTACGTGACGACATTCGAGGACGAGACCGCCGACGAGTTGCTGCGCCAGCTACATCCCTCGATGTACGCGAAGGGCACCGACTACTCGCTCAAGACGTTGCCCGAGAAGGCGACGGTCAAGGAACTCGAGATCAAAGCCGTGTTCGTCGGCGACAAGAAAGGTCACTCGACGAGCAAGCTGGTCGCCAAGATCGCAAAGCTAAAGAAGAAGTAGGTCCTCATGAATCGACTGCACGCGACGTTCGCCCAGGTGATGTGTCTGCTCGTGTGTTGTTCGGTCGGCCTCGCGCAGTCTGCGAACGACATCAACGTTCGCGCCTACGAGAAGAAGCTGAAGGAGGAGCTGCTCGAAACCGGGCAGCGGCACGTCGACCTCGGATGGGGTCTGCGCAACTCCGGCTTGATCCCGCAGTGCACCTACCAATTGGTGCTCGCGGTCGAGCTGTCGGAGAACCAGCACAAGGGCGCGTCGATGGTGTTGAACATCGTGCGCACCTACAAGGACGCCTTCTGGAAGAAGAAGCGCAAGAAGCCGATGCTCGGCGCGCAGAAGTCCTACGAGAAGAAGGCTGCGGCACTCGTCAAGAAGGACATGAAAGGCCAGATCAAGCTCGCGCGGGCTGCGGCCAAGGCCAAACTGACCGACAAGATGACCGCGCACCTGGTCACCGCGATGGGCTACGGCGCGAAGATCACGTTCCTCAAGAACGGCGCGAAGATCGAAGGCTTCAAAATCGAGGGCGAGCTCGCCGAGTGGCTGAATGAGCAGACCGTCGTGCTCAAGAATGGCGAGCGACGTTTCGAGCCGGCCGGCAAGAAGGCGCCGCGCATCGAAGGGCTCGAAGAAGTTGCCGACGAACACCTGATCGTGCGCACCGATCTCGACGCGGAGGCAGCCAAGAATCTGCACGCTCTCGGGAGTGCTGTGTGGGCGCCGTTGCAGGATCGCCTCGATGGCGCGCCGACGCGCGCGCTGCGGTTGATCGTGTTCGCCAAGAAGGCCGACTACGACGCCTACCTCACAGCGACCGGTCACGCCGGCGTTGCCAGCAAGGGGCTCTGTGACTACGGCACCTTCCAGACGCTGGTTTGCGCCGAGGGCCTCGACAGCGGCAGCTTGAACGCGCTGGTGCTGCACGAACTGTCGCACCTGTACTTCTTTGGCAGTTCGCCGGTGGCGATGCCCGATTGGTATGCGGAGGGCTTTGCGGAGTCGTTTGGCGGTCAGGGCACGTTCACCTGGAACGGCAAAGAGCTGACGGTTGGCGGGTTGATGCGAAGTGATCGCCTCGACGCCATCCAGAAGGACCCGATGACGTTGCAGCAGGTGCTGGCCGGCAATGCCATGAATCTGCTGCGGGAAGACCATGGCAAGGCGATGCGCTTCTACGCGATGTCTTGGGCGCTACAGCATTTCTTGACGACCGGGAAGCATGCGTGGCAACAGCGGTTCCACGATTGGGAAGCCAAGTGTCGCGGGGCGCTGCTCGGCTCGAACTCGACCCGGAGGTTCGGTTCGCCTGGGGCCGCTACGGCGGCATTCTTGGCCGAGTTTGGCGAGGATATGCCCAAGATGGAGCAGGCGTTCCAGCGTTGGCTGTCCGAGCTCTAGAAGAACGGGTCTGCGGCTAGTGCTGCCGGCAAGGGCCCGCGAGCCTGTTGCCAAGGCAGCCAGGGGAACGGCATCAAGACAGCTCATTTGCCAAGACGATTCCATGCGCAATGGGGGGGACCATTTGTGCAGAGCAGCAGACCTACATGGCCATTCCGATGGCCGGGCTGGTCTCCAAGGATGCAGTGCCCTTCCCGCTGTATTTGCGAACCGCGGCCACTACCTGGGTGCTGTACCACCCGGCAGACACGATGCTCGACGAGTCGCACATCGGTCGACTGACCGTGGAAGGCATTCCGCATCTGTTCATCCGGGATGGCGATCGGGACATGTACTTCCAGCGTGTTGAGTCGTCGTTGGACGAGGTGCTTCACGACCGCACCATGCCGCTCGATGACCGCGCCAGTGTCCTGTACGGCGTCGCGTCGAAGGTTGTCGAAGAGCTGCTGGACGCCAAGATCGACCAGCAAGGCATGCAACGGGCGCGGCGCGTGATGACGGCGACGACGGGCCTGCTGCTGCGCGAGGGGCAAGGATTCCAAGCCATGCGCCGCATGCTCACGGCCGGTGATGGCTTGGCGCGCCACAGCTTGACGGTGTCGTTCTTGAGCATGGGGTTGGCGCGCGTGGTGATCTCCGCTGATGCCGAGACGCTGACGATGGCCGGGCTTGCCGGGATGCTGCACGATGTCGGGCGGGTCGGCCACGAAGACCTCGAACACGATCCAGAGCACACGACACGGGGCGCCGAGTACCTGCGCGGCCTGCATCTGCCGGCGCCAGTTGTCGAAGCGGCGCAGTGCCACCACGAGTGTTTCGACGGCACGGGATACCCACAGGGCTTGGCCGGCGAAGAGATCCCGCAGCTCGCCCGCATCGTTGGCCTCGTCAACTTGTTCGACAAGGTCTACAACGAGCAAGAACCGCGCGTTGGCGTGTTTGATGCGTTTCGCATCATGGCGATGGCCTATCGCGGCTCGTTTGACGATCGCATGGCGCAGGGTTTCGTCAAACTGTTCCGCTAGCAGCTACTGCTTCGCTCGGGGCCACGTGAGTTGCGCTGGCACATACAGCGCCCGGCGACACATCGCTTCGAAGACCTCGACCTGATCAGCCATGCTGCCGTCCTGCTCACGTGCGGCGATCGCTGCGGGCAGGTCGTCCAGCGAACACGCGAAGTGCTTCTTGACGAGTTGTCCGAGCCCGTTCTGATCCTTGGCGGCCTTGCCGATGCGTGCCAAAGCCATGACGGCGAGCATCCGTACTGGTTCGGCGAGCAAGTACGGTTGCTTATGGATGTGGTCACGTTGGGAGAAGTGCAGTGCCAGTGGTTGCTGGTCGTGCAGGTCCGCGAGGCTGCGCAGGCGTTGTGCCAGTGGCAGCAGCGGATCCGACGGGCGCAGAATCAGTTCGGCTAGCCCGCGCGCTTGCAGGCGCGTGTTCGAACTGTCCAACAGGTCGACGAAGTCGCTAGTCAGCGCGTCGACGGTTTGGAACCATGCACTTGCTTCGATCGCACAGCCGCGACAGGCCGCTGGGACTTGGTACCATGTAAACAGTTGCCAGCGAGTATCTGGGTCGTCCTCGCGCACGCTTTCGGCGATGTCGGCTGTGTGCCTGGCGTTGTGTGCCAGCCAGGAAAGGGTCGCATCGATCAGCGGTGGGTCGCTGCTGGCGAGCCAGCCGTAGACGGTGCCAACCAGTGCGCGATCCGGCTCCGCCTTGTTTAGGAACGTCAGCAGGTTGGTAAGCCGCTCCGTTGGATTCCACTGTGCCATCATCATCATCTCGGCGAGGATGCGCTTGCCGGCGTTCGTCGGCACCTGCTTCGGAACGGCAGCTGGTTGTCCAAGCAGGATGGCATGCGCACCTCGCAGCCACGGACGGTCCGTTGGCGCTGCGTGTTCGAAGTCGCTGGCGAGCATCTTGGCGGCACCGATGACCGCCGAACGAACCTGCTCAGATTGGTGTTGCTCGGCCGTGTGCAGGAGTGGTGCCAAGGCGAACGCGCCCTCGATACGCCATGTGGCCATTGCCGTAGCTGCCGACGTTACGACTCGATCGTCCCCGTCCCACAACCGGACTGCGACATCGCATCGTTCTTCGACCGGCATGTTCCTGCCGTGGTCCTTGAGCCACAGAATGCCGCGCACCCGCTGCATCGGCAGCCGATGGGTGAGCAGCCCGCGTGCCACGACAGCGTTCGGCGCTCTGCCGCTGACGGTTAGCCATGCCTCCGCGAGTTCGCCTGACAAGGAACTCGCGCCGCGCCGCATGCTGATGAAGGAGCGCTTGGTGAGTTTTCTCAGGACCTCATACAGAACGTCGGTCAGTTGCTCCCGGTCTTCTGCAGCTATCTCCGGTGTGGCACAGATCTTTCGACTCGCAGCTGTCGCGTGGTTCTCGTAGTCGCGAAGGTCGGCGATCAGGTGCTTGGTCGATGGTTGCGCCCCAAGCCTGACCTGCGCGAGGATCAGTCCGTACGCTCTGCGGCGTCGCGCCGCCCGGTACTGCCGCACTTCCTTGTTCAGGGTATTGAGCTGCTCTTGGTCCAAGTGCGGCGCCAGATACGTGAAGGTCACCAGCAGTTGCTCGATCGTTTCGGAATCCGTTTCCGTGAGCCACGCGAGCAGTTCAGGCATGGCTGGCGTGCCATGCTTGCCCAGCGTGCCGATCACGTAGAGCAAGTCGACTTGTTGTTGCCGCGTCAGGTCGCCGCGCTTTTGCCAATGCAGTCGCTTGCGCAACTCTGGAACGGCCATTGGTCCGAGATTCTCAAGCCGTTGCAGCGCGTTGAGGCGCAGCTCGGTGGTGTTGAGGTTCTCGATCGATTGGTAGATCAAGCTCTGCAGTCTGCTCTGACCGGTCACAGCGGTAGCTGCGATCGCCATGGCAGTGCCAAGCGACATCAAGGTGGGGCAAACCTTCATCGCCCCAGTCTAGGCACTACTCGGTTGCGGGTTTCGCGAATGCCTGCCAGAACTCATCCGCGCCTTCCGCCCGCAGTGCCGCTGGGTCGCCATAGCCAAACAGGCAGGCGATCGTGCGCACGCCGAGGCGCTTGCCCGAACGCACGTCCTGCAAACCATCTCCGACCATTGTCGCGCCTCTGGGGGAGCTACCTAGCTGCTCGAGCGCATGGCGCAGCATCGCCGGGTCGGGTTTTTTGGTAGGTAGCGTGTCGCCGCCGACGATCACGGAAGTGAACGCATCGAGTCCGAGAAACTTGACGACCGGCACGGCGAATTGCTCGGGTTTGTTGGTGACCACGGCAATCGGGTGCCCGGCTTCCCGAAGCTGCTCAAGGTGCTGTTGCACGCCGGGGAACAGCTGCGAGTGCACGGTGCACTGCGCGCGGTGGTGTTCGATGTAGGTGGCGAATGCGCGGTCGATTCGAGCGTCATCTGGGCCGCCTACGTTTGGGCCAGCGCCGTTTGGGTCAGCGCCGTTTGGGTCAGCATCTGTGGGGCCTAGTTCTGCGAGGGCGCGACGCAGCAAGGTGCGTGCCCCATCGCCGATGTAGGTGCGCACGGTTGCAACATCGACGGCGGCCAAGCCGTTCTGCTCGCGAACGTAGTTGGTACTCGCGGCGAGGTCCGGCAAGGTGTCGGCCAGGGTGCCATCGAGATCGAACAGGAATGCGGGCTTGGAAGTCACGCACTCGATATACTCGGCGCCCCCTCATGAAGCTCGCACCCTTGTTATTGCTGTTCTCGCTGTTCGCCTCCTGTGGATCGGTCCGCACGTGGCGCGAAATGCAAACCGAGCCGATGTCGATCGGCCAGGCCTACGGAGGCTTTGTTGCGATCGCGACCGCCCGCGATGGTTGGCGCGTCGACGAAAGCGCGACCGATCGCGGCAACGGCATCTGGCAATCCCGCTGGCGCAAGCGCGAGATGGAGCGCAACTTCCCGATCCGCAACCGCCTCAAGATGGAGATCCTTCTCGACGAAGGCTCGCGCGAGAAAGGCTGGTGGGTGCGCTATGTGATTGAGCAGGAGAAGGTCAAGGACCTGCGCCGTCACGCGCAACCACGCGAAGAAGACTGGACGGCGAATGGACAGGATGGGGAGGGCGAAGCGATCCTCGGCGAGCGTCTGCTGCGCAAGTTGGCGCCGAAGTCAGTGCAGATCCCGCAGCGCCGCGAGCCGAAGAATCCCTGGTCGCCGACTCGTTGAGAATAGTGCGCAGGCTTGTGTGCGGGACCTTGGTCCTGGGGAGCGTGCGCGGCGACCTTTCGCGCGGCGGTTTGTAGCACGGCTATGCGATGGTTGGGCGGACCGGTCATGGATGAGTCGCAGTTCTGGGCGAAACTACAGTTCCGCGTGACCCGCGAGCTGGGTCAGATGCAGGACAAGCACCTCCGATACTTGTGGTGCGATGGCTTGGATCCGACCGGTGTTGAGGGCGACTGGCAAGGGGTCTGGGTCGTCGGCCGAGCGTGGATGTTGGGCGATGATGACAGCGTGTACGAATTTCGGCTTCGCATCGGAGACCCTGGATCAAGTTGTCCCGTAGCGGATTGGTCAGCCTTGATGCCGACCGAGGAGTCGACCGCTTGGTTGAGTCTCGATCGCTTGAGTAAGCGCGTTGAGATCGATCCGTTCGCGGCGATCCCAGACGACGAGGCTACGAGGGAGTAGGAGGGCCGCCCAACTAGCCGATGCAGACCGGCGGCCGCTTCGCCGCCGGGGCTGATCGGCAAGAAGCGTTCCGCGTCAGCGCCTGATACGCGTCGCGGCCCGCACCGCAGCCGATGACGTAATCGCGGCTTGCTGGTCATCAGTGGGGTGGATCCGGATGCCGTGGTCCCTGGCATGCGAGCGATGTGAAGGCATCCGTGCCGAGTGACCCCTACTTGGCGACTGGTTATGACAGGCGGCTCTACCAGTTCTCTCACGATCGAGACCATCCGGTGGTCTTCATGCGAAAAGCGGATCTCTGTGGTGATGGTCGCTGGACGGTAGTCGATCGCGTGCACGTGCCGGAACGCGGTCGCAACGGCACGATGCGGTCCATGTGGAGTGCCTATTGGCTGCGACTACGTGCCAGCGAAGACTGCACGGCTACGGCGCAGTTCCTCTACCGCTGAGACTCTTCTTCCGCCCATGGCAACGAAGCTTGTCTGGGCGTTGGCAACTGCAGGAAGCTTGTGCTTTCCTGGTTCGCCGCCAAGTGTCGATTTCAGCTTGGTATCCGCGCCATGCCAGAGCTGTCCGTACTCATCGTCAACTACAACTCCTGGCGCGAATGCGTGCAGGCGATTGCGACGTTGCGCGAGTTCGGCCCGACGCGTCCCGACGGCAGCGCGATGCCGTTCGAGGTGATCGTCGTCGACAACAAGTCACTAAAGCAGTCGCCCGGCCAGATTGCCTCGGTCGAACACGAACTGAAGTTGCTGCGCGAACAGCAGGGCGATGAGCGTGCTGGCATTCTGGTCATGCACGACGAGAACGGTGGCTACTCCAAGGGCATGAACCTCGCGATGTCGCACAGTCGCGGCAAGTGGATCCTGGTCAGCAATCCCGACGTGCTGTTCTCGGACGGCCTGGTGTCGAACTTGCTGCGCCAGCTGGAGAACGATCCCAACTGCGGCATCGCCGTGCCGAAGGGATATTGGGATGCTGAGCGTTCGGGTCACTTGCCGCCGAACACGTTGCCGACGCTAGGCGACGCGTGGGCCGAGGTCTTGGGCGTCTATTCCAGTCGCTTCCGGCATTGGCGCATCAAGCGCTTGGTCAAGCAGTGGCAGGCCGTCTGGCATGCCGACAAGCCGGTCGCGTTGCCGATGATGTCGGGTTGCATGTTCTTGGTCGAGCGCGACTACTTCGAGTCGATCGGCAAGTTCGATGAGCGCTACCCGCTCTACTACGAAGACGCCGACCTCTCGGTCAAGATCCTCAAGAGTGGTCGCACGATCACCCAAGTGCCGGATGCGCACCTGGTGCACTTCGTCAATCGTTCGGGGATGAGTGATCTCGAAACGATGTGGTCGCGTCATGCGGAAAGTCGCGGCAAGTACTACCGCAAGTGGTACGGCGTGCGTGGCAAGCTGACGCTGGCGATGACCAGCAAGCTACTCAGTAGCAAACTGCTGGCGCGCTTCCGGCACATCCACCCGCGAAAGCCGTACGTCGACCTCGGCCAGACGTCGCAGCCGCCCGTGCTGAAGTTGCCGCGCAAGTGTGAGCGCTTCCTGGTGCTGATGTCGCTCGACTTGCGCTTCTTCCTGGCGGCGGGGCTCTATGGGAGCGGCGATCAGTGGACCCCTAGTGCTCAGTCGTTCGCATCGTTCGTCAACGCGAACTTCTTCTTCTGCGCCTTCGACGTGTCTGGTGCCAAGCCCGAGTTCTTGGGGACGTGGCGCTACTACTGCATGTCGCATCTCGGGGTCGCGATCCCGATGCCGGAGTCTGCGGCGAAACCAGCGGATGAGGAGTCGGCGTGAACGCGGTAGCAGAGAAGGCACCGGTGCTGTCGGTTGTCGTACTCAGCTGGAACACGCAGCAACTGACGCTTGCCTGTTTGCGGGCGTTGTATGCCGAGCAACCCAAGCACTCGCGGGAAATCATCGTAGTCGACAACGGCAGTGATGACGGCTCGGCCGACGCGATCGAGCAGCAGTATCCAGACGTGCGCATGCTGCGCAATTCGGACAATCGGTTGTATGCCGAAGGCAACAACCAGGGCGCGGCCATGGCGCGCGGGGACTTCGTCGTCACGCTCAACTCAGACACCGAAGTGCGCGAGGGTGCGCTCGACAAGCTGGTCGACTTCTTGCTCGCGCACGACGACTACGGTGCCGTCGCGCCACGCTTAAGCGATCCGGATGGCACCGTGCAGCTCGCCTGCCAGCGCTTCCCCACGTTGTGGACCGCGTTGTGCTTCGACTCGTGGTTCGGTTCGTTCTGGCCCGGAACGCGCATCGTCAACCGCTACAACATGCGCGACTTCGACCACCTTGCGTCGCGCGACGTCGACCAGCCACCTGGCGCGGTCTGCATGCTGCGCACCAAGGAATGGCGCGAACTCGGCGGCTTCGACGAGCAACTCGGGCTGTTCTACAACGACGTCGATCTGTGCAAGCGGCTCGCCCTTCGCTCGCGCAAGATTCGCTACCTGGCCGACGCCGAGGTCATGCATCACTGCGGCGCGAGCACTCGCAATTTCGCCAAGATGCTGGTCATCTGGCACAAGAACCGGCTGGCCTACTACCAGAAGCACTACGGCACGTTCGGCGGCTTGTGGGTGCGCATGTGTGTGCGGCTCAGGGTCTGGGAAGAGTGGTGGAACATCGGGCGACGCAACAAGCAGGACCCTGGGCGCAAGAAGGCCGAACGCGATCACTTGCGCGCTGCGCAGCGGGAGCTGTGGTCGTCGTGAAGGTTTGTTTCGTGACCGCCAACTACCCGCCCGAAGCGACCGGCGGTACCGAGCAGGTAGTGGTTGCCTTGGCGCGCGAACTGCGTGCCGGCGGCGTGCAGGTCGCAGCGATCAGCGGCAGCGATGTGGCGCACGCCGGGGACGATTCGCACCGTGAGACGTTCGAAGGGGTCGACATGCTGCGTGTGTTTACCAAGCCAGGCGAGTTTGGTCACACCGAGTTCGTGCGGCCCAGGTTGTTGGCCGCCGTCCGTCAGTGGTTGCTCGCACAGCAACCCGACGTGGTGCACATCCATTCGTTCTCAGGCTTGGGGCTCGGCATCACCGCGGTGTGCCGCGAACTGGAACTGCCGATTGTGGTCACGTTTCATGATCTCTGGACAACCTGCGCGCGCTTCTTTCGCCTGCCCATGGGGGGCGCAACGTGTCCGAACGATACCGATCGCACGCCGTGCGTGACGTGCATCGCCGCGACGCTGCCGATGCCTGCGGCGCAGATTCGGCAAAGCTTGCTGCGGCGCGATGAGTTGGTCGCTGCCGAGTTGGCGCTCGCCAACATCTGCACGGCGCCGAGCGAGACCGCGGCGCGTGCGGTCGCGGCTGCGTTGCCGTCGATTGGCGCGATCGAAGTGGTGCCCCACGGCTTGCTGCGCCCAATCCCGAACGAACACAGATCTGGGTGCGCCAAAGACGGGCCTGAGCAAACTGGCGGCACGGTGGGCAGCGGCACGGTTGGCAGCGGCACGGTGGGCAGCGGAACCGGGCGCAGCGGCACGGCGGGCATCGGAACCGGGCGCAGCGGAACCGTGCGCATCGGCACCTTCGGCGGCCTGGTGCCTGAAAAGGGTCTGCGCGAACTGGTCGAGGCCTGCGTCGCAGTGGCCGCCGCCGGCTTCGCGTGCGAACTGCACCTCTCCGGACCTTGGTACGATGACGAGTTCGCCACCGAACTCCGCCGGGTCGCTGGTGATGGTGGTTTGAAGCTCCGTGTTCACGGTCGCTATGGCCCGCAGGATCGTCATCCGGCGCGCGACCTGGACCTGGCGGTGTTTCCGTCGAAGTGCCAGGAGACCTATGGCTTGGTCGTCGACGAAGCCCTCGCGCACGGCGTGCCAGTTGTGGTTTCCAATTTTGGAGCCCTCGCCGAACGCGCCGTCACCCCGGGGGTTGTCGTGACCGAACTCGATGCCCTGGCGAACGTGCTCACCCAGCTGGTAGCTTCTCCAGGACGCTTGTCGGCATTGCGCGACGCGATTCCAGAACAGCTGCCGACGATGTCCGTCTCCGCCCAACGCCACCTGCAAATCTACCACTCGCTGCGATGAACCACCTGTTCTCTCCGCTACTGCCGCGCGAACCCCTTGAGGGACCAGTGTTGGTTTTGGCTGCGCATCCGGATGACGAAGTGATCGGCGCCGGCAGCATGCTGGCGTATCACGCAAGTCGCGGCCATGCCGTCACGGTGGTGCATGCCACCGATGGCGCTGGCGGCGACCCAAACAATCGCGAAGCTGGCGACATTCGCGACGTGCGCCGCGCAGAAGGCATCGAAGCGCTGCGGCGTCTCGGCGTCGAGCCGGCGCGTCACTGGGACATGCCCGACGGCCAATTGCCGGAACACCTGGCCGACCTGACGAAGCGCCTAGCGGAGGTGATGCGCGAGATCCAACCCAAGACGCTGTATTCGTTCCACGCTGGCGAGGCGCATCGCGATCACCGCGCGATCGCCAAGGCTACTGCCGACGCGGCGCCTGCCTTGCCCGAAGCCTGCCGGTGCCTGCTCTATGGGGTCAACTACGTGCCGGGTGGTGGCACACTGTTCGATACCACCGACATGTATGCCAAGAACTACGAAGCGTTGAAGGCCTACGTCAGCCAAAACGCCTACATCGACTTGCCGGGCATGAGCGAGCACCGGGAACGGGCCGCCACCGTCAATCTGGATATTGGTGGTGTGCTCTACGGCGAGATGTTCTTGGATGTGTTGCCGCGCGAACTTGCCGAGCTGCATGCGATGCACGATCGCCTGCACCGGTTTGTGCAACGCGACCCGACTTGGAACGACGGAACAGCTACGTGAGTGACGCCCAACCAGATGGCTCGACGAAAGACATGAGTGGAGCCCCTAGCAATAGCGCGAACGACCAGAGCGCGAACGACCAGAGCGCGAACGGCAAGAAGACCGTCAGCCTCGTCATCTCCGTCTGGAATCGCAAAGACGATCTGCGCGAGAACCTCGCCACGATTCGGCAGCAGACGGTGCCCGCCGACCAAGTCATCGTGGTCGACAACAACAGTTCGGACGGAACGCCCGAGATGGTGATTGCCGAGTTCCCCGAGGTGCAGTTGATCCGCATGCCGCACTCGGACTACGGCGCCTGCGAGACCTTCAATGTCGGCTTCTCGAGTGCCAAGGGCGAGTTCGTTGGCATCCTCGACGACGACGTGATCCTACCGGTGACGTTCGTCGAAGACATGGTCAACAAGTTTGCCGAAGAGCCTGACACCACTGCGATCCTGTCGCCCAAGGTCGTCGAGCCGGAGATGCCGGAGTGGTATCTGACCTCGGAGACGATCAATCGCGAACGCTACCTGTCGACCTTCCGCGGCTGCGGCTCGATGGCGCGCGCCGACGCGATCCGCAAGGCGAACTGGTACGACATCCGGTTCTTCATCTTTGGCAACGAGCGCGACCTGACGACTCGACTGCTCAACCTCGGCTACCGGGTGAAGATGTTTCCGACCGTCGAAGTCTTCCACAAGGCGCCGTTCGGCATGCGTCATGGCAAACGCAGCCTCTACTACCACGTCCGCAACTTCTGGCTCTACGCGTTCAAGTATCTGCCGTGGAGCCAGGTGCTGATGTTCCCGTTCCGCTTCCTCAAGAAGGGGCTCGGCGGCAAGCAGAAGTCGGACGGTGGCGAGGTCGCGGACGCGGTCGGCACGATCGGGCTGTTCGACAACATCAAGAGCGTCAAGATGGGCTGGTGGATCTGCATCAAGGCGACCTTGGCGGCCATCTGGAACCTGCCCTACTGCATCCGTCACCGCGAAGTCTGCAAGCACCCGGACTTCGAACCGCCGCTCAAGTAGGCCTGTAGGTGGTGGGGGGGGCTCTGCCGTTTGGGGCTCTGTTGCCCCTGGCGACTGCCACCCCCGGGGACCCGCTGCCCGAACCAAGTTTTTCGAGGTTGTTCCGGCCACCCCGCTGCAGACGTCGCCTACCGCCCTGTCCGGGCGCCGCGAGTCGTCCGGTTGCATCGGTCTGTCGACCAACCAGTCACCTCGGACCGGTGTTGCTGAATATATGAGCAGGGGTGGGTGGTCGTCTCTCTCAGGCGACCACCCCTTTTTTTTGGCTCTACCTGTGTGCCTTGTGGATCCTTGGGGTTCACTTGAACTGCGGACATCGGCAGTTCTCGTCGCTACCATGCTCGCCTCTCTCGTGGTCAGCGCAGTCGTCATCAATTGGAACGGGCAGGATTATCTGCCCGAGTGCCTCGACGCCCTTCTGGCTCAGGATCCGCCGCCAGCCGAAGTCATCGTGGTCGACAACCACTCGGATGACGCCTCGCGTTCGGTTGTATCGGAGCGCTATCCGCAGGTGCAGCTGATCGATACGGGCTTCAACGGTGGACCGTGTCACGCCCGCAACGTCGGCGCCAAGGCCGCCAACAACGAGCGCGTATTGTTTATCGACAACGACGTCGTGCTCGAGCCCGGCGGCTTGGCGAAGCTGGGCGCATGCATGGACGAGCACGACTCGATCGCCATGGTGCAGGCCCGCTCGGTGTGCGGCGATGACCACAACATCGTGCACTACGATGGCGGCGACCTGCACTTCCTCGGCACGCTGGTGCTGCGCAACTGGTATCGGGATCTCGCCACGGCCGAAGACGCACCCGGGCCGATTGGCGCCGCGATCGCGCTGTGCTTCTTGGCGAAGAAGAGCGTCTACGAAGAAGTTGGCGGCTTCGACGAGAACCTGTTCATCCTCTACGAGGACAACGAGTTCTCCTACAAGCTGCGCATGCGCGGCCACACGATCCGGTTGTGTGCGCAGGCGCTGTGTGTGCACAAGGCTGGCACGGTCGGTCTGAGCGTGCGCGGTGAAGCGAAATACCCCGGCAAGCGTACCTACCTGCACAGCAAGAATCGCTGGTATGTGCTGTTCACCTGCATGCGGTGGCGCACGCTGCTGTTGACGGTGCCGGCGCAACTCGCCTACGGCGTGGTCTACGCCGCCTTCGGGGTTGGCCGCGGCCATCTCGGATCGTGGTTGCGCGGCAAGTGGGAACTGCTGTGTCTGTTGCCGAAGGCGATTCGCGCGCGCGGCCCGGCCCAGCGCGGTCGCACCGTTCCCGATCGCGAACTGCTGGTTGCGTTGCCGATGACGCTGAATCCTGGCCTCGCTGACAAGGGCGCCGGTGCGTGGCTGCGTCGTTCGATGGACCGCTTCTTCTCGGTCTATTGGCGTTTGGTGCGAGGTCTCTGTGGCTGACACCTCGCGGGCAGCGGCAGCCGAATCGCCAAATACGGGCGATGGCCCGAGCGCTGGCACCCAGCCGGTCGTCGCGGCGTTGCTGCTGAATTACCACGGTGCCGAGATGACGCTGCAATGCGTCAAGGACCTGCTTCAGGTTGCGGATGTGCCGCTCAGCATCGTGGTGCTCGACAACCACTCGGGCGACGACGAGGTCGCGCAGTTGCAGTGCGGCGTTGCCGGCTTGCCGCACGGGCAGCACGAAGTGCACGTCTTGCCGTTGGAGCAAAACTTTGGCTTCGCCGGTGGCATGAATCGTGGTCTGGAGTTCGCGGCACGGCAGCAGGTTCCCTATGCGCTGGTGCTTAACAACGACATGCGGTTGCCGAGTGACTTCGTGCTGCCGCTGCTCGACGTGTTGCGCAATGACCCGGCGGTCGGGGCCGTTGGTCCAACCGTGGTGCATCCCGACGGTACGGTGTGGGCCGAAGGTGGTGAAGTGGGCTTCTTGCCAAACGGCTTGCGGCTGATCCGTCATGGCCAACAACCGAGCGACGTCACGGCGGGACCTGTTGAGGTCGGCTTCTTGACGGGTGCGTGCATGATGATGCGCACCGAAACGGCGAGTGAAGTCGGCGGTTTCCATCGCGACTACTTCATGTATTGGGAAGACGTCGAGATCAGCAACAAACTGCGGCGGCGCGGCCTGCGCATCGTTTGGTTGCCGTGGGTGCGAGTCGAGCACCTCGGCGGCCAATCGTCCGGCGGTGGCCGCTCACCGCTGCGCAAGTTCTTCATGGCCTGCAATGCGGTGCGCTACCTGAAGGCACACGGCTCGGTCGCCACGTGGGCCGGTTGGTTGTTGTTTGACGTGTTGTTGTGGCCGCTGACGTTGGCGACGGGGCCGGCGGCTGCGTGGGCCAAGATGCGCGGCACGCTGGCCGGGTTGTTCGGCCACACCGCGGACGCCAACGACGTCGAGCGTTTCCTGAGCCGCTAGTCGTTTGCTGGGGCTCTGCGCTGTGGCCCTGGCCCTGCGCTGTGGCACTGGCCCTGCGCTGTGGCTTTGCGCTGAGGCATTGGCCCTGCGCTGTGGCTTTGCGCTGAGGCATTGGCCCTGCGCTGTGGCCCTGCGTTGTGGCCCTGCGCGTGGCTTTGGGCTGTCGCTTCGGGCTGGGGCTCAGGCGTCCAGGTCAGCAGCGGCTGCAAGCCAGCCCGCAGCACGTTCGCCATAGGGTAGTGCCGCCAATTCGCCTCGAAGTTTGGCCGCCTGTTGCTGGCACGGCGATCCGTGCGAAGGGTTGTCTTCGGCGCGAGTGCGAGTCTCGACCAAGTCGAAGCACAGCCCGTCGAGGCCTTCCGCGTCGGCGTCGATTACGACGTCACTGTTGGTCAGGGCGGCGAACTCGCGCTCGATCGCCGCGTCGATCGTGTCTGCCGCGTCGGTCGTTACCGAAGCGATCACCGTCAGCGAACCACCTTCTTCGCACTGCTTCGTGCTGGCGAGAACTTCCTTGGCCAGCAGGATGGCTTTGGCGTCGAGGCCCGGTTGAATCCACGATCCGGACGCCACACTGGAGCGGCTGCGCGCCCGGGTCAGCGCCGTCATCGAATCGACCAGCAAGATCACGTCGTGGCCCTGTTCGACCTGGCGCAGGCAGCGGTGCCATGCGAGTTCGGCAACCGTGACCTGATGCTCGGGTGGCGTCGCGAATGCGGTGCTGACCACGCAGGTGCGCGAACCCGCGAGCGCTTGCGCGGTGACGATGTCTTCTGGTCGTTGGTCGAGCAAGCAAACGGTGATGTCCGCTTCGGGATGCTGCGCTTCGATCGAGTTGGCGAGGGTCGCCAAGAACCGTGCGCGCGGCCACGCAGGCGTTGCGTGCAGCAACATGCGTTGGCCGAAGCACAATGGCGAAAGCGTCTGCAGCGCGTGCAGCATGACGGACGTGTTGGAGCTCTCGTTCGTTTCGGAGGGAGCTTTGGCCTTGACCTTGCTCTTGCCCGGTTTCGGAGTCGGGGTCTTGTTCGGGGCAAGCGCCAGTGGTCGGGTCGCAGCGACCGGAGTTCGACTTGCGAACCCGGTGACGTCCATCAATTGTTCGGGGGGCGTGTCTTGCACGAGGTCGACATGCACCAAGGCGAACGTGCGTTCGGTGCCGCGGGGCGCGCGGATCTCGCCGCGAATCCGGTGGCCGGAATGCAGATTGAGACTGCGCACCTGGTTGGCGCTGACGTAGGCGTCAACCGCCGTGCTTCGGAAGTTGAGCGGCACCATGCGCACGAACCCGAAGCCCTCGGGCAGGATCGCGAGCACACCGTCGGTCGTGACCGTTTCGCCGTTCGCCATCATATGGCTGGCGATCGCCTGCACCAATTCGTCTTGCTGCAAGTGCGGGCGCAAGTCGACGCCGCGCTCGGTTGCTGTCGCCAGCAGTTGTCGGCGGGGCTGCTGGATCAGTTCGGGGAGCGAAGTCATGCGTTGGATTCCAGCCGTGCCAGAAGATCGTTGACGGCTTGCTCGGTGGTAGCGAGCTCCCCAGTGTTGTCGATGACGTGCTGGGAGCGGGCGCGTTTTTCCGCCAGCGGCAGTTGGTTTTGCTCTCGTCGCTTCAGTTCGTCGTCGGCCCAACCGCGGCCGCGGGCCCGCTCGGCGCGCACCTCGTCGCTGGCCTCCACGAAGACAATGGTGTCGCAGATCGCGAACAACCCGGCCTCAAACAGCAGTGGCACATCGAGCAGTGCCGATTGGCCGCGGGCACGTGCGGATTCGAGCGCGGTGGTGATCCGCTGCCGGACGCGCGGGTGCATGATTGCTTCCAGTTGCGCCTTCGCTGTGGGCTCCCGAAAGACGTGATCTCCGAGGGCAGCCCGATCGAGTTGGCCGCCCTGGACGAACCGTTCGCCTAGCTGTGCGGCCACTTCGGCGAGTACCTGAGGGTCCTCGGCGACCGCTTTCGCGTGGAAATCCGCGTCTACATGAAGGATTCCATGGCTGCCAAATAGGCTTGCGACCTTCGATTTTCCGGCCGCGATGCCGCCCACGAGCCCGATGACTAGGGGTGTTTGCGGTCGGAAAGGGCGGTTTGGGCCCTGATTCCCGGTGGTGGGTGCCGGCATGGGGGCATCGTGGGGGAGAGTGCTCGGTCAGGCAAGTGAGCGGTGGACGCCACCTTGACCGGGACCGTACGAAACCTAAGATCTGCGGACCCCCTTAGTGGCTCGTGCCCTCGTGTCACTCGCCCCTACGGCTGTCGAGTCCGATCTCAGTAGCCCCTCTCATTCTCCCCGACGCTTCGTCCTCCGACGCTTTGTCCTCAGACGCTTCGTCACTGCGGTTCTGCTTGCCTACCCCGGTAAGCCGAACACCGCAAAACAGTAAAGACCCCTTGGAGTTGGTTCAGATGCACAATCGCCAGACCGGTGCCGCCCACGTCCCGATCATGTTCTTCCTCATCCTCCTGGTCATGTTCCTGGGGGCCCTCGGGTTTGCCTATGTGCAACAGACCCGGAACGCAGAAGTCCTGAAGGCCAGGGACACGGCCATCGAAGAAGCAAACGTCCTCAAGCAGAAGGAACTGCTGATCACGCACTACATCGAAGACATCGGCAAGGTCGTCAACAAGCCGGGCAAGTACCTCGGCCGCGACAACAGTGCCAACTTGTACAAGGGTGCCGTGCTGACCTACGACGGCGTGATCAACCCGAAGGACCTCGAGCAGGTCATGACCGAAGCGAGCACCAACGCCGGTGTCTCGGCTGCGAGTGGCCTGGACAACCTGCTGGGTTCGATGATCGCCAAGATCAACACCCAAGAGCAGCGCATCAAGGATGTCGCGATCGAGAAGGACAAGGCGCTGGCCGACAAGGAGTCCGGCGACAGCCGCTTCACGACGGTTTCGACCCAAGCCCAGACGACTGCTTCCGAGACGTCGACCAACCTCGACCAAGCGGTTGCTGACTTCGAGTCGGCCAAGTCCGATCGCGACCGCCGCATCACCGCCCTTCAGAACAACCTGAAGTCGAAGGTCGATGAGCTGACCACCCACAAGGAAGAAGCCCTCGCTCGCGAGAAGGCGCTCAACGGCCGCATCGGTCTGCTGCAAACCCAGCTTTCGGCGATGTCCGAGAAGATGGCGATGCGTCAGCCGCCGAACGTTGCCGACGGCAAGGTCCTGGTCGCCAAGAACGGCATCCCAACCGCGTTCATCAACCTGGGCCGCAAGGATCTCCTGCAGCCGGGCACCGTGTTCCGCATCAAGTCCGCCAACGGCGGCGAAGTGAAGGGTTACTGCGAAGTCACCCGCATCGAAGACGAGCGCGCCGAAGTGCGCCTCTACAACTTCAGCGACCCGGTCGCGAACTACGCCACTGAAGGCGACCTGATCTTCAACGATCTCTACACGCCGCGCGTCACCCGCACGATGTACCTGATGGGCCGCTTCAGCGCCCCGTACCAGAAGGAGCAGCTCACCAACTTGCTGCGCCGCCTCGGCAATCGCGTCGTCACCAAGATGGGCCCCGGTGTCGACACCGTGCTGCTCGGCAACAACCCGGTCAACGAAGCTGGTGACGGCTTCGCCACGGTCCAAGACAGCCCCGAGTTCAAGCTCGCCAACGAACTCCGCGTCGAGTTCACCTACCTGTCCAAGATCGCCGACCTGATCAAGCTGTAAGGCTTGATCAGTCTTCCCAAAAACGGCGACCCACGGGTCGCCGTTTTCGGTTTTGGAGGATGTGCGTACGGTGCCAGGACAAAAAAGCACTTCCTCGAGCGGGGCGGCAGCAGCGCTCTTCTCGGAAGAAAGGAAAACGTGGGGGAGTGGCCGTCGTTAGACTGCCGACTCGATGGTGCAGCTAGATGATCCGATGATTCGCGAGGCGCTGGACGACGATGCTCCGTTGCCGCGGATGTCGTTTGGTGACCATCTGGATGAACTGCGCAAGCGCGTCATCAAGTCGTTGGTTGCGCTGGTGGTCGCGGTGCTCGTGGTCTTCCCGTTCAAGCTCGAAGTCCAGCGCATCGTGATCGAACCGTACCGGACGCAGTGGCGGATCGGGTTTACGGAATACGTCAACAACCTGCAGGCGGAGTTCGACTCCGGTGCGCTCGCGGACGACGCGCTGGGGCTCAAGTATCTAGAGTTTTGCGTCCAGGAGAAGGACAAGATCTTCGAAGGCCAGTTCCGGTGGGCCTACCTGATGAAAGAACTCAGCGGCTACCCGGTGCCATACAACCTGTATGCGACCGGCGGACTCGAAGACTTCCTGTCGTTCATGTGGGTGGCGTTCATCTTCGCGCTGATTCTCGCCAGTCCCGTGGTCATCTGGCAGGTGTGGTCGTTCATCGCAGCGGGGCTCTACAAGCACGAACGCAAAGTCTTCCTGCGCTACTTCCCGTTCATGATCCTGTTGGTTGCGGCAGGTGTGGCGTTTGGCTATCGCTTCGCGTTGCCCTACAGCCTCGGATTCTTGATCAGCATGATGGATCCCACCATGGTTGGCGCGCTGTTTAGCGTCGGCCAGTTCTTGACCTTGCTGTTCATGACGACGGCGGCGATGGGCGTGGTGTTCCAAGTGCCGCTGGTGATGCTCGCCCTGCAGAAGGTCGGGTTGGTGCGGCACAAGGCGTTCACCAAGCACTGGCGCATGACGATCCTGGTCATGTTCTTGGTGTCCGCGATCTTCACGCCGCCCGAACCGGTTTCGATGTTGATGATGTCGATGCCGATGATGCTGCTCTATGCCCTGGGGTTGCTGCTGACCCGCATGGGCCAGAAGAACGAGGCGCCGTTGCCGGAGACGAAGTGAGCCGCGACACGCTTCGCGCCGAGATCGTTTCGATCGGCGATGAACTGGTGCACGCGGGCTTGATCGACACCAACAGCGCCTACATTTCGAAGCAACTCGGAGCGCTCGGCGTCAGCGTGCAGCGCTTCACGGTCATCGGCGACGACCCCGCCGACCTGCAGGACGCACTTGCTGAGGCCTGCCGCCGCGCCGATGTCGTGATCGCCACCGGTGGACTTGGCCCGACGCTCGATGACCGCACCCGCGAAGTCGTCGCCAAGATGCTGCACGAACCGCTGCGCTTCGACGAAGCCAGTTGGCAGCAAGTGCTCGCTTGGTTTGCCCGCCACGTGCGCGAGGTGCCGCACAGCAACCGCCGCCAAGCCGAACTGCCAGAGTCGGCAACCGCATTGGCCAATCCGGTCGGCACGGCACCCGGATTTCGTGTCACGGTCGACACTGCCGAGTTGTTCGTGCTGCCAGGCGTGCCGCGCGAGATGAAGGTCATGCTGGCCGAACACGTGCTACCCGCGGTGCAGCACCTCGGTGCCCTGCAGCCGACCGCGCAAGCGTGCTTGCGAGTCTTGGGTCCATCCGAAGCACTGCTGGGCGAACGCCTCGGCGCGTTCATGAACCCCGGCCGCAACCCGGCCGTCGGCATCACCGCATCCGGTGGCTTGTTGTCGGTGCGACTCAACGGCACGGCCGCTACGGCAGAGCAAGCCGCCGCCCTGTGCGAGCACACCGCGGCCGAATTGCGGCCGCTGCTCGGCGACTGGCTGTTCGTCGAAGGCCTGAAAGAAGTGCCAGAGCTGGTGCTCGAACGACTGGCTGGTGAAAACCGCACGATCGCGTTCGCCGAATCCTGCACCGGTGGCCTGTGCACCGCGCGCCTGACCGACCTGCCCGGCTCATCCCACGTGTTGCTGGGCGGAGTGGTCGCCTACAGCAATGCCGCCAAGCAGGAGTTGCTCGGCGTCGCGGAATCTTTGCTGCTAGAGCACGGCGCCGTCAGCGAACCGGTGGCAGCGGCGATGGCGGCCGGCGCCAGGAAACGCTTCGGCTCGGACTGTGCCATCGCGACCACCGGCATTGCCGGCCCCGCGGGCGGCACGGACGAGAAACCTGTCGGCACCGTTTGCTTTGCCTTCGCCACTGGCAACGACGCGGGTTCCACCGATACCAAGGCTTGGACGGTGCACATTGCCGATCTCGGCCGCATGTTCGTTCGCAATCGAGCCGTGTTCGAAGTGTGGCGAGCGCTGCTTCTGTGAGAGCTTGCGCGGGATCCGCGTATGATGTCAGTCCGCGAGCGCTTCTGACTTGCGATCGAACACGTGAAGATCTGTCTGTCATGTGAGGGTGTGACCGATACGCAGGCCCACCGTTGTGGCTACTGCGAAGCGCCGCTGCTGTCGACCGATGCCGTGCACTATCCCGCGCGCCGTGGCGAGATCGATGCCGGCAATCCGCTGCTCGGCACGATCATCGACGGCAAGTACCGGCTGCAGTCGGTGCTCGGCCGCGGCGGCCTCGGCACGGTGTTTCGCGCGCAGCACGTCGGTTCGTTGGTGACAGTCGCACTCAAGCTGCTGCACCCACGCTTCTCGGAGAAACCCGAGTTCCGACGCGTGCTGTTGCCCGAGGCCCGGCGCGCCGCCACCGTCGTGCATGAGCGATGTGCGCGCTTGCTCGACGTCGGTGAGGGCGATGAGGGCATTACGTACCTGGCGATGGAACTCGTCGAAGGCCAGACGCTCGATGAAGTGCTGCAAGAAGGTGCCTTGTCGCCGTCGCATGCGGTCGACTTGTTGCTCCAGGTGACCGCCGCGCTCAGTGCCGTTCACGAAGTTGGGCTGGTGCACTGCGACCTGTCGCCGCGCAACGTCATGGTGTCTTCGCGGTCGGGCCGGTTGGAAGCGAAGGTGCTCGACTTTGGCATCGCGCGCAGCATGACCATGGCTGGCCGGCAAAGTGCCCAAGGTGAGCTGTGGGGCTTTGCCAATCCGGCGTTTTCGGCTCCCGAACTATTGGTCGGCGGCGAGGTCGATCCGCGTGCCGACCTCTACTCGTTGGGCACGCTCGGCTGGCTGATGTTGACCGGCACCATGCCGGTGGATGACAGCGACGCCGAACAGGCCGCTTCTGCAGTTCGAGAGGGGCGCCTGTCGTCGTGGCCCGCGGGTACTGGAGTTTCGAGGCGCCTCGCGACGCTGATGCAGCGTTGCTTGCGCTACGAACCGGAGGAGCGGCCGGCGTCCGCCGCGGAAGTGCACCGCCAGTTGCAGGCTGTGCGCACGGGTCGAGGGCCTGGGCTGGCTCGTATCGCGGCAATCGTCGGAGTCTTGGCACTGATCGTGACGCTGGCGGCGGGCGATGCTGCGGAGCCTTCGTTCGCGCCGCGGCCAGGTGGACCATTGGAGGGCACCGACCGGGAATTGACGGCGGACAGCCGGATTCGGGATCTGCGGCCCCAAGACCTGGCCAACATCAATTGCTACTACACCGGCTTCGCTCGGCATCGCTTGCGCGTCGAACTATCCCGCAACGGCACCGTGTTGACGACCTTCGACTTGCGGCCGCAAGTTGGCAGCCAGGCGGGCACGCTGATCCTTTCGGACGCGCAGGAAGACTGGCACAACGTGATCTTGGGCCTGTTGCGCGCCAGCAAGAAGGGCCCGGTCGATCTCGTGTTCGTCGTGCCGGGAACCTCTTTGGTGCGCGCGGCCAGGGTGCGCGTCGACGAGCAACCGCCGACCGCGACGATGCAATTGCACGCGGCCGATCGCGGCCTGCGCGTGGACACGCGGCTCGAAGTCGATCTCACGGATGACATTGGCGTCGCCAGTGCCGACCTCCTGGTCAAGTTTGACAACGGGGAAGAGCATCGCTTGGCCTTGCCGACCACATCCGGTTCGTTCGCTCTGGGCGCGGAGTTGTCGGAACTCGTGTCGAGTGGCGAGCAGTTGCCGGGTGGTTCTTTGGTGATCAGCGCATCCGACGCCGCGGGCAACGTCAACCAATCGCAACGCCTGCCGTTTCCTTCGGCGGACGTGCGGGTGCCCCACGTCATGGAGATCACCGGCCCCGCTGGCCAGCGCGGCTTGGCGCGTCATGGGGATCGCCTGCGGTTGCGGGTGCAGTTGTCGAACGGCGAGCGAGGTTGTGCGTTGCGCTGTTGGACTACCGACCCCAACGAAGCGGTCACGGTGCCATTGTCGGTGGCGCCCTCTCGGTCGCCGGTTTGGCTCCCGCTGGAAATGCCCGCGGGCTCGCTGGTCGGAACCTCAAGCGAGGTGTCCCTGCACCTTGCGGTCGTCGATGCGGCGGGGAATCAGGCGGTTCGAGAGTTTGCGACGACGGTGATCAACCGCAGTCCCGATGTCGAGATCCGCACCGTTGCCCGCGCTGGGGTCGGGCCGAGTTTGTGGACCGGCACCGAGTTGGTTGTCGGGCCGACCGGAGGCGTCATCAGCGTCGTCGTGCCCAAACCCTACGGGGTCGTCGCGGCGCGCTTGAAGAGCTTCGGGCAGCCGATGGATCTCGCGCCGATCACCATTGGCCGGCAGCCGGCCAACGCCGAAGTGCAAATCGGAGCCTTGGTCGAAGGCGTCTACGAGCTGCTGGTGGACGTTGCCGAAGCGGCGGATGAGCAGATCGAACCGCTCGTCGAACGCATCTCGTTGCGGGTGTTGCCAGCCCAAATAGAGGTGAACTTGCCGTCGTGTTCGGGCCGCTACTTGAAGCAGTTCCTCGAAGATGGCGTCTTGGAGAAGAGCGGCGATGCCTACCGCGAAGGTCGCGGATGGCGCATTGATAGCCAGTTGCGTCGCTACGTTGGTGGCGAGATGTGGCTCGGAGAGTTTGCGTCGGAGATTCATCGCGCCGCCGGCGATCTGTTGCCCGATGTCGTTCCGGTGCGTGGCCGCAATATCCTGGCGCTGCGCCTCGACGATGTGCTCGGCCGGCCGGTGCGCTTGATGGATGAAGTCGGCACGGAGATCCCGAGCGAACGCGGTCGTCAAGTCATCGCCGACTTCTGGTGGAGTGACGCGGCGCCACAGCTGATCCGCGAATTGTTGGTGGAACACGGCCAGCGAGCGCGAGTCAGTTTGCGCATGCCGTTGCCGTTCGTGCTCGAGGAGCAAGAAGCGTTCATCTTGACGCTGCCCAACGGCGTGCAGGTGCCAGGGCAATTGCAGCCCGACGCCTCGCGCTCGATCGTGTCGTTTGATCTGGAGTTTCTCGATTGGAGCGGTGCGGCGCCGCGGTTGTCGGGCGAATCGCGGGAGGCCTACGCGAAGGGGCTGACCAGTACCATTCAAGCGCGGTTGTCGACGCCGGCGGAAGTCGATCGCATCTTGCCGCTGCAGTTGCAAACGACGCGAAGCACGCTGCGGCCGATGCGACTGGGCGATGTTGTCGAGGTCCCGGAAGGGCTCGGCGATTTGCTGCTGTTGCCGGTGTTGGCGCCGGCGGGAGAGTTCCTTGAACCGGCCTCAAAGCTGTTTCCGCCGAGGTATACGTTCCGGCCACAGGCACCCGTCAACGTGCGCAGCATGCCGGACATCATGCTGCAGAACCGCGAGTTGAATTGGCGCGAGGCGCGCGCGTTGCGAAACTTCGCGACCAGCATCATCGACCCAGAGCTCCGCCGTGTGTGTGTGCATTTCTTCGACCCCTTGGGCAGCGAGCGACTCCAGCCGCACAACCTGTTGCCGCATGTTGCGGTTGGCTCGGGAACTCCAGCGCCGCCTGACGATGCGGTGCTGGCGGGGGCCGATTTCTTCCAGGCGTGGGCCTGCACCCGGCTGTTGGGGCTCGCCGTCGGCAACGATGCCAACCTGTTCCGGTTGCCATTCGGGTGCGAACTGGAGTTGGCTGCGTACGCCGACAACACCGGGACTGCCTGCCACGCGGCGCGCGCGCGCGGTGGCGCGGTGCTTGCGGCTGCGTTCCGTGGCGATACTGCGCCGGTTGCACCGTGGACGTCTGCCCAGACGCGGTCGTTTGGTGACGTCATCAAGACGTCGTATGGCGATGGCTACGAGTTCGTTGGCCTCGACTTCGGCGTGCAAGAATGGGTCTTGGATTTGCCGCACATGCCCAACGCCGGCTTGGTGTTGGTCGAGTGGACGGGTGACCACAAGAAGCATTTGGAGCGCGTCATGGGCATGGCGGTTGGGCAGAAGGACAAGTTGCCCGACGAGCTTGGTTTGATCCGGCAGTTCGGCGTCGTGCGCGGCCTCGCCTTTGGCGAACGCAATGGCGTGATCGATCGCGCCGGCAAGCCGCTGCGCCTCGAAGGAGTTCGGGTCTTGCCGCCGTCCGTACCCGGCGTGTTGCGCACCGAGCAGTTGGCGCGCGATGGCAAAGACCTGTTGGGGCGCGGTCGTGAACCGCGTTTGCAGCGGGTCGGGTTTCGGGTTGCGGGAGACGCGCAGGAGTTGGCGGGCAAGTGGGGGTTTCGATGAGGTTGTGGATTTGCAGCGTGGTGCTCATGCTGTTGGCGTCGTGCGCCGGCACGGACGACCTGCGTGGCATTGCCGCGAAGCCGCCGCTGGACCGCGCGGTTCTGGTCAGTGGTGGGGCGTTCTTCTCGCCGCTCCCCGGCTCCGAGGGCACGTTCATCCTGCGCGAATTGGGTGCGCCGGCGCAGCCTCCGGATGCGACCAAGGAGGCGATTCCGTTTGCCGCCATCTTGGATGTGCTGGATCGCGGGCGCGTGTTTCAGCGTGTGGTGGGCGATACGGATGAGATGCGACGCCGGGACCTTCGTCAGCAACTTCGGCTACGCAGCGATGAGACCGGCGTGTTGGAGTTCTTGCAGCAGGCGCGTGAAGATGGCTTTGACCTGTTGGTGCTGATCGAAGAGTTGCGGGATGGTCCGATCGACAACCAAGGCACCAACAACCGTTGGCCGGTGACGTTCGCGACCTGGATCCTGCTTGGCGTTGGTGCGCTGATCCCGGACCGCACCTTTGAGTCGCGGGCGACGTTGCGCGTGTCGTTGCGCGAACTGCAGAGCGGGCGTGAGATCGCGAGCTTCGAGGTGGACTCCGGGCCCATTGAGCTTGCGCTGACCGAACGCACGGACGTGCTCGGATTGTTGGCGTCGATCATCGTGCCTCCCTTTTGGGTCGGCGATGACCGCGAGGCAGTCGCCGCGTCCGTGCGCGCCACGACCGAGCGACGGCTATTGTTGTCTTTGGCGCGCAAGCTGAAGAGCGAAGTGTTCCGCCGCCGCCTCGACGACCTGGCCGCCGCAGACATCCAGTTGGTGCAGTCTCCTGAGGGCACTCGGGTCGTCGTAAGCTCGATTGAGAGCCTTAGCGTGGTTCGGATAGAAGGGCCTGGCTTCCAGGATGCAGCGGTCTGCGATCGCTTTGCGACGGAGCTGATCAATTCTCGCGACCTGCAGCGAGTCCGCTTTCACTACGAAGCTCTTTTGCCGAAGCCAACCGCAGATGGCTCGTTCCAGATCCGGATCGGGACGCTGCGCGGTGGCGTGGCATCGGCGACGTTTACCGCTGAGAGTGCACGATGAAGTTGCCTGCTGGGCTTGCGGTCGGGGTTTGCAGTCATACGGGCCTGGTGCGCGGCGCCAACGAGGACGACTACCTGCTCGCGACACCACCCGGTGAGGATCCCGCGTTCATCGCCGCGGTCGCAGATGGCATGGGCGGCGTCGCCGGAGGTGCTGAGGCCAGCCGCACGGCGTTGCGCGCCTTGGGGACGACGTTGCTCGATGCCAGTGCGGTTGCCGTAGTGCAAGAACGCATGCGCACGGGCTTTCACGCCGCCAACGCGTCCGTCTTTGAGTCTGCCGCGGCGGTCCCGGCGCTGCGCGACATGGGCACCACGATGACGGCCTTGTGGCTGGATGCGGCGGGCGGAGTGTTTGGCCATATCGGCGATTCTCGCCTGTACCGCCTGCGCGGTGACACCTGTACGGCGTTGACAACGGATCATGCCGTCAAAGAAGGCGAGAGTTTGCTGACGCGCTGCATCGGCGGTGGCCAGGTCGAGTGTGACGCCGACGATGCGCAGGTTGCGGTCGAAGCAGGCGACCGCTTCATTCTGTGCACGGATGGCGTCTGGAATGTCGTGCCGGCTGAGGATTTTGCGGAGATTGTTGCCGGCAGCGATGCCCAGGAAACGGCGGAACAGCTGATCAAGTGCGCTCTGGATGCTGGTGGCCCAGACAACGCGACCGCGGTGATCGTTGATGTCCTCGATCCCACCCTGATGGGCAGCTCCGAGGTCGATTTGCCGCGCCATGAGCGTCCTGACGCACGTTCGCTGTGGCCTGCCGCAGTCTCGCTGCGGCCGCCGGTTTGGTCGTGGTTGGTGTTGCTTGGGGCGATTGCTCTGCTGGTTTACTCGGCGATGCGGTGGTTCGACATCCTGTCGGAGTGACCACAGTTCGGTCGGAGACGCACGTAGGCCGTTGCCCCGACTGGCTGGATGCGCAACGATGGCCGTGCCCCTCTCCATTCCCGAGCCCAGTCGTCGTCGATGCCGAAGAAACTGCAGCGCCGGAGCCCTGCTCCGAAAGCCTCTACCGCCGCAGTCGCCAGACCATCCGGTAAAGCCGGTGGTGGTGGCGGCAGCTCCTTTTCCTTTGGCAGAGGTCGCGTGACCGCGAAGGTCCTCGCTGAGTTCACCAGCCAATTGGCGGTGTTGCTCAACGCGGGCATTCCGATCACCAAGAGCCTGCGCATTCTCGAAGGCCAGATGCCGCAAGGCGCGATGAAGCGCATCGCGTCGCAGCTGGTCGAGGATGTCGAAGGCGGCACGCCTCTGTCCGAGGCGATGGCCAAACACGACATGGTCTTCGACGCGCTCTACACCAACATGGTGCGGGCCGGCGAAGCCGGTGGTGTGCAGGAGGAGATCTTGAATCGCTTGAGCGGCTTCTTGGTCACCAGCGAGGCGATCAAGTCGCGCGTCAAGGGCGCACTGGCCTACCCGGTCGCCATCCTGGTGGTCGCGGTGCTGGTGTTGCTACTGGTGTTCGCGTTCGTGATCCCGAAGTTCAAGCAGGTGTTCGCCACCTTGGGCGAAGGCAACTTGCACTGGACGACCGAGACCGTCATGGGCATCGGCGACCACCTCAAGGTTTGGTGGTGGGCCTATCTGCTGGCGGCCGTGATCTTGCTCACTGTGCACCGCATGTTGATGGCCAAGGCGTTTGGCTACCGAAGGGTCATGCACCGGGTCGCGCTGCACCTGCCATTGTTCGGCGGTTTGATTCACAAGAGTCTGGTAGCACGCTTTGCCCGCACCTTCGGCACGCTGATTCAATCGGGCGTGCCGCACTTGGAGGCGCTCGACATTCTGCACGCATCGACCAACAACGTGCACATGAAGGACGCGGTTGGCGATGTGCAAAGTTCGATCCGCGAGGGCGCTGGCTTTGCCGTGCCGATGGGGGAGAGCGGCATGTTTGACGATATCGTCATCAACATGGTCGACGTCGGTGAGCAGACCGGGGAGCTCGACAACATGCTGTCGAAGGTCGCCGACCGCTACGAACTCGAAGTCGACCAAACCGTCGATACTACCTTCAAGCTGATTGAGCCGATCCTGCTGGTGGTCATGGCCGTCGCCGTTGGCTTCATCGTGTTTGCCTTGTTCATGCCGCTACTGACCATGATGCAACAGATGAGCAAGCGCTAAGACCGTGTCACTAGGGTGGCGCATTCTGCTGTTCGCGCTGCTGCTGAACGTTCTGACGGTCGGTAGCGTGCAGATTGTTGTGTACGAGGCGCAACAGCAGTGGTTCGAGAACGAAAAGGCGCAGCTGTCCCACTCGGTTGACCAATCGTTCAAAGAGCTTGAGCGCGTCTATCCGCCGGAAGCGCTCGATGACGCCTCGACCACCGGGGCCATCGTCCGCCGGCTGTTGCGCAATCAATCGCTGCAAGAGATCTATAGCGACGTCATCATTACCAGTGGCCGGCCGCCGTTCGACAACAGCGTCTACCTGAACACGCTTGGCGCCGTGCATCGCGATCCGGACACGTTTGACTTGTCAGAGATCGTCGACGGCATTGGCCGCGCGGCTCGCACCGACGGCCCATTCAAGGTGGGGGAAGGCTTCTGCCGGGCCCTGCGCCAAGAACAGCGAGTCGTCGGCTACTTGTGGTTTGTGCCCAAGACGTTGCCGCAGCTGCCCGCATCGTTGCCGGTGCTGAGTGCGGTGCTTGGCATCTTGGCGTCGACCTTGCTGTTTGGCGCGGTGTTGTTCTGGTTGACGAAGCGCTCGATCACGCGGCCGATGCTGCAGATTGGTGCGGCGGCGCAAGAGGTCGCGTCTGGCCACTACGACGCGCGCATGCCCGACGTGCACGGTGTGCCGGAGTTGGAGCAGTTCGTCTCGACGTTCAATCGCATGGCGGAGCGGGTTGAGAACCACACGTCGACCTTGCAGACCGCGGTGCAAACGGCGGTGGACGCGACCGAGCAGAAAGAACGCGCCTTGGTGCAGAGCACGCGCCTCGCGACCATCGGCACGTTGGCAGCTGGCGTCGCACACGAGATCAACAACCCGATCGGCGGCATGCAGAATGCGATCAATCGTTTGCTGCAAGCGGAGGGCCTGAGCGACAAGCAGACGGTCTACCTCAAGCTGGTGCAGGACGGCCTGGCGCGGGTTGCCCGCACGACGCGCCGCATGCTTGAGTTCGCCCCCAAGGATGCGGAGTCGGCGAGCTTCGATGTCATCACTGCGATCATTGGTGCCCATGCGCTGGTCGAACACCGTTGCGAGCAGACCAACGTCAAGTTCTCGGTTGAGCTCGCCGACCAACGAGCCGAGCTGCCGTCGGTCTACGGCGATGCCCATGAGATCCAGCAGGTCATGCTCAACCTGTTCCTGAACTCGCTCGACGCGATGGGGGACAAGGGCGGCGCGATCCGAGTGACGTGTTCGGCGCAGGACGGCATGGTGCGGGTGGTGGTGGCCGACGACGGTCCCGGCATGGCGAAGGAGCTGCTGGCCCGCGTGTTCGACCCGTTCTTCAGCCAGAAGGATCGGCCGGATGCCAGCGGCCTGGGCATGTTCATCAGCTACTCGATCGTGCAAACGCACGGCGGCACGATGGTGGTCGACTCAGCCCCGGGCGAAGGGTTCCGCACCACGATCACGCTGCCGGTGGCTCCAGGCGATCCGCAGGCTCCAGGCCCGCAGGCTCCAGGCCCGAAGACCCAAGCCAGCTGAAGACCCAGGCCAGCTGAAGACGGAGAGCCAGTTGCAGCCGGAGAGGTAAGCCTGTCGCAACAAGGGTCGCGTGTGGCAGAGGGCGCGCCGCGCCGCGCGAGAGCTCTACTCTTCGGCCGCGGCTTCGCCGGTGTTCGGTTGTCCCGCGCCACTATCCCCAGCGCTGCCAGGTGACTGCTGGCCGAGTGACTGCGGACCAGCTGCGCCAGTGCCGCCGACTTCCGTGCCACTGTAGAGCCAGACCTGGTTCTTGCCGCGGCGCTTCGCCTCGTGCAGGGCCCGGTTGGCGTGGCGGCGCAGGTGATCGACGCTGCTGGCCTTGCGGCCGTCGTAGCTGTCGACGCCGATCGAGACGGTGACCTGGCGTTCGAAGTTGCCGCTGCGCACCGTCATGCCGGAAATGCGTTGTCGAATGCGCAGTGCGGTTTGCACGGCTTCGGCGGGGCTCGTCTGCGGCAGCAGCACACAGAACTCATCGCCACCGAATCGGGCCGCAAAGTCCGTCTCGCGCACGTTGCCCTTGAGGGCGTCGGCGACGCGTCGCAGCACTTCATCGCCGAACGCGTACTCGGTGGTGTCGTTGACCCCCTTGAAGTTGTCGACGTCGATCAACAGCAGCGACAACGGGTTTTGGTGGCGTTGCGCGCGCTTCCACTCGAGCCCCATGATCTTCTTCATGTAGAGCTCGCTGGTCAGGCCGGTCTTGAAGTCGACGCTGACCTGGCTTTCGAGTTGGCGGGCGCGGCTTTGTAGACCGCGGATCCGGGTGCGCGTTTGCAGCGCCAGTTCGACGCGGTGTACGCATTCGGCCGACGAGCACGGCTTGAGCACAAAGTCGCGGAACGGCACCTGCAGGTCGCGGGCGTCGGCGAGCGCTGCCAGATCTTCGACCAGCAGGATCACCGGGATCGGGTCGTCCTCGGCTTGGATGCGTTCGAGCAGTTCGAGTTCGACGCCGTCTTCGCACAAGACCAGCGGATTGAGCAGCACGACATCGGGGCGGTCTTCGCCGGCCATGCGGTGACTCTGGGCAAGCGAATCACCGAGCCGGACCTCGTAGCCATTGCGAGCTAAGGCGGTGACCAGTTCGTCCAGTGGATCCCGGTTGTGGTTCATCACCAACACGACTTGCGAGGTCGGCTGTGATGGGGTGTCGGGTTGGTGGCCGCCTTTCATGCGCAGGGGGTCAGTGCTGGACACGGAACCTGCCTTGGGACTCGAGACTGATGCGATGACGGGATCGACGAAGGTCACGGGCCTCAGGTGGGGTGTCGAGTGCGAGAGATTCGGAGCGATGAATGAGAATTGTCCGGGTTCCAGAGCTACGGCGCCCGGCGCTCCGGAGCAACGGTGAGGCCGGATTTGTGCCGTGACCATGCGCGGCGAACAAACTCGGCTCATCCCTGCTGGAGTCCCAAACCATGCGCAAGTCTATCAGGACTTATGGCAGACGAAAGGGGGCGTCAGGGCTTGGGGTGAGACCGATCGCTGCTCGTCACCGACGGTTGCGGTAGAGGGTCATGATCAAAATGGGGATGCATCCGGGCTGGATCGATGCTTGACGGCATGCGAGCTGTCCCTACAATCCTCGCCCCATACTTTTGTACCCGAAGCCCTTTTATTAAGGCAAGGAGCCCCGCCGAACGTGCCGCTCGTAACTGCGCAAGAACTGATCGACGCCGGAGTCCACTACGGCCACCAGGCCAGCCGTTGGAACCCGAAGATGAAGCCATTCATCCACGGGAAACGGCATAAGATCCACGTCATCAATCTCGAGGAGACGATCCGCGGGTTGTACCAGGCAACGCACTTTGTGCGTTCGTTGGCTGCAACCGGCGCCCAGATCATGTTCCTCGGCACCAAGAAGCAGATCCGACCGGTGGTCGAAGCAGAGGCGCAGAAGTGCCAGATGCCTTCGGTTACCGAGCGTTGGATCGGCGGAACGTTGACCAACTTCTCGACCGTTCGTGAGCGCTTGACGCGCCTCGTCGAACTCGAGGGATTGGAAACAACCGGTGGAATCGGCAAATACAAGAAGAAGGACCAGTCGTCGATTCGTCGCGAGATCAAGCGCATCCGCCGCAATCTCGATGGCGTGCGCGATCTGCACGGCCTTCCCGGTGCCCTGGTCGTGATCGACCCGCGCCGCGAAGATAACGCCATGCGCGAAGCAAAGCGCATGAACGTGCCGGTGGTCTGCATTCTGGATACCGATTGTGATCCGTCGCTCGCCGACATCATCATTCCAGCGAACGACGACGCCATGAGCTCCGTCCAGCTGATCCTCGGCAAGCTTGCTGAGGCCGTGATGGAAGGTCGCTCGGGCTGTGACGCCGGAACCCTGCGCGATGCCCAAAAGGCCGCTCAGGACGACGTTCGCAACAAGCAAGCTCCCGGCCGTCGCAACGAGCGTGATGCTCGTGGTGGCATGCGCCGCGGTGGTCCCGGTGGCCGTGGTGGTCCCGGCGGCGGTCGCGGTGGTTCGGGTGGTGGTCGATTCCAAGCTGGCGGTCACGCCTCGTCGGTCTCGATTGGTGGTGACAAGACGGAGGGTGGTTCGGCGGTTGCGCCGACGATCCAGCCGGTTGAGCCAGCCGCACCTGCTGCTGGAGAATCGGCGGCGGCGGCACCAGCACCGGCTGCGCCCGCACCGGAAGCACCAGCTGCCCCCGCACCAGCTGCACCTGCACCAGAAGCGCCGAAGCCCGAAGGCGGCGACTCGTAAGCGAGCGCGCTTGCGTGCGAACAGTAGCGACCTGGACTTCCAGCTCGCTTGGGCTGCCTGCTAGCAGCCGCACACGTCTCCTGCTCATCCTCCACGCGGGACTTTGTCCCGGGGGGTGTTGCATGCTGGCCAGGTTCAGCAAGCTCGGCTACGCGCCGAGCAGTCGTCCATCTGCATGAGACGGCACCATCCCCGACTTCTACAATTCTCATTTGTGCTCGCCTGCGCGAGCCTGCCTGAACACGAACGATGACCAAGATCGACGCGAAGACCGTTAAGCAGCTTCGAGACATGACCGGAGCCCCGATGATGGACTGCAAGTCCGCACTCCAAGAAGCCGGTGGCGACGTGGAAAAGGCGCGCGACGTGCTGCGCAAGCGCGGCCAACAAGTTGCCGACAAGGCGTCGGACCGCGCCGTTTCCGAAGGCTTGATCTACGGCTACGCCCACCACAACGGCAAGGTCGGGGTGATGGTCGAGATCGTTTGCGAGACCGACTTCGTCGCGATGAACGAAGACTTCAAGGCGTTCTGCCACGGCGTCGCACTCAGTGTCACCGCGTTCAACCCCGCCTACCTCGACAAGGCTGCGGTGCCCGCCGAAGCCGTCGAGAAGGAGCAGACCATCGTCACCGAGATGACCCGCACCAACATGGCGGGCAAGCCGGAAAAGGTCATCGAAAAGGCCGTCGCTGGTCGCATGGCCAAGTGGTTCGGCGAGCAGACCCTGATGGACAAGCCGTACGTCCCGGACGACACCAAAACCGTCGAACAGATGCGCACCGAGCTGGTTGGCAAGATCGGCGAGAACATCCAAGTGCGCCGTTTCGTGCGTATGGAACTCGGCGGCTAGGTTAGTCTGCCCGGCATGAGCAAAATGGATTCAGCCGGCGGCACCCAAGCGGCCGGCGGTGTTGAGCCGCCGCGCCAGATCAAGCGCATCTTGCTGAAGATCAGCGGCGAGAGTCTCGGTGAGGGTGGTTCAGGGGTTTCGCCCCACACCGTCGCAGCGGTCGCAGAGCAGATTGCTGCGGTGCACCGCCTTGGTGTCGAAGTTGCCATCGTTTGTGGCGGTGGCAACCTGATGCGTGGCGCCGCGTTCGCCAAGCAGGGAACCAACCGGACCACCGCCGACCACATGGGCATGCTTGGCACGGCCATCAACGCACTTGCGTTGCAGGATGGTCTTGAGCGCGCTGGCGTCGAAACGCGTGCGGCTTGCGCCGTCGAGATGAAGACGGTCATGGAGCCCTACATTCGCCGTCGCGTGATCCGCCACCTCGAGAAGGGGCGCGCGGTGGTGTTGGCGGGAGGCACCGGCAATCCCTACTTCACGACCGATACGGCGGCTGCTCTGCGTGCTACCGAACTCGGCGTCGATGCCATCTTCAAGGCCACCAAGGTCGATGGCGTCTACACGGCGGATCCCAGGAAGGACCCGGATGCCAAGCGTTTCGACCGCCTGGCGTTTCGCGAAGCACTCGATCGCGATCTGGCGGTCATGGACCGCACCGCGTTCACACTCTGCATGGAAAACAACATGCCGATCATGGTCTTCGACATGTTCCAGGAAGGGAACATGGAGCGTGCGGTGCGTGGCGAAGCCATCGGCACGTGGGTGACCTGAAGTCGGGTGAAGATTGCAAGCCTGGTGAAGATTGGGCCCGATCAAGATCGGAATTGCCCTGAAGAAGCCCTGAAGAAGAAGCCCTGAACAATTAGTCCTGACGAAGAACTTCGAATTGCTGCTGCCGGGAAACGGCGGCCCTACATGTGCGTCGTCGAACCGGCGATGCGACCCAGGAGACTGATATGGAAACCTACGACCTGATCATCGAAGAGCTGAAAGAGAAGACCGAGAAGACGGTCAAGCACCTGCGCGATCAGCTCGCGAGCATCCGTACTGGCCGGGCCTCGCCGGCACTCGTCGACACGCTGCGCGCCGACTACTACGGTTCGCCGACGCCGCTCAACCAGATTGCCCACATCTCGGTGCCCGAAGCCCGGCAGTTGCTGATCAAGCCGTTCGATGCATCGCCGGATGTCATCAAGGAGATCGAGAAGGCGATCCAGAAGTCGAACCTCGGCCTGAACCCGATGTCCGACGGCAAGGCCCTGCGTCTCAACATGCCGCCGCTATCAGGTGAGCAGCGCCAGAAGTTGGCTGCCAAGGTCAAAGATCTCGTCGAGCAAAACCGGGTCGCCTTGCGAAACGAGCGCCGCGACGCCAACAAGTCTGCCGAACAGATGAAGAAGGACGGCGACATCACCGAGGACGATTTGAAGCGCGTCCATGACCTGATCGACAAGGAGCTGAAGGCGCTGGAGAGCAAGCTCGACGACGCACTCAAGACCAAGGCGAAAGAGATCATGGAGGACTAGGGATCCGAGCCACAGCAGGGCGAATCGCCGTGCGTGTGTCCGGCTGCATCTTGCCATTCGCCGTCAGCCCGGGCCGAATCCGCGATTTCATCTGCGAT
>TARA_R110002072_G_scaffold269079_5_pt1 | contig 62406 bp, 50 predicted proteins | sample TARA_R110002072 | Tara Oceans TARA_R110002072 (sample SAMEA4397118) | marine metagenome | biome: Polar Biome; feature: [SRF] surface water layer (ENVO:00010504); material: water (ENVO:00002006), including particulate matter (ENVO:01000060) such as... | depth 5 m | reverse complement strand
TCGCGCAGCCGTTTAGGGAGGAGGAATCGCGCAGCCGTTTAGGGAAGAGGATTCGCGCAGCCGTTCAGGGGAGAAGACTCTAGTCGGCGCGATGCGCACGCCGCCGCAGCGCCAGCACCACGAGCAGGCCGGCACCGAGGATCTCCACCGAACCGGCGACTGCGAACGCCAAGGCGTAGCCTTCCGAGCTGGTGTCGGAGCCAGAGTTGACCTTGGCCATCGCGACGAGCTCGCCGCATGCCAACGGGCCAAGCAGGAAGCCTAGCGAGCCCGCCGCATGGAACGCCGCGATCGCGGTGCTGCGGCCAATGCCCGGCGTCTGGTCGAGCAGCCATAGCAAGGTCGGGATGAACATGACCGCCGATGAGATGCCGCAGATGGGCATCAAAACCCATAGGGCCGAGACTGGCGATATGCCCACGCATACGACTGCGACACCGTAGATCAGGCTACCGATTGCAACCAGGTGCAAGCGGGACCATCGTTCAGCAAGTCGGCCGCAGGGATACGAGAGCAGCGCGAACGGAAACAGGAACGCTGCCAGCAGTTTGCCGATCGTCGGTGCATCGACCCCGTGCACACCGGCGAGCATCAGCGGGAAGCCCGCGGTGAAGAAGCCGACCGTGAAGCGATCGAGGAACGCCAACAACAACGGCGCGCGCAATCCCGGTGCGCGCCGCACCGCTTGCAGCATTTCGCGGTAGCCGTGTTCTTTGCCTGAGCGGGTGTCCCGCGGCAGCAGCCAGATCGCCAATGCAAGGGTCGCCAACAACAATAGCGACGCCCAATGCAGGGTCATGGTTGGCTGGTTCTTGCCGATGACGCCGCCAATCGCGGCGCCGGTGGCGACGCCGAGTGTCAGTCCGGCGCCGACGGCCCCGAGTGCGCGCCCTCGGCGCTTGCCGGCCGTGTCGGCGACCAGGGACATCACCAGCGTCAACGCACTGATGTGTGCGGCACCTTCGAGCGTGCGCAGCAGCAAGAACGTGCCGTAGTCGGGTGCATGGGTCAGGGCCTGCGTCAGGATGGCATCGAGCAGCAAGGCGATCAGGCACAGGCGCCGACGCTTGTCGGTGCGGTCCACGTATAGCCCGACCAACGGGGTCGCAATCAGGGCGCCGATCATGTTGGCGACCATGAACAACGTCGCTAGCGAATCCGAAACGCCGAAGCGTTCGACGACCAGGCCGCGCAATACCGGCACGGGTAGCGTCTCCGGTAGCATCAGCAGGAACGTCAGGACAAACAGGGCCCCGATGCGGCTGTGGCTGAGCCCTTGTTCATGGCTCCCCGGTAGGCTGGGCGTGCGCTCACTCATGCAGTCGCCATGCAGAAGGTGATGCGATCGCGACTCATTGCTCAGCCGCGAGCTGCCAGTGTCCAGCGCGTTCGTTGGCGCGGCCTTCTTCGGCGAGCTTCAGCAAACCCGCTAGCAGCGAACGGCTCGCGAACGGGAACAAGCGCGGATCGGCATCCCAGTAGACCTTTGGCAACAGCTCTTCGATCGTTCCCGGAGCTTCTGCCAGAACCTTGAGCAAGGTCGCTTCGCGTTGACGGCGGTGGCGAACGTACTTCTGCAGCAATCGCTGGCCGTTGCGAACCGCCGGGCCGTGGGCGGGATACAGCGTCGTCATCTCATACTTGCCGATGCGCGCGAGGCTCTGCAGGTAGGTTGCGAGATGGCCTTCGGGAGGGTCGATGATGATCGTGCTGATCGTCGACATCATGTCGCCGACCAACATGGCTCCGTAGCGCGACTCAAGGAAGCACAGGTGGCCTTGGTCGTGGCCCGGTGTGAAGATTGCTTCGAGCTGCCAGTGAGGCTTGCCGTCGGGCGAGGTTCCGAGCGCGATGTGGCCGCCGTCGCCGATCGCGTCTCCACGCGGGATCCTTTTGTCGATGCGTTCGAGAGTGTGCGGGTGGCCGAACGCCTTGAGGTTGCGCGCCTGGCAAAGTGCCAGCACCCCGCCGACGTGGTCGGGGTGGTGGTGGGTCAGCAGCACACCTTTGAGAACCGGTCCGTCTTGTGTTAACTCGTCGAGCAGATTGAGCAGGCGCTGTTGCTCGTCCGGGGCCGGTGATCCTGGGTCGATGATCCACAGTTCGCGATGGCCAACGATGTAGCAGTTGGTCGTCGTCGCTGGCGGCAGGGTTGGCGTGCGCAGCGGCGCGAGCACGACGCCGGGCGAGAACCGGACCTTGTGCAGATTGCCTTCACGGTAGCCCTTGGTTGTGACCTCGATGGCCTGTGCGAATTGTTCGAAGTCCTCGGCCTCGGCCAGATGCTCGAGCAGGATCACGACGGGTGGCACCAGCCACAGCTCGCCGCGACGCCAAGCGGTCAGCGCGTCCTGCGGCGACCAGAAGCGACCGTCGACCAGTTCGCCCAGCCAGATGTCGGGTGCCAGGCTGCCGGTCTCATCGATGCCCGTGCTTGCCGAGCACTGTTCTACGGGCACGTGGAAGAACACCGTGTCGTAGCGAACGGGCGCGAAAGCCGGAGTCTCGATGCGGCACAGGCTGCGCAAGTCCTCGGGGGGCGATGTGCCGGCGACCATGGCGGGCCACGGCGATGATGGCTTTGGCTGGCCGTCGCCTTTGGACTTTGCGAGTTGCGCCTCATGTTCGAGCAGCTCGTGCCGATGCTCTTTCAGCGCGTCCCGTTCGCTGCGGCCGGCCGGTAGGTGTCGCAGCATCAGGCCGAGTTCTTCAAACAACTCGCGTTCGGCACACACCTGCAAAGCGTTGGCTTCGTCCTGCCCCGCGTCCCCGGTTGCTTGGTTGGCGGAAAGGTCTTCGGTCGCGATCGTGCCGCCGGGCATCGCCCAGTAGCCGCCGAAGAACCGCAACTCCTTGGCACGCTCAGCGAGGTACACAGTGAGGTCGCGGCCGTGGCCACGGGTGATCATCAGGGCTGCGGCAGTTCGTCTACTCATGCGCGACGCCGCAGCGTAGCGACTTCCGCGAGCTAGCGCGAATCGGACTGGTTCCTTGGCCCGGAGAGCCGCTGCGCGTAGCTCGAAAGGCTGGCGGGCCGCCGATCTGTTGGCGCCGGCAACGTGACTGTCGGCTGCGGCCGATGCTCGCCCGATAGCAGGCGATTCCGATGGCAAGGCGATTCCGGTGCCTGGCTACCGTGAACTAGCGGGACTTTGCAGGTGCGCAGGGAATCGCACCGTCTCGTTGCTTGGCCTCGACCTCCCCGGGTGAGTATGCTGCGCGCGCCGTTGTGCATCGCGCGCACCGTGGCCGAGCAACGCAACATGGCATCCACAGACAGTCGAGCCTCGCAGGCCGTTCGCAGCAAAGCGTCTTGCGCATGGGAATGGCTGTTCGCCGCTGCGGTAGGCACCTGCCTGTTGTTGCTGAGCAATCTGATCGTGCCGCCAGCTGCCGTGCCGTTCCCCGGCCACGGCCAGCGCTTTGCGGCGATGGCGCAGGATCCGCTCGCATTCACCGGCGAGTTTCCGCAGCGCATCCTGTGGCCGTTGCTCGCCTGGCTGTTCGCGCAAATCGGAATCGGCACGGTCGCATTCTCAAGCCTCTGCAACGGTGCCTTGCTGGCGGTCGTGTTTTGGTTCACGCGTCGCCGCTGCGGTTCGATCCTCGCGGCGCTGTTGGTTGCGGCCGCGATTGCCGCCAGCGGTACCGTCTTGGTCTATAAGCCGATGATGTGCTTCTCCGACACACTCAATCTGCTGTTGCTGGTCTTGCTGATTCACTTCGCCGATCGGGCCAAGGTGTTTTGGCCGCTGGTTGTGTTGACGGCATTCAGTCACGAGCTGGTGTTCTTCTTCACCCCGTGGCTGGTCTACCTACGCGTGCAGAACGGTGGTCGGTTGTGGCCCGAGGTCGGCTTGTGGGGCGTCAGCGTCGGCATCTATGGGACCTTCCGAATCGTCTTGAAGGTCATGGATCTCACCGGCCCGTACGATGCGGCCTACTACTTCAAGAACGCGATCTGGGTGCCGTGGGCGTTGCCGGTGATCTGGATGCTCTGGGGCTTCGTGGTGCTCGTGGAGTTCGGTCCGCTGCTGATCGGTATGTTCTTCGCCGGCCGACGCGGGGAGCTGGCCAAACCTTCGGGTATGGGTGGACGGTGGTGGCCCTGGCTGTACTTCCCAAGCCTGTTGGCGCTGATGTTGCTCGCCTACGACGTGATGCGATTTGCGCCGTTGGTGTTCCCGCCGGTGTTGCTCGGTCTGGTGGCTCTAGTGCGCAGTCATGGTGGTTGCGGCAAGGTGGCGGCGCTCGTTGCGGTGCAAGTCGCCTGCTACCTCTGGTTGCATCCGATCGCCAGCGAGCAAGGTGGGCGTCACTTCACCGAGGTTTCGCAGTTGGTGTTGGCCAAGATCCATTTGCTGGCGACGCGCACGCCGGGGGACGCGTGGACGTTCACCATGGTGTTGTTGGAGCAATTCTGGCGCTACGCATTGCTCGCCGCCGGGGCACTTGTCGCGTTTGTGTTGGTGGGGCGTTGGCTTGCTGGTCGCCGCTATGATTCGGGCGAACCGCTCGAACACCACTGACACGAAATGACCAATACCTGCATCTCCAAGTTCTTCCCGAAGCTGCTACCGACGCTGGCCCTGCCGCTAACGCTCGCCGCGCTGCCGGCCCAAAACACCGGCGTGACCTTCGACCCCAACGTCGACGGCTACATCGAAGTGCCATACTCGGCACAGGTCGTGCCGCAAAGTGGCATCACGTTCGAGGCGTGGATTACCTATGACGACTCGACGTTGCCGCCCGGCTGGCGTTACCCGACGATCGCGCGTCAGGGCCCGACGAACGCCGGCGCTTTCAACTACATGTTGCGCGTCAATGCGGACAACGTCGGAGCCCGCGTGTTGTCTTGGTGGATTGCCGACAGCGCCGGCACCTGGTTGACGATCAGCTGGACGTTTGCGCCCGGCCAGCTGCAGACGTGGACACACGTCGCCGCGACCTATGATGGCGCATCCTCGAATCTCTACGTTGATGGCGTCTCCGTGGCGTCGGCGGTAGGCTCCGGCTTGCCGCTTCAAAACCCTGGCAACGAGGTCCTGCGCATTGGTAAGGGCTCCGACGTCGCGACCCCGATCGAAGTCTGGAACGGCGAGATCGACGAAGTGCGTCTGTGGCCGTTCGCACGCACTGCCGAAGACATCCAGAGGACGATGAACATGGAGCTGTCGGCGGTGCCGGGTTACGTGTCGACGTGGAACCTCAACAACAACTTCGTCGATACCAGTGGCGCCGAACACGGGACCAGTTCTGGTCTGGTGACGTTCACTGCGAACCCGTTGGCGCTGACCCAGCCGGTGCTCGCGTTTGGCATCCAGCAAGGTGCGAGTACTCCCGGTTGCGATGGTGATCTGAAGCTGTCGATGAGCGGTCCGTCAGAAGTTAGCTACAACGACTACCGCGTCGTCTGCACACGCGCGCCAGCCAACACCCTGACGTTGTGGGGCGCTTCCGGCTCGACGCTGCCTGGCCCGCTGCCGTTGCTCGGAATCGACGTCTGGGTGTCGCCGCTCAATCTCATCGTGATCAGCGGCATGTCTGACGCCCTCGGCACGAGCAGTTTCAATCTGCCGATTCCGGCGAACGTCAGCGGCTTCACGTTTGCGATGCAGTGTGTCGCACTGGATGCGTGCGGCCCGCAAGGCTTCTCGGCGTCCGATGCGGAACTGATCATCATTCAGTAGCGCTCGCACGCACCGGCGGAGGTGGCTCGCGCCGCGCTGTCGCGCGCCTCGCGCTGTGGCTCGATGCCCGGTGTAGCTTGACTGTCTAGCTTGACTGTCTAGCTTGACTGGGTCGCTTGACCGGGTCGCTTGACTGGGTCGGTTGGCTGGGTCGATTGACTAGGCGTCTGGGTCCGCCAGGTCCGCCGGCAACTTGCCGCGGACCAGGCACAGCGCTTCGCCGTCGCCTTTGCCGCGCATGTGGACCATCGCGCGGTAGGCACTCAGGCCGCCGAGGCAGCGGTCGAACTGCACGTATCGGATCTGGCTCGCGTGCGCGAGCATCGCCTGGCGCTTGAGTTCGGCGGTTGCCGTCGTGTCGACGATGACGTCCGGGATCATTGCGTTCCAGACTTCGTAGCCGAGAGCCAGGCAGTTGCTGCCTAGCTGCTCGAGCGCGCGCGTCACCACGACGAACAACGCGTGGTGGTCGGGGTGACCATCCTTCTCCCAAGGCACGTAGACCACATCGGGAGCGAACTCGGTGATCGCTGCGGCGGCCAGTGCCGTCGCGCGCTGCAGGTCGACTTCACTCAGCACGTGGCCGTCCGGGAAGCCCCAGTAGTGCACGTCGTCGATACCGAGAATGGCGAGGCCAGCGCGCGACTCCTTGCGCCGCAGTGCGCCGACGTCAGCCGGATCGGCGTGGCCGTCGGGATCGCCGTTGGTGCCGTCGGTGGTGACAACGACGCGCACGTGGTCGCCTTGTTGTTGGTGGCGCGCGAGAGTGCCGCCGGGCCCGGCGACTTCGTCGTCGGGGTGCGGCGCGAACGCGAGCACTTTGCCCTTGGGCGGACTGCGCCACAGCACAGGTCTGGCGGGTAGTCCGCTGCTCTGGTTACCAGCCATCGGATCACGCGTCATCGGGTAATCCCAGGCAGTGGTGGGGCCGCGTTTGGAACCTTCTTTTGAAAGTCCTCGCCGAGCAAAGCAGCGACTGTGCTGGCGATCATCGACTGCGTTGCGTGCACGTCCTTGCGAATGCCGAGCGCTTCGGTGTCTGGTCCCATGACGGCCATCCAGACTTCCTCGGCGCCTGCGACGTTCTTGCCGTGATCGGTCCAGTCACGGGGCGAGCGGCCGCGGCCGTGATCGACGGTCAGCACCAACGTCGTCTTGTCCTTGTATTGCGGGTCTTGCTGCAGCCATTGCCACAGTTCCCGAACCATGCGGTCGTTGCGCTGCGCCATTTGCAGGTAGAGGTCATAGCGCCGCGAGTGTGCCCACTCATCGGTTTCGCCAAAGGCGACGTAGAGCACGCGCGGTTTGTGGACCATCAGGTATTCCTTGGCGCGACCGTAGGTCAACGCGTCGAAGCAGAACCCATTGTCCCAGTAGCGCGGCAACAGGTCGACCATCTGTTGTAGTTCGTGTTTGCGTTCGGCGCTGGTGGCGACCGTGATGGGTTGCCACGCGACTTCGCAAAAGATGCCACTGCGCTGCTTGTTGACGATGTATTCGTGCACGTCCCAGCCGGCGAACGTCGCGACCTTGCCGCGGTACATCGGCAGCGTGTTCAGATACTCGAGCACGTTGACGCTGCGGTTGGGGAACTTGCGGTTGCTCTGGATCGATTCGTCGACGCCGCCGCAGATCAGTTCGCTGTAGCCCGGGTAGCTGAACTTCATCTTGTTGACGATGGTCGCCTTGGCGTTGCTCTCCGGGTCCCCGAACACCTGGCCTTGCTTGGCGATCACTTGCCACAGAAACGGCAGCAAGACTTCGCGGCTAGCAACCTTGTCGCCGCGCGTGAAGCGCTTGCGGGTCGCCAGCAGGTCCTTCACGCCACCGTCCTCAACGTTCATCATGCGGTTGTCAGCACCGCCGAACACATCCTGCCACCGCAGGCCGTCGAACGTCACCAAAAGCACGTTCTCGGTGCGGCGTTGGCCGGGTAGCAGAATCGCCGTCAAGGCAATGGCGATGCAGGCGAGGGCAAGCGTGCGCATGGCTACATCGAACGCGGTCCGCTGCTTTTTGGCCAGGGCTAGTGCGAGTGATCGTGCGGGTGCTGCGGCAAGCACGCGCCGTGGGCCGTGGGGCCAGCCTCGGCCGGGTCGTTCTCGTCGAAGTCGGGCACTGGTAAGTAGCGCTCGTGCGTGCTGATGCCGGCGATGATTGGCGTCGTGCCTTCGAATGGCACACCGGTCGCCAAGGTGTCGGGTTGGTCGCTTACGAGTGCCTCGCCAGCAGCGCTGGTGAGCAGCTTTATAATCGGGCGACGGATGTCAGAGGTCTGCTTGACCACCAAGGCTTCGGCGCCGTCCTGCATCTGCACGCGGGTGCCGGTTGGAAACAGACCGAGAGTGTTGGCGAAGCGGCGCAGCCAGTGCGGGTCGAAGTCGTTTTCGTTGCGGAACATGATCGCGAACGCCTCGATCGGGTTCATCGCGCGCTTGTAGGGGCGCACGGCGGTCAAGGCTTCGAAGACATCGCAGACCCGAATCAACCGGCTGGTCGCGCTCGGCGGAGTCGGCAGCAGCGGATCGGGGTAGCCGCCGCCATCAGCACCCATGTGGTGACAGAACGCGGCGCCGATTGCGCGCGGGTCGACGCTTTCGTGTTGTTCGATCAGGATCTGGGCACCGAGTCGCGGATGTTGCGCCATCCAGTGCCACTCTTCTTTGGTCAGTCGCCCCTGCTTGAACAGGATCTCTTGCGGCACCTTGGATTTGCCGATGTCGTGCATCAACGCCGCGCCGCCAACACGAACCAGTTGTTCGCGGCTGGCGCCCATCGCGCGCGCTACCTGCAACGCCAACAACGCGACCCGCACGGAGTGTCCCACGGTGAAGCGGTCGCAGTCGTCCTTCATCGACAAAGACAGCAGCATGCTGGGCTCGTCGAAGTCGTTGACGGTTCGTTCGACGGCCGTTGCCGTCGCGTCGGTAGCCAGTTCGTGGTCGCCCTGCGCTAGCCGATGGTTCTTCTGCAGGGCATCGGCGAGTTCCTGGTAGTGGTTGAGAGCCCGGCCCTGCTCGTCGAGGCCGATGCGGCGGTTGGCGGGATCCGCGGGGTTCTGCAGCGTGATGCGAACGTGGTGGATGCCAAACGCGAGCAGTGTTGCATCGCGATGGTCGCGCTGCAGCGCGTCGACGTTCTCTGGTCGCAGCAGCAAGTCGAACAACCGGTTGGCTTCGCCGATTGTCAAGCCTCTGCGGAACGACAGCATCGCGATGTTGCGTTCTTCACAGCAATCTAGCAGGGAGCGTGCTTGCAGGCTGGGGCCTTCCAGGATGTGGCCGTCGTGACACAGCTTCGCGCCGTCGAATTGGATCTGTAGCGGAGTCTCGACGCCGAGCTCGCTCGCCGTCGTGAGGGTGTTGACGACATCCTTCATCGCGTCCGCGACAAAGTCGCTGTCGCGCGAGTGCAGCAGGCGATTGAGTCCGGCATTGACCAAGGCGTGGGCGAAGTCGATGACGGTACTGCGCTGCAGCAGGGCGATAGCTGAGGCGCTCACAGCTACTGGCGCTCCTCAGCGCCTTCGAGAATGACCGATGCGGCGATGGCACTACACAGCTCGGCAAGGCGGTCGTGCGTTGGGCCGTCTGCATCGGTGCCGTTCAGTTCCTCAAGACACTGCACGAGCGCTTCGGTCGCTTGTTGCAGGTCGGCGTTGGCGGCCACTGCGAAGTCCTGGAATAGCAGCGCGCGGGCTGCTGCCTGGGTCGCTTCGTCGCCAGTTGTACAGGTGTCGATGAGCAGGCTCAGATACTCCGCCGACACGCCGCCTTCGAGGTCGAGTTCTTGTTGTTCGCCCGCCATCAGTTGCGGCAGGTTGGCCAGCTCTTCGGCGGTGACGGTCTCGACCCGCATTTCGACCGGGCCGTCTGCGTTCCGCTGGGCAAGTGCCTCCGCCTCCGGCTGGTGCAGGCACAGCATCATGGCGTCGACGGATTCGGCCAGTCGAGCCTCGAGCATCGGATCACACGCATCGAACATCGACGACGGCAGGGACGACGATCGTTTGACCTCGGTACGCGCCGCCAGCTGCCATTGCGAGATGGCTTCCCGATAGGGCGTGGCGTGTTCTTCTGGTCGGTTCGGTCGGGTCATCCGCAGCGTTCATCGACGTTTGCTGGCTGCTTCATGAAGAGTCAGGTAACCGACTTGCTCCGGAGGCAGTTGCGGCCGACACTGCCCGCGATGGAACGCATCGCGATCGTTAGCGCCGTACGAACCCCAATCGGCAAGTTTCTTGGTTCTCTGTCACCCATGTCAGCGGTCGATCTCGGCGTTGCGGCAGTCACCGCGGCCCTTGCGAGCGCGGGCGTCGATGGCTCGGATGTGGACGAAGTGTACATGGGCCAAGCCCGCCAGCTCGGATCGGGACCGAATCCGGCGCGTCAGGTGGCCATCAAATCTGGCTGTGGCGAGCGCTCGGTCGCGACCACGATCAACAAGGCATGCGGCAGCAGCCTCAAGGCGATCGACTTGGCGCGGGCCGCGATCCTGCTCGATGGCCAGAAGGTCGTCGTTGCTGGCGGCATGGAAAGCATGACGAATATTCCGTTCTTGCTGCCTGATTTTCGCCAGGGCTATCGCTTGGGGCATCGCGAAGTGCAGGACGGCAACTACCGGGATGGCTTCACCTGCGGCATCTTGAATGAGCCGATGGGCATGACGGCCGAATACCTCGTCGATGACTACAAATTGACCCGCGAAGCCCAGGACGAATACGCGCTCGAGTCGCACCGACGTGGCGAAGCGGCGCAGAAAGAAGGGCGGTTCGCGGATGAGATCACGACGTTGACGGTCAAGCAACGCAAGCAGGAGACGGTTGTCGACACCGACGAGCACGTGCGACCAGGCGTCACGCTGGTCGACCTGCAGAAGCTGCGTCCGGTGTTCCGCACCGAGAACGGCACGGTGCACGCCGGCAACAGCTCCGGGATCACCGATGGTGGCGCCGCCCTGGTGTTGATGCCCGAGAGCGAAGTGACCCGTCGCGGCCTGTCGCCGTTGGCGTGGCTCGGTGCCTCGGCAACGGCCGGCGTCTCGCCACGTATCATGGGCATCGGTCCGGTGCCGGCGATCAAGAAGCTGTGCGAACGCTCCGGCCACAAGCTCGACGACTTCGACTTGTTCGAACTCAACGAAGCATTCGCCGCGCAGATGCTCGCGTGCCTGCACGACCTGCCGATCGGCCGCGACAAGCTCAATGTCAACGGCGGCGCGATTGCCTTGGGTCACCCCATTGGCGCGACCGGTGCTCGAATTGTCGTGACGCTGCTGCACGAACTTCGGCGCCGTGACCAGAAGCGTGGCTTGGCGTCACTCTGCATGAGTGGCGGCATGGGCATGGCGATGGAGTTTGAGCGTTAGAATCGAGTGCTGCGTTGGTTCGCACCTGGGAAACTTCAACACTGACCTCGGCTGTTTCCAAGCTCGCCCGGCTACCGTGCGCCCACTGATATGAGATCCCTTCACTCGCTGTTGCTCGTTGCCCTTCTTCCGTTCGCCAGCTGCGGGATTGCCCGTCAAGAGTTCAACGATCCTTTGGATGCCACGGTGATCAAGCAACTGGTGCCTGGTCAGACGACCGCTCGCGAAGTCGTGGAGAAGCTTGGTGGGCCGAACGAAGTGGTGCAGTTGGGTAAGCGAACGGCCTATCGCTACGACAGCAGCACGACCAAGAGCGCGGTGCTGTTTCTGTTCTTGGTCAATTTCGCCAACCAGGACACGCGCCAAGATCGGCTTTGGGTGTTCTTTGACGAGGACAATAAGCTGAGTCACTTCGGCGCAACCTACGGCACGCACCGCACGCAGTACGCAATGCCGTGGGAAGACGTGCATGAGGCTTCGGACAACGAAAGTCGCGATGCCGACCGCGCCGGAGTCGGCAAGTGAAGGCCAGCGCCAGCTTGCTGTCGTTGCTGATGGCTGGCTGCATTACCGGCGAGTTTGCCCAGCGAACCGTCAACGAACCGGTAGACCTGGAGCGCCTGCGCCAGCTCGAAGTCGGTGTGGACGACCTGACGACTTGCCTCTCGGCGCTGGGGGCACCAGTGGATGTGCGCGAATACAACGTCTCCGCCGATGGCGCTTCTGGCATGGCGCTCGTCTGGTTCTGGAGCGAGCAAGTCGGGTGGGGGCTGCAGATTTCCGGAGCGATCACCGAGGACGCGTCGGTCAGCTTCGAGTTCGACTGGGCGGGAATCGACCTGCCCGGTTGCGTCTTGTGGTTCGATCGCGATCTCAAGCTGACGAACTACCGCGAAGGGCTGGTCGGTGAACTCCTGCCCCCGCGGCGGCGCCCGAGCGCACAGACTGCGGCGCAGTAGGCCAGTCGAAGTGCATCCTTGTAGGATGCACCTTCCCCGCTAGGAAGGCCGGGGACGTGCATCCTTGCAGGATGCACCTTCCCCGCTAGGAAGTTCGGGCAAGTGCATTACGTTCGGGTTCTCTCGAACTAGACGAACCTAGAATGAAGAACCTGCTCGCTGCCGTATTTGCTGTCTGCCTCAGTCTGGCGGTCTCCGCCCAAGAGATCCCGGGTGTGCGCCTGACGTTGTCGGCGCCGTCGATCGTTGCCGCCCAAGGTGATGTCTCGCTGCTATTGCACATCGTGGTCACCGAGGACTGCGCGGTGCCATCGCAGTTGTTGACCGGCGCGAACCTGACGGTGCGCACCGACGGCCAACCGCACCAGCCGATCCTGCAGAAGGGCAAGGGCGTGGCGGTGCCGCTGCTCAAGGGCACGCAGATCCAGCGGGTCTTGACGTTTCCAGCGGCGGCGTTCATGACCAACCCCGACGTTGGCGAAGTCGTCACCGTGGCCGTTGGTTGGAAGGGACTGATCGGTGTCGACTGCACCTTCAAGGTCGCTCCCAACACCAAGAACATCAAAATTGGGGATCTCGACCTCAGCAAGACCGAGGTCATGCTGGTCACCAACTACGGCGACATCCACCTGGCCTTCCGCCCGGACAAGGCGCCGAAACACGTTGAGAACTTCGTCAAGCTGTGCCTGCAGGGCTTCTACGACCAGACCAAGTTCCACCGCGTCGTCAAGAACTTCATGATCCAAGGCGGCTGCCCGAATACGAAGGACGACGATAAGCGCCAAGTGTGGGGGCAGGGCGGAGCCGGCTACAACCTGAAGCTCGAGCCCAGCGACCTGCGCCACCTGCGCGGCACCCTGTCGATGGCGCGCGGTGACGGCAACGACACGGCCAGCTCCGGGTTCTTCCTGGTGCACAAGGATTCGGCGCACTTGGACGGCCTCTATTCGGCGTTTGGCAACGTCGTCAAGGGCATGGACACGCTCGATCGCATTGCCCACGTGCGCCTCGGCGGGCCGACCAACTCGGCCCCGGTCGAGCCGGTCATCCTGCAGGCCGCCGTCGTGCTGCCGAAGAAGAAGCAGTAGCGCTCGCGCCGACGGGGCTGAGCGGGCAGGATGCACGCCCATGGACCTCGAAACGACCGATCACGCGACCATCGAGGCCGCCCTCGTCACTGACAAGGGCACGATGGTCGTGACGTTTTTCCCCGAGCAGGCACCGCAGCACGTCGCGAGCTTTCTGAAGCTCGCCCAAGACGGCTTCTACGACGGCATCTCGTTCCACCGGATCGTGCGCAACTTCATGATCCAAACCGGTTGCCCCAACAGCAAGGAAGGCGCGACCGGCCAACCTGGAACTGGCGGCCCCGGTTACAACCTGCCGGCGGAGTTTAGCGACATCCACCACGAGCGCGGCATCCTGTCGATGGCGCGCTCTCAGGATCCGAACTCGGCGGGTTCGCAGTTCTTCATCGTGCACGGGGAAGCTGCCTTCCTCGATCGCAGCTACACCGTCTTCGGCAAGGTCGAAGAAGGGCTCGACGTGCTCGATGCGATCGCCAGCATCGACTGTGACTTTGGCCCCGGTGGTGAGAAGAGTTCGCCGCAAGAGCGCGTCGAAATCCAGAGCATCGAGTTGCGGCCGCGACAAGAACGTGCCCCACAAGAAGAGGAAGCAGAAAATGGCAACTGAGCCGACTTCATCTGGGCCTACGTCACCTGGGCCTACGTCATCTGAGAACGTGCTGTTCGAACGTGACGGCCACCTGGCGATCGTCACGGTCAATCGCCCGAACAAGCTCAACGCGCTCGACGACCAGACCATCGCAGAACTCGACGCGACCTTCGCGTCGATCGATGCCGATGATTCGATCGGTGCCGTCATTGTTACCGGTGCCGGTGAGAAGGCGTTCGTCGCCGGTGCCGACATCTCGGTGCTCGCCAAGCAAGGCGTGCTCGATGGCAAAGAGAACGCGCGGCGCGGCCAGGCCCTGACCCTGCGCATCGAGAATTGCAGCAAACCGGTGCTCGCCGCGATCAATGGCTTTGCACTGGGTGGCGGCCTCGAGCTGGCCCTCGCGTGCGACGTGCGCTTTGCGTCGTCGAACGCCAAGGTCGGTTTGCCGGAAGTTTCGCTCGGCATCATCCCCGGCTACGGCGGCACGCAGCGGCTGCCGCGCTTGGTTGGCAGCGGCAACGCGCTACAGCTGATCCTGCAAGGTGATCCGATCGACGCTCACGAGGCCTTGCGCATTGGTCTCGTCAACGGCGTCTTCGAACCCGATGAACTGATGGCCAAGGTCAAGGCAGTCGCGAGCCGTATGGTGATGCGCGGTCCAACGGCGTTGTCGCTGGCCAAGCAGGCGGTGCGTCGCGGCGCGCAGATGCCGATGGCGGATGCGCTGACGCTGGAAGCGGATCTGTTCGGCATCATCAGCAGCACCGACGAGATGAAGGAAGGCATGGCTGCGTTCCTCGAGAAACGCAAGCCCAGTTGGCTGCGCAAGTGAGCGAAGCCTTTCGGACGCTGCTCGGCGCGCCGACGGGTGAGCCGATAGCGATGCTGCACAGTGGCGGCAGCGGCGGCGGCGGCGGCGGCGGCGGCGGGCCAACGTGGCTGTGCCGTGAGCCGATCGAAACCCTGACCTGTGACGCTGGAGAGTGGCGCGGGGCGTTCGATCGACTTGGCGCGTTCCTCGCCAAGCATCAACAACACCGCTGCGTCGGCTGGCTCGGCTACGATCTCGGCCTCGATATCGAGCCGTGGCGAACGAGTTCGCGCGACGACTTCGAAGTGCCGGTGCTGCATGTCACTGCCTACCGCGACGTGCGCGAGTTCCATGTTGCCAGTGCCGCCGGCGCGCCAGCCGTGCCCGCTGCGACCTATCTGATGGCTACGGTCGGCCAAATGGACTACCAGCGTCGCGTTGCGGATGTCGTCGAGTACATCAAGAATGGCGACATCTTCCAAGCCAACCTGACGCAGCCGTTCACCGCGAACTTCGAAGGCGACCCGCGAGCGTTGTTCTGGCGCTTGTGTGAGCAGAGCCCTGCGCCGTTCGCGGCCTATGTTGAGGATGGCAACGGCACGGCCGTGCTGTCGAGCTCGCCCGAAGAGTTTCTGTGGCGTGACGGCAACCAGCTGCGCACGCGACCGATCAAGGGTACTCGGCCGCGCAGCAAGGACCCGGCGGAAGATGCGCGCCTGCTGCAGGAGTTGCTCGCCAGTGAGAAGGATCAAGCGGAGCTGGCGATGATTGTCGACTTGCTGCGCAATGATCTTGGCAAGGTCGCCGAGGTCGGTTCGGTAAAGGTCGGCGCCTTCCCCGAGCACGCCTCCTTCGCGCAGGTGCATCATCTGTTCGCCACGGTGACCGCGCAGCTGCGAGCGGGCGTTTCGACCGTCGACTTGTTGCGCGCGACGTTTCCTGGCGGGTCGATCACGGGTTGTCCGAAGCTGCGTTGCCTCGAGATCATCGAAGAACTCGAAGTCACGCGCCGTGGCGTCTACACGGGTGCCATCGGCTGGTTTGGACCCGGGGATGCGATGCACCTCAATATCGCGATCCGCACCATGGTGCATCAAGACGGTCGCATCCGCGCCAACGCAGGCGGTGGCATCACTGCGCTTAGTGAACCGCACCTGGAGTGGCGCGAGTCGTTGGCCAAGATGGCTGGCCTCGTGCGGGCGCTGCAGACAAACATCCAGCAGCCCGACTAGTCGTAAACCTGATTGGGCGCAAACCTGACCAACAACAACCGGACCAACGAGAACACACGCGATGACGATCTGGATAGATGGCAAACTTCTCGGCGGCAATGACGTCCCGCGTTCCAAGGCGACGGCGCCATTCGAGACCATGGGGGCAAGCGGCGGCACCGTGGCTCTTTGGTCTCGGCACATGCAGCGACTGACGGCCACGGCAGAGCGCTTGGGCTTGCCGTTTGAGGCCACGCCAGAACTGCGGGCTGCCGCAACCGAAGTGTTGCTGAAGAACGGCCACACCGACGATGTGCTGCGCCTGTCGTTGGTGCCGGTTGACGATGCCAAGGGCAGCGCGGTGCAGGTGGTCATCGCATCTCGCAGCCGCTCACCGATCAGGTCGGTGCGGCTGTTGCCGACGGTCGTCGAACGCGATCCGGAGTTGCCCCCGGCCGACATCAAGGCGGAGCCGCGCCGCTTCTATGACGCGGTGTTGCAGCAAGCCCAGGATGGCGAAGCCGATGATGGCATCGTCGTTGGCGCGGATGGTGCCCTGTTGGAAGCGGGGCTTGGCAATTTGTGGCTGCGCCTCGACGGCACCTGGACAACCCCGCCGCTCGACGGCCGCGTCTTGCCGGGCATTGCCCGGGCCGTGTTGCTTGAGCGCGCCGCCGCGAGTGGCTTGTCGGTGGCGGAGCAGCCGCTGACCTTCGATGATTTGCACCGAGCGGAAGCCATCGCCCACAGCAATGCGGTTTACGGCCCGCGCCCGGCGTGCCTGGTTGGCGAGCGTGCCGCTGTCGAAATTGTCGACACCGAACTCTTTGCGTTGTGGCGGCAGGCGACATCACGCTGAAGTTGCGTTGTCGCTAGCGCCGATAGCGTCGGCATGACGAAGTTCGAGGGATCGAATCGGGAAGCGTCGCCGCAACGCGAGCCACGCCCGTTTCTGTATTTGAAGGCCGCAAGTTTGCCCCTTGGCGGGGGGGCGGTGGATCCAGTTGGAGCACAGCAGCTCGAAAAGTGTCTGCAACCACAAATCCGCCACATCGTGCGCAGCATCGTGAACTACACGATTGCCAAGCAGAACCGCAACTCGCGCGCGCCGCAGCCCATCCAGATGTCGGTGCTCAACCGGCGCCGCCGCGCCGCACGGGCGTGGTTGCTGGCAATCAGTGCCAACAAGACCGATGCCGCGACGCGCCACGCCGTAGCGAGCCAGTGGCTGCCGCTGTTGTGTGGCACGAGTTCGGATCTCAAGGTCGCGGTCGAGCCGGCGCGCGAACTGATCGAGTTTGTGCGTGGGGCAGGCACCTCGTGCATCTTCGATCGCCCCGCCGAGAACCTGTTGCCACATGCTCGCGCGCTCTACGCGTTTGAGTCGACCTTGGCGGTTCATCTGGCCGCCGTGCAACAAATCTCGCAGTCGGCCGAGCGACCGGTTCTGAGCAACCGCTGAGTTGCGGCGGCGAACTCGCCATGCCGTCGGCGTTTTTCGCGTCGGCTGAGCCAGTTCTCCAAAAAATGCGCCGTCGAGCGGAAACGCTCGCGCGTGGGCGGGCTAAGGTGCCATAGCGATGCGCCTTCAAACACCTGCACTCCTGGTCCTCTTGCCCCTTGCCTTGTTCCTTGCGGGGTGTGGCGGAAGCAGTGGTGGCGGGGATTCTAGCCCGGCCGCCCAGCCCAATGATGCCCCGACGATCCAGGCCCCGGGGCAGCTCAGTGGGGGCCCGGTCCAGTTCACCTACGTGCTACCGATCGCCGGTTCGCAGGTGCTGACGTTCAACGCAGCGGACATCAACGGCGACCTCCTCAGCTGGCAGGTTGCCGTGTCGGCGTCGGGTGCGACCGCCGCCGGGTTGAGCTTCGCGTCACCGGCGTCCGGCTCGACCTTCACGATCAACCTGGGTCCGGTAACCGCGCCGGTGTCGGCCAACATCAACGTGCTGGTTGAAGACCCGCGTGGTGCCGCCGCCGCGATCGACATCCTGTTGGTGCGCAGTGGCTCGCCGCAGGTGACTGGCGTCAGCCGAAGCAGTGCGTTTGCAACCGCCGCGCAGGATGTCACGATTACCGGCTCCGCGTTTGCCCTCGGCAACACCGTCAACACGATTGCGAGCTTCTCCGGAGTCGCCGCAGACAACGTGGTCGTCGTCAATGAGTCGACCCTGACTTGCACTACGCCAACCGCTGCGGCGCTCGGCGCCAACACCGTCGGCGTGTCCAACCAGTTTGGCGCTGCGACCGCTCCGGCCGGCTCGTTCACGATGTATTCGTACCCTGTCGACTTGCTCGACAACGACACCGCATTCGATAGCGGCGGTGGTGCCCAACTGGTGACCGACAACGTCGGCGCGCGCATGCACACAGCTTGGGTCGAAGGTGGCGCGGTGCTGCTCAGCACGTCGCTGGATGGCGGGGCGACCTGGTCCGCTGCGATGACGCTCAGCGGTGCCGAGTTGCCGAGTGCGGTGCAGATCGCGGTCGATGGCAACACGGTCGTCGTAGCGTGGATCGGCGATTCCTCTGTCCTAGGTGGCAGCCTGCACGTGCGCACGTCGATCGATGCGGGGCAGGCGTTCGATCCGGTCATCGACTTGGCAACGAGCGGTGCCTTGACGCCGGCGATTTGTGTAAGCGAGCAGTACATGCACTGCGCGTGGATGCAGTCCGAAGCGGTTTCGCAGCAGAGGGTCTGGGTGGCGTCGTCGACGACTACCGGTTCTGTTTGGGGGGCGGGCAAGCTCGCCTACATCACTTCCGAGAACCAGTCTGCGCCGGCGATTGGCTGCTTGGGCGGCAACGCGTGGATCGCGTTGCGTCAAGGCCCCAGCCAGCGGCTCTACACGACCCACACCAGCAACGCCGGCTTCTTCTGGAGCACCGGTGTCGCGCGCAGCAGCGTGGTTGCTGCTCCGGGTATCTCTCCGGCATTGTTCTGCAACGACGGTCAGCGGGTGTTTCTCGTCTGGTCCGACGGGGGTGCCCTGCAATACATGGTCTCCGAGAACGCCGGCTTGGGCTGGCCGACCGTGCAGTCGGTGCTGCGTCCAGCGGACCTCGGCGCGATTTCGACGGCGAACGCCGCGGTCGACTGCGAAGCGGATCGGCTCGTGGTGTCCTACGTAGCCGGTGGCAGCACGGTTGCCTTCACGCGCGTCGGAGCAACTGGAGCCGTGCCCGAGCACGTCACGCTGAGCACCGTTTCCCAAGCTGCGAGGCAACCGAATGTCGCCTTGCGCGGCAACTACGTGTTCGCGTCGTGGAGCGGTGGTGATGTCGCAACCGGCACGGCGCGCATCAAGCTGGCCACGTCGACCGATCGCGGCGTCAGCTTCAGTGGCCCGGCGACGTTCGGCGATGGTGCCGCCGCGCAAGATGCGCCACGTATGATCGTCGATGACGCGCGCGTCTGGATGGGTTGGCTGGATTCGCGCGGCGCTGGCCCGGCGTTGTTCCACAATCGCACTGAGCAATAGGCGCACTGAGCAATAGGCGCACTGAGCAATAGGCGCACGGGGCAATAGGCGCACTGAGCAATAGGCGCACGGGGCAATAGGCGCACTGAGCAATAGCCGCCCGGGGTAATAGGCCGCACGGGGCAACAGGCGCACTGGGTAATAGGCGCATTGGGCAACGGAGTGCTGGGCAGTAGCGAACTGGGCAGTGGGCTGACTTGGCGAATAGACCAAGTCGACCGGTGGGCGCTAGTCCTACTGGTTCTTCGCTTTCGCGGCCTTGCACTCTTTTGCCAGGCGCTTCGAGCTAGTTCGCTTGGGATACTGCGCCGCGAGCACAGACGCGGCGGCTTCGCGCAGCAACTGGCCTTCTTCGGCCGGCAGATCGACTAGCACCTTGTCCTTGCCATTCGGGTCCTTGATGACCAGCTTGTCGGGGAACGAGCGAACGTCGCCGTCGAACATCGTGCCGTAGAGCACACATGCGGTGAGGTAGGTGCCTCGGCGGGCGGGATGAATGTTGTCCGCAAAGTGCAGCCTGAGCTTGGGGTTGTCTTTGAGCAGCTGCTGCCAGGCGCGACCGACCGGCGCCAGCAGGCCACCGTTTCTCTCGTAGACGCGTTGGTACGCGTCGTTGACCGCGTCTTGCCGTTCGGGCTCATTCTTCCGCGCGAAGGTCATGTACCAGACCGGCACGGACTTCCGCTTTTTGCACAACGCCGTGAATTGCTCGGCGTACTCGGCCATCAGTTCCGGGTGCTTGTTTGGGCGAGTTCCTTGTTCCTGCAACACGACGTATTCCGCTCGGTGGTCTTTGATCACTTCGGCGGGCCGCGGTTCCTGCGGAGACTTGATGTGCTGCTCGAGCGTGTAGCCGCCGGGCGCCAGCATCACCGTGGTCAATCTTCGCGCCGGCTTGTCGGCGGCGCCCAGCGCGCGAACGAACGCTGGCAGGTCGTGGTAGTGCGTCAGGCTGTTGCCAATGAAGATGACCTCGGCAGCTTTGCCAGGTTTGGGCAGTTTGACCTTCTTCTGCGCCAGTGCGGGGGTGGCGAGCGCGATTGCGATGACGGTCGCCAGCAAGGATCGTCCGGTGAGCATTGCGCCAGTCTAGTGTGGGCATTGGTTGCCGTAACGGGCTAAGCACGCGACGATACAAGCATGCGTCGTTGCCTGCAGTTCTTGGGTGTCCTGTCGATCGTCACGGTGGCTGCTGCTTGCGAGGAGCACGGCCCGAGCAGTCTGGATTCAGCTGCGCCACAGGATTGGCCGCAAATGGCGGCCCCGGTGCAACGCGTGCCGGTCAAGGACCCGCCGTCGACTCGCGGCATGGTTTGGATTCCGGGCGGGGAAGCGCGCCTCGGCAGCCAAGAGAACGTGCCCGATGCGCCGATGCACACGGTGCGCGTCACGGGCTTCTGGATGGATGCCGTCGAAGTCAGCAACGCCGAGTTCGAGAAGTTCACCAAGGCGACGGGCTATGTAACGGATGCCGAGCGCAAGCCGACGCCAGAAGAGCTTCCTGGCGTGCCCGCGGAGTTGCTGGTCGCCGGTTCGTTGGTGTTTACTCCGCCGCCCAACGCCGTTGACCTGCGCCAGTTCTGGGCATGGTGGAGCTACGTGCCCGGGGCGAGTTGGCGGCATCCAAAGGGGCCCGGTTCTTCGACGGTGGGGCTCGCCGACCACCCGGTTGTGCACGTCAGTTGGCGCGATGCGCAGGCCTACGCGAAGTGGGCCAAGAAGCGTTTGCCGACCGAAGCCGAGTGGGAGTTCGCGGCTCGGGGTGGACTCGACCAGCAGCGCTACGTGTGGGGCGCCGAACCGAAGGTGAAAGGGCGCTGGCCCGCGAACATCTGGCAAGGCGAGTTCCCGCGTACCAACACCGAAGAAGACGGCTTCGTCGGAACGGCCCCCGTGCGTGGCTACGACCCCAACGCTCTCGGGCTCTACGGTATGTCCGGCAACGTCTGGGAGTGGTGTCAGGACTGGTATCATCCGCGCGGCTATGGCGATCCGAAGGCGGTGCAGGTGGATCCGCTCGGTCCGACGACCAGCTACGATCCGGATGAACCTGGCGCCAAGAAGCGGGTGATGCGCGGCGGTTCGTTCTTGTGCAGCGATGTCTACTGCCTCGGCTACCTGCCGGGAACGCGGATGAAGTCGACGCCGGATACGTCGTTGTGCCACACTGGCTTTCGCTGTGTGGTGAACGCGCCGGCGCCCGGAGCGAAGCCTGCAAACGCCAAGCCAGCAAGCGCTGGGACCAGTCGCGCCGGCACGGGAAAGTGATCACGTAGCGCCTGGCAACGGGGCGCCGGCCAACCTGCTACTCAGCTAGTCGTCGGTTCGTCAGAGTTGTTGCTGTCAGGGTTCTTACTGTCAGGGTTCGCAATGTCCGCGCTCAAACGGTTGTCACCACAGTAGACCTCGTGACGTTCGCCACGCACGAAGCCGAGCAGGGTCGCACCCGCGGCCTGGCACAGATCAAAGGCCAGTGAGCTGGGGGCGGAGACGGAGGCCATGACCGGGATCCGAACCCGCAGGCATTTGACGACCAGGTCAAAGCCCATGCGTCCGGACAGCACGGCGATTGCTCGGCTCAGGTCGACGTTCTTGTTCGCCGCTTCGCCAATGGCCTTGTCGAGCGCGTTGTGGCGGCCGACGTCTTCGGCGGATGCGAGCACGTTGCCGTCGCTGTCGGCCAGCAAGGCCGCGTGGCAGCCGCCAGTCAACGAGAACAGCTGCTGTCGCCCGGTGAGTTCGGCGACCAGTTTCGTGAGCACGCTGGTTGCTACGCGAGGCACGCCTGGCAGCAGTGCCGGCGCGTCATCGAGCAGCGCCTGGGGATCGGCAATGCCGCACGCGCCACACGAACTGCGGATTTCATGGGTGCGCGCGAGGCGTGCTTTCGCCAGCCCTTGTGGTGCAGATTTCAGTTCCATGCGCACGCAGTCGGGCCGCGACGTTTTGGCGTCGCCGGCCGTGAAGGTGATGGAAACTACGTCCTGGTGCGTGGTGATGATGCCTTCCCCGAGCAGGAAGCCTAGTGCCAGTTCCTGGTCGCGCCCTGGTGTGCGCATCGTGACCAGCTCCTGGCCGTGTACATCGAGCAGCAGTGGCGCCTCGTCGATCAACAGATCCTCGCGGCCGTTGGCGAGGCGGCGTTTGGATGCGCCGATCAGCTTCTTCGCGGTAGCCAAGTGCTTGCCGGGATCCAGGTTCTTGTCGGAAACCGGATCGCTCAATTGCCGACCTGCCAAACCGCAGCATCGGACATCGCGCCACCGAACGAATTGAGTGGTGGATCGAAGACGAAGGCTTGTTGATAGAACTGCAAGCCGAGCAAGTTGGTCTGGTTGGGGATCGCCAACGACCAAGAACCGGTCGTTCCGAAGGTGATCAGGCCGTCGGTCAAGTCGAGGCTGACGCGCAGGTCGCATCCCGGCAAGCCGAGTGCCGTCAGGTCGGCCGGCAAGAAGCCGAGTGTCGAAGTCTGGTTGCTGATGCCGGTAATCATCAATCCCAAACCGATCGGCATGTTGGTGACGTTGACGATCATCGTCTGGCCGAGTCTGGGCAGCACCGAATTGATCAACTGCGCGGTGCCGATCGAGTTGGCACAACCCGGGCCGAAGCTCGAATAGGTCGCGGGGAACGCGTCTTCGCTGCAGCAACGAATCGCCCAGGTGCCGCTGTAGTAGAGCGGGCACAGTTGGATGCCTTGCACGGTTGCCAGTGCGGCGTCGCGCCAGCCTTGGCCGGCGATCTGGATGATGCTGGTTTGCTGCGGGGTGATCGCCGGATTGCAAACGAACTGGAACGACGAATTGTCGGTGAAGAAGTTCGCTGGCCAACCAGTGGCGCACGAACCGCTCGGGTGGAAATTGACGTCGGTGCGGAAGCAGATGGCAAAGCGCCGCACACCCCCGATAGGTGGTTGGGCGCCAACGACGATGTTGTAGGGCGACGTGTCGAACTCGTTGAGGCCGTGGCTCGAGGCCTGCAGGTTCTGGTTGGCGGTTTGGGTCAGACTGAACACGAGCTGGCCCATGTTGACGTTTTGGCCGCTGAAGCTGACGCCGTCGTAGACCTCGATGTCGAGCGCGGCGAGGAATCCGGCGGCGCCAAAGGCTGCGCCCCAAGGTGCGACGACCTTGGTGATCTTCTGCACCGGCATGCTGGCGGGCATTTCAAACACGATGCCAGCGCTTTCGCCTTCGCACATGCCTTGGATGACGCTGACGCCCGTCGGGATCGACGATGGCGAAGCCGGCAAGGAATCGCGCTGCCAGAACGTTCCTGAGGTGCAACCCTGTGCCGTCAGGGGCTGGGTGAGAGATGTCGCGAGCAATAGCGTTGCAGCGGCGAAGGTTCGTCCGAGCATGATGATTCCAGGCATGGTAGGGATCGACATCGTCGATCGGGACGACCGCATCGTCTACGCCTAGGCCAGATAGCACAAGCGGGCCGGGTGGGCGGCGACGGTTTCTGCGGTTTCGTTGGTCGTTGGCAACGCGTTGGCCTGGGGTGGCACTGGGTTGCTGCTGGGTTGCCCCCGGGGGGTGCTGCCGAGGCACCGATCAATTCTGCGAGCGCAGGAGAGCACCGAGCGCACTTCAGGCATAGCATCGCGGCTGATGCTGCAGCTCGTCTCCTTATGTGGAATCGCCGTGATGCTGGCGATCTGCTTTGCCTTCTCCCGCGATCGTCGTGCCATCAAGTGGCGACTGGTCGGCACTGGTCTCGCGATCCAAGCGACGCTCGGCGTGGTGTTCTTGTATTGGGGGGCCGGCAACGCCGCCCTGCAAAGCGTCGGCGATGGCGTCGATGCGTTCTTGAAGCTATCCAACGAAGGTAGCTACTTCGTCTTCAACGCGCTGACCAAACCCGACCTGGTCGGCAAGGCGATGCCGGATCAGTCCGGCGGCTTCGTGTTTGCGTTCATGGTGCTGCCGACGCTGATCTTCTTCAGCAGCTTCATGGCGGTGCTCTACCACGTCGGCATCATGCAGTGGATCGTGCGCCGCATGGCTGCGATCATGGTGCGCTTGCTGGGCACGTCGGGCAGCGAGTCGCTGTCGGCTTGTGGCAACGTGTTCGTCGGCCAGACCGAGGCGCCGCTGTTGGTGAAGCCGTTCCTCGACAAGATGACGATGAGCGAGTTGCACGCCATCATGGTCGGCGGCTTCGCGACCATTGCCGGTGGCGTGTTCGCGCTCTACGTCAGCTTTGGCGTCGATGCCGGCCACTTGATGGTCGGCTCGGTGATGGCCGTTCCCGCAGGCTTGATCTGCACCAAGATGCTGTGGCCGGAAACCGAGCAGAGCGTCACGATGGGCACGGTCAGTTCGATCGAAGCGACTCCCTATGGCAACGTCGTCGAAGCGGCCGCGGGCGGTGCCGGTGATGGCCTGAAGCTGGCGCTCAACGTCGGCGCGATGTTGATCGCTTTCCTGGGCCTGGTCGCCGTCGCCAACGCAGCGCTCGGCTTGGTCCACCCGGACTGGTCCGTCGAAGGTGGGTTGGCCATCGTGTTCTGGCCGGTGGCTGCGGTGATGGGTGTGCCGTGGGATGAGATTCCGATTCTGGCGGAATTGCTCGGCACCAAGATCGCCGTGACCGAACTGGTCGCCTATGGCAAGCTCGGGCCGATGATTGCGCAGAACGAGATCTCGTCACGCACCGCGCTGATCAGCAGTTTTGCATTGTGTGGCTTTGCCAACTTCGGCAGTGTCGCGATCCAGGTCGGGGGCCTCGGCGCAATGGCGCCCGGCCGCCGCGCCGACCTTGCCAAGCTCGGTCTGCGCGCCATGTTCGCCGGTGCGATCGCGACCTGCATGACCGCGTGCGTCGCCGGTGTGCTTTCCTCGGGCGAAGTCTCATGAGTGTTCGCGAAGAGGTGGCGCACGTCGAACGTGCCGCGCTGTGGTTGAACGGCAAGGTCGGCGAGGAATACGTCGCGTCGATTCGATTGGGTCTGGTGCTCGGCAGCGGCCTCAAGTCGTTTGCGGAGGTGCTGGCCAATCGCATCGAGATCCCGTTTGCGGACGTGCCGCAGTGGCCCAAGCCCAAGGTCGAAGGCCACGGCGGTTCGGTCGTGTTTGGGGAAATCGGCAAGGTGCGGATGGCGTGTTTGACCGGTCGCGTGCATCTGTATGAGGGCTGGCAGCCGGCGGAGGTGGTGCGCTGTGTGCGCACGCTGCGTCGCATGGGGCTCGCCAACTTCTTGCTGACCAATGCTGCGGGCGGCATCGGCGAGGGCCAGGTCGCCGGCGACTTGATGGTGCTCGCCGACCATCTCAACATGACCGGCACGACGCCGCTGCTCGGCGACCACGATCCGGCGTTCGGACCGCGGTTTCCCGATCAGTCCGAGGTCTATTCGCGACGGCTGCGTGAGGCGCTGCTTGCTGCCGGCTCGGGGCTGCGCACCGGAGTTTACGCGGGCCTGCTCGGCCCATCCTACGAGACCCCGGCGGAAGTGCGCATGTTGCGGACGCTGGGAGCCGATGCCGTTGGCATGAGCACGGTGCACGAAGCGATGGCATTGAATGCGATGGGGGCCGAAGTCTGCGGCATGTCGCTGATCACCAATCTCGCCGCCGGCATCTCGGCGCAACCATTGTCGCACGATGAGGTCATCGAGACCGGCAAGCAGGCAGCAGCGAGAATGACGGATGTCGTTGGGGAGTTCTGTCGGGGGCTGTCGTGACCCAGGGCGTGACGATTCGGCCCTACCAGGCCGGTGACGAAGACAAGATTCTGGAGACGTTCAACCTGGTCTTCCGCGAAGTGTGCGGACCAGACTACGTCGACCGCACGCTGGAGCAGTGGCAGTGGGCCTACGCCAACAACCCGGCCGGTCATCGCATCTCGTTGGCCGTTGCCGACGATGGCACGATCGCCTCACAGTATGCCGGCATGCCGATGCTCTACGACACACCGTGGGGCGCGCAGCGAATGGTGCACTGTGTCGACTCGATGACGCATCCCGGTTGGCGGCAGGGCTTGAAGGCAAAGAGCTTGTTCGTCGAAACCTGCATGCCGTTCTGGGATCACAGTCGCGTGATCGGCGATGCGTTGTTCTACGGCTTCCCAGTCGACGCTGCGTATCGCATCGGCAAGCGCTACCTCAAGTATGAGATGATGCGCGTCATCGACTATGTGATCCGCGATGCCGCGCTCGCGCCGCTCGCCGCGCCGGCCGGTTTGCAGGTCGACAAGGTCGATACGGTGCCACCCGATATTGGCGGTCTCTACGAGGCTGTGCGCCACGACAAGAAGTGTCTTACGCGCCGGGACTATCGCTACCTCAAGTGGCGCTACTTCGACAACCCCGCCCGTGACGACTACGAGGTCTGGACCGTGCGCCGTTCGGGTCGCTTGGGCGGCTTGATGGTGTTGAAGCCTGGCTCGGGGTTGGCGCCGGACTCGGCGACGATTGTCGATTGGCTGGTGCCCGAAGCGGACACCGATGCCGCCGACGCGTTGCTGCACAAAGCGGTGCAGCGCCAACACGACGAGCAGAAGCAACGGTTGCTGGCAGTGTTCCCACCGTGGTCCAGGGAGCACGAACACCTGGTCGCTCGTGGCTTCGTGGAAACCCCGTCGGCCAATTGGATGCAGCGCCGGCTGATCCACAACATCTGTATCCCGCAGGTGACCGCCGAGTTCTTGACGGAGAACTGGTGGTATACGCTGGGTGACAGTGATCTAGCTTGATTGGGATCTGGCTTGATTGGGATTTGGCTTGATTGGGACCTAGCTTGATTGGGGCCTGGCCTGCGTGGGATCTGAGTGACTCCCGCCCGAGGGCTCGCCTCGGCTGCGTCCTTATGCGGGGCGGCTGAAGTCCGCTCTGGCACAATTTCTTGGGCTTCTTGCACCCTTTGGCCCCGGTCATGGATTGTGGGGGCTGTGACTCAGGTCCGCACGATTGATCCCCGCGACGTCTCGCAGCTGGTGCAGCGGCATCAAGCCGAGGTGTGGCGTTACGTGCGCTTCTTGGGGGCGAACGCGGAACTTGCCGACGACCTGGTGCAGGAGACGTTTCTGCAACTGTTGCGCGCTCCGTATGAGGACCAGGGTGAGGCGGCGCGCACGGCGTGGCTGCGCAAGGTCGCCCGCAACCTCTACGTGAAGTCGTTCCGCCGGCCGCCGTTCGCCGTGGTCGATCTCGACCGGATCGAAGCGGTTTGGTCCGACTACGCGCAGGAAGATGGCGGCGAAGAGTCGTTGGCCACGTTGCGCGAGTGCCTGGAGAAGCTCGATGGGCGAGCGCGCCAGGTTGTGCGCCTGCACTACGAAGATCGTCGTTCGCGTCGCGAAATCGGCGACCGACTGGAGATGGGTGAGCAAGGCGTCAAGTCGCTGCTGCGCCGTTCCCGTGAGTTGCTACGTCAATGCGTCGAACGCGCACGGAGGGGAGTGTGACGGATTGGGAAGATCGTCTGATCGATAGCGCGTTGCAGGAAGTTGGTGGCCAACAGCCGCCGGACTTGTCGGCGCGCATCTTGATTGCACTGGGCGAAGCTGCCCCCGGGGAATTGCCGGTGCTGCGATCGCCACCGCGAAAGTTTGCGGCGTCTGTGTTGCTGGCCGCTGCCTTCTTGTGCCTGGGCATGCTCACCGCCTACGTCGTCAGCTATGCATTCGACGCCGGGCACAAGTCCTCGGCGAGTGCCGAGCGCGTCGCCGAACGTGTCGCGTTGCACGTTGCCAGCGGCGCGGTCGAGTTCGTCTCGGCCGATGCAGAACGGCCAGGGGAGATCGTCGCGGCTGGCGAGGCGGCGATCGTCAGTGCGCATCGCGGCGCCCGCCTGTTTGCGTCTACAGATTCACGGCTGCGACTTGGTGTCTTTCCGATGCTTCAAGTCCGGCCAGCTACAGAGTTGGAGGTTCGTTCGATGGGGTTCTCGATGAAGAATGGTGTAGTTGCGGCGACGTCTCTAACGATTGGAGTGGTGGCTGGGATCGTGACGTGGGACGCGATGTCCGGTCCGGAGGTTCGTGCCAGCGGAGAAGTTGTGCATTTGGAATCTGAGGCTCCGGATGCAAAGGACTACTTGGCCGAGAACGCGCGGCTGTTGGCGCGCGTGCAAGCGCTCGAACAACAGAACGCCCAGTTGCTAACGGTGCGCCAAGGTGTGGCCGCTGCGACCCCCGAAGAGCCGCCTCCTGCCGAAGTCGAAGCCAAGCCGGAAGTGGCCACGGCGTTGATGTTCAAGGATCCGAAGTACGCGGATGCTCTCAGTCAGGTGGATTGGTCGGCGATGGGCAAGGCGAGCTTCGAAATCCAGCCGTTGCTCAACGAGCTGGTGCGCATTCTCGAGGAGGACGGCGAGATCTCGACGGAGATCGCGGTGCAGCTCGAGAAGCTCAATACGCACCTCGTCGGTGAGATCCCAACGCTGCTGAAGGCTGGCTTGCCGGGCACGGGGCCAAACGGTGCTTACACCCATCCGTTGGTGGTGGCGAACACGTTGGCAAGCACGTTGGACGCCGCTGGCCAACCATTGGATGGAGCGCAGAGTGCGGCGTTGGCTGGCTTGGTGCGTTCGTTCTCGGCAGAACTCGACGGCGTTGCCGCCGGGCAATACGAGTTTGAGTCCGAGACGATGATGCACGAGATCGAAGCGAAAGATCGCTTCTACGCCGAGATGTCGCAGCGGCTCACGCCGGAGCAATTCGCGGCGATCTATCCCAAGGGTAGCACCGACTTTGACGGTCTCAGCTTGTTTGGTTCCGGCCTGATGACGCGTCATCTGCTGCGTCCGATCAAGGCCGCCAACGCCGCGGACTTCGCCCGCCGGGCGGGCAACCGCATGGCCGACGAACTCGGCTTCAACGATGCCGACACCGCGCGGCTGCGCACGGTGTTGGAGTCGGTTGCCGGTGCCAACACGGAGATGTGGGGCAAGCCGTCGAGCGCCGTTGAGCGCAAGTTGAAGTTCCTGCGCGCTGGCCGCACCAAGGCCGCGTTGAGCAACCAGGTCGCGATGCTGCGTGCGGTCTCGCGTCAGTTCCAGCTGACCGCGGAGCAGAAGAAGAAACTGTTCTCGCTGCAGGGTGTGATGGTGCCGCTTTACTAGAGGCCAAACTCGCTGGCGTCGTCTTCGATCTGTTTCTTGGGCGGTTGCTTGGCCAGCTTGTTCTCGCGCAGCACTTCTTTGGCCTCGTCATAGAACATGTCGCGCGGATCGACGCCGATCGCCAGCAGAAGCTTCGCTTGCTTTGGCGTGCACAACCCAACGGCTTTGCGTTCGAGTAGCGACTCGCGCAGTTCTTCGGCTTGTCGGCTGGATAGCTGTTCGACCCGATCACTCGGCAGTCCCGCCTTCTTGAAATACTGCAGCTGCGAGCTGGTCGCTCGGGCGCCGCCCCGCGAACGCCGAATGTAGAAGTCGAGGTCGATGCCGACTGCCTGGAATGGGTCGCGCTTCTTCAGTTGGTATTCGACCGTGGCCTCCTGCGCCTCTTGCTCTTGCTGGGCAAGTTCGAGCGCACGTTCGAGGGCGATCGCCTGGCCCTCCTCGCTCACTTCTTGGGCGATGCGACGAGCCCGTTCCTGCACCTCGGGATCGCTCGAAGCAAAGATGTCGACGGCTTGCACCAACGAGTGGCGGCAGTTGCCGGGAACGAAGTCGAGCACCAGCAAGTCCTTCTTGCCCGGTGCGATGCGCGTGCCCCGGCCGACCATCTGGGCGTAGAACGATCGCGACAGCACCGGCCTCGCGATCGCGACGAGCGCAATCTGCGGCACATCGAAGCCTTCGGTGAACAGCGAGCAGTTGACCAGGATCTTGATCTCGCCGCTCCGGAACCGTTGCAGCACCGGTGCGCGCACTTCGAACGAACTGCTGCCATCGAGGGCCGCCGCGAAGTTCGGGTCGTCGGCTTCTTCGTTGATGACGCGGCACAGGGAGTGGGCATGGGCGACCGATGCGGCGAACACGATCGCCGGGCGATCGCCGCGTTCGCGCAGAATCGGCGTGACGATTTCGGCGAGGTGCAGTTCTTGCGTCAACACGTCCTCGACATCACGAATCGCCAATTCGCCGGCGACCTTGCGGATGCCTGAGAAGTCCGCCTGGGTCTGCACCAAGAACGACCGGATCGGGCATAGCCACTTGTCTTCGATCGCCTGACGCATGTCGTAGGAATACGCCACGGCCGAGAACACCTCCCCGAGTGGCACGCGGTCGCTGCGATCCGGCGTCGCGGTCACGCCGAGCAGATACGCATCGAAGTGGTCGAGAACGGCCCGATACGAGTCCGACGTCGCGTGATGCGCCTCATCGACGACGACGATCTTGAACGCATCGCGCGGCACGTCCTTGAGCCGTTGCCGCAGCGTCTGGATACTGGCCACGGAGATCTTTGGTCGGGTTCCGTCGGGCCGCGTAAAGCCACGTTGGTGCGCCATCTCGACCGCGACGACGTCGTTGCACCACAGCGAGATCTTCTCGCGCGCTTGCTCGACCAGTTCTTGGCGGTGGGCAAGTACCAGCACCGGCCCCTTCGCCAGGCGCGAGATTTCGGCGAACAACACCGTCTTGCCGGTTCCGGTCGGCATCACGACGAGGGCGGTGCGATGGCCCTCGCGGTAGGTGTTGCGCACGGCCTCGAGGGCCGCCGCCTGGTAGGGGCGCAGTGCCATGTGGAGTTGGGTTGCGGGAGTGCTTATCGGTGCGCGGTGATCAAGGCTTCGCGAGCACTCCAATCATCGCTCCACCAATCGCCATCTGGTTCCTCGTCGCAGACGGCTTCCAGGGCTGGAATCAGTTGGGCCGGCACCTTGTCTGCTGCGCTGAGTGCCGACAGCACGTCGTTCCGATGGTTCGTGCGAAGTGCTTGCTCGACCATTTGGATGTCCTGGCCTTTGCTCAGTCCGAGCTTGACGAGTTCTGCCAGCAGGTTGTCGCGGACGTCGAGGTCGTCCGTTTCTTTGAGCCACTGCCGCGCCAACAGGCGCATCTTTTCGTCGTCCATGCCGCGCACGACCGACCACATCTGGCCTTTGCGCAGGGAATCTTCGAACGTGTTGACGAGTGTTGCGAAAGACGGTTCGAGCCGGCGGATGTCTGCCCTCTGCTTCTTGGACAAGTAGCCGCGCGTGCTGGCAAACTCGAGCAGTGGCGCCACGTGCTCGGAGGCCTCGGGTCGTTGGCACAGCGAGTCGAACGCCATCTCCCCAGATCTGGGGGGGCCGGTAAGCAGTGTCGCGAGTTGCTTGTTGTCGACTAGGTCGGGTCGCTTGGCAAGCAGTCCGGCGAGCGCCGTGTTTTGAAGTTCGGGTTCGGTGCCGTTGAGCCATGCTACCAGCAGGTCCGGGGCTGTCTCCGCGAGCCGCGTGCCAACCGCGGGAGCGAACAGCTTGTGCTCGATAATGGCGGGGCCAGCCTCTTCGCCGCGATCGGCCAGCGTCACCCACGAGTCGTCGGTTGCGTAGATCGACGTGGCGAGCTTCACATGGGTTTCGAGGTCAAGTTCAGGTAGCGCACCGAGCTTGTTGAGGGTGCCGATCAGGCGCGAGTGAGCCGTGCGGAACCTACGTTCCTGGAGCATCGCTTGCATGCGCGTCCGTTGTTCGGCCGTGACGCCTTGCCCGCATTGGGCCAGCGCATCGGTCGCGAGCACGCGCACGATTCTGCTGCGCGTTTTTTCCAGCAGCGCGAGGATCTCGGTGGCTGCCCGACGTTGCAGCGCTTCGGGAACCGGGAAGTTGGACAACGCCACCAGTGCTCTGCGTTGGCTGGTGACGTCATACTGCAGGCATGTGAGTAACCCTGGGGCAGCCGGCGTGGCGTGTTCGTCCATGTGGCACAGCAATGCCAGGACCCGTTGTCGTTCGCGCCAATCCTTGCCCAGGTGCTTGGTGAGCAGCTCCGCGGCTGCTGCCCCGCTCCGCACCAGGTGGTGTGCGGCGTTGCGAGTGTAGGCCTCGTCATCGTCATGTAGCAGTTGCTCGATTGTGCCGAGCAGCTGGCGCTTGCCGAGCGGCAGATCACCCACCATGCGAAGGGCTGCGCGGCGTGCTGGTGCCGAACCGTTGGCGATGAGTGCGAGCAATCGTTCGTTGCGGTTCTCGAGCTGTGGCAGATACGCGAACAGAACAGCTTCGGCCGTCGTTGCGTTGGCTAGGGCTGTGCCAATCCGCCCTGCGTTCGGCTTACAGCAGGCAAACCAGATGCGGGCCAGGTTGTTGTTGGTTGGCTCAAGTTCTCGCAAGCCATCCGGCGTTGCGCGTTGCAGGAGCACCAACGTCGCTAGCTTGTGTGGGTGCCATGGGCCGACGAGCTCAGCGATCGTCGTGGGGTGGGCCGGCGCCCTGATCGGCCAGTTGTAGCCAATCTCCTTGCCGGCGCTTTCCAACGTTTGGGCGCGCGGACTGGTCGGCCGGAATCTGCCGCCAAACCCGCCCATGTATTGCGGCACGTGACCGTCCCACTTGGTCTGCAGCACCCGCAGCAGATCCTGATTGCGGGTGTCGGGATGCTTGATCAGCTTGACGGCCGTTGCATTGCGAACGCGCCACTCGTCGGACAGGAGATCGTTGACGTTGGGGGCTTGCGCAACCGCGGGCGCGGCGAAGGCGAGCGGCAGTGCAAGAGCGGCAGCAGTGGCAAAGCGAAGCATGGAATACAGAGGGTGGGTCAGCGGACTGGATCTTGCCGCTAGCGGGTCGCGATCGACAACGCTTTGCGTGCGTTCTCGAACTCTTCCCGATCGGCAGGATCGGAGCAGATGGCTTCGAGCGCTGGGATCAGTTCGCGCGGCAGGTCTTTCTGCCAGCTCATCACGGCAAGAGTGTGGGCACGGTGCTTGCTGCGCAGCGCTTGCGCAAACATTTGTAGGTCGACGGCCTGGGACAGTCCAAGCCGCACGAACTCGCCGCGCAATTGATCGCGGACTTTGGGGTCTTCGCTTTGTTCGATCCACTGGCGGGCATGCTTCTTGAGCGTGTCGTCGTCGAGACCGCGAACAGTACTCCAGTAGTCGCCGCGTCGAAGGTGTGCGTCAAAGGCCTTCAGCAGCATCGGTAGGTCGGCTCCAAGCTTGCGCAGAACAGGGCCGCGATCGGCACCCATGTAGATCATTGGCTGGGCAGTTGCCGCCAGGATCTTCGGCAGCAGGGCGTTTGCGTTGGGCAGGCTGCAGAGCGCGTCGAACGCCTCGCCGGCAACGCTTTGGTCGGCGAGCATCGACAACAACATGTTGCTGTCGAGGAGATCGAGTCGTTCGGCGCGCAGGGTCTGCAGGGCGCGCAGACGCAGGCTACGTTCTTCACTCGACAACCACTGCACCAATACTTGGGGAGCAGTTTGTGCGAGTACCGCGGCAACCTTGGCGTCGTCGACTCCTGGGTGATAGACGCGAATGCACTTGGCGATGGCGTCGGCGGCCTCTTGTCCGCGGTCGGCAACTGCCATCCAGGTGTCGGTGTTGGGGTAGGAACCACCTGCGATGCGCACGAGTTCGGCGGTGGTGAGTTTGGGAAGGCACTGCAATCGCCGCATGCAGCCGAGCATTCTGGTTCGCACCGAGCGATACGGTTGCTCTGCAAACATCGCCAGCAACCGCGCCTTGAGTTCGGCGGTGACCCCGTCACCACAGTTGGCCAGCGCATCGAGAGCGACCGTGCGCACGAGGCGTGTCTTGGTCGAGGTCAAGACTTCGAAGACCTTGGCGGCTACGGTCGCGCGCAGCTCGGGATCCATGTGGATGTCTGACAGTGCAACCAGTGCGCGTCGTTGGCAGTTGCGATCGCCGTGCAGGCACTCGAGCAGCGCCGAGGTTGCAGGTGCTGCGGCCGAGCCCATCAGGCAGAGCACCGCGGCAGCTTTGCTCTGGCCCTCGGCACCTTTCGACAAGTGCGGGATCAGTTCGACTGCGGCCGGCTCTCCAAGTCGCACGAGCACAGCGCCGGCGTGGCCTGCGTGCTGTTTGTCGTCGTCATGCAGAAACTGATCGATTACCGCGCGGATATGGCGAGGTTGTAGCTGGGCCTCGGGCAACGGCAGGCGCAGCACTGCCCGGCGGGCGGCGATCGATCCGGAGGCCAGGTATTCGAGCAGCGAGGATGGGAAGCCCTGGTCGAGTTCCCACATCGCGGTTGCAACCGCAGGTGCTGTGGCTTCGTCTGCCAATGCGAGTCGCAGCGCGTCCTGGTCAGGTCGGTGGCACGTCAACCAAATCCGCGCAAGCTCGTTGCTGGTGGGCAGCAAGTCAGGCAAGTCCGACTTCGTGTAGCGCTGGCGCAAGATCCACTCGGCGAGTTGGTGCGGATGCCACGGCACCGTCAGTTGGTGCGCGCTGGTCAATTGTCTCGGCTTGCTCAGTTCGTAGAGACGCCAGATTTGGTCGCGCGCGCTCCTCAGCGTCGCCTGGCGTGGCTCTCGGGATTCGCCTCCCAGACCGACGGCACTGTTCCAGCGGTTCACTTCGGCAATGCCGTCGTGCCATTCGGCGCGTAGCACCTCAAGCAGATCGCTGGCCTGCGTGGCGGGGTTCTCGACCAGCAGCTTGGCGCTCGCGTTGCGCGCTTGCCAGTCGAAGGACCTCAGCAGGCTGGCATCCGGAGCTTGCGCCAATGCCGTGGCCGCCAGAGTCCCCAAGGCCAGGGTCGTCGCACTCAGTGGAAATACGGATCGAACTGAAGGGGTGCGGTAGGCCATGGTCGGGGGTGGTCGTCGGATGGTGGCGGGTGCCAAGTCAGGCCGGTCTGGCTCTTCCCTTGGCGCTACCCAATATGCAGTGTCGCTACGGGGGCCAGAACGTCAACCCGGACAGCTTGTCGGTTTGCCGTTGAAGACCTTTCTTCTCAGGCAGGGCTCGGGTAACTCAGGAGGTCAGCATGTTGTCCTCTGCAATTGTCCTCGGCCCGCAGCGCCGCGACCCCATTGTTCGTGAAGCGATTGAGGACCTGGTAACCGATCCAGGCAGTCCTGTCGCGGTCATCACCGCCGGTTGGGAAGAGCGCGAGGACGAAGACGAAGAATTGCGCGAGCACGTCCACCGGCCGCTGATCAACCTCGGCCTGTGGGCGCGCGTCGAGCGCCTGTTCGAGCAAGACCCGGAGCTGCGCGAGGCCGTTCGGGAACGCCATAGGGTCTGGGTCAAGGTGCAGGAGATCTATCGCATGCGCCTCGCCGGATTGTTGCGGAGCACCCGTGAGTTGCTGCGACGCGGCGATGGGGATCCGCTGTTTGCCGCCGAAGAGCAGGACTCGTGGGAGTTGGTGCGCGGCTTGGATGCACAGCACATGGCGCGGGTCGAAGCGCTTCATGCCGACTTCAACGCGCGAATCAAGCCCGCCGAACGCGAGACCGTGCAGCGTCAGCGCCACGAGATCGAAAAGCAGCTCGCGCAGGTTTCGTGCTTGCTGGTTGCCGGGGGCCACGTCGGGGTGTTGCTGCATCGCATGCAGTTGTTTGATGTCTGTTCGCTGTGGGGCGATCGTCCGACGATCGCGTGGTCGGCGGGGGCGATGGCGTTGAGTGAGCGCGTCGTGCTATTCCATGACGATGCATCACAAGGTCGCTCGTTTGCCGAAGTGATGGAGGCGGGCTTTGGTCTGTTGCCCGGCTTAGTCGCCTTGCCGCATGCGCGCCATCGCCTGAAGACCGACGACAGCGTGCGGGTTCGTATGTTGGCGCGGCGGTTCCAGCCCGCTCGCTGTGCCCTATTGGATTACCGGGCGCGATTCGACTGGCGAAACGGCCAGTGGACGCCGTATGCCAATGCCCGCGAACTGACCCAGAGTGGTCTGGTCGAGGAGCTAGCGAAGTGAGCATGCTCGAACGATTGGAGACGGCGATCGCCTCAGGTCGAGCCGCCGTGAAGGCGATCCTTGGCGAGGTCGAGTTTCCGCACGTCGAAGGCCGCAACGTGACCTTCTTGTTCCAGGGGGAGGCGGACGAGATCACGCTGCATCACTGGATCCATGGCTTGCCTGGCGAGATGCAGTTCCGGCGGCTGAGCAACAGCTCGTTGTGGCTGCTGCAAATCGACCTGCCGCGTCGTTCGCGCATGGAATACAAGATCGGCGTGATGAAGCGCGGCCATGGCCAGTTGGTCCGCGACCCGCTCAATAGCCACTTGGCGCGCGATCCGTTCGGCGCCAACTCGGTCGTCTACGGCGAAGGCTATGAACCGCCGGAGTGGACCGTTGAGGATCCCGAAGCACGTAAGGGCACGCTCGAAGAGCGGCACGTCGACACCAAGGTGTTCGGCGATTGGCGGGAGATCCAGATCTACCGACCGGCGCGCTTTCGCGAGACCCGCCGCTATCCGCTGCTGGTCGTGCACGATGGCTTCGACTACCTGAAGTTCGCCAACTTGAAGGAGGTCCTCGACAATCTGATCCACCGGCTCGAACTGCCACCGCTGATCGCCGTGATGACGCAGTCGTCGGACCGGATGAAGGAATACGGCGCGGATCAGGAGCACGCTGACTTCATCGTCAAGGACCTGTTACCACAGATGGAGGATCTGTTGCCGCTGATCCGCGAGCCATCCGCGCGGGCGCTGATGGGGGCCTCATTTGGCGCAGTTGCGTCGCTGTCGACCGCGTGGCGCCACCAGGGCGTGTTCGGCAAGCTGTTCCTGCAGTCCGGATCGTTCGTGTTTACCGATATTGGCGACCACGACCGGCCACCGATGTTTGACCCGGTCGTCAAGTTCGTCAACCAGTTCCGCAAGAAGCCGGGCCGGCCGGTCGATCAGGTGTTCCTGAGCTGTGGGGTCTACGAATCGCTGATCTACTACAACCGCTCGCTCGTGCCGCTACTCCAGGAGACCGGGATGCAGGTCCGCGTTCGCGAGGCCAATGACGGCCATAACTGGGAGAATTGGCGAGATCGGCTGCGCGAAGGCCTTTCCTCACTCTTCCCTGGTCCCTTGTGGCACGTCTACGAGTAAGGTGCTCGCCCCAGATGCTCCGCGGGTTTGTTCCGTAGACCTCCGCATTCCTTGTCCGACATGCCAGCCGTCACTCGCAATATTGGTCTCTCGCTCGGCGCCGACATCTGTTGGCCGCTTGCCTTCGAACAAATCCTTGCTGACAGCAAGCTCAACCTGAAGGTTGGCAAGGACGTCATCGACTTCGCCTGTGAGCGAGTTGGCCTTGAGCCGTTCGCGCTTGAGAAGGGGTGCAAGTACGACGTCGTCGTCGACCGCCTGACGCATTGGTTCACGCTGCAACGCGAGTGGATAAAGAAGGGCGTCTTGATGGACGACTTGTATGTCTACAACAACCCGTGGTCGGTGCAGAGCTACGAGAAGCACACCAGCTACTGCGCGATGACGGCGCTCGGCATGCCCGTGCCGAAGACGGTGATGCTGCCGCAGAAGAAATACGGCCAGCTGACCGACCTCGATTACACGCTCAGCAAGTATGCGCGCATGTTCGATCTCGGCGCGATCGGCGATGGTCTGAGCTACCCGTCTTTCTTGAAGCCATTCGATGGCGGTGGTTGGCGCGGGGTTTCGAAGGTCGACAACAGTGCCGAGCTCAGCAAAGCCTACGACGAAAGCGGTGAAGACCTGATGCACCTGCAGGCTGCAGTGCACGGCTTTGATGTGTTCGTGCGCGCGGTTGGCATTGGCCCGCAGGTGCGCGTCATGAAGTACGATCCGAGCCAGCCGTTGCACGGCCGCTATTTGGTCGATCGCGACTTCATTTCGAAGCAAGACGAGCAGCTGATCATCGACACGACGCTGACCATCAACACGTTCTTCGGCTGGGACTTCAACAGCTGCGAGATGTTGAGCAAGGACGGCGTCTACTACCCAATCGACTTCGCCAACCCGTGTCCTGACAGCCAGGTCAATTCGATCCATTACCACTGGCCGTGGTACGTGCTGAGCAACTTGAAGTGGGCGGTGTTCAACGCCGCAACCAATCGCAAGATGCGCAAGACGGTCGATTTCGAGCCGTTCTACAAGATCGCCGGCAAGGACATCTCATACGCCGAGAAGCTTTCGGGCTACGCCAAGCTGGCGCACGAACGTCTGTCGACGACGCAGTTCGAAACCTTCAGCAAGAAGCATCTGCGACCGCTTGAGGAAGCCGCGTTTGCGTGGTTCCGCAGCGAGCGCTGCCTGGAAGCGATTCGCTTGAAGGTGAGCAACGTGTTCCCAGGGCACGAGGTAGAAGAGTTTACGGGCAAGTTCCACGCGCTCGTGATGAAGTCTGTCGACGACCTGGAAGCAGCCAGCAAGTAGCATCGGCCGCCGTCGCCAGGCGCCCGGCCCTCAGGGCGCCTCCCCCAATCTGTTTTCCCCCTCGTCTGAAAATCCCCTTCGTCTGAAGGCTCGAGCCGTGAGCAAGCACAAGATTACCTGGAAGTCGCCGTCCCTCGGCGGTCGCGAGATCACCTTCTGCCGTTACGGAGTCTCCGGGACGCCGCTGCTGCTGTTTCCGACGGCTGGTGGCGATGCCGAAGAGCCCGAGCGCTTCCACATGATCTCGGCGATCGGCGAGTTCCTTGCCGACCTGCGTTTGAAGGTCTACACGGTGGACTCGGTGGCTGGTCAGGCGTGGTTGCAGGAGTGTCGCACGCTTGAGGACGCCGCCCGCGCCCAGAACCGTTTCGACGAGTGCCTGGTGAAGGAAGTCGTGCCGGCGATCCATCGCGATTGCGGTGGCGACGCCGGCCGCATCTGGACTGCAGGTGCGTCGATCGGTGCGTTCAACGCGTTGGCATTGGTGTGTCGTCACCCCGACTTGTTCCAGACCGCCATCTGCATGAGCGGCACCTACAACATGAACAAGTTCCTCGAGGGCGACTTGACGCGGGAATACTACCGGTCGTCGCCGCTCGACTTCGTGCCGGACTTGGATGGCAAGCACCTCGAGTTGCTGCGCGAGCGCTTCGTGCTTCTGGCACACGGCGAAGGTGCCTACGAAGAACCCAAGCAGAGTTGGAGTGTCGAGCAGGTGCTCGGTCCGAAGGGCATCCCCAACCGCGTCGACGCGTGGAACAAGGACTGGCGTCACGATTGGGTGACCTGGCGCAAGATGTTGCCGCAGTTCCTTGGCGAGTTGTTGCCGCCGCGCGCCGACAGTACCGAAGCGGGCAGTGCCGGTAGCGAGCGCAAGGCAGACGCGTAGTCACGGCATGCGCAAGCGGCACCTGGTCAGTTTGGGTTTCGCTTGCTGCGTGGTGGCGACCGCATTCGCGCCGCAGGATCCCCGGCCAGTAGATCCCCGGCCAGTAGACCTCCCGCCAGTAGACCTCCAGCCGCAAGATCCCCGGCCCGTCGCAGGTCCCCGGTCCGCGGCAGATCCCCGGCCCGCAGCGTTGCTGCAGCAGGATCCTGCCCGCCAGCAGCCGATTGGCCCCGGTCCACAGTGGGGCGGGGGCAACCCCGAAGGCCGCAACGCAGTTTTTGCGACCAGCGACGGTTGTGCTCGCTGCCACAGTGCCGCGCCGCACGCGCATGCGATGCGCTCGCCACTGGGCGAAGACGTGTCGCCGCACGGCACCTGGCAGGCGACGGTCATGGCCAACAGCTTCCGCGACCCGTACTGGCGCGCGCAGGTCGCGCGCGAGTGTGAGCTCGATCCGGGCCATGCCGGTGAAGTGCAAGCGTTGTGTATTCGCTGCCACGCGCCGATGCATCACCACACGCGCGTTCTCGGCGGCCAACCGGCAACGACGATCGCCGAGGCTGCCGAGGACCCGTTGGCCCAGGATGGGGTTTCGTGCGCGATGTGCCACCAGATCCGGGCGCGCCATCTCGGCGAAGAGACGACGTTTGCGGGCAAGGCGCGCATTGGCAAGTCACGCGTCATCTATGGGCCATACAAGAACCCCGACAGTGGGCCGATGCTCGGCATGACCCGCTACGCGGCGATGCACGGCGAACACCTGAGTCGTTCGGCCTTGTGTGCGACTTGCCACACGCTGGTGACGCACCACCAAGGCCAGCGCTTCCCAGAGCAGACGCCCTACTTCGAATGGCGCAACAGCATCTACAGCGACGAAGCTGGTAAGACCGAGCAGTCGCAAACGTGCCAGGAATGCCACATGGCCAACATCGGCGCGACGCGCATCGCTCGCGATCCGAATGGTACTGACTTCATGCTGAAGGCGCGTGACCCGTATCGTGCGCATGCGTTCGTCGGCGGCAACGCGATGCTGCTCGAGATGCTTGCCGACCATCGCGAGCAACTGGGCGTCAAGGCGAGTGCCGAGGACCTGCGCAAGATGGCGCGCGCTACGCGTCGGCAGCTAACGACTGCGACGGTCGACGTCAGCATCGGGCTGGTCGAGCACCTCGACTCGGAGCTGCGCTTCCAAGTAAAGGTCACCAACAAGTCGGGCCACAAGTTTCCGACTGGCTACCCCGCGCGGCGTGCCTGGTTGCATGTGCGCGTCGAAAACGAGAACGGCACGGTGTTCGACTGCGGCGGCTTTACGGCAGACGGCGAAATCGTCGACATCGTCGGGGCCAGTGACCAAGCGCACATCAGCCGCATCGAGTCTTCCGACGAAGTGTTGATCTGGGAGCTTGTGCCCCACGACGCGGATGGGGATCCAACCACGGCGTTGACCGAGATGTCGACGCGCGGCAAGGACAACCGATTGCTGCCGGCCGGTTGGCGCCCCGACGGTCCGCACGCCGAGGACACGCAGCCGATCGGCATTGGCGACGACGCGGATTTCGTCGCCGGCAGTGATTCGGTCGACGTGGCTGTGCCGTATGGCATGAACGAACCGACCGCGACGGTGATTGTGTGGGTGCACTACCAGCCGATCCCGCCGCATTGGGTTGAAGACCTGCGGGATGTCGACGCGGACGAGTGCCGCACGTTCGTCGAGATGTATGACGCCGCCGACAAGACGCCGGAGACGGTGGGGGCAGCCGTTCGCATCGAGAGGCTGTAGGCTGTCTCGGTGCTGGTAGTTGTCGTACCACGTTTCAAGATGACTGGATCGGCGTCGAGATGGTCGGCGTTGCTGTTGCGTGCGTTGCTGTTGCTGTCGTCAGCGACCTTGGTCGCGCAGGACGAAGAGGCCATCCCGCTCGCCATGGTTGAGAATGGCGTCCGTTGGACCGAGGTCACGGGCGAGCCATCGTGGTGGCGGAAGCCGGTTGCCTGCACCGACCGGTTTTCGTTTCGAACGACCCGCCGGAACAACAGGGCATCGTGGATCCAGCACCAACTGACCGGCGATGCCAAAGAAGACGTGCGCAACCTGCTGTTCGATCACCTGCAGCCGGTGTTTGGCGATGCCGGCACGTTGCCCGTGCTCGAAGAGATGTTGCGGCAAACGGTGTTGGTGGACGCGGTGTTGGGCAACGTCGTCGTTGGTAGTGGCGAAGAGCAAGAGGTGCAGAACGTTGGCTGCATGTGTTGGCGCACGCCGATCCGCAGCGTCGTCGAAACGTTCGATCCGAGCCTGCAGGGTCGCATCGAGTGGGTGCTGCTGCGCAGCATTGTGCATTGGCAAGTTGCCGAGGAGCCGCCTGCGTGGGCGCGCAAGCTGCCGCAGCGCGAGGGCTTCTTTCGCTGTGCGTTCGCCAGTCCCGGGCACACGCCGAAGCAGGCCCGACTCGCGGGGGTCAGCGGTGTTCGCAGCAATGTGTGCGCGCATCTGGTCGAGTTGCTGACGCCGGTCTGTGGCCGCGTGATGGCGCAAGAGGCGGCGAGTGCGGCCGTGGATCGCTTGGCTCCGGTTGCCAAGGTGTGCGTCGACCCGCGCAGCCGACCAGTCAAGACCGAGGCCGGCTTGCGCAAACGCGGACCCAAGTGCCTCGCCTATTGCCTGTGGGAAGTGCCGACGGAACCGATGATTCGGGTGCTACCGAAGGCGGATCGGGCGGCAGCCCTCGTGGCGCTGGGGTTGCAGTAGGTCGCTCCGCGGCGCGCGGGGGCTACTCCCAATTGTGGCCGGAGCCGACGACGACAATTCCCGTCTTGGACACGGTGAAGCGGCGCTCGTCTTCTTGGCGGTCGAAACCGATGACCGTTCCTTCGGGGACTTCGTTCCACTTGTCGATGATGCAGCGCTTCAGCTTGCAGTTCTTGCCGACGCGGGCGCCGCGCATGATGATGCACTCGTCGAGCTCGGCACGTTCATCGACGTAGACGAGGTTGCTGAGGATCGAGCGATGCACGATGCCGCCGCTGACGACGACGCCAGGTGCCAATAGCGAATCGACCACCTCGGCCCGGCGGCCACGCGACTCGCCATCATCGGGTTCGTTGAAGACCGTCTTGGCTGGTGGGTCGTTGTGCCACAGCGTGTAGGTCGGCCAGTCCTTGCGGTAGAGGTTGAGCTGTGGCTTGACGATGCACAGGTCCATGTGCGCGTCGAAGTATGCTTCGATCGTGCCGACGTCGCGCCAATACGGCTGGTCTTCGCCGCCGAGACCTTGGAACGAGTGCGCGTAGATCGGCACTTCGCCGAGCATGCGCGGAATGACGTGGTGGCCGAAGTCGCCGCCTTCGCCCTCCGGCATCTTGCCGTCGACGCGCAAGCGGCGGACCAGTTCTTCGGACTCGAACACGTAGATGCCCATCGATGCCAGGCAGAAGCCAGGCTGCCCGGGGATCTCGGGTGCGTTCTCCTTGGGCTTTTCGACGAAGCCGGTGATGCGGTTCTGGTCGTCGACTTGCAGGATGCCAAAGCTCGGCGCCTCGGACACCGGGATCTTGACTGCTCCGATGGTCAGCGCCGCTTCATGCTCGACATGCTCGCGCAGCATGTCGCGGTAGTCCATCTGGTAGATGTGGTCACCGGACAGGATGACGACGTTGTTCGGCTTCCAGTCTTCAATCGTGTCGATGTTGTGGTAGATCGCGTCGGCGGTGCCGCGGTACCACTTGCCTACCGAGACGTGGTGTGGCGGGCTACAGGTGATCCATTGCTCGAGGCGTCGCGGTAGAAAGCTCCAGCCGAACCGGATGTGCTCCTCCAAGCTGCGCGCCTGGTATTGCGTCAGCAAATGAATGCGCCGCAAATCAGAGTGGATGCAGTTGCTCAGCGTGAAGTCAATGATCCGGTAGCTGCCGCCAAACGGCACGGCGGGCTTGGCTCGTGCCAGGGTGAGCGGGGCCAAGCGGCTGCCGGCGCCGCCGGCCAGAATGAAGACGAGCGTGTTTCTGAGGTCGAGCGGCACCATACGTTTGCAACTACTGGGGGTGAGCGGCGAGCGTTAGATACACAGGATGCAGGGTGATGGCCCGTCAGGGTAGAGCCTGTTGCTGAATCCTTGTCACGAACGAGCGTTGATCCCGTCTGATGGCGACGTAGGCTCGGGTAGTCTAAGCGCCCAATCAGCCCCATGTCAGCAGCACGTTCCCCCGCACCGCGGGATGCCTCGTCATCATCAAGCACCGCCTCCGCTGCACCCCGTGCGGTCGGCGACCGGGGGGCGCCTTCTTCGGACGATACTTTCTCGTCAGGCCTTGGGTCTCCAGAAGATCAGGCACTGTTGGGCGAGGTCGTGCCGCCCGTGCTGCCCGATAGTGAGTGGTTGCTGACCGATGGGCGCGGTGGCTATGGCTGTGGCACGGCGGCCGGAGTTCCGATGCGGCGTTACCACGGCTTGTGGGTGACTCGCACCGAGGGCACGGCCGAGCGTCACATGATTGTGGCAGGCCTCGACGAGCGCGTTGGGCCGCCGCGGCAACTTGGCGACGAACAGGTTCGCTTCGCGCATGTGATGCCAGCGCATTGGCTCGACCAGGCGGAGCCGAGTGCTGGTGACGGGGATACCTCGTTTGCGCGACGGCCGTTGCCGACGTGGACGCACCAGACCGAGCATGGTGTCTTGCAGCGAACGGTTGCGTTGCGTCGCCAGTCCGAGAATCAGCCATCGGCGCTATTGGTGCGGTGGCGGAACGTTTCCGAGCGACCGATGCGACTCGAAGTGCGGGCGTTGCTCGGTTGCTGCAACGTCGACCATCTGCCGCCCGTCGACGACAGCTTCGACGGTACGCTGCACGCGCGCGGCGCGAGCTGGGGATTCCGGCCGACGAACGAACTGCCGCACTTGTGGCTGACCGTTGACGGCATCTCGGCATTCCGCAGTGACCCCGTGTGGTATCGCAACTTCCTGTATGCAACCGATCGACTGCGTGGCTACGACCACGTCGGTCATCGCTGGAGCCCGGGCGTTTTGGAATTGGATTTGCCACCGGGCGGCGAGGCGACGGCATCGTTCGCGCTCGGCGATCCATGTGCCGACGCTGGCGCCGCGTTTGATGAAATTGCCGCCGAGGCCCAGCAGCTTTGGCATCAAGTGCAGCAGTCGCAGCAGCGCTACGCGGATACGCTCGCGCTGGGAGCCGACGACTTTCTGTATCGCGCAGTTGGCGATCGCCTGGGCGTGCTCGCTGGCTTCCCTTGGTTTGGCGAGTGGGGGCGCGACGTGTTCTTGGCGTTGCCAGGCTTGACGTTGGCGCGCGGCAAGGTTGCGCAGTGTGCCGAAGTGATGACCGGTTGCTTGCCGTTCTTGCGCGATGGTCTACTGCCGAACATCTATCGAGGCGACGTTGCGACGAGCAACTACGGCAGCTGCGACGCGGCCTTGTGGTTTGCGTTGGCGGCGATGCGGTTTGCGGATGCCGGGCACGATGCGGATCTTGTCCAGCAAACGTTGTTGCCAGCGATGCGAAGCATTGCCGAAGCCTACGAACGTGGTACCGACCTTGGCCTGAAGGTCGCGGACGACGGCCTCGCCGACGACGGCTTGCTGCGGGCGGGCCGCAAGGACTTGAATGCTACCTGGATGGATGCGCGCACGTCCAAGGGACCGGTGACGCCGCGCGAAGGCCTGCCGGTCGAAATCCAAGCGGTGTGGTATGCGTTGCTGGCCTTCCTTGCTGAGCAACCCGGGGAGTCGAAGTTTGCGCAGCTGCGCGACCGCTGTGGCAAGTCGTTCGTCAAGGCGTTTTGGATGGCGGACGTCAAGTCGCTCGCCGATCGCGTGCACGAGGGCGAACAGGATCCATCGATCCGGCCGAATATGTTGGTTGCTGCGGCCTTGCAGCGTTCGCCTCTGACGATTTCGCAGCGGCAGGGCGTCGTCAAGATGGCCAAGGCGCACTTGGTGACTGCATGCGGCATGCGCACGCTGAGTCCGAGTGATTCGAAGTATATCGGTGTCTACGGTGGTGGCCTCGAAGGGCGTGACAACGCATACCACCAGGGCACCGTCTGGCCGTGGCTTGCTGGTTTCTTTGTCGAGGCCGCGCTGCGTGCCGCGCCGAAGAAGTCGCGCAAGAAGGACGCGACGGAGTTGCTGCGATGGCTCGACGACCTGTTGCGCACCGAGATGGCGCGCGCCGGTCTCGAGCACGTCAGCGAAGTCTTCGATGGGGATCTGCCGCATCGGCCGGGCGGTACCTTCGCGCAGGCCTGGAATACTGGCGAACTGTTGCGGGCTCACGTCATGTGCCGGCAAGTGATTGATAGCCCCTCGCAGGAGATCTTGTGATCGATGTCGTCTTCTACTTTCAGGTTCATCAGCCGTACCGGCTGAAGAAACTCCTGCCGACTGACAAGGCGCGTCGTCTCGACTACTGGGATACGCCGCTCAACAAGCTGGTCGCCGAGCGTGTTGCGGAGCGCTGTTACATCCCGATGAACAAGGTGCTGCTCGATGCCATTGAGCGCACCGACGGCCAGTTTCGTTGTTCGTTCTCGTTGTCCGGCACAGTCATCCGACAGTTGCGCGAGTGGGTGCCGGAAGCCCTCGATACGTTCGTCGCACTCGCCGAGAGCGGCAACGTCGAGTTCCTGTGCGAGACCAGCCAGCACAGCTTGGCGTCGATTGACCACTTCGAAGAGTTCGCAGATCAGGTCGCCATCCAGAAGAAGACGGTCACGGACCTGTTCGGCAAGCCGACGTCGTTCCGCAACACCGAGCTGATCATGGACAACGGCATCTGCAAGAAGGTCGAGGACCTCGGCTTTGATTGCATGCTTGGAGAAGGCGCCGATCGCTTGCTCGATTGGCGAAGTCCACAGGTGCCCTACCAGCCGCTCGGTTGCCAACGGTTGAAGCTGCTGTTGCGCAGCTACTCCCTGTCCGACGACATCGCGTTTCGGTTCTCGAACCGGGAATGGCCGGAGTACCCGCTGTTTGCCGATACGTTCGCCGACTGGTTGCACGACGTGCCGCCGCCGGCGCAGTTTGTGGGCTTGTTCATGGACTACGAGACGTTTGGCGAGCACCAGAACGAGCAGACTGGCATCTTCGAGTTCATGCGCTGCTTGCCCGACCGCGTGTTGGAAGACAAGAGTTTCCGGTTCCGCACGCCGGCGCAAGTTTGCTCCGAGCGCGAAGCGGTGCAGGAGCTGAACATCGACACGCACGTGTCGTGGGCCGACGAAGAACGCAATCTGTCGGCGTGGCTCGGCAACCCGATGCAGAAGGCTGTGCACGAGAAGCTCTACGCGATGCGTAGCGAAGTGCTGCTGGCCGGCAAGAAGCGGCCCGATTTGCTTGCCACGTGGCGCGACTTGACGACGTCCGATCATGTCTACTACATCGCGACCAAGAGCCATTCGGACGCTGAGGTGCATGAGTACTTCAGTCCCTACGATCACGCGCACGCTGCCTTCGTTACCGTGATGACCGCGATCGACGGATTGCGCGCGGAAGTGCAGAAGTGTCTGGCGGCACCTGAGGTGAAGGTTCTGCCGGCGAGAGCAGCAGCTGCCGCTAACGCCAGGCCTGCCCAAACGTCAGCTGTGCCAAAGCCAGCTGCACGAAAACCAGCAAAGGCACCGGCCGCCAGCAAGACGGCAAATGCTGCTGGGTCGTCGACAAAGACCGGATCTGGCAAAGCTGTGCCTGGCAAAGCTTCGCCCGCGAAGGTCCCAACTACCAAGGCCCCAACCAAGAAGGCCCCAACTATCAAGGCCCCAACCCCCAAGGCCGCGGGCCGGCGCAAGAAGAAGCTATGACGGAACGTTCATTCCAACTGTTCGAAATCAGCTGGGAAGTGTGCAACAAGGTTGGCGGCATCCACACGGTGTTGTCGAGCAAAGCAGTTACCGCCGTCGAGCAATTCGGCGACGACTACATCACGATTGGGCCGCAGCTGCATGGCAGCACCGGCACGCAGCCCCCGTTTGACGACGAGCCGGGGCATGATGAGTTCCTCGCGTCGTGTCGCCAGATGGGGGTGCCCGTGCGCATTGGTCGCTGGCGCATTCCCGGCAGGCCGCGCTGCATCCTGGTTGGGTTCTCAGGCATGTACGACCAGAAGGACGGCATCCTGGCCGGACTCTGGGAGCGGCATCAAGTGGATTCGATGGCGGGCGACTGGGACTACGTCGAGCCAGTTCTGTTTTCGATTGCAGCAGCCAAAGTGATCGAGCGTTGGTGGGAAGAGAATCTCGCCCCGTTCCATCGCCGGGCCGTTGTGCAGGCGCACGAATGGATGACCGGTGCCTCGCTGCTCTACTTGCAAGAACGCATTCCGAGCATCGGTACCGTGTTCACGACGCATGCGACGATTCTCGGTCGCGCGTTGGCATCGCTTGGCATCACGCCGGATCTTGCCAAGAAAGACAAGGAGCTCGGCGGCAAGTCGGTCCAGGAACTGGCGGAAGCGCACGGCGTGCAGTCGAAGCATTCGCTCGAAGGCGTGTGTGCGCGCAAGGCGGATACCTTCACGACCGTCAGTGAAATCACGGCCGCAGAGGCGGAGTTGCTTCACGACCGCTTGGTAGACCCGCTATTGCCGAACGGCATCGACCTCAGTGTCATCGATGAGTTGAGCAAGGGAGATCGCGGCGAAACTCGCAAGGAGCTTGCGCGTATTGCGCAGGCGCTGGTTGGCGAAGACGTCAGCGACGCCTCGTTCTTCGCACTCGCGGGGCGCTATGAGTTCCACAACAAGGGGATCGAATTGATGCTCGATGCCCTCGGCGACATCAAGGAGGGCAAAGGCAAGCGCGTCGTCGCGTTCTTGCTCGTGCCAGCCGGCAACTCCGGTGTCAGCGGCGAGCTGATGGAGCGCCTCGAAGGGGCCGCGAGCGATGGGCCACTTGCTGGATATTGCACGCACAACTTGTTTGACGAGGATACCGATCCGGTGCACACGCACTGTCGGCAGATCGGTCTCGACAACGCTCTTGGTAGCCGTATCAAGGTCGTGCAGATCCCGATCTACTTGCGGCCTGACGACGAGTTCTTGCACCGTGAATACGAGGCAGTGCTCGCCGCGATGGACCTCGGCGTCTATCCGTCCTACTACGAGCCATGGGGCTACACGCCGCAGGAAGCGCTGGCGGTCGGGGTGCCCACGATCACGACCGACCTTGCCGGCTTTGGCCGATGGGCCGAGTCGGTGGACCTGGGGCCGAGGGATGGCATCACCGTCTTGAAGCGTGAGCACGTTCCCTACAAGGATGTGCGCGCGGCGATGGCGGAGGCGATCGAAGCGTTCCTTGACCAACCCCAGGGGGCGCAAGCTGAAGGTGGCAACAGCATGCGCGATCGCTGCCGCGAAGCTGCGGGGCGCACCGCGTGGAGCGACCTCTACCGCAACTACCAGACGGCATACGGCAAGGCGTTCGACGCGGTCGAGAAGCGCAGCAAGTCGGGAGCGGTCCAGTTCCGCCTGCCGAAGCGCGCGTTGCCTTCACCCGGTTCTGGTTCGAAACCGCGACTGTCGCCGTTTGAAGCGTCGGCGACTCTGCCGCAGAGCTTGCGTGGCCTCGAGCGCCTGGCGCGGAACTTCTGGTGGGTCTGGAACACCGGTGCTCGCGATCTGTTCGAAGAACTCGCGCCGGGATTCGTTGCGTGTGAAGAGAACCCCGTTGCGTTCCTCGCCAGCATTGGCCTCGACGCGTTGGAGCAGAAGGCCAACGACAAGGCGTTCCTTTTGCGCTTGAAGTCGGTTTGTGAACGCTTTGACGCCTACATGTCGGAGCAGCCGGTCGCGTCCCCCAAGGATCGTGATGGACCCGCGTTGTCGGCGGTGCATCCCGTGGCCTACTTCTCGGCGGAGTTCGCGGTGCACCAAACGTTGCCGATCTATAGCGGCGGTTTGGGCATTCTCGCGGGCGATCACCTGAAGGCTGCGAGCGACCTCAATGTGCCGCTGGTCGGCGTTGGTCTGTTCTATCGTTTTGGCTACATGCAGCAGCAGTTGTCGAGCGATGGCCAGCAGATCGCGGCGGACAAGGAGAACCGGCCATCGAAACTCGCGATGGAATTGGTCCGCAACCAGGATGGCAGTGCCCTGGAAATCAGTGTCCCGATGCCGGGGCGCGAAGTCGCGCTGCGGGCTTGGTGCGCGCACGTTGGGCGGGTGCCGTTGTATTTGCTCGATGCGAACTTGCCGCAGAACCGCGAAGAGGACCGCGACATCACGCGCAATCTCTATGGCGGCGACACCGAGACGCGTATCCAGCAAGAGATCGTGCTCGGTCGCGGCGGCGTTCGCTTGTTGCGCGCGATGGATCTGCGGCCGGCGGTCTACCACATGAACGAGGGTCACGCCGCGTTCCTGACTCTTGAGCGCACCAACCTGCTGGTCAAGGGGGCGGGGCTGCCCTTTGCTGCGGCCCGCGAATACATCGCAGCCACGACGCTGTTCACGACACACACGCCGGTACCTGCCGGCCACGACCGCTTTGGCGAGGATCTCGTGCGGCGCTACTTTGGCGATGCCGAGAGCTGGGTTGGCTTGCCGTGGGAGAGCTTCTTTGCGCTCGGCCAGGCGAGTTCTGGTGCTACCGACTTCAACATGACCTATCTGGCGATGAACTACGCCGGCTACGTCAACGGTGTCAGCAAGATGCATGGCACGGCTTCGAGAAAGCTGCTGCATGCGTTCTGGCCGGGACTGCTGGAGAGCGAAGTGCCGGTGACGTCGATTACCAACGGTGTGCACCTGGCGACATGGACGCATGCGAACATCGCGCAGTTGCTGCGCGGCGAGGAAGGACCCGTCCGTCCGGCGGACTTCGCCGATGCTGCCAAGATCGCACCGCAGAAGCTGTGGAGCGCGCACCAGGCCAACAAGGCGATCATGGTGCAGAAGGTCCGCGACGTCTTGACGACGGGCTGTCATGCGCGCGGCGACAGTCCACTGGCGTTGAGTGGCATGCTTGAGGGCCTCGACGACCAAGCTCTCTACCTCGGGTTTGCGCGCCGCTTTGCGCCCTACAAGCGAGCGCACTTGTTGTTCAGCGATCCTGAGCGGCTGGCGAAGATCCTCGGCGACGCAGATCGACCGGTTCGCCTCGTGGTGTCGGGCAAGGCGCATCCCCGTGACAAGCTTGGCCAGGACATCATGAAGTCGATCGTGCAGATCGCGCGTTCGCCGGAGTTCTTGGGCAAGGTGTTCTTCGTTGAGGACTACGACATGGGCGTTGCACGCGCGTTGGTGCAAGGCGTCGATGTCTGGCTCAATACCCCGACTCGCTGGGAGGAAGCCAGTGGCACCTCGGGCATGAAGGCCGCGGCAAACGGTGTGCTCAACTTGTCGATTGCCGATGGTTGGTGGCCCGAGGCTGCCGACGGCAAGAACGGTTGGACGATTGGCGGCAGCCAGGTCTACGGCAAGGACGAGTTGCAGAATCAGGCTGACGCGACGGCGCTCTATCGGTTGCTCGAAGAAGAACTGGTTCCGACCTACTACGACGGCCGCGACAAGAACGACGTGCCAAAGCAATGGGTCGCGAGGATGGCGCACTGTCTGGCGACGGTGCCAGCGCAGTTCAGCACGGACCGTATGGTCACCGATTACCTCAATGACGCGTATCTGCCGTTGGCGAGCAACTACTACGTGCAGCAAGCGGAGAAGAAGGCGCCGGCGCGTTCTCGGGCACGCGAGTTCCAACGCATTCGCCAAGGCTTCGAAAAGGTCAAGATCGTGGCAGGGTCAACGGTCGAGATCCAGGACTTCAAAGTGGGGCAGCACCTGGATGTGCACCTCGAGTTGGAGCTCGGCCAGTTGCGGCCCGAGGACTTGCTGGTCGAGTTGGTTGTGACGCGCGGCGAGAACAACGAAGAGATCATCGTCGTGCCACTTGAGTGCAAGGATGCCGTCGTATCCGGTGCGCACACGTTCCAAGGCGGCTACCGGATCGAGCTGGCTGGCCACTACAGCCACGGGATGCGCGTTCGCGTTGCTGGCCATGGGCGTCACGACGCGAAGGTTCGCGGCTTGGTGCTGTGGGCCTAGGGGTGTGGGCAAGGGCCTGGGCGGTGGGGCCTGGGCGGTGAGGCCTAGGCGAGCAGCGCCTCGGGTCGCTGGACTGGCTGTGGCATGAGGCCGTTCTGTGATGCTGTGGGGTCGATAGCATGTGCCGGTCGGCCTGCTCAAGGTCAGAATCGGCTGGCCGGCAGTCGATGCAGCGACATGCGAACGACAATGCGAGCGACGATGCGGACTGCGGTACTGGTGATCCTGCCCTGCCTGTGCGTCGGCTGCGAACCGCCGCCAGAAGACGCGGCCAAGGATACGCCTGCGTTGGCCAAGGCGGTGACGGCCCCGATGGCGGCCCGTGAGCGACTTCTGCACGACGTGGCGATCCACAACCAGCAGGCCAACGCCCGCGCGGACCAAATGCAGGCGGTCATCGATTCCGGTCGGTAGCTGAGTAGTAAGGCGCGTTGTGTGTGGGGATGCAAGCCAGGGGCTCTTAGGCATCGCCACCATGATTACAGGCGCCCACACGGTCATCTACAGCACGGACGAAGAGGCGGCTCGCAACTTCTTGCGCGATGTAGTTGGTATGCGTCACGTCGATACCGGGCTCGCAGGCGACGAATCCTCTCGATGACCAGGTGACTAGCTGGGCCTCTAGTTGATGGGCCTCTAGTTGATGCGGAGGTCGAGCGTCTGCAGCGCGTTCATCGCTTCGTCGGATTTGGCACTCGACAGCACCTGCACGATCATCCGGTCGTGTTGGGTGTCGGGCAGGTAGCCCTTCTTGTCGAGGTCCTTCAGCGTGCCGCCGAGCGCTTTGACCATGACCGGTACCGTGTTTGAGTGACCGATCACGACGGCGACTTCGCCATCCTTCAAGCCGCGCAAGGTGTTGGTGAATGCCTTCGAACTGCGCGCTCGATACTGCTCGATTTTCAAGCCGAGTAGCTCCGCCAACGGTGTGGCGGTTTGTTGGGTGCGCTGCAGTTCGGTCGCGAAGATGCGCGTGATTCCGGCAGCGGCCAGCGTCTTGGCTTCGAGTTGTGCGCGCGCTTTGCCGAGGTCGCTGAGGTTGGGGTTCTGGTTGCCGTCGGTGCGCGGCAGCGCCTCGGCGTGACGCAGGAAGATGACGGTCGCTCGACGGCCGGAGGTCTTGCTCTCTTCGACCTTGCTAGCTGGTTTTTGCTCCTGGGCTTGCCCGCGTTGCGTTTGCTGCGTCGGGTCTTGTTGCTGAGGGGTTTGTTGCTTCGGGGCTTGTTGCGTCGGGGCGGCGAGCGCGGAGAGCGCGGCGGCCATGGGCATCAGGCCAGCAGCGATTGGCAGCAAGCCAGCGAGGACGAGGGCGGTCAGCTTCATGCGCTGCACGCTACCCGAAACGAGTCCGTTCTGGGGCTGGTTGCCGTTAGCTTGCAATCATGCAACGCAAGACCCTGATCCTTGGCGCGACCTCGGCGATCGCCGCCGAAGTAGCGCAGATTTGCGCGGCCCGCGGGGACCAGCTGTTCTTGGTGGGGCGTGATCCTCAAAAGCTCGGCAGCCTGGTGGCTTCGCTTGGACAGTCTGTGGTCGGGTCGGAGAGCTGTGATCTCGATGAGTTTGACCAGGCCGAGGCGCGGGTTGCACGTTGGCTCGAGCAGTTGGGCGGTGTCGACCGCGCGCTGATCGCGCATGGCTATCTCGGGGATCAGCAGCGCAGCGAGCGCGAGTTTGCGTATGCGCACAAGATCATCGGCACGAACTTCGTAAGTGCAGTGTCGTTGCTGATGCCGCTGGCGAACGTGTTCGAGGCGCAGGGCCACGGCCACCTGGCTGCGATCACGTCCGTCGCCGGGGAGCGTGGTCGGCCGCGCAACTACACCTATGGTGCTTCGAAGAGCGGCCTGACGAACTATCTAGAAGGCTTGCGCAGCCGCCTCTATCATCACGGGGTGCGAGTGCACAACCTGAAGCTTGGGCCGGTCGATACGCCGATGTCCGCCGGCCATCCCCAGAATTTCTTGTGGGGGAAGAAGCGGCCGGTCGCGCACGGCATCGTGCGCGCCATGGAACGCCGTTGGCACACGAGCTACTTGCCGCGCTCGTGGGCCGCGGTCATGAGCATTGTGCGGGTGTTGCCGGAGTTCGTGTTCCAGCGATTCGGATTCCTCGCTGGCCGATAGTCACAACCAGCTTGCGGAGTCGGCGGCGCAGTAGTCGCCGGGTTGCGCGCAACGTGCGCGGCCGGCGATTCCTGTCATGGCGCTGCGGCAGCACGATGTAGTTGTTGGCGTAGTCCTGCGCTTCGGGGTAGCCGTCGTCGACGAAGTGAACTGGCTGGATGTCCGTTCTGTTCATGGCAAGACCATCGATACGGATCATCAAGGCAAGGTTAGGACTGTGTGCAGTTTTGCCGGGGCAAGGGGCCTTGCACGGTGGTGGCGCCCCGGCAGGCATGCGCAGAGCGGCGGGCGCGGTCTCGTGCACTCGGTATCTTCTCCGGACCTCGGCGCCGAAACGCCATGGCATGTCCAGGCACTGATAGAGTGTCCGCGACGTCCCAATCGCCAAGTGCCAAATTGCAGGGCGCCAGTCGCAAGGCGCGGTTAGCAACGTCGCCGTTGGCCTGCTGATCTCACAAACCCGAGTCTCATGAATCATTCGAAGATCCTGTCGTCGCTGATCACGTGCTACGTCTCATGCGCGATGGCCACGGCCCAGACGACCAACTTCTCGGACCAAACGATCGCGGCCGGCATTACCGGTGTGCACGTCCCCACCTATTCGCACTCGTACGCTGCCGGTGGGGCGGTTGGCGATTTCAATCGGGATGGCTTCCAGGACATCTTCTTGGCATCTGGCGGCAACCTCCCGGACCGCCTGTTCGTCAACAATGGCGATGGCACGTTTGATGAAGAGGCTGCAGCCTGGGGAATCGCGGTGTCGCATCGCGGCACCGGTGCCGCGGTTGGCGACTTCGACAATGACGGTTGGTTGGACCTGTTCGTAACCAGCATGGGGCCGGCTAACAGCAACGCGGTTGGCCACCACAAGCTGTATCGCAACAACGATGGACACGGCTTCACCAACGTCGCGACGGCGATGGGAGTGAACTCCACCGGAACGGCGGATGGATGGGGTGGTGCGTTCGCTGACTATGACAACGATGGCGATCTGGATCTTGCCGTTTGCGGATTCCAGCAAGGTGCGACCAACAAGCTGTTTCGCAATGACGGTTTGAGCTTTACCGATGTAACCGTCAGTGCGGGATTGGCCGCGTCGCTTTCGAACATCAGCGGCTTCGCGATCAAGTTTGTCGACATGGACGGCGACTTGGACCAAGACTTGATTTGGATCGGGGATTTCGGGACCAGCAAGTACTTCGTCAACAACGGCAATGGCACGTTCACGGACTTCACTGCCGGTTCGCTCACCGCCAACGATGGTACCGAAATGGGGGTGACGGTTGCAGATATCAATGAAGACGGCCTGTTCGACTTCTACGTGTCGACGATCAACAGCAACAACCTCTACATCAATCAAGGTGGCAACGTCTTTGCCAATCAAGCGAGCGCAGCGAACGTGGTCACCGGCGGGTGGGGATGGGGCACTGTGGCGATCGACATGAATCACGACACGCGAATCGACTTGCTCTCGACGTCGCAGAGCCAGCGCCAATACGCGTGGCGCAACGTATCGACAACACCGCAGAACATGCAGTTCCAAGAGACCGCACTCAGTATCGGTCTATTGTCGACGGTGTCGGGCCGCGGTTTGTCGAACATCGACTACGACAACGATGGCGACCAGGATTTGGTGATCTTCCCCTACGGCGGTCCCATGGTGCTGTATCGCAATGATCTGTCTGCTCCGAATACGCATTGGCTGCGCGTCTTTCTGGACAACGGGTGTTCGACAACCATTGCCGCCGATGGGGTCGGCGCGGTGGTTCGGGCGACGGTCGGTCCGCGGACTTGGATGCGTGCCGTAGAGGCTGGCAACAACTACCTCAGCAACAGCGAGTTGTCGGCGCACTTTGGCCTGGGCGCATCGAGCAACGTCGACACGCTGACGGTTACATGGCCAGATGGCCAGGTGACGACGATGAGCAACGTTCCTGCTGACCAAACGATTGCCGTGCGCGCGCCAGCCAGCGTCGCCTGCTCGACTCCGGTCGGCCCGGGGTGCAGTGGTAGCAATGGCGTGCCGACCCTGTTGCCGCAAGCAGGTTCCGTTCCGGCGATCGGATCGAGCTTCATGGTCGACCTTGGCAACCTCGATCCGTCCGGCGCACCGGCGTTGATGGCCGCCGCGCTCAATCCGTGGTCACCGGCCCTGGAGTTGACGTCGCTCGGCATGCCGGGATGTCACCTATACGTTGGCACGCTCGCTGCGAACTTGTTCACGCTGGCGAACAATGGCGGCACGGCCACGTGGGTTCTGCCCGTGCCGTTGAACCCGGTACTACAGGGGCACGAGGTCTACCTTCAAGGCGTCGCGTTGGACCCCGGGATGCCGAATAGCTTTGGTGCCGTGCTGTCCAACGGCCTGCGCGCTTCGATCTACTAGCTGCGACCAGGCGACCGCTAGGTGTCTGCTTGCGCGGCTTGGTCTGTTGGTGAAGCTGGGCGGCTCGTTGCGGCTGGCCTGCCGGCTGCGGACGAGGCCAGTTTGTCGAGTGCTTGCCGTAGGGGGCATGCACGAAGATCGTCGGCACGGCCGGCGCGGTATTCATCGAGAAGTTCGCGTGAACGTTCGGCAAGCATGCGGCGGGTCTCACGGCGTCGTCCTTTGACGCGCGCGATGTGCATGTTGTCATACGCCGTGGTCTGGTGGCGCAGCCAGGCGATGACCGCGGACTCGGCACGCTTGGCAATCGGAATGCGCTGGGTGCGGGCCACGGTGCCACTGCCGACCGGAGTCGCGTGTGTCGTGACCAGGCGCGTGAGTTGCTCGGCCATGTCGTGGTACTGCAGCGGGAAGTCGAGGAACTTGCGCACGGCATCCGCGAACTCGCCGACGTAGCTGTTCTGCGCCTTCTCGCGCCGAACGGCAGCTGCCTCCTGCTTCTTTTGGTAGGCGGGGTTTTTGCGTTCGTTCTCCAGGTCGGCGCGGATCTGCTCGGCCCGAGCACTGGCTACCCAGATGCCGCGCGAGAAGGTGCGTTTCCCTTTCTTCTCCTGCACGACCCAGCAGTCGCCACCCGCTTTGATGCGGCGCGTCAGTGCGGGGTCTCCGGGTGGCACGAGCACCCAGTCTGCCGGGATTTCCTTGCGGCCGGCGCCCGGCATCCGGACGGTGTAGTCGTTGAGCCCGGGGGCGACAATGATGGGCGGTTCAGTCATGCGTCGTGCGTGACCATACGCAAGCGAAGCGCCATGTCGAATGCTCGTCTGCTACTTGCCGCCGCCGCCGCCAGCAGCACCGCCGCCATTGCCGCCGCCAGCATTGCCACCGCCAGCATTGCCACCGCCAGCATTGCCACCGCCGCGGCCGCCGTTGCGATTGCGACGACCACGGGTTTCCTTCAGCACCTTGGTGCGGAAGTTCTCGAACTCGCGCAGATCGCGCTTCTTCAACAGCGTGTCGATCGCCAGCTCCATCCAGTGCTTGGCTTCGGCGTCGGTCTCTCCCTTGATCGCCGGTTCAAGGCTGGCGGCGAGCTCATTGTCGCGGCGAGTGGCGATGGCATAGGCAGCTGCCGAACGCACGTCGGGGTCCTCGTCGGAGAGCGCCTTGCGCATCAAGCGATGCGATGCATCCTTGTCCTCAATGGCGGCCGCGGCGACGGCCGCGTGCATGCGCACGACAGATTCTTTGTCACCGGAAATGGCCTTCTCGACTTGGGTGATCGTGCTCTTGTCGGTAGGGCCGGTTGCGACCGCAGCGCGCAGCAGCCAGGCGCGGACCTTGGCTTCTTTCTCGCTCTTCAGGGCCTTCTTGATCGGCTTGTTGGTCTTCTTGACAGCCATGCTGGTCAAGCCACGCGCCGCTTCAAGGCGTCGCTCGCTCTTGCGGTTGTCCAAGAACTCCACCAGCATCGGTGACCACGCGGTCGGCGAGATCTCGCTGATCGCGTTCAATGCCAATCCGGCGACCATGCCTTGGCCGCCGCGCACTTGACTGTCGACATACTTGATCGCAGCGGATTGGTCGCTGCGCAGCAACACCTGATAGTGCTCGATCGACCCCATCCAGCCGGCGCCACCCTTCTTCAGGCCGGCGATGGCCTTCTTGACGTCCGCCTTGCTGGGAGGCGCCTTGACCTCCTCTTCGGTCTTCTTGACGTCGCCATAACGAAGGCCTTCGGGAGCCCGCGCACGTTCTCCGAGTGGCCATTCGAACGTGGGATCCAATTGCTTGATGCCGTCGGCCATGAACCACTCGAGTTGGCCGGCCGTCATCTGGTATGCCGCGGAGCTCAAGATCGTCTTGCCATCCGGGTGCACGATGACGTGATGCGGCACGACGATTGGCTCGCGTGGGGCGGCGCCCAAGTAGCGCTGCAGGACATCGCGTTCGTCCGCGGATGGGCGCTCGGTGCCGACATCGATGCGCAGGCACACGCAGTTGCCGGAAAGCTTGCGAACGTCCGAGTCGCGGTAGTGGGCGATGATGCCATCGCTGCCGCGTTCGCCAGGCATCACCACGGCGACCAGCATCACGCGGTTCTTCTCCTTGGCGAAGTCGAGTGCGGATGCGAGCGAAGAGTGCCACGCGAGTTCTTGGGCGAGCACACTGGTCGTGAGCCACAAGGGGGCGAGCGTGAGAAGCAGTTTGGCTGCGTGCATGTCGTGGGCGGGGGTACGGGGGCGTGCTACACAGTAGCCGAGCCAGCGCGCGCATGGTTGCAACAACGGGGAACCTCCGTGCTTTGGTGGGGGGCGAAGGGCGTCGGCAGCTGCCAACGCCCTTGGCGACCCTTCGCGTCCCGCCGTTGCGGCCAGCCCTATTCGGCTGGCCTGCCCTTCGGCGGGCGCGGTCCAGCTGGCTTCGGTGGCATCGGCTTGGGAGCCTTCGCGGACGGCGCTGCAGCAGCATCGCCATTGGCGCCACCGCCTTTCTCCTTGGCCTCTTCGCCGCCAAGGACCTTGCCGAAGAACTCTGGCATCTCGATGCCGCCAATGTCCTTCATCATGGTCAGCATCGGCGGCAACGACTTGCTCAGGTTCTGCAAGAACCCGGACGTCGCTTTGCCTTGCTGGCCATCCCAGACAACGATCTTGTCGAACTTGATCTTCGAGATCGCGGTCGCGGCCGTTTCTGACAGCTTGTCCATGTGTTCGAGCATCAACAACTGGAACGCCTGTTGGGAGCCGCCACAGCCTTGCACGATGCGCTCGAGACCTTCGGCCTTCTTGGCCAGGATCTCATACTCACCGCGGGCTTGGGCTTCGAGTTGCACATAGGCCGCGTGGGCTTTGCCGTCGGCGATGATGCGGGTTTGTTGTGCTTCCGCTTCGGCATCGACGATGTCCTTGGCCTTCTGTGCCTTTGCTACAGCTTCGAGTTCGGCTCGTTGCTCTTGCTCGAGCTTGCCAGCCAGTGCTTCGGCCGCGCGCGCTTCGGCACTGTATTGCGCCTCGAGAACCGCAGCTTCGGATTCCCGCTTCTTGGTTTCACCGATCTGGTAGGCCTCTGCTTCGCGGACCTTCAGGTCAGAGTTGGCCTCGGCGATCGCAGCCTTCGACTGGTTCTCACCGGTGACGGCTTTGGCATTGGCGGCAGCAACGGCAACACGCATCTCGCGTTCGCGATCCTTGACTTGCGCTTCTTGCTCATACTGCGCCGATTGCTGGCCGACGATGGTGTCGCGGGACAGCGCGGCAACGGTGACCTCACGGTCACGAACCGCCTGCTGGGTACCGATGTCTCGGTCCTTCTCGGCGATGGCGACTTCGACCGCCTGCACGCGCTGCGCGTCGGCAACACCGATTGCACCCTTCTTCTGCTGCTCGGCAACGTCAATCTCTGCCTGTTGGATGGCTTCGGACGCGGCTTTGCGGCCGATCGCCTCGATGTATCCGGACTCATCGGTGATGTCGGTGATGTTGACGTTGATCAGCACCAAACCGATCTTCATCAGTTCGCCTTCGAGTGACGTTTGGATGTTCTCGAGGAACTTGTCGCGGTCGCGGTTGATGTCCTCAATGCCCATCGACGCAATGACCTGACGAAGCTGGCCGAAGATGATGTCCTCGGCTTGCTTCATGATGTCTTTGGTGCTCAATCCCAGCAGACGCATGGCAGCGTTCTGCATGATGTGGTCTTCGGTACCGATGGCTACCGTGAACACACTGGGGACGTTGACGCGAATGTTCTCGATCGAGAGAGCGCCGCGTAGGGGCACTTCAATCTGGATCGGGTCGAGGTGCAGGTAGTCGTAGCTCTGCACCAGCGGCACGACGAACGCGCCGCCACCGTGCAGGCACTTGGCGGACGTGCCTGACTTGACGCGACCGTAGATGACCAGGACCTTGTTACTCGGGCAGCGTTTGTACTGCTTCGCGAGCATCAAGAAAAAGACCAGACCGAAGAGGACCGCGGCGGCAATGCCGATGGTGGTCCATCCTCCAATCGTGTCTGTAAAGCCTTGCAGTAGCATGTATCTCCTATTGCTTGGGGGAAACTTCGAAAGTGTCTGGCGCGCTCATGCCGTCAACGACGACCTCGGCACCAGTTGGGATGGCATCACCGTTGGTGACTGCCTTTTTGGTGAGCATGCGGCCTCCAACGATCACAATGATCTTGCCGGCGCCCGTGTGTTTTTCTGGGATGCGCAGGTCGACCTTTGCCGATTGCCCTTTCGCTTCCATGAGGTTGACGTTTCCTCGACTCTGCAACGCCATCATGGCTTGCATGACATAGCCGACCATGATGAATGCGGCCAAGCCAGCTGTGAGGGCTACCGCTAGCGTTGCGCTGGTGCCGACTTCTCCCTTGGTGCAAGCCATACCGGCAATGCCAAAAAAGGTAACGAAGGCGATGACTGTCTTGAGTGACAGCTGGAACAGCACGTACGACGCGTCAATGTCCACTACATCCAGCTCGGGTGATGCGTCGGTGTCGAAATCGCTTTCGCCTCCCGAGATCAGCATCAACAACACTTGCAGGACGAGGAAGGCGCCACCAACGACGGAGCAATAGAAGTAGACGGTTTCCATGATTCTTAGTGTGGCAAGGGCATTGGGGACAAGCGGGGACTGGTCGGCGGCCAGTTGCCACGCATACGTGAATGCGCGCCGCTATTCGATTATGGGCATTGCCGTGGGGGCGGCTGGGTCGCAGGCGAGCGCTGCACGAGTTCCCCGTCGTGAGTCAGGCAAGAGAGAGGGCCTTGCCAAGAATTGCGCCAACCAAAGTAGCCGACCGACGTGCAAACCCGTCGCTGGTTTGCGGGATTCTGGACAGCGATCACGGCGTTTTCTGCAAATACGTAGAAGTGAAGGAATGGCGGCACGGCGCATGCTTTGCGCGGTGCGCGGCGAACAACGGTGTGGCTACGCGGGTGCGTGCAAGTGCGCGTGATGCACGGTCGAGAGCCACGTGTGCGCCATCATTGCTTTGCCTGCTTCCGATGGATGCACGCCATCGCCGGCCCAGTGTTCGGGCGGTGCGATCGTGGCAGCTTTATCGAACATGCTTTGGAAGGCGACGAACGTTGCGTGGTGCTTGCCGGCGAGTCTTCGTGCCGCCGCGCGGTACTCATCAAACTCGGGGAACCACGATTCGTCGATGGCACCGCAGCGCAGCACGAACGGTTCGCACACGACCAGTCGCACGTTGGGCAGTTCGTTGCGGGTGCGTTCGAGCAGCGCGTCGAAGTCCCGTTCGTAGATCGCTGGCGTGCTCTTGAACTTGCCGTTCTTCGTATGCCAGATGTCGTTGACTCCAATCAGGATGCTGAGCACGTCGGGCTTGAGGTCGACGCAGTCCCGTTGCCAGCGCTTATCGAGTTGCACGACCTTGTGGCCACTGATGCCGCGATTGAATACGCGCAGGCCAGGCTTCGAGTCCGCTTCGCCAGCCGCGCCGTGTTGTACTAGCAAGCCGGCGGCCGCCAGCCAGGCATAGCCGCGGCCGAGTGCCTGCTGATCATTGGCGATGTCGGCAGTTTTGCGGCTGCGACCGGCATCGGTGATCGAGTCGCCTTGGAACAGAACCGTGTCGCCCGGGCGCACCAGCGGATCGAGCATCGGCTGGTCGGAGGAATCCGAGGCAATTGGCGTAGCGCAACTGGTGAGGCCCAGTCCGCCTAGTCCCAGCCCGCCGAGTGCGAGGGCGGAGGCTCCGAGAAAATCACGACGTGCGGGCTGGGCTTCATTGCTCATGGCCGAACGATAGCCGTTGCCGACGATTGTTCGAGGTCTCGGGGTTGTCGCAATACACTGTCCCGATGCATCGCGCTCACGAACTTTGGTTGGCAACGATGATGATCGTTGCAACCGGTCTTGCTTTGGCTGCCCAGGATCGCATCACGGGGATGCCGCACGCGACCCGGTCGATCGTCTACGGTCGCAGCGGAGCCGCGGCGACCAGTCATCCGTTGGCAACCCAGGTTGCGCTGGACATTTTGCGCCAAGGCGGCACCGCCGTGGATGCTGCGATTGCGGCCAATGCGATGCTGTGCGTCTGCGAACCGACTGGATGTGGCATCGGCGGAGACCTGTTCGCGATCGTTTGGGATGCGAAGACCAGCAAGCTGCATGGTTTGAACGGCAGTGGCCGGTCTCCCCGTGGCTTGACCCGCGAGTGGTTCGCGAAGAACGGCCATGAATCGATTCCGAAGTATGGCCCGTTGCCGATTTCGGTGCCCGGATGCGTCGACGGTTGGTTTGCCTTGCACGAACGATTTGGCAAGACCTCGATGCGAGCCTTGTTGCGTCCGGCAATCCTGCGTGCGAAGGAAGGCGTACCGGTGCCTCAGACCATTGCCGAGTATTGGCGCCTCGGAGTTGCTGTGCGCCAGGACCAGCCCGGCTTTCGCGACGTGTTCATGCCTTGGGGCCGCGGTCCGAACGAAGGGGATATCTATCGAAACGTCGCGTTGGCGAACACTCTGCGTACGATCGCGACCGGCGGGCGAGATGCGTTTTATGAGGGAGCGATTGCCA
>TARA_R110002072_G_scaffold301723_1_pt1 | contig 62642 bp, 43 predicted proteins | sample TARA_R110002072 | Tara Oceans TARA_R110002072 (sample SAMEA4397118) | marine metagenome | biome: Polar Biome; feature: [SRF] surface water layer (ENVO:00010504); material: water (ENVO:00002006), including particulate matter (ENVO:01000060) such as... | depth 5 m | reverse complement strand
ATGATGGTTATTTTAACTTGTCACGCTATGCTGCCGTAAGCTCACAATATACTCGGTTTTCATAGTGATAATGGTTCTGAATACGTTAACAGGCGCGTGGCAGAATTGCTTGAAAAGCTATTGATTGACTTTACTAAATCTCGATCACGTCATTCAAACGACAATGCGCTGGCTGAAAGTAAAAACGCATCAATTGTCAGAAAAACGTTTGGCTACCAGCATATTTCTCAGAAGTGGGCACCAGAAATAAATGAATTTAATCGAAAGTATTTAAACCCGTATATCAATTACCATCGGCCTTGTTTCTTCCCAGAAGTCATTGTTGATAAAAAAGGAAAACAACGAAAAACATACCCCTACAAAAACATGATGACGCCCTACGATAAATTGAAATCCATCTTAAATGCAGAGCAATACTTAAAGCCAGAAATCTCTTTCGAAACATTGGATGAATTTGCATTACAAATAAGTGACAATGCATCCGCAGAGTTACTGAAAAAAGAGCGACAAAAACTATTTAGTTTGGTTTTTAAGCAAGATAAAACCGCTTGAATAATTTGGGTATTTCAGACTCATTTGTTAATTGGAAAATACTGTCATGCAAATGGATTGCTTTACGCTTCGGCTAGAGGCAGTATCTGACGGAGATTAAGCTAGTATTTTTTTGGAAATGAACTCCGAAACTTGAGAATTTAAGTATAAGAATCAAATACTCAATCCCGTTTTTTATTTCAGTGCTTGTATTGGTGGGTATTGTTATTTCAAACAGTTCTTCAATGAATAAAGTAGAAAGGGATTTGAGCGTCTTTCCTGATGGCTTTATGCCTGCTATTAATGTCATTTTGAACGCTGATAGGGATCTATACCAAGCACGGGTTGCAGAACTGCAATATGTGAATGGTAGCCAAAGTGATATCGTAAAATACAAGGAGTCGTTTGAAGAGAATGCACAGCAGGCTCTTGATCGCTTTTAAGAGTACCGAACATACTTGTCTGACTACCCTGATGTATTGCAATCCCTCGATGACTTTAATCACTCATATCAAACATGGATAACTGAATCTAGAAAATCCTTTTCGTTACTCGATCGAGGCCTTAAGTCCGATGCAATTATTCACTCGAACAGTAACTCTTTTACGACATTTTCTTCATTGAGAGAACTCTTTGATATAGCTGGAGAAGCAGCATTTGATAAAGCGAAATCTCGGCAAGTTGAGATAGGAGTTGAGCTAAGCAACCATAAAGTAATGACTTGGATAATTGTGGTCTTAGCTATAATTGTCACATGTGTAATTAGCTTTTTTAGCCAACAATATTTGATATCTCGCATCAAGGAACTGACAAAAAGAATTGAAGAAATAAGTTCAGGTGGAGGTGATTTAACAAAATCAATCACGATAACAAAAAATGACGAACTTGGTGAGCTTGGAAACAGCTTTAATGGCTTTTTAGAGGTAATGAAAGCGCTCATTAAGGGTATTCGGGGGAATGTCACTAATCTGGACGCAAGTAGTGCTATATTGGATAATTCTGCACAAAGTTCTTCAAAAGCGGCTGGAGAACAACGTGAGCTAGCCGAAATGATCGCGAGTGCTGTCTATCAAATGGGGGCCGCGACAAGAGAGGTTGCAGAAATTGCTCATAAAACCTCCGTTGAAACTAACGGTGCGATGGAGCTTACAGACAATGGAGTGAAGTCTGTAAATAGCTCGGTATCTGAAATTCAGAAGGCTTTTGAATCTATAGAAAGTGCGGCAAGTGACGCAGAAAAGTTAGTAGAAGATTCTAGTCAGATAGTCAATGTTGTTGAGGTTATTCGCGGCATTGCAGAACAAACCAACCTGTTGGCTTTAAACGCAGCCATTGAAGCAGCAAGAGCAGGAGAACAAGGCAGAGGATTTGCTGTCGTTGCTGATGAGGTTCGCGCGCTTGCTGGAAAAACACAAGAGTCTACAGATAACATTCAGAAAATGATCGAACAGGTTGTAGAAAGGGTTAATATGGTTGTGGGAGGTATCGAGGTTGGTTTTGATAAAGTTTCAAGTTCAGTAAAAATTTCTAAAGAGACCGAGAATATATTGGAAGAAGCAAGCAAGATCGTTTCTCAAGTAAATGACATGTCGATACAAACCGCTTCTGCTACGGAACAGCAGACCGCTGTCAATGATGAGATTAATCAGAACTTAACATCTCTAACGCAGCAGACTGGAATCATGAAGGAATCAGCTATGGATACCAATGAGGCTGCACAGCATATTAAAGGCTTGTCTGCGAGCATTAGCGATGGAGTAAAACGATTTAGAGTTGAGTAGAATTTTATTAGATGTAGATCTGATTTTTTCCTAACGGTCGTGAAGGCGAGCCACTTTTAGGTTCACTTTGGGAGATGGCGGACTTCAAGAAACCTACCGCTTTGTGCTCTTTTCGTTAGTCCGCCACACAAAAAGTTTGGCTGAATAATCCCTATCCTTATATGTCTGCTGAGTGGCAACTTTGCGGACTTTCTTGTCTATGAAGTAGTGCGCGGTGAAGTCTGAAGCTAAATTCAAAACTGTATACTCAAGTACGAGCTGATACATTTTATCTGATTCAAGTTGAGTGTTAATCGCACAAATAAGGCAACATACTTTGAATTTATTTAGTGATTTCAGCTTATGTTACTTAAGAATAATGGGGTAAGTATTTACTTGTGTTATTTATTTACACGTAAGTATTTCGTTTAGATGGTATCTCATTATCAAAATGATATCTCTTTAACATTAGCATATTTTTCATCGTTAATATTTTTGTTTTCATTCACTTTAAAGTCCTATTTTTTCCTAGTGAGCAGGTAACTAAAATATTATAAGGAAGACTATGTATCTTTTAGTGAGTTCAATGCATCCCATAAATCATTGATATCCTCGGGATTAGGTTTTATGTCATGTGAAGGGTAAATAATTGAATCTGAAATAGCTTCTAAGGCATCAATAACAGCCTCTTTAGCAGGTTCATCTGCTTGCCCAGATAATGTGTTCATTTCAACCATATCATTAAAGATGCGCTTTGCTCTTGTGAGTCCATCTTCATCTGAAGTCGACTTAAATATCCAGTGGTTTTCTACTTTTGAAAGTGATTTGTTAATTTTTAATTGTAATTCACTATCGCTGACATGATTTGAATTAGTCTCTTCATCGGTAGTCTCTATATGTTGAGTTGAATTCATTAAGTCATCAACATTCATGCCCTCATATTCATCAGCATAATTAAAAGCTTCTTGAACATTTGAATTTGAGTTTTTAATGTGATTCAAATTTTGCTCTACTTTATAATCAAAAGTATCAGAGACCACAGTAAACTTTTTTTCATTATTGTTACTTGAGTGTTCGGGTTGTGAATTTTTAACAGGGTGATGCTCTTCATCTAAGGTAGTTATAAACCTCCAAGGCCATTTTGAATCTTCAATAAATCCTTTTATTCCTGATAACCTATCTAATGTTGCTATATGAGGTATAGCAACAGAGTCTTTTCCATCAATGATCCTTTCCATTTCGATATTACGCATTACTTTGTCTTGAAGCATTTCAAGAGTATCTGGATCTGGTGACTTTATTTTCAACATTCTATTGATACGAAAATTTGTAATTAGTTTTTTGTCAGATATACCATGATGAAATATTTGTACTCGATGTATTTTTGATCTTTCAAATACATGAGCTTCACCTTCTCTTTGCTCTTTAAGGTCGAGAAAGTTTATTCTTTCTGCTTCAGTCACACTTGCAGATAGATTAGTTTTGTATGTGTCGAGCCCATCTGAGTCATGTTCCCACCCAGCGCCCTGAGCCACTTTCATTGTCCCTGCTAATTCCTTAAATTTTCGCCAAGTAATTTCAGGGTCCTCTAATGCCATAAGCATCTTTAATCGAGTATTACCAAAAATCATATCAGCTTCTTGTTCTGATGCTCTGACAAAGCCAGCAAGGTCTTGACCTGCAAAAACAACTGACATTCCTAAACCTCTACCTTGAGTAGCGGTAACGGCAAATCCATCTACAGCAACTTCGGCATACTCGTCTACTATAATAATAGTTGGGATTCTAAGGTCGATCGGCAGTGAATCAAGAACATCTTCTTTATCACCTTCTGCACGCCCACCTAACCCTTGACTCATAGCTGTTCTGATACTTGATAAAACTACTTTACCTAATGCAGCTCTTTCTTCACTTGCTTGCTCCATAGCAGGTACAAGAACAACTAAAATTCTATTGTTCATAACGATGTCTACAAAGTCAGCTTCTGCAAGTTCGGTTTCGTATATATGACCATATGTTCCAGCTAAGTTGGCAAGCGTTCGTGCAAAATACCCTTCTGCAAAACCAAACTGTCTGTTAACTTCTTCTGCTTGTTTTTCAGGGGCAAGATTTGGATTGAAACCTGGTAATGATTTTAAGAAAGTCTTAATTACCATCAAAACACGATCTGATAATTCTATATTTTGATAATGTATGCCATTAACTTCGATATGGTTTCTAGACAAGTCCATAAATTTCGAAACGGAGATGTATTCTCCTATTAAACTTGGATATATGTTTAGTACACCTTTGTCCCTTAATTCTACTAAAGCTGGCATTAACGTTCTAAGCATTGCAATAGCTCTATCCAAGAAATACTGATTATCACCCCCCCCTGCAGGTAGAAGTCCAGTTAGTGTTTGTACCGCTGTATTTGCCGTTCCTTGTGCGAATGGATTTGTTGTATTTGATAATCGTTCCCAATATCGTTCTTTTAATGGACGATTACCCGTAAGATAGTTAATTGCTCGAATATCATCATCTCGTCCAAATATTCTGCTTAAAGTGGCAAATTGGAACAAAAGCTTAGGTGCAGCCTTAGCATCTACATAAATAATTCCGCCTCCCATGCAAAAGGCGGTACATGCTGATAGTGAGATTAGTGTTTCAGTTTTACCTGCACCAGTGGTTCCAATAAGAAGCATATGTGTTAGAAGGTCTTTCCCTGCAACCCACACTTCTGTTTTACCCTTGCGTAGATTTCCTAGTAGAATTGTTCCACCTGCCTTATTGTATTTAGACGTTTCTCCAGGTTTTGGGTCGTTATAATCAATCTGTGAAGAAAGAGAGGAGGGTAGTTTCATGGGAAGTGATCGATTCGAACGAGCACTCCCTGACCAAAGTGATAAAATAACGGTTATTGGTATTGATAACCATGCTATTACTGGATTATAAAATGGCACCATAGTAAGTATTATTATGACAGCAATAGTGACGTCCCATTTTGGAACTTCATCCTTTATAAATTCTGATGTTCTCCGAGTATCTCGATAAGCGACTTCTTTTCGGACTTTTGAATGATCTTCAGGAGCTCTAAATTGAACACTCATTTCGCAAAATCCTGTATTTTAGGTAAATCTTCATTTAACGGGAGCCAACCTTCCCGCTCTCTAAGGTATAACTCAAATTCAGTAACAGCAGTTTCAACATACGGTTTATATATAGGACCTTTAACTTGTCTTTCAGCAATCCTGTGGGCGCGAGGGCCGGCAGCTTCAGTCCATCCACATTGACCTCCTTCCTGATTTAATGAATACCAAAGAACGCGATCAACTACTTTGAGCCAAACAAAAAGAGATGTACCAAGTCGACCTTTCTCCCTTGCTGCTTCTAAAGCTCTGGCCATCACGGTGGTAACATAAGCATGAGAAGTAATTATTTCTTGAATGCGATCAGTGCTTTCATATTTTTTTATTAGAGAGTTTGAACCTGATACGTCAAAGCTTGCAACGCTTTTTTTCTTCCTTGGTGGCGTCCAACTTCGATTAAATTGATCTAACAAACCAAAACTGGTGTCTTTATCACCACAGGCAAATGCTATAAGTGCAGCATATAGCCCTTTTATGAGTGGTGGTAAGTTCTCAGAGCCAGTCCATGGAGTGCCCAATTGTTTGATGAAAATTTCTTCTGTTTTTTTTATGTCTAGAATGCAGCGATTATGTAATTTCGAGATACCTTTTGAATAATTATCTAAGACGTATTCAAATCCATCTTGTTTTGCTTCAGTTTTGTCAAAAGTCGGCGTAATAATCTCTGGAAGCAGCCTCTCTTTGAAGTCAATTTTATAGGCTTTTAATAAATTATTTTTTATGGCGAATCTAATTGGTGATTCTTCTCTTCGAAAGTATCCTTTATCAGGGTCCACCTTTATTAGATCCTCTATAATTGCTGGTCTAATTTGGGGGAACTCAGTCATGGTTGTTCTTGCCAGTGTAAATATATTCATTACACGAGATAGCCGAGCAGCTTTTGACCTTTTCCACACATAAATAACAGCAACAACAGCAACTAAAGGGACGAAAATACGAATGCAATAACCAAATAGCTCAAGTAAATCTATAAATTGGTCAAACTTAACTTGGCTAGGGTCTGTCCGAGGAAGCCAGTATTTTAATGATGGCATTTCTTCAATGACTTCTTGGGGTATTAAAAATGTCGACACTGACTGTGGAACACCAAAAGAAGATAGATATAAGTGAGCATTTTCTATTATTGGTAAAGATATCCAAGCACACTTAATTGCTACCCATGAAAGGTATGGATGAAAGCTAAACCAAAGAACAGCAAGTAAAAGTGCCAACAGCGCTAATGCACCGCCTACAACCATCAAAATATCATTGTTATTATTGTAAGCAGCTCTATTGGGCATCACTCATACCCTCCAAAAGAGTTTTTAAATTAGCAACCCACTTTTCTTGATACTTAATATTGACCCTTGAAGTTTTTGAGTGGTAGTTCGCTGCTATTTTGAAAAAATCATTCCAGCCTTCAACTTTATCTTTGTCCACTTCATCTAACCGAGTTCGAACAATATATGCACCAGCCATTAAGTTGATGCATCCGTTGTAACGGAGGTCAGTGGGAACGACATTAAATTTGTTATAAAACGTTTTCCAATTAATGCTGTTTATTTGCATAGGCCCAACGTCCCATGATCCGTCTGTGTTTTCTCGGATGTGTCCAGGGAATGCATTTTCTGTAAGTAAATAGGCATCTAATACAACCTCAGGTATTTTAAATCGTTCTGATATTTCTAATTTACAACCTGGAGTTATATTAGTGACATGATGTTCATACGGTGCTGAGTTAACGGCCATGGCCTCCATTTCAGCATAAGATAAATCAGCCATTATTCATCCTTCTCAACTATTTCTTGTTGCTCAATTTCTTCAAGTTTCTGTGTAATCCACCAGTAATCTTTAATGGTTTTATAAGAGGCTAGAAAACCGATAAATAGACAAACAATGCTTGCTACAATGTAAGGGTTTAACCAAGAAATAATAAATTTGCCTTCATTCCCAGGATGGAAGCCGAGAAACAAAAAAATAACTCCCATGAAAGCAACTCCAACCCAGATGAATAAAGAAATTATGTTCACTCTTAGTGCGTTCAGTAAATAGTCACTATTTATTTCAATGTTTTCATTTACAGATGTAACTTGTTTTTTTAATTCACTTATTGATAGTTTCGTCATAGTTCCTACACGATAACCAGCAGCCCCAAAAACATTAGATAACGCTTTTTTATAAACAGGGTCTCTCCAAACAGCTATAGGTGATGTCATCGTTTTGGCTATGCCTTTAGGTTTGTAATGATCTCTAGGGAGGACTAGGCCTAAACTCTTTTGTTCAATGCTTTGATGTTCTTTAAATGAAATTGAGTATGCTTTTGATAGTGCTCTTTCTTCTGCCTCTTTTGGATTTTTGGCCCAGACTCTTATTTGGATTTCTTTAATTGTTCCATTATCATCCATGCATATTGGCACTTCATACTCTTGGCCCTTTCCAGTTTTTTGGAGATAAATATCATAAATACCATCTATTAGAGATTTACTCATTAGCTCACCATACGACTGTTGACATAGATAGCCGTTACAAAACTATCCATTGATACATTAAATTTTCTGTATATCTCTTCAAATGAGAAGTGAGAGTCTTCGTGATGGTCAGATATAGAAGCTAGTCTCTTACTATCATTAAAATGTTTAAATTCACTCTGTATGACTGAGACAAATATCCTTCCTGCTTGCATAATAATGTGGTGTCTTACTTGATCAGTATCTTCATATGGGATGTGGAATTGGATTAGTTTATCTATAGCGCTATTGCATGCTTTATGGAGAACCTTTACACAGGATAGATAGATTTTTTCACTGAAAGGTATTAACTGCGTTTTATTAAGTGCATTAAAAAGATCACCGCTAGCAATAATATTTGCAGTAATTTCACTTCCAGAAGATGTTTTAAAATCAGTTGAACGATATTCTGCGCTAATCCCTATTTTAATTAGTGCTTGAGTTATAGGCATTACCCATTCTTCAAATACTTCTTGAGATTTTTCCCAATTTTCAGATATAACGCGAATACAAAAAGCATTTATTGCTGCACTTTCTGAATCTGATGTGTTAATACCCCTTCGAGAAAGTTCACTCTGAACATCTGATATTAGTTTTCTTGCAGAGGAAAGCATTTCATCAATATCTTTGTCTATTTCTAAGCTATCTACAGTTAGTGCTGCGGAAAAAAAGGGACCACACGTTTTGATACCGTTAACTATGGACATAATAGCTATCTCATTCATAGAATTCTGAGCTAATATTGGTTCATCCACTATGTCTTTTAAAGCATCAAGAGCTGGGTTATCTTGGGTCAACTTGAGCTCCTCGTGGCTGCATTTTTGCAGATACTTGTAAAGCAGAATGAAGCTTAGCTGCCGATGTTTCTGAAACGGATACTGCGGGGTTCAACGTAGGCATGTAATCTAAGCAAATCTGGTTGCCATAGTATTTAGTATTAAGTGTGTTTGTTAAAATCATAGTTTCATGAAGAACTTCAACAAGGATTGCTAAGGTACTTGCCACACTTATAGCAGTTTCTTTCATAACGACTCGCGTTCTCAATAATCCCTTTATATCCTCAACTGTTTTTATTTGAAGGCCAACACCAGGAATATTACTAAGGCCAGAGACTTGTTGGATTTCTTCGGCGCGCTCAACAAATAAAGGGAGTAGACCGTTTCCTTCCATGCACTCTCTAATAGTGAACTCATTACCTTTTAAGAAAACAGTATCAACCTGATTCAATAATGCATATTCGGTAATACATGAAGAAATAAAAGTAATGGTTTCTGGATTATCAGAAGGTTCTTGATAGTCACAATATTCACATATCATTGAAGGATTATCCGTCGCTTTTGATATAACCAATTTGCCATTACAACATGGGCAGTATTCTAGATAGGAACTAGCAATTATTTTTTTAGTCATTTTTACCACTCTGCATGTTTACATTCAGGGTATTGATCACAGCCTAGAAAAACCTTAGCAGGCTGACCTTTGTCTCTATTTTCTTTCATCACTCGTGTCTTCATAATTCCCATACGATTGTTTGTTTTACATTCAGAACAATCATTTCCATCACCCTCTAATGGATAAAGAGGTGATAACTTAAAATCATTGTATGACTGACCACAATCACGATTAATACAGGCCCAGAAATTACCGTACTTCCCTTTTTTTCGTATTAATGTTGATGAGCAGTTTTTGCATTGGTATTTGTCATCGATATTCACTTTGATATCTGGTGGAGAGTTTTTGAGTTTTTTGATTTGAGTTTCAGTCCAGCTAATAATGTTTCGCTCAAATGCATTGTGGTCTAGTCTGGCTTCAGCAATACCTTGTAAAGCTGATTCCCAAATTGCAGTCATAGCTGGCGTTTTGAAATAGATAGGGAAAAAAGGATATACATCCCTTCCTAGCGGGGTCACTATAAGTTTTTTCCCATCAACTCGGACGTAGCCTACCTTTTTTATTCTTTCAATTATGTCAGCGCGAGTAGCTTCAGTACCAATACCATCGGTTTCTCTAAGTTTCTGACGAATTTTTTGATCATCTACGTAATTAGAAATATTAGATAGCGCAGCTATTAAAGTGCCTTCGGTGAAATATTCAGGTGGTTTAGTTTTCTTTTCAGAGACGGTTGAACCCATAATTTTAATAGATTCACCTTTAGTAATTACTGGAAGAGAATGTTTATGTTCTTTAGTCGACTCATCATGAAGTAATAGTTTCCACCCAAGAGCGGTAATAACTTTGCTAGTTGTTTTGAATTCATAACCATTAATACCTGTTATTATCTTTGTGGATTGAACGTCATGTTTTGGCATGAATTGAGCGAGAAATCTTAATGCAACAGTGTTATATATATTTTCAAGTACACTTCTGTCGCCTATTAAACTAGCTTGCTTTTCCTTAGATGATAATGAATCGAACTTTTTGAAATCAGGAGGACATAGTGTTGGTATAATGCCAGTATGTGCTGTCGTTTTTGAATCATTATAACAACGAGGTTTACTTGTAAAATTAAGTGGAAGGTTATTAATATCAATTGATGTAGATGACCCGATGACTGCTGATATTTCTAAGGCATCTTTGAAGTCTCCTTCACTTAAATATGAGCAGTCTGTTCTTGGGTAAGTTAACGATTTAAGTTCTTCGTATAGATATTGGCAGGCATTAAGAACTTGTTTGGCGGAATAACCCCATTTTTTTGAAGAAAATGTTTGTAGCATAGATAATGAAAATAGAAGAGGAGCCACTTCTGATTTATTCTCAATCAATACTTCTTTAACAATGCCTTGGCCTGATTTGACAATAGACTCAACTTGTTCAGTTTTTCTTTTATCAATGAAATATCCCTGCTCATTTTTTAGACCTTCAGGAATAACCCACTCACCTGAGTACTCTCCATTTGAACACTCTAAAATGACGTCTAGGCCAAAGTGGGTTAAAGGAGAAAAGTTTTCAATTTCTATGCACCTATTGTAAATGATGGAAAATGCAACAGTTTGAACGCGACCGAGAGATAAAGTTCCTTGAAAACCTTTTTCCTGAGCGATGCAGGTATAAAATCGAGTAAAATTTATACCTACAAGCCAATCTGCATGAGATCGGCATTGTGCTGATAGGGAAAGAGAGCGATATTCACTATTAGGCTTAATTTTAGAGAATACTTTTTTTAATCCAGATGGGGAAAGATCATCTGGCCAGACTCTAAATACGGGGCCTTTGAAGGTTGAATGTTTAATTACTAAATCACAAATCTCTTGACCACAACGGTCAGGATCGCCTGCATTGAAGATACGCGTTGCTTTTGAGCATAATGAGTGGACAACATTTAATTGCTGTTTTGTCTTTTCAACAGGACGGTATTTAAATGATGTGGGGATAATTGGTAAGGCTGAAACTTTCCATGGGCTTCCCCATGCAGCATCGTACTCTTCAGCGCTGTATAGTTCGTATAAGTGACCTATACACCAGGTCATAATCCAATTTTTACCTTGAATGTATCCCTGTTTTGTATCAATTCGCTGCCCAGCTGAAAGATGTTCAGCTAGAATTCTCGCTAGGCTTGGTTTTTCTGCTATATATAAGTCCATAACTCACTCACTCGATTACATGAATCGAGTTTGTGTGAGTAGGATGGGCCATTCAATAAAAAAAAGTCAAAAAGAGCAGTTTTCTAGCCAACACGCATTATAGGAGCATGTGTGGGTATTGAATTCAATTCTTGCTCAAAGTCTTCAGCCTTATTTTGTTGAACTGAAATTTCTTCATTCGCCATGTTAGAAAGCTCAGTGTTTATATCCCTTTGTGCAACCAATAATTGGTCAAGTTCTTCTTTATGTTTAAAGGGTTTGGTTGCCGCCTCTTTTAAAGATTCTATGGCTTCTTCATGTCTTTCAATATCTCTGCTTGATCTGTTTATTTCTCTTTGAAGTTCATTGCTGAAATCTAAAAGAGAATCTACCATGGCTCTAACAGACTTATGTTCCGAAATTGTTTTAGGTTTTTCGGTATCTGTTTGCATTATCCATTTACCAGCAACTGGCATGTATGTAAGTTGAAAGGGGAGCTTTCCAATTTCACCTAGGGGGATAGTGTGTACGGATTTGTAAGCACTGATTTCTGTTTTCTGCTTTACTATCGCGTTAATAGCGGAAGCTGCTTTCTTAGGGTCAGTAAAAATAATATTCCCTATTTTCAAGCTAGAATTTTCTTGCTGATATAGTTTTTGAAGCTCATTATTAGATCTAATACTTTCATTCGAATAGTCCGTATGGGTTTCATGAGAGCGTATTTGATAAGTATTATCCCATTGAGATCGCTTATGAGAGCGTTCAGCAGATTGTAATTTTTCAACATTCGAATCAATTTCAATTTTGCGACGTATTAGAGGGTTCCCGGTTGTTATTGCCATTAATTCTGAATATGTAGGATTTAAGTCCTCATCTATTTCTCTTGCTGCAGAGCGTGGATCTACTTTAGCTTGCTGTATAAACGCTGCTTTTCTTTTTAGTGTCTCCCACATAAATAGATCAAATGAATCTGTTTGAGCATAATTATATCGTCTGGTTGTTTCATTAGAATTCCCAGGCCGTTCCATTCGACCGCCTCTTTGTTCCAAATCTCTTGGCCGCCAAGGAGCATCAAGGTTGTGTTGGGCAACTAATTTTTCTTGGATATTAGAACCTACACCAAGAGTTTCGGTTGAAGCGATCACAATACGAATATCGCCATTATTAAGTGAGCTTTCGAGTTCTTTCTTTTTACTATCAGTTTTGAAGTCTTGAGAAAAAGCGATTTCTTTTTCAGGAACTCCATTAGCCATTAACTTATTTTTGATATCGTCATAAATATTAAAAACTCCTTTTTTTGACACCCCCATGTCGCAAAAAACGATTTGAGTGAGTTTTTTATCTTGTCCAGATTTCCATTCTTTAAGTAGGTTTCTTACACATTCATTCACTTTACTTTTTGGGTCATCAGGGATTCTAGAGTCAACTAATCTCATATCTAAACTAGCTTTCCTTCCGTCACTTGCTATTTTGAGCAAGTTATCATCTCGATTGTCAACGGATCCTGTTCTTGTTGCTTGCGCTCTATTTGCTAGATAGGCCATATACATGGCTAACCATCTACCAGACTCAGCAGCTACATTAATTTCTTCTACTTTGGGCTTAGGTAGTTGTAATTGCTTATCTGTTAAAATATCGGCTACTTGTCTATACATCAACACCATCTCAGGAATGTTAGTAAACTTTGATAAGCGTGAATTTTCTCTATAGCCTGTGCCTTCTGGGTTAACTTCTATCGTTTTTACAACTTCGCCAAATGTACCCATAAATGAGTCAAAGTTAATGGCGCCTGAAGATTCTAAAATATCAGGACCAAGATACCTAAGCATGGTATACATATCTGACATACTGTTTCGTATATCAGTACCGGTGGCAAAGATTACACCTCTATTGTTTCCATTTAAGTTTTGAATATAACGAACAGCCATAAACATGTTCATAGCACGTTGGCTTGCTGATGTATTAACGCCAGGAACATGACCCATTTGTGTAGGTGTATAGAGATTTAGGTAGTTGTCGGCTTCATCAACAAAAAGAGCATCTACACCTATTTCATTTAGATAAAGGAAGTTATCTTTTTTGTCTGAGTCAGTTAATGACTCAATTTTTGTTTCAAGAGCATCTAACGCTCTTTCAAGTCGCTTAACTGTAAGTTGAGCTGCTCGGTTGTCTGTTGAGGAAAGTTCTTGAAGTGCTTCTTGGAGTTGGTACCGCTCCTCGTTAATAATTGCTTTTTGATGTTCAATTGGTGTCGCTATTTTATCAAATGAAGATTGTGCAATAACTACCATGTCCCAATTTGATGTTGCTATTCGAGCAGTAAACAATTTTCTGGCATTTTTGGATAATTGTTTTGGGTCAATTACTAAGGTATTGGCACCTGGGAATAATTCCAGTGCCATACGGCCAAATTGCGATAAAATATTGTTTGGCACCACTATTAATGGTTTCTTATGGACACCTAGCCTTTTCCCTTCCATTGCAGAGCCAACAATTTCTAGAGTTTTACCTGCACCGACTGGATGAGCATTAAGAGAGCGACCTTCCAAAATATATCGTTGTATTGCAGCTTTTTGACTGTCTCTAGCCTCTAGTGGTCTTCCTTTAAGTTCTGGGCTAATTCCGTTAAGTCTTACACTGTTACCGGTGTATTTTGGCTCAACATATACGTTATAACGGTCATTATAAAGTGATTCAAGTCGTGTAGATTGCTCTGGGTTTGACCATATCCAATCCCTAAATTCTTGCCCAATAGTGTCTGCTTTTTGATTTACGGCTATGGTTTCATCACGATTGATAAGATATGTACCATCATCAAGTCTATCTTTGATGATTATCTGTCTATTGTTAAGTAGTTTATCAATAATCTCGTGTGCACCGAGGCGTTTTGTCCCCCATTCTTGAGTAACCCGTCCTTCATTTCTGGAAAGCTCCCAAGGGTCAACTTTAACGACCCAAGCCGCAGCGTGTTGAGAAACTGAAAATTTACTAAGGTCTCTATCGTTCTCTTTATCACCAGCGATAACATGTCTAATAAATTTGCTTATAATGTTTACTGGAATCCATGTTGCACCCAATCTAACTTTTATATCATAAGCTGGAATTGGGTCGGGCAAAACAGACTCTAATCCTTTGATGTTTTTATCAAACTGGCTATCCAATAGTGAAGCTTCACGAGCGAAATCTAGTTTTTCTTTTATATTTCCAGATAAATATTGTTCTTTGGGTTGCCAACGGTTGGAATTGGGATCTAAGTAGATAGAATCATCTAACTCTGATATTACATCATTCCAATTTTTACCAATTAGTTCTGAAATATACTGAGGATCAACTTGGCCTTTTACACCAAGGGATATGTTTAAAGCATCACTGACTGTTTCAGCATGATCAGGGATAGAGTTATTTCGGATAGTTGCCTTAGTAAATATATCTGTCTTCTCATATACTCCGGTTACTTTATTCAGGTTTTCAAGTGCAAGAATAAGTGCGGAGTCTGGGTCTGATGAAAAAAGCCTTTTGTTTTTAGTGCTATTTAAACAGTCATATGAAGATACAAATTGATCATATTGATGATTTAATTTACGTTGAAGATTTTGAAGGTCTTCGACCGCAAACGTCCCAAGTTGGATATCAATAGTTTGTTTTGTTGTATCTCTGATATCGATTATTGATGATAATCGGTGAATATCATTGTCACCAATATTGGCAGGAATAATTGTATTTTTATATGAACCAGTGTCCTCAATAAAAACGGGCTCTATTATTCCAATTCGTCCTTCAAAAACAACATAACTTCCTGGTTTAACAAGTTGGTCATTTGTTATTTGAATTGGCTCTTGTTGTTCATTCTTGTTTGTAGAAGAGTTATATTGTTCAAATTCAGTGGTCATTATTGAATTAGGTAAATGTTTTACTCGGTTCCGTATTTCATCTGAAATAGAAATATCACCATTATAAGATGTTACTAGTTCTGGACCATGCCTCCCGTTTACCGCAAGCATTTCTCCTATTACCATTTCTGGTTTATCTAAAAAATACCGATTAATGGAAAGCTCTTCAAAATCACTTTGGTGACCAAGCGCTTTAAACTCATGATTAATCGACCATAGCCAATTATCTTCTTTTGGTTGTTGCCCCGGCATTCTTTTCTGAAGGAAAATCATGTCAGCGCTGACATCAGTACCAGCGTAATCTTTAAATGTTTTTCTAGGTAGCCTTATAGCTCCAACTAAATCAGCTTGTTCGTATAAGTGCTGTCTAACTGTTGGATCCTTACGATCTAAAGTTCCTGTAGTTGTTATAAATGCAACAACGCCTCCAGGCTTAACTTTATCTAATGATTTTGAGAAGAAGTAATCATGAATTCTAAAGTTATGTTTTTTATATTCTGAGTCAAAAACCTTTATATCCCCAAATGGAATATTTGAAATTGCAAGGTCGAAGTAGTTATGAGGTAATTTTGCTTTTTCATAAGGCTCATTATGGATGCAGTCTTTGCCATAAATATACTGAGCAATATTTGCACTCACCGGTTCAATTTCCTTACCGATAAACGAAGAGCTTTGCGCTATATTATTCGGAGCACAACCTAGATACTGCCCAGTGCCTGTGCTTGGATCAAGAATTTTTCCACCATCAAATCCAAAATGTTCGATAGCTGACCACATCGCTTTTGTGATGGAAGGGGGGGTGTAAAAAGCTGTTAGAACACTTCTTTTAAGCTCATCATACTCACCAGTTTGAAGGTGTCTAAAAAGCTCTGTTCTGTTATTGTTGTAACCTGAGTGAGAGCTAAAAATATTTGAAAGCCCACCCCATCCGGTGTATTTAGATAATTGCTCTCGGTCTTCATTTGTAATAGCTCGACTAGTATCTATTATGTCTCTTCTAATTTTCAGAGCATCAAGATTTAGCCGTAATCGTTTTTCATAGCCACCAGAAACTTCTGATTCAAGCTCATCACTTAATTGATATCCAACTCCTCGGGTTCTGGGAGAACTTGTCGAAGAACTATTTCTTGGGCTTCTAATCGGATTTTCTGATGATAGGCTGCTACCGTCACGAATTCGTTTGTTTCTGGAACCGGGCATTGGGTCATCAGGAGAGTCGTCGTCGTTTCCATCAACTCTTCGATTCTTTGTTGGAATATGAGTAACGTCGTCATCCACTCGTTTTTCATTTTCAGCTGGCTGCTGTAAATCGGTAGCATCATTTCTAAGTGATTCTTGATTATTAAACCCCACTGATTCAGAGAGGCTTGAGTTTTTTCTGATGTTTTCATTGATATCCGCCTTTTCAGTTATAATCCGTTGTTGAATAACAGTGTTTCTTGCCAATTCAGAAGGGCTTTCAAAAGTATCGGTTAAATTGAGTGCAAGAGCATTATCTGAATCTAAAGCCTTAAGAGCGAATTCATTTTTTCGCTGTTCAATAATAAATCCTTCAGGGATAAGCGCTTCATATTTAGAAACTTCTTGAATATGCTCCTCAACTAATAATTTGAAATAATGACCTTTTACTATGTTTGAGAGATCGCCCTGATTTCGAATTGAGTCAATTATGTCATTTAGAGCGACTATAATTTCTGACTTATCGCCTGATAAGCCTGATAATAGTCCTTTAAACTCGTTATTTAACGCTTCCTCATTTAATGTAATAAAATTGCCTGATTCAAGTTCTGAAAGGTAGTTACGCCCATGTTTATCTGTAAATATTGCTGTTAGTTTTCCTGTTAAGAGCGAGCTATGATCACTAATATGCGCCATATTCACGTCGTTATCTTCAATCCAAGCTACAAGATCACCTTCCTGTGGCTTCTTTACGTTTTCCAGCACCATTGTTCTAGCGGCATTTATAGCTAAAGAGAGTGAGTTATATTGCTGAATAGAAGTGTTGTTTGAGACGATGTCCCATTTAATATTTTCACCAACAATATTTGGAACTATATTGAAGCCAGGTGGTATTTTACCAATATCTTCAATTAGTCTTGAGGGGGTTAAGGCAAGTTGGTCAAGGCAAGTGTAAGCATTGGCGAGCTGGTCTTCTGACTCGGATTCAAGCCAGTCTGCAATATCCTTAAGGCTATTAATTTCATTTAAAACACTCTTAATATCAACTAGGCCATTTATACGTATCGGCCTCACCATTGATGAATCTATAGTGAAGCTTGAGCTAGGGTCAACGACCATAGCCGATAGACTGTTTAACTCTTTCCCCGCTTCAATTGTGATATTTTCTAAGTTTCGTTTAGATAGCTCTAGGATAGTATGTTTATTTTTGTTATCCGCCCATTCTACTAACGTATCCAACAAAGTTTTACTGTTATTTAGGTCGCCTAAATAATTAGAAATCCTGTTCATTTCTTCTGTAGATAACAGGTTTTCACTGTTCATCTCTAATTCTTTTATCTTAGATTTGATAAAGATAAACTCATCAATTGAATTCATTATTTGAATACGGTCACCGGTATGATTAGCCCCGACAACAAATGCATAATCACTTAATTCATGCAGCTTAAGCTTCTGGAGGCTTTGTTTTCCGTTATCAGTTCGTGGGTCAATATCTAGATATGTATTGGGCGCAACTCTTGACTCTGGGTAATTAGAAAACTCAACTACTGATAGACTGGGTAAATATTTACCATCATCAGAATACAAATTTCGATTAATTGATGGGTCTACTAATTCACCTTGAGAAGCTTTCTGGCAGGTGTATTGATTGCCATCTATATCAACTACTTTAGCAAACTCAAAAGTAGAATCGGGGTATATTAATATCGTAAAGTCATTGGGTTCTATTTCGTTTTTTTGTAGGACACTACTATTGTCTACAATGTCTATTTCAATCTCAGAATAGAACTGGTCAGAAATTTTAGTGGCTTCTGATTTACCTAATGATAGTGCGTTTTTAAGGTCTGATTCATGAAGAAAGTGCCCAAGATTTTCGTAAGCCCCTGATGCTAGATCAACAGCAATAATATGCTTTTCTTTTTGTGATAGAGAGTCATAATATGAGTTCGTTAATGACTCGAATAATTCAGAGTAATCAGTCTTCTCACTTGATATATATAGCTCATATAAATGTGACGCTTCTATTGGAGTTAATGCATAGAAGTTTTCAACATCTACATCATTCCTTAATACTTTATTGTTCTGGTTATCGACAGTAATACTATCCATAAAATCTAGAGCTACTTTTACAAGGTTAGGGTTTGGTTCTGCTTTAGAGATTAATTCTGCCCATGCTTGTTGTCTGATATCTTGCAACAGACCTCTTGCAACTAATTCAATTTTTACAGGTGCATGCTCATCTTTGTGATCTCCAATATACTTTTCATATAGAGCACTTTCTAAATTTTTTATAAGTGTGTCGGCAATTGGTAAATCGGTTAATGTGTCGATAGTGAGTTGAAGACGATCGATTGTCGATTTTGATACCCCATTAGAAAGCCATTCTTCGACTAAGACATCTCTGTCAGAGAAGCCCTGTATATTAGAGACTACTTTTTGAAGTAATTTCTGGGTGCTTGTAAATTCAGGGCTTAACTCGATAGACGTTTCATCCAAGTTAGTTAAAGTCCACTTAGTCCCTTCATTCAAAGCCACAATAGTTTTGCTGTCACCATCAGTAAAACCGGCATAACCAAATTTAGCCATCCACCTCTCAAGCGGTGCCGCTACAGCCATCATTGAATCACTTGAAATGGGTCGAAATCCATGTGCTAGCAGGAAATTCGAGTCAAGAGGGGAGGCGGTACCTATTGTTCTATCATTGAACACTCCATGATGCGTGATATGTCCAGGAAGATTTAATTGTGATGATGTGGTCATACCTTTTGGCAAAACATACTTAAAACTATACCTATTGCCAGAGGCTTTCACTCGGTCATAATTATCAGAAAATACTATTGCGGTTTGTTTGTCTTGGTCTATTCCAACTACCTTCATGGTTGATTGTTCGGACGCATTTAAAATCGTTCTTTCAATAGGTGATATTCCCGTTAATAAGTTCACAGCAATATCAATGTTTTTCCTTAATTGTGCAGTAGATACATTTTCAATGGCTCTATCCGCGGAGTTTTTAAAGGCTGTTTCGTTGGAGATGAATTCTGAGATACCTCTGAAAACATAGTTAGGAAGGGTTCTTTCACTTTGATCCAATAATATAGCGGAATTTATATAACTATATTGAGCTAGCCTGAGTTTAGATATCGATCTTAACTGTTCAATATGGCCTACTATTCTGTTGCTTTTATCTTGATGCTTCCCGCTGATAGGAAGTGAGAGTTCACTTAAAAAGTCCGTTAGTTCATTTTCATTCAGATCGTTAAGTTCTGAACGATCCATACTAGATAATAAAGTTCGAGTCTTCCATTGTGATGAAATACGATTACTTATCTCCTCTTTGGACATCTCGGAATTTAATGAAACACCATGAATGTCTGCAAACATCAACATTGCATCTTTACTATATTTTACGGCTAGTTCATCTGCTGATATTTGAGTTAGATCTTCGGTGAAGATAGGGTGTATTACTCTATAAGCATTATCTGACAAAACCCACTCATCAAATGGAGGTAAATACTCAGGAGCTTTGATTTCGATACCATCAGTTTTGAATAGTTGTTCTAAATTCGCAAATTGAGGCCTTATTGGTTGGAAGGCGTCAATTGAAGATGGAATATAGCCACCTGTTCTTCTGATTAATAAGTCAGAACTAGAGCGGTGGTGAATGGCTTTAAAAATACTGTCATAGAATTCAGAAAGAGACTGATAGCCAGCTTTTTTGATGTCTAGAAAAGCAGACTTCCTATCTATTTCTTGAGTCTTTGCATCCCAGTACGGATTGTTTTTTACAAATTGGCCGTCTGGTTTGAAAAACTCCTCTATATACTCGTCATATATTAATTCATTAGATGCTAATCGAACGGATTGTTCATACAGGAGGTTATAATTTTTATCTGGAGTGCTATTTTTAATCTGAGAATCTGAGGCTATTTTTATAATTAATTTATTATAGTGATCTTTAACATCAGAAAGGCTTTCATCAGTGAATTTCATTTGATACTGAGAAATAAGATAGTCAATAACCTGCTCAAAGGTTTCACCTTTTTTTGCCCACTCACTGAATCGCTCTCCTAAATCAGAAGGTACTGATGTTAAAGATTCAGAAGGTTTTGGATTTACTTGGGGTTCATCAATCTCGACGAGCGTTCTTATCTCATCTTTCAAATTGCTATATAAATTTTGGAAAGCGTTGGTAGATTCTAAGAAATTTTCATAAATACCATGGTCTATTACTGTTTTGATTCCTGCCTCGTCATGTTTTTCAGACACGACATAAAATGAGGAAGGACCCGTATCAACTTCGTTGTGCTCTAACGTTAATCCGTTACCAGTTTCGCGTGCAACGGTCGATATGGACACAGACCCTTTGGTTCCACCAGGAAGCAAATTAGTCTCTATTGACTGGTTGGATTGTTTCAATTCTTTTATATGTTCAATCTGAGCTAAAACAGTTTCTTTGTTTAGGTTGAAAGCATGGTAATTTCTTGACCAATTGCCCCCTTTGTAGTCATCAACGATTAATTCATAAACTGATTGACCAGAAACCAAATATTCTGTGATTTTAGCTTTATGATTAATTTCTGCTGTTTCACTTATTATTTCACCTTGAATAGGTTTTGGTTTGTTTATTGAGTTGTCTGTGCTGAAAATATCTTGTTGTTCTTGTTTAGTGTCTTGTTCACGCTCGAAATCAGCTGAAATTGCTCTATAGAACTCATGAATGGATACAAAATCAGTTTGATGCTCAAGGTCTTGGGTAATCAAATCGTGATTGATTTCGCCTTCCATAATGTATGGATGGGTTAATTCAGTAGCGAATTCCTGTTTTCCTGAGAAATATTTATTAAAGGTTTTATAAGTTGTTACGCCATTCTGACCAAAATAAGCCCCTATATAGTTTTCAAGCTCAGAAAGTCTTTGTTTAGCTACATCCGTGTAGATAGCATAATACAGTTGGCTTGTTGTATTGATTCTTGTCGGTTGCCAATTAGGTATTTGATCAGAAGTTGAAAGAATCCGCATATCTTGTCTATAAAGAACATCATTGAAAGTATCGTTAGATTTTTCGTAATATGGACTTCCAGCTTGAGTAATAAAAATATCGTATAAATCTTCCTCATCAAATCCTTTATCTACTACTAAATGTACAATTTCTAAAAGTTTCGAAATGCGATTAAGCTGATCATCATTAATAAGATGTCTGTTTTCAACTTTTTCTGAAGATCTATCAGTAGCTTTATTACCAATGCTATTTGAAATGGCTTCACTATTAGATTCTGCACCCAATTCAATTTGGGGAGTAACTTTGGCTACTGATTCTGCAACTAGTTCAGTGAGCTTAATCTGATATTCACGTAGGATAGATTCTCGGTTAGAAGAGTTTGTTTGATCCAGTAAGCCCTGAATTATCGTATTAACAGTGTTAGCTTCAATATTAAATTTCAGTGCTGTATGTTCTAAAGCGTTTCTTTCAATTTCTGATAGGCTTTCAAGCGTTTTGTCATCAGACTCATAATTAGTTAGTACAAAATCTAGATGAGTAATTAGTTCATTTAATCTCTGTAAAGTTTCATCAGAAGCAACTGTTTTCCCAACACCAGTATCAAGCATTAATTTAGTGCTTCTAAACGCATTTTCAAGCGCTTTTTGATGGCGTACATCTGGTTCTAAATGTGTAAATGATTGTATCGACCGACTGTAGATGCCTGAAAACGCAAAATCAGTATCAATAAATATGTTATGAGAGTCTTTAAATAGAAGAGCATAGTGAGCTAAAACTATCTCACCTCGTCCCTGACCAGAGATACGTACCGCTTCATCAAGTTGATTCTGATTAACTTGTGGGACTTCTACCTTGGGTATTGAAAGTATTAGATCGTGATTAGATGCTAGGAATGATCTAAGCGTTTCTTTAATATAAGGAACCGCCCTTGAATCAGGTATTACAAAGCCATATTCAGATTTTTTAAACTGAGGCTTAGCGTATTTTATAGCTTTCTCTATTTTTGTTTTGAATGCTTCATCGTTAAAATCGCCCCTAACAACAAAATGTGACCCAGTATTTTTAGATCGAGATTGTCCGATATAAAGCTGTGAAGCGCCTGTCACATCGAACAAGATGCTGTTTAGTAGTCGTGTGACAGGATATGGAGCGACCCAACCATTCAAATGCGCATTATATGGAAAGTGCTTATCTCCAAGCACTTGTTTAAGTGAATGCTCAATTTTGGCAGCATTTCCCCCTGAATGGTCACAGATCAATGCGTACTTTTTTCCATTTGCACCCGCCCTTTCTTTTATTTCAACAGGAAATGTAGAGTCTTTTTTGTCGCTTAATTTCTCAGTGATTTCTTCGCTTAGAGTTATCTTTTTTTTATCGACCTTTTCACCGAATATTCTTATGACGTCTTCGCGACCATAAGCTATTTCTGCTCTAGTTAGCAGCCCTTGAAGAATCCTATCTTCGTCTAAACCGTGATTGCCACCCCCAATAATTTCTGAAACTGCATTATTAATATACTTTTCTAAGTCATTGGTACCGACAACCTGCACTTTTAGTTTATGGAAATCTAGTGCATCAGCAGGAACAACACGGATATTCTGGAATTGATTCCTAACAACATCGAGACCAGCTATCTTCTCTAAGTCATTAAAGTCTGTTGGTTTGTCATCTGTATTAAGACCTTTAAATGACGGAACAACATATTCTGCATTGTGGTCTTTTGACGCATCAAGAGCAGCAGAAAAACCAACATTGCCTTTCTGTTTATTATAGAAGTCATTATCAGAGGCTATAATTAGTCTCGTGTTTGGGTATCGTTGTCTATATAGGCCAACGACATGATATAGGTTTCCTTTATTAAGACATATAACGGTTGGGAGGCCTGTAGCAGCGTGATCTGTACCTGAGTCCGCTACCCCCTCACAGAAAATAATCGGTTTTGTAGGGTTTATTTCTCCAACTAGGTAATGAGTTCCATATGGTAGATTGGTTAAATCGTCCTTGAATAATGTCCCACGAATAAAGTTTTTATTAGTTCGTTTCCCTTTATTATCTTCCCAATAGTTCTCATAGATTCGCTGAGCACCCATAAAATTTTGATTCATATCATGCAGAGGCAGGATCGTAAAGCGGCCTTGATTATCTTCACCACTATGCGCATCAATTTTTTTGAGAAGACCTATAATCCCTTTATCAGTAAAGTATTGATTTGTTCCATTTTCTCTAGGCATTGTTGGAATTTTCCTAGCCCAATAATTCCTAGAGTCTAGATCTTCTTTCGTTTGTTGAGCTATCTTTTGCATAGCTGCTTTTTGACGTTCAACGTTTTTGTTTTTAATCGCTTCTAAATCAGCTTTAAATTCAGATGGTTTGATACCATTTTGAACGTCACGATCATATTCTTCTTTTAGTGCTGTATAGGAGTCAAAAGTAACCACATCATCTTTCAGAACCTTCTTATTAAAAAAGTTTACTTTGAACCACAAAATTGAGTTGCCGGGTTCAGTGCCTAATTTTTCATGAAGATGAGCAGCCATTGCAACACTGCCTGTATGGCTCTTATTTAACGGTCTAACTTCTCTTGATTTTACGAGTTTTCCTCGGGTATTTGGTGCGCCAAATGCAACGACTGACTTCGCGCTTGCCCAATCAATACCAGCCTCTTCTGCAAAGGCATTTACTTCGCCATCAAGGAAGTCAAGCATGGCATATGGGTCTTTTCCGAATCTTGCTTGTTGCCAGTCAGAGAATGATACTGTTGGTGTGGAATTTGATTCTTTTATAGCCACCTTTTTATCGTTATTGACTATGTCGTTACGTTCAGTGGAGACAGGTTGATAAGCCTCTTGTCCATTTATGGTCATCAATGAGTTGACTGCTGATACAAGATCAGATCGCTTCGATTCAACAATAAGGCTTTGACCATCGATCAAAGTAGCTCCCATTTGGGAGTGAATTTTGGAAATACTATCTTTAAATCTTGGGTCGTCGACTTTCCCTGAAACTTTAATGTAAGGGATTTGATTAACCTTCATACTAGAAACAAATAGGGCAGGTGTTCCTGCAATATCTGACAATACCGATTCAACCTCTTTTCGATATCTAAGCGGAAACGAATAACCTATTTCACCTCTAACTCTAAATGGTCTTATACCTGGAACAGCTTGTTCAATTTGAACTTGATACTTATCAATTGCCTGTTTAGTGCCTTTGACTCTAAAGGATCTAACTTCACCATGCTCATTTACATAATCTGAGATGCTAAGAGGGAAACTTCCAGTTAGTAATGGAGCGGCTATATTTGCTTCTAATTTTCCTTCAGAGGCTAATATGGGCTGAATAACAACAGGCATTCTTCGTCCAGGTATGTGATTACCAAGCACACCTGCTAGATGGTTAATAACCTTATTACGCGGTAAAGGTATTTGCTGTTTGATAATACGATTGTTACCGTGTTTTTCTACCGTTATTGCAGCCAGAGAGTAAGTTGGAAAAATATTACCTTGATGACTTGTTTTATAGTTTGGTAGTGAAGAGAGCTCTTCAACCCTTTTTTGATTTCCAAAGTCATTTATCAACGTTCGAGTGCATCCAGCGACTTCTACATATGAATTTTGATCATTAAATGCGGATTTAGCCGCAGTTAATACAGCTTGAATTAAATTATGTTTCCTTCCTTGTTGTGGTTTCTGGTTCCAATGAAAGTTCCATGTTTGTTCTGGTGTATTAGATTTACGGCCCAAAAATTCCCAAGAGCTTGCTTCAAGTGATCCGTCAGGTGCTGTATGACCAATTCTTACCATAAAGCCTCTAGAGCCATCTAGCTGAAGAGATGATTTTGAGTTTTTATCAGTTAATGAAACAGCAGATGCTTGAAGGTCTTCTAAAGTTCTGACTTCTGTAGCAGTTGAATCAAGAACAATCGCATCAATAAATGTGTTTTTCTCGCCATGCTTGGCATTTTTTATATTCTTAGGCTTTGACCCTATTTTTATTGGCGTAACAAAGACATCCTCTTGTCCAAAATCTTTAGAAACAGGCGATGCCCACGATGCGATAGTAAAGCCAGATTTATTATCTTTTTCTTCTGCACCAAAAACAGCTATAACAGATTGAGGTGGCGTATATGTTCTTTCTTTTTCTGAAGAAAGTGACTTTATCCAATCGCGTTGAACAGTATGCTTTTTAGCAATAATGACGCCTTTACCGTCTGGGTGGCGATTACCAAAGATGTACCCTTTTTCTGTGTCGTATCCTCTTACGGTTACTAACATCCAGTCATAGGTAGAATTTTGATTAGTCATAGTGGCTACCTTAAATTTTCATAGTTGTTTGTTTGGTCGATGAGGGCTGCTGTGCAGGTAGTAAATTTCTATTATCCATAGCATTAGATTGAGCTGTTTTGGCATTGAGTTCTTTGATTGGATTAGCAAGAGAATCACGAATTGTTTTTATTGCATCATGAACTGGGCCTCTTGTTTTAGGATTAACAATTGGTCTCATTTGACGGGTATAGAAACCAGATAGATCAAAATCTACCTGTTCTGCAACCGTCTCAATTGATTTTTTGTCAGGGGCTCCATATTCATAGAAAGGACTCAAATCTCCACCCATTCTTACAAAAGCTTGTTTAAGCATTTCGACATTTACACCTTGTTCTCTTAAGTGGACAGGATCTATCCCCAAATTTTCTTCAAAATACCTAGCAGCAGACTCAGCATCTAAGTAGTCATATTTACGTATCAAAGCACCTGTATATGGCGGTATGAAATTGTCAGAAATATCTAATCCGCTCACTGACTTTAGGAAGTCTTCTATAGTTTCTTTACGAGCAGACTCAGCCGCCTTTACTGTTTGAGTTGCAGCAAGAAATGCTTTTGCTTTGTTGATGTAAAGCTCTTCTCCTTGGCTGTCTAACTTTAGATAAGGGTCTGTATTTATTTGGGGGGTGCTTCCTGAAATTATTTGTTGCCAATGTTTTTGTCCAACTGACAAGATTTCTTTGTAAAGATCAGGCTTCTTCTCGATTTGATGTACTTGGACTTTGATTTTATTGTCTGAGAGACTTGAAAAGTCAGCGGCCATCTGTGTAAGGAGCTTTTCTGAATTTTTAGATGTTTTCGCCATAAGAATAATGGCATCAGCAAAGCTTGGCTCTATGTAGACTTTTGCCAAACTGAGGTGTTTTGGTTGTTGCGTGATTGTATTTGCCACTAAATCATAATAGTGAAGTCTAACTAGATCACCTTGATCTACTTCATTTGTGTTTGATGTAAACTGAATATCAAATAAAAAGTTGTCCTTTCCTTTCTGTGCTACCAATCCAGGGTTGCCAATTAACCACTCAGCCTTACGACTGGGGTCGATAGTCGCCATTTTTTTTTCTAATTCAAAATTTCGATCTAAATCATATTGTTTGAGAAGCATTGCTCTAGCGACATTAGTTAAGATCTTCTCGCGTTCTAAAACTGGCGAGTTAGGTGTTGCTACGATACTAAGTCGCTTTCTCTCATATAGCTCATTTGGCGAATCTTCAGGAAAATATTCTTTTCTATCGTGAGCAATAAGAGTTCTTATGTCTTTTGCGCCTAAACCGGATACTTGATGAATTAATCTGTCTACTGAGTTTAATGGATGTATCTTGGAAGCAGTTTTAAGCCATGCTAAAGCAGATTCAGTAGAAACTACACCAGCCGCAACAGTTGGAATTGTTTGAGTTCTATTTTGGAAATGATGATATGTATCTCCCCAGCTTTCCTGTAGCGGTTGAATGATATCGTTGTTTACTTTTATTGTTTCCATGTCACTTCATCCTGCAAATACTACTATGCATGTAATCTAACAGCCGCTAGCCTAAGGGCGAATAGTTGAGGCTCATGTTGCTTCATATATGAAGCATTAAGAGCCAACAATGTTCTGTATGACTTCATCAAGCTGTTGCTTGGATGTCAGTATTGCTATTTGAGGACCTTCAGATGTTTGATAGGCAAATGTTGGAGTGGCTATGCGTTGAGTATCCATAAGTAGTTTAAAGTTCTGCATTGTTGCTCTATGTCCCTCTTGAAGTTCTTCCTGAGATGGGGCGACTGTTAATAGCGTTTCAATAGGTTCAGGTTTCGCTAACTCTGACATGAGTTTTAGTCTTGTTTCGTTATTTTTTGGTATTAGGCTCAAGGAGGCTCTGACTAATGATTCTGGTCCTAGCGCTCCCACTGGAATATATCTCACTTGCACAGCATCATTTTTTACGTACTCATCTAAATGAGTATGGACATCTGCGCAAGCTGGACACCTAAAGTCATAAAACACATAAAGAATTTTTGAATTATCACCACTGCTTATCCAGTTAGATGTTTGGATTTTCTTGTAGAGTGATTGCTTATCAACAACGGTATTATTTCTTGGCAGTGATGCAGTTTTTGGCAATGAATAATCAGGAAGCATAGAATCGACTATGTTTTCATTATGTTTACGTTTGGCTGCGGCAGAGTTTTGAACTCTTTGAATGATTGCTTCTTCAGTTACCTTCTTAACGTCCTCATTATCATTATCCTTTTGGCTGATTGCAGATGATATTTTTTGGCGCATCTCATCTTTTTCTGCTTTCAAATTTTCATTCATGGTTGCTCTTGAATACGTAACTTGGCTATGCAGTTCGGTTATTTCTTTTGATGTCATATGTGGTGAGTAAAGCACCCCCTCTATTAGATGTTGTTGGTCTGGCAACATATAAAGAGTCTTTAAGGCGCTAGTAGAATTATCTTTCGTTAGTATTTGAATGGTACCGGCGGGTCCTCTAACGAGATCTTGGACTGTTAATTCGCCACCAAAATACAAGGTGATTAAGGATAATGCTCTCTGGCTTTCTTGTTTAAGAATTGCGCCATTGATACTTTTAGCCGTTGTATTTTCTATCTCGATTAAATCCTTATTTTGCTGACACCCAACAAGCGCAAAACATATCATTGATATAAAAAAAACAACTTTAACTAAATTAGATATCTTCATAAAAATCTTCATAACAACCCTTCCTGCCTTTTAATTGCATGTTGTGACTCACTAACTGCTCCATTCCTAAATAATAAAGAACCATCAAGCAAATACCGCAGAGAAAAGTGTCGAAAAGTGCAGTTTTTCCTTGCTGGTGTAGTGCTCATTTCTAAATAATCTTAATCATGACAACAAGATTGAAGAAGATATGACTGACGTAACATTGAAAGAATTTAAATTTGCACTGCCAACAGCCGTGAATGTCGATTCTAAAAATTCTGAGAACTTAATCAGCTCAACCGAATTTCCACATGAGTTTTTTGGGTTAGATCCAATGGATCAGGTAGCGGTGTTGAATGGAATTATTTGCGCAATTATTGAAAATTCACAGAAGGTTGAAAATGATAAACAAAGTAGTGCTGACCTTATTCAGAAATTGCCTTTCACTCTTGGCATTGGTGTCGTCGTTAGGAGAGAACCGAAACTAACAATTGAAGTCAACCTGTCATGTCCTGATTGTTGGCTTGACTTATCAGCATCAAATCAATCAAAGACGTTGGGTAGCATATGTTTTCTATTACAAACAGCTGCGATTTCTATCGTAAATAGAGAAAGTAAGCTTGAGGAAAATAATGAATAGCCAGATGGAAGCAAATGTTGCAGATGGAGTGAGTTCGATCTTTTCAGAAGAGGCCATTACGTCTACACATTTAATAAATCAGAAAAATGCTGAGCGTTCTAAGTTGTTTTTGAGCATGGCTACATTACTAGGACTTTATGTAATGGTGGCTACATTAGTTCTTGCAATTAAGGCTTCTAATCCTCCAGGCCTTCTGACATTTCTTAATGATCATATTTCATCAGCACAACTTGTCACCCCGCACCGCAACCCTCCTGTAACAGATCGACAAGCTATTCATTGGGCAAGAGACAGAGTGTGCGATTTGTTGTCATTACATTTCAAAAAATATTCTGACCAAGTTTCAAGAAGGAAAAGCTACTTTGCTGGGGATGGGTGGCTTTTCTACCAGCAATCATTAATGGATAACAATGTAATAAAAACGATCAAAGAAGAAGGGTTGATCATAACGGCAATAAACCAAGGAACACCTCGTTTATTACAAAAATATAGATTGGATGGAAAAATAAACTGGAGAATAGAAATGCCTATTTTACAGACAATTCAAGGTGCATCAGATACGCCTGAAACTGTTAGAAAGGTGGTGTCAGTAACTGTAGAAGAGTCTCGACGTGATGAGTCTATTGAAGGTTTAAAAATTAGAGTCTTTGGTGTAATTGAATAAGGGTAGGGAAATGACAGAAGCAATTGTAGAAGACGAAATTAAGCATAACGAAAAGCGTAAAAAGATTGAGGAGAAGATCAGATCTACACCTATTAGGCGTGTTCCTAATTGTGATATTCCAGCTTCTGCTCAAGTCGTACTTGAAAATAAAGAATGGTACAAAAGTTTTGCAAAACTATCTCTTTTTGCACTTTTATTTGTATCAGCATGCGCAGTATCAGTTTCAATCGCATTAGCTTATGTCATGTCTAGACCACCTGAAACGCTAAGTTATTTGATGGATGAAGATGGCCGCATCGTTCAGCTTGAATCTATACGTAATCCATCACTAACAGAAACAGAGGTGCTTAACTGGGCCGCAGGAAAAATAAAAGCCATTCATAGCCTTACATTTACCGATTATGTTGATCATGTTCAGTCTTTAAGTGCTGATTTTACTGATACGGCATTCATTGAATACCAAAAAGCACTTTTGTCTTCAAAGAGTCTAGAAAAGGTTAAACAAGATAGATTAGTTATGTGGGCCGACCCTAAAGAAGCACCAAAGATCATTAGCGCAAAAGTTGTAAACGGTAAATTTACATGGGTTGTTGAAATGAAAATTACTCAGTATTTGGCTGGTGGTGAATATATAGCAAATGGAACCGACATGTTGGCAACTGTTGTCATTGAGCGCACGTCTAGAGCAAGAAACCTCTCTGGAGTTGTAATTAGTCAGTACTTAGCAAAAGAAATAGGCTCCTAAATAAGGTGAAAACTACTATGAGAAAAACATTACATATGTCTTTGATAGCGGCAGGAGTATTTGCCAGTGGTGCAATGGCAACAGGAGCGGAGCAGGAGTTTGACGATCTTCATAAGCTCACTGTAGAGAAAACGGCCGTAGATGATGTACCCACAGAAAAGTTGTCTGACCGAGCGTTCGAAGCGTTGATTGAAGAGATGTATCCAACAACGCCAAAGCAATTGAAGAAGATTCAGGAAAAGGAAAAAGAGTATAGTAATGTGATTTATGACAATAAGTCACCTGACGCGATTACCGACATAATTCAGGTATCAACCAGGCCTGGCGCTAAACCCGTCTCCATTTTTGTTGCCCCATTCCATACATCCACGCTAAATATTATCGACTCAACCGGTCAGCCTTGGCCTATCACAGCGGTTATGTATGGGAATGACGCAGATTATAAGGTTACAAAAGTTGATGGCCATGCGTTTGCCAATATTGTTCGAATCGACCCGAAACGAGAGGTTGGAACAACTAATATAAATTTATCGTTAGCTGATCTGCCAACGACGATAACTGTAACCATGCATAACAATACAGACAAATATCACCCCTCCCCAGTATTACAAATTGATAAAGAAGGCCCTCAGGCTAAACCTCTACCTGTATTTTCCTTTGATAATGTCAATTCAGACCAAGTGTTGAAAAATATTGTATTGGGTATAGCTCCTGATAATTTTGTGTCCTTGCAAACTACTGATTCAAATGTAGAAGCTTGGAGATCAGACGGCAGCCTTTATATTAGAACTGTCTACAAACCTTCATCACCGTTACCAAGAAGCATCCATCACGGCCCATCGAATTATTCAGCCTACCGAATGAATGATATGCCTGTCTTAGTAATGACAACCGAAAATGGCTATGAGAAAAAAATCACGATCACCGGGAGAGAAAGATAATGAGTGATGAGAACATAAAACAAAAAGCAGTTAATAATCGTGGATTAGGTTCTCCTGAAACGCGCGGAGCATTATTCGTAGGTATCTTGGTTTTAATAGTACTTATTTCCATAGGGTTTGGTGCCTATTCGTTCTTAGCGCCTGATGTGAAAGTTGAAATTAAAACCGGTGGTGTTGATGCATCAAATGTAAAGGTTGAAGCCGGAGCAAAATCATCTGAGGCTTATAAAGAAGCTAAGAGAGATGAAAATAGTGACCGTTATGAAGTAGCTAAGACTTCATCAGGGGGTGTCGCTATCCCATTTACTTTTGATGAAGAACCTCAGGGCGGTCAAGATGGAAAAGATATTAATAACTGTGGCTGTACTATCAATGATCAGCAGCTGAAAGATGCCATTAAACGACTTGGCTTTGGCGATGATCATGGAACGTCTAGAGATCATATGCGCGTCGATAAATCAGATGTATACATAGCTACATCAGGCCAACTAATGGGTGAAGACGGTGAACCTTTATCATTTAGACTTGCGCCCATTTTTATGGAGGCGAGTGGGCAGTTATTGGATGAAAAAGGCATCTCAGTATTATCAAAAGATAAAGAACCTTTATATCTAGGGGCGAGTGGTAACGTTATTGATCGTCAAGCGAGGTCAATTCCTTTACTTGGTGACTTATTGATGTCGAATGGAACTGTCTTAATTAATAGCGGTCGGTTAGCTAACCGTCCAGGAAATATGTTGAGAGTTGGACGATCAGATGTCTATGTTACAACAGAAGGCCAATTAGTGACTATGGATGGAAAACCGATAAGACACTCTGGTGCTTTTGTGTATCAAAATGATGAGCGAAAGCTTATTAATAGAAACGCATTAGATGTTGCTTGGGAGCAGCAATCTGTTTATCAAAATAAAACAGGCCAGTTAGTCAATGTTTCAGGGGGGAAGTTTAATCAGCCGGGTATTTTGTTCAGTTATGAAGGCATATTAATTGATAATGATGGAATGCTGACTCGACCGCTCGTAAATATTGAAAAGATTGGTAATAGCGATATTTATAAAACGAAATCAGGAAATTTAGTTGATGGGTATGGCTTACCAATTACTTACTACGGTGAAAAAGTTCGAATTGGTTTAGCTGAAAAACTATTTACGACCAAGGGACATTCAGTTGTAAATAGAACTAAATCTGAAATTTATCTGACAGATAAAGGTGTACTGAGAGTCGATGTTGGTAAAGGGTCTATTCAGACGGGTGCGCTAAAAACATCAGAAAATATTGCTTTAGATCGTCATGGTCAAATGATAACTAGAAGGGGCAGGTTAGAGCGACGTGGGGCATCTGACATTTTCTTAACGGCTGATGGGTTTCTTTCTGATAAGGACGGTAAACCGATACTTTTCTCAGGGAAAGATACCTTTATAGATTTTTCCTCAATGCTAACAGATGGAAGTCAGGCATTAGAAACCGTTGATCAATTACCTGTTGTCGATAATTTGGGTAATCGAGTTTATCTAACCCTGGAAGGCAGAATGGTTGATTACAACGGCGATGCAATTAAAGACGTTGGTATTTTGAGCTCTTCAGATGGTGTCTTGATTACTTCTTCTGGCAAGAAAGTTATACAAGAAAATGAAATGGAGAGAGTCGTTACAAAAGATGGTCAACCCGTTACCTATAATGGAAAAGAAGTATTCAAAGGAGAAGATGGTCGACTTTATGACATTGATGGTAATCCAATATTGACCCCTGACGGCCGTGCAGTATTTATGGATGAAAATGGTAATTTAGTCGACGAGTCCGGTCGAGTAGTGGATAACATTGAACTTATGGCTGGTGAGCGTCCAGTTCAAAATGGCGAGCTTTCTACTAGGAAGAAACTAACTACTGCAACGGGTGAACGGATACTTCACGATGGGAAAGAAGTTTATGTCGATGCATCAGGTCGAGTGATTGATGAAAATGGAAATCCAGTTTTGACTAAGGATGGTAGAGAGGTCTTTGTTGATGCATCTGGAAATATTGTTGATAAAAATGGCAATAAGATAGAGGAATCATTACTAAAAACAGAGTCAGGGAAAACGATTACTACAGGTTTGATCGTCGGTAGAGAACAGGTAATAACAAAAGATGGCAAAGTTGTTAAGTTCAATGGAAGAGATGTGTTCAAGGGCCATGATGGGGCTCTATACGATGAAAACGGCAATGCTATAACTACAAAGGATGGAAAAAGAGTTTTCCTTGATTCTGAAGGCAATATGGTTGATGAGGATGGAAAGCTCATCGTTGAAGATATTCTTTCTGTTGTTGGTGAGCGATTTGTAACAAGTGGGGATCTTTCAACGCGTAAACAGTTAGTTGATTCAAACGGGGTTGCAATGAAGTTTGGAAATAAAGATGTCTTTATTTCCAAAGATGGTCGTCTTGTTGATGAAAATGGTCAGCTTATTAAAACCAAAGATGGTCGTGATGTTTATGTTGATAAGAACGGTAATCTTGTAGATAAAAGCGGTAATAAAATTAGTGAAAATCTTCTTTCATCAATTTCAACTGAAACGTTTGAAAATGGAACTAAAACAAAGGTAAGACAAATTACTTCAGCTGATGGGAAGGCCGTTAAATATAAAGGTAAGGATGTTTTTGCTGGTGATGATGGACGACTTTACGATGAAAATGGAAATGTCATACGGACCAAAGATGGTCGTGAAGTTTTCGTTGATAAGAACGGTAATCTTGTAGACAAGGAAGGTAATAAAATCCAAGACGATTTACTCACTAACTCTGATGGCGAAAAAATTACTTCTGGCCTTAAAAAAGGAGTCGAGACCCTATTAACAACGGGTGGGGTAAAGTCGATCAAACAATTAATGGCTAAAGACGGGACACTTTTATCTGTTGATGGAAAAGCTGTTTTCATTGATGAGCTTGGAAGAGTAGTTGATCAAGATGGCAATGTAATAACAAGTGATGATGGTCGGGAGTTATATATCGATAAAAATGGGAATTTAGTCGATGTAGATGGCAACCGTATTGAGGATGACATTCTTCAAAAAGTTGAACATAGAGCAGTTAAAACTGGCGAGATAACAACATTTAAACAAATGCTGGATAAAAATGGGAATGCTGTTTTTTATGACGGAAAAGAAGTCTTTACTGATAAGGATGGACGTTTGGTCGACGAATTTGGAAATGTAATTAAAACAGCAGATGGAAAAGATGTATTCATTGATAAAAGTGGCAATTTAATTGATCAAGATGGTAATCAAATAACTGAGGCTTTACTGAAAGATATTTCCGGTAAAACGGTTCGTGCTGGATTGCAATTAGGTAAAGAAAAATTAGTTTCAAAAGATGGACAGTCCATAAAGTATAAAGGCAAAGATATTTTTAAAGCAGCCGATGGGTCTTTAATAGATAAAGATGGAAATCCTATTCTTAGTGCCGATGGTAAGAAAATCTTTGTAAATGAAGCAGGTGATCTTGTTGATGAAGATGGAAACTTAGTTATAGATGAATCTTTCTCAGTTGAAGAAGTCTCATTTGTGAAAGATGGCTTAGCTGTAGGTCGCGATAAATTGATTACTAAGGATGGCAAGGAACTTACCTTCAATGGTAAGTCTATTTTTAAGTCTTTAGATGGCTCTTTAATTGACGCTCAAGGTAATCTAATTTTGTCAAAAGATGGAAAGAAAATTTTTGTTGATGGTCAAGGACGTTTAGTTGATGAGGATGGCGTAATCGTAAATGACCCGAGATTTGAAACTATTGATAAGAAGTTTATTACAAGTGGTTTGAAGGCTGGTCTTGAACAAATTACCACTAAAGATGGTAAGGCAGTCAAATATAAAGGGAAGAATGTTTTTAAAGCTAATGATGGTTCATTAATTGGCGAAAATGGCGAAGCTATTCTTACTTCAGATGGTCGCAAAGTCTATATGAACTCTGATGGTGAGCTAGTAGATGTTAATGGAAATATTATTTCTGAAGGCCTTTTAACCGCTGATAGTAAACCCGTTGAATCAGGTCAGCTAACTAGTATACCAGTTAGCGAAATGAAGAAAGTCGGTAGTTCCGATATCTATGTTACGAGAGATGGCACCCTATTAGATAAAAATGGAAAAGCTATTACCTTCAATGGGAAAAAAGTTCGCGTTGGTAAGAATGGACAACTTATTGATGAAAACGGAAATCCTATTGTTGATAAAAATGGCAAACCTGTATTCATGAATGCTAAAGGTGAGTTAGTAGATAACAAAGGAAACAAAATTGAAGACACGCTTTTAGCAGATGGCGATGGGGTTATGTTGGATCAGAATGGAAAGTCAATTTCTGGTGCCATCATTAAGGTTGGTGACTCTGATCTTTATAAGACAGCAGATGGTCGACTGGTCGATAAAGAAGGAAAAGCCATTCAATATAATGGTGAAAATGTCTACGTAGGTAATGATGGAAGGCTTTATTACCAGAATGGTAAACCTGTTACTGATAAGAATGGTAATAGTGTTTATCTAGACCCTACGACCGGCAAACTTATTGATCGTAATGGTAAAACTGTAGAAGGTAGTGTTCTTACTAATAGTGAAGGTACGCTCATCGATTCAAATGGAGAGCTAATTACAGCAGGTGGAAAACTAAAAAGAATCCAAGGAACCGATCTGTATCGAACTGATGATGGTCAGGTAGTTGACAGTGAAGGTAAGCCAGTTATTGTAAATGGTGAGCCTGTCTATGTTGATGAAACTGGCAAGGTTGTCAATAAGTTCGGCAAGCCAATTAGATTCAAAGGGCAGGAACTTTTTGTATCAGAAGATGGCCGTTTGGTTGACCGAAATGGTCAGCCTTTATTAGATAGCAATAATCGTGCAATTCGATTATCTGATGATGGTGGCATTATTAATGAAGACGGTGAGTCAGTCGATAATGCGACAGGTAAAACTGATCTATCAGATAGAGCCTCCTCAGGTTTTAAGAAAACTGTTCATGCAGAGAATACAGTTACTGTCCCTCAGAATACGGTTAATCAATCAACGCAACTTAAGGAAGAGGTTGTTCCACCTGAACCTCAGCTTAATAAAGGGAAAAGACCTGATGTTAGTTCGGGAGATGAACGTATTCGGCTAGATCAGGCTTCAGCAGAACGCTTACAAAGACGTTATACGTTGATTAAAACCACAATGCGTAATCAGTTAATGAATGCACAGCAAAATACTGATAGAGAAGTTGGATTAGGTTTTGTTGCCGTGGGTGGAAAAGCTGATTCAGGCATAGCGTCCTTTGATGGAACATCAGAAAAGGCTACTAAAGGCAGTGATTCAAATTCGGAGGATTCAAGAAGTGGCCTGGATGTTGTTTATCAGAAAGCGGGAACAATGATGTATGCCGTGACTTCTTATCAAATCAATAGTGATTATATTAAGGAGACAGTGGTAGACATCGTTGGCTTACCTCCTAAACACCCTCTATATAATGCTAAAGCTATGGGTAAGTTTGAATTAGCTTATGATCGAATGGTGCTTACCTTCGATAAGATTTGCCCCATGAATTCTGAATGTGTGCCTATGAAAGGTGTAGCTCTTGATCCTGGAACATCAGCGGCAGCATTAGCTTCTGACGTAGATCACCACTACTGGTATCGATATGGAGGATTATTTTTAGCATCAGTCTTGGAAGGAACAGCTGAGGCAATGAGCGAGTCTGGAACGCGTGAAGAAAGCACCTCATCTACGGGAACTAAGGTGACAACTTCTGGCCTTGATGGTGATAAATTAATATTACGCTCACTAGGTAAAGTTGGTGAGCGATTTTCTGAAGCTTTTGCTGATAACATTAACAGACCGTCAACAGCTTGGTTAGATCCAGGTGAAGAAATGGCCATCATGCTGTTTGATGACATCAAAGGAAGCGCTGAATAGCGTTTCCTTCAAAATCCCCTAAAAAACTGCTCATTTCGACACTTTTTTATTGATCCTAGATTGCTTGATTGAGAAATTAAGGGCTAAGAAAATTAAGTGGTGATCGATATGAGCAATTCAATGAATAAAGACTATTCAGCAATAGATGAAACTGGTTTTGAACCAACGTTTAATAAAGAGCAGGAATCAGTTTCGTCATCTAATAAGAATACTTCCAGTGAATTTGGTGAACAGTCGAATAGTCACGGTGTGTATTCACAAGGTGTAAATATGTTTAAAACAAAGAAAAAACCAATAATTATTGGGGGGGTGCTTGCAAGTATTATTGGAGCAGGATGCATATTTTATATATTCAACTCCGAAAGTTCCGAAGCCAGTCAAGTTTCTGATTTTCAGTTACCGATGGAAACAGTAGCTGATGTCACCTCAGATGTTATGGAAGATAAGAAGCCAGAGCCTTTAATTAACAATTTAACGGTAGAGCAAGGTTCTAAAGGTGTCTCTATTAATGGCCATCATGACCTGATTGCATCAATGCTGTTAGCAAACTACCCAACTCGTGAAGAACTACGTCAAGAGATGTCTCGAGTAAGAGGCGCCGATGTTAGTAAAGCTGAGTTGAACGCATTTTTACTTGGCGTTAAAAACAATGCTCAGGATATTCGCGAGTTAAAATCAAAACCAACTAACAATAATATTGCAGGGGCTGATTATTCAGCTGAAATCAGAAAAGCAATACTTGGTATTAATAATACTCTTGAGCAGCTTAAAGTCGAAAGTGAAGAACAGAATAAACGGATAGGTTCTATAGCAGCTGATTTAGAAAAACTGAATAAAAACTCCGGTTGGTATCACAATAGAATAGCAAAGTTAGAAGGTAATTCATCTACAAAGCTACTAGCAAATAAGCAAAGCAATGAGCAAGCAGTTCAAAAGACTAAGCGGTTAGAAATGAAAGCTGAGTCTATGTGGTCAGTGAATGGTGCATCTGAAAACTTAGCCTTTATTCAAAATATTCAGTCTGGAAAAAGACTAAGAGTTACAAGAGGTTTTGATATTCCAGGTTGTGGTCAAGTTACTGATATAAATCCTGCCGATCAGAAAGTTACGACAATCACTTGTGTCATAAGTAACTAATTGCGGGGATTCTGAGTTGAATATCACCACATACTTCACTAATGCTGCTGCGAATCTTCCAGGAATACAGGAAGCAATTTTCTTAATTGCAGGAATGTTAGGGGTGATGTCGGTAGCTTTTTCAATGATTCATCAAGTATCAGCCGGAAGACGAGGTCAAGGACCATTACCTGCGACGATAGCTGGAGTTATATTTGGAAGTTTATTGCTGTCACTTTCAACAGTCGTGAATATCGTATCGGTTTCATTTTTTGGCTCTGTTGCTGACCCTCAAATTATAAGCAGTTACTCACCCGTTACTGGTGATAACACTCGAATTGCACTTCAAGCAATCATAGCAATTGTTAATGTGATTGGTTGGGTTGCAGCCGCCAGGGGTATCTGGCGTTGGCGTGTCGGCCCGAAATATGACCAACCTGGTTGGTTCGGAAGCGGTCTGACATTTGTTTTGGCAGGAGCTATAGCAACAAATATGTACGTATTTGCTGATGTGCTTGCCGTTTCAGTCGGTGCAATACCTGTTGGGACGAATTATTTTAAATTCTAACTTCTGGATTTGTACAAGCCCCCCTGAGGGTTATAAATATTAATTTTTAAATCAAAGGAAAAAATAATGAATGAATTACTAACTACTTCAATAAGCAGTGCAAAACGCATCAAAGAGGGTTATGAAAACGTTGGTAGACGTGCTCATATCGCGTTTATTACTGGTTTAGGAATGTTGAGTTCGGAAATGGCACTAGCAACCCCGACCATTGGACAAATTGGAACGAATGCTGGTGATCAGAGTACAGGTTTAACAAGTGGTGCTTTACGTTTAGCTGGTTTTGTTGGCATTGTAATGGTCATCATTGCTTTTGTGAAAGGTCGAAATGCAAAGCAACAAGGTGAAGGAATAGGTACTTATATTGGTATGGGTATCTTAGGAGCACTTCTACTATCTGTACCTATCATTATTGCCATTGTAAACACATCGTTAATTGGAAGTGATGCCTCAGCGACTATGCAAGGCAAGATTATTCAGTAACCCCAAAAATTCACCGGAGGCTTTAGGGCCTCCGATTTATAAGAATATTACGATGTTTACTATAAAAGCACTTCCTTTCAGTAATTATGATACGACTGGTTCAGATTCATTGAACTGGATACCAACAGAAGATGAGAGAAAGTTCCTTAAGCACAACGCTTATAAATGCGCTTGTTGTGGACTCGTTTCTCGACCACATAGAGATTTCCCTTCCGGGTATATGGAAATTTTCCATTCTTCTTCTAATAAGTACGTTCTTTGTAATATGTGCATGCAATCTCAGTACTTAGGAAGAAGCGTTAATGGGAAGTCAAATCACGGCTTAATTGTGTATTGCCCAAGCCTCACTCAAGGGCAGTTAATTAAGTTAGCTCTATGGGCTTATATTGCTAGGTTACGGGGTAATAAATTTGCTGCATCGGCTAATAAACTAATTGGAATGGTAACAAAGGACTTAGTTAAACCGGCTTCAAACTGTATTCCTGGTTTCAATAATGGTGATGTAAGGGAATTTACAGATATATATGAATATATGTCACCAAAAGTCAGGAAGAACAGCTCAGAAATATTATCAGACTTAAGGTATTGGCCTAATGAAATTATTTTTGAGTCGCAAGTAAAATTTTGGAATGCTTCCGCTTTTCAAAATGTGACAGATAATTTGGAGGGACTATGCCAAAAGGATATTTGTTCGAAAAGCAATATGGCGTAGTTATTGATAACACTCATCAACCTAAAAATGGATGGGCTTGCATATCTGAACAAGTAACGTTTTATATTACCAGTTTCAAAGACCTAATATTAGATGTTCTTTGGTTGACTAATATTGAACAAGAATTAGTACAAAAAAATTTATTTGATAAATCAATAATAAAAAATGATGGATATTTACGAACCAACTTAACAAGAATTATTTCTGAACTAGCTCTAATTTCTCACAGCAATGATAAGAAATCATCTGTGTTATCTAAATTATTTTCAACTGTAATTACATTTCTTTCTGATGGGGAAAATGTCGGATCACAGATTAAGAAAATAGCTAAAATCCAGAACAAACACACCTAAATCATATCTTGGAATGTAAGGAAAAATTATGCGCTACGCTCCGGTAGAATCATTTACTGATAAAGCTTTCTATTTGTTTGATGCAACGTTCCAATGGGCAAATAGGTTACTTAAATCGAATCCGCGATCATTTGTTGATGTAGAAACCATTCAAGATAATGAAACGCTCGTTATGGTGGATGGGTCCCTAGTTACTGCGGTGACAATTGATGGCGTATCGCGAGCCGTATTAGAAGAAGAATTTATTGATATTTTGGATGAAACTGAAAGAAAACTAATGGCATATATGTCAGATGGTTGTCATTACCCCTCATTTTATTTTATGCGCGATACAGATGGAATAGATTCCGAACTAAATACGATTTATGGCCCTGTTAAGAGAGCCACTAAGTCGATTGGATTAGAAATGGATGACCTTATCGATGAGCAAATGAGTGTCCTTAAGAAATATTGTCAAAAAGAAAGAGCCGTATTATTGCTATGGACAAATATGAATGGTCTTTCTAAAGATGAGAAGCGTGTAGCAGCAAATAAAAAAGCAAGAGAAAGAAAAGGAATGCCGTTAGCAAATGATGCTCAAGACTTAGGTATGGGGGCTGGTGTTATGTTGTCACGTCATAAATCTTTTGTATCTGAGTTTTGCCAAGATTTAAAGAATGTAAGCATTTCTACGCAAGTAATGAATGTTCATGAGTTCTTACGTGAAATACGAACTAGTATTGATAGTGAATGGACTTCTGAAGATTGGGAGCCTTCTTTGCCGGGTGATCCAATTCCGATGCGTTTAGATAATTGTTATAAGCCTGACGTTTCAGGGATGTTATGGCCACGTTTAAACGAACAGCTTTTTCCTAGGTCTGCAGAACTAATTGATCATGCCACAGTAAAGGTGGGGAATGTTGCTTTTGCTCCCATCACTATTGAGCTAATGCCCAAATCTGCTGAGCCGTTTCAGTCTCTGTTTAAAAGACTAAATAATGAGCAGGTTCCATGGAGGATGCACTTATTACTTCGTAATGATGGAATGAGTGTCTTAGGATTTAAAGAGCTTCTTGCCTCATATATGCAATTTACTCCTGGTGCCCCTGATAACAAGTACCTTGTTGATGTAAAAAAACGTTTAGTAGAGCTAAGAGATCGTGGTGAAGAAATCGTTAAACTTCAAATATCTCTATGTACATGGGCACCCGCTGAAGACAAAGAACTTCTTGATATGAGAAGAGCGATCTTAAGTCGATGTGTTCAAGGTTGGGGTACTTGTGATGTCGCGCCTGCTGAAGGTGATCCATTAGAAACGATGATGTGTTCAACGCCTGGTGGAATAATGGGATCCGTTGCCAATACAGCTGCAGCGCCCTTATATGATGCTTTAAAAATGTCTCCATTAACAAGGCCTGCTAGTCCATGGAAAATAGGTTCTCAGCCACTAAGAACAGCTGATGGCAAAATAATGCCATATCAACCGTATTCAAAATTACAGTCTGCATGGACGACCTTAATCTTTGCTCCTATGGGGTTTGGAAAGTCTATGTTCATGAATTATTGTAATTTGTCTTTAATTCTTAGCCCCGACAACACTGAACTACCATTTATTTCTATTTTAGATATTGGGCCATCAAGTCGAGGGTTAATTTCATTATTACGAGGAGCGCTTCCTAAAGAAAAACGCCATTTGGCGATGTATGAACGATTATTAAATACTAGGGAGTATTCGGTTAATGTCTTTGATACAAGGCTTGGATTACGAAAGCCTCTTTCTAATCAAAAAGCATTTTTAGTAAACTTTTTAAGTTATTTAGCTACACCAGATGACAAATCATTGCCACCTGATGGTGTCTTAGGTATGGCTGATACATTAGTCGATTTAGCCTATACAGTCTGCTCAGATCGAAAATCTGCTAAGACCTATCAACCAGAGATCATTCCTGTTATCGATGAGTTATTAATTAAAATAGGATTTGAATATAGCCTTGGCAAAACGAAATGGTGGGATGTTGTCGACTTTCTATATCAAAAAGGCTATTCCCATGAAGCTACACTAGCACAAAGATATGCTGTTCCGAATTTATTGAATATTTCTCACTTGGTAAATGATTCTAGAATAGAGGCTGTTTATGGTGATGCTCATGTCAAAGAAACAACTGAAAAATTACCCAAATTCTTTTGGAGAAAAATAACAGAAGCAATAAATAAATATCCCATTATTTCAGAGGAGACTAAATTTGATTTAGGTGAAGCGAGAATTGTGAGTTTGGATCTTGATGAAGTAGCCAAAGGTCAAGGTGCAGATGCAAAGAGAAGAACAGGCTTGATGTACATGGTCTCGTATTACATTTTAACGAACAGGTTTTTTACTGGGAAAGAACACTTAGGTGAAATGCCTGGAGAAGTTGGCATTTATGATGTTGATTATCGCCCTTACCACATGAAGTATGTAGAAAGTATCAAGAAGATGCCTAAACGCTTCTGTATTGATGAAAAACACAGAGTAAGAGGCTTAGGAATGGTCGAATCTCAACTTGATGAATCGATTCGAGAAGGAAGAAAATGGAAAGTTGAAATTATGCAAGCTAGCCAGTTGCCGGATGACTTCTCAGACGAGTCTGTGCGATTGGCCACCAATATATTCATTCTCGGGGGGGGGAATAAGGCTAACTGTGAGAAGGTTGCTCAAACATTCAAGTTGAGCGCTACTATGACGCAGCATTTAAATGAGTCATTAAGAAAGCCGAATAAACATGGTGCGACATTGCTTAGTATTCTAGAAACTGAAAAGGGTGATTTCGAACAGCTACTGATGAGCACTCAAGGTCCAACTTTTTTATGGGCATGTAATAGTTCGTCTGATGATGCTTATGTTCGTGACACTTTAGCTGGTGAGATAGGTGATATTGATGCTAGAGCTTTACTGGTAGAAATTCATCCAGCTGGCAATCTAGATGACGAAATAGAAAAACGAAAACGGCTTGCAGGACTTACTCAGAGGAAACAGGCGTATCAAGGCGAAGATCTAAGTAATAGAGACTTAGAATCAGAAGAGACGCCAAAAGGTATATTAAACGACATAATTCAAGACTTACTGGCAATTTATAAATCCCGCGATGTTTAACTTATTAAGACTCATGTCATAAAAATGCTAGAGATCAGGTCAGAAATCTAAGATAAAATCTTTATAAGTGTTTGGGTATGCTTTTCTATTTATCTTTTTAGGGAAAGTAGTGTTAAATAAGTAAGTAGGTAAATGAGTAATTTTTAACCCATCAATTATTATTTAGTGGTTTTAACTTTAGGTTAACAGATATATGAATTTTCTTGAGATATGTCTCTTATTTTCACTAATGGTTGTCTTAGCGTTTATTCCAAGTAGTAGTGTTGCTTTAGTTGTTGCTAGATCTTCGACTGCTGGATTTTTTAACGGTGCTGCCGTTGCTGCAGGCATTGTGGCAGGGGATATTGTTTATGTCGTTATGGCAGTTATTGGGATGGCAGAGTTGGCCAGTGTTTTGGGAGGGTGGTTCTCGATTCTTAGGTACTTAGCAGGAATGTATCTAATTTGGTTTGGTATCAACATTTTAAGACAAAAGATTTTGATTAAAGTTGAGTCCGATGACATTTCAGCATCAACACTAGGAGCGAGCTTTTTCTCTGGTCTCATCCTGACTCTTGGTGACGTGAAAGCTATTTTTTTCTATGCAAGTCTTTTCCCAGCTTTTATTGATCTAGCAACTATCACGAATGCTGATATAGTCACTATCATAATCATTACGGTTATTTCAGTTGGCGGTGTAAAATTGGCATATGCTTATTTTGCGAGAAAATTAATTTCATATTTTATGGGGTACAAAGCACCAAGAACAATTGAGTTGACAGCCGGAAGTCTTCTAGCTGGAGCTGGTGCGTATATAATTACTAAAACTTAGCAGCCAAAATTAGTAAAATGCTCTTAAATGGTATTGATTTAAAGAAACCAACTTCAGCCCTAAATATCCTAAATTGTATCATCCTAGTTTTAAAACTCATTACAGCTAGACTAGAAAGAGCATCGCAATAAAAGCTAGCCCTATCCAACCAAAAAACAATGCCACGCCAAGTTGTGGGATCACATTCCATCTATGTTCTGCAATATAGCTGGACGGTGAAGAAAAGAACCTAAAAGCTAACCGACCGAGAGGAAACAAAAACAAACCACAGACAACCAAGATAGCGATAAGCTCTGCTCCACTTAACTCAGTATCACTCACCTTAGGTTCACTTTTAAAGTCCTTAATCGAAGAATGACCATAGACACTCGGATACACACTCGACGAATACGAAGAGGTTTCTTCTCTGTCAATCCAGCCGGGCTTACCAGTGTACGGATTAACATTTCCTTCCGTGGAGAAATTATTGTTGATTGTAAAGTCGGGAGCAGTGCGGTAATGGTCTTGGACGATCGTCCCGTCACTTCGTGTATATCCCTCTACATAAACATCCTTAGGCCAAACATCTGTAGAAAGACAAATTAGGATAAGAAAATGTAGTAGCCATTGTTTTTGGGGTTGCTTCGCGATGAGAAATTACTCCCTTTCGTGTCTTTTATGAAGGGCTTTTTAGAAAATTCGGAATTACTCGACTTTACGGTACTTTCAGTACAGCTTCTAAGTTTACTTTCGCTTGTTAGAGATATGAACGGCAGCACTTTTACGACTAAGTGTGTTGCACCTAAATGACAAATTATAGTTAATTACACAAAAACCAATTATGCGGTCGTAAAGGAATAAGTTTATCCATCTTACCGTTAATATGACCAAGTATATAATCGCCTGATCTATGACTAGTTATTGCATACATCTTGTCTGAATTACATATCAATAGCCCTTTTGAGTTCAAGATTCTATCAACTTCACGATTTCGATCATGTGCTTGTTGTTGTCTAGCTCTGTCAAAGCGTTTTAGTTTTTCTAGTAGATCAGGGGCACTTAAAGCGCCAAGTTTTTGTTCAGTAAATTCTGCCCAGTTTTGATTTCCTCGAGTGAATGGCTCATAAACTTTCAAAGTCAACGGTGTCATTTTTTCTGGAGTACTTATGTGAAGAACTCCATCGCAATCTGGTTCTCTGTCACCATAAAGCTTCGGAGGTCCATAGCTCGCAACAAATATAGGGTCGATATCATTTTGAATAGAAGTGCATATTCCCGCCCAGAAAGTTTTTATTGATTTTTCTTCACCAACAAACACTTTGCCAACATGATCTAATACGCCGCCTTTCTCACTACAAAGACGCTCAAATGGCTTTGTATAATGATATTTGTTGCTGTAAAAGTTGGGTGTTGAGCACCAGCTAACCTGATGTGTTTCCCACGAATTCTCAAAAACATCATCACGATCGTTTAATAATGTGAGCGAAAACTCTTTTCTTGAGTTGCTGGAGATCATTTTACCAAGCTCAATAGCACTTAAATCGCTGGTGATGGTTATTTCTTTATTGGGAATTACCGTACATGATGGTAAAGAAAGAACTAATGTAAATAAACATAGCAAGAATAAAGAAAAACTCCTTTTTTTCTCAAACATATGATGTCCTTAATAATTAATGGCTCTGGTTTTTAATTGTTAATAGTAACTAATGAAAGAAATGATACCACCCATGATCAAGAAGCTCATTTCAAATAGTTCAGAATTATTGCTTTTTCATGAGAGGTTTATTCAGAAATAAATACTTTTCCCCGAAGAGGCGTTAGGTTAGGGTTAAATATAAAGTTCTTTATTGATGATATCCAAGGCTTTTTCTACACCAATATCACTTTTGATATTTGAGGGCACTGCTTCATTTAAATATTTTTTTAAAATCAATTTCCCTTCATCGTCTAATTGCAAAATGGTATTTACTATCTGATTAAGGCCTATGTACCAATCAGTTTTCAATGTATTGAATTGTGAAGAGGCTGTTCTTTGAATTTGTTCATTGTTTGATGTGGTTTGAATATTATTAGCACTTAGCCATTTTCTCATTGCATTAACCGACTCCATATCTAAAAACATACTGTCATAGTCTTCCCAGTTTCTGGATGTAAAAATAAAAGTGCATACCCTAGTTAGTGTAATTAATAATTGTTCTTCTGATTTACTCATTTTCTAAATCCTCTGTGCGTTTAACTCGCCACTTGGTAATGCCATTTGCCTTTAAAGTTCTTGTATAGGTCCTGGCTTTTTTAAATTCTCTAGGTCTCGCACCTTTGACGGTTATTAATACACAATTCTTTCTCGTTTCATTTTCGTCTTTAAGTGTGAAATAGAAAGTATACCCTCGACTATGATGAACAATCATTGGTTCGATTATCCGGTCTTCTTCTGCAAACTTTCTAACGTCATCAAGCTGATAACTGTATTTATAGGTGAGCATCCTCGTACCCCAAATAGCTGCCACTGAATGAATATCTGCTATAAAATAAGGACTTGGTTTATGTTTGTCTAAATAAAACTCCCAGAAAGTGCTGTTTTATTGCTTTATAGTAGTTAAAAGTTCATCAAATGAAGGGTCGGTATATATTTGAGTGGTTAGAATTTTCGCATGACCTAAAAATGATTGCACGATTCTAATATCTACCCCTTCATGGAAAAGCATATGACGAGCTCTAGTATGACGAATTGTATGTATAGTGGCTTGAGAAAAAGAAGATGTATTCTTTAACCTCTCTGCAGGGTAATGTTTAGCCATTCTATCGCCGGCCTTTTTAAATATAGATTTTATCCACTCTTCTGCTCCACGTTCACTCATCGAAGCGTTTAGCTTTCCTGATTTTTGGTCAATTATCTTATAGCTTGGAAATAAAGGTAGTTGATCACCATACTGCTGGCCTGTATTGCTGGGTAATGGAGGGAAGCCATGAAATGATCTAAATATTTTTAGTTGGGCTTCAAGTATAGGATGGATAGGAATGATTCGTTTTTTCGAGCCTTTGCCATAAATAACCATTTTAAGGCAGTCTCGTTGTGAGTCATATTGAATTGCCGAGTGAGAATGAGATCGAGCTTCTTCGCTTCTTAGTCCAGAATAATACAGAAGTGAAATTACAAATTTAGCTCTATGGTACTTTTGTATTTGGTTTGCGTTTGATTGTGGCATTTCTTCCAAAGTCTTCATTAAACATTGCCACTGAATAAGAGAAAAACCCTCAGCTTCTTTAGGAGGGCGGCATGGATAATCAGTGCTCTTTCCACCCCCGTTATTTTGTTGTGAAGCTTTGGCGGCTTCTGCCGTCATTATATTTTGCTTAAACTTTCCAGATAAAACTCTAGTTGGATCCCCACGTACATATCCAATATTCATCAAGAACGAAAAGTAACTTTTTAGAATAGATAGGGTGTTCTGTATGCTATTGACTGATGGTTTGATTGGAGAAATTGTGCCTTGCAGATCGAAAGTACGTTGTTTAAATGGCCTCCAATTTGGGGATGATATCAATGTATTTCCCCCGGTGTTCCCACACCAGCTTTCAGGAGGTGACATACAAAACAATAAATAAGCTTCAATGTCCTTTGGGGTTATTGATTGGACGCCTTTAATCTCAGAATGATTCATCCACAAATAAAACCGGAAAATCTCTCTCGAATATCTTCTTTCTGTGCTTTTGGAGCCTTTTTTAGCATTAATAAAGTCTTGCGCTGCTTCAGTATCGCTATTTGGCGTCCATAAAAGGTTGCTGCCTGAATTTTTTCCTAATGGCATTTTGAGAAGCTGTGTTCTTAACGCATTTTGTATTCCGTTATTCCAATGGAGAATGTTTCTTTCAATTATTTTATTTGGGCTCATTAAAGCACTTTCTCAATTGTGTTAGGTCTATAAAAGACCTGAATAATACACCTTTCTGTAAATTTATGCGCTGTTAAGAACCATTAACAGCGTATTATTAATTTAAATAAACTGTGAGTATGTTAAACATACTGGTATTATCATACTTTAATGATATTTTTTTATTGGATTTTATTTCATGGACCTATTTTCTTTAGATACCGCTTTCGCGGAGCTATCCCAATTAGCCGCAGATGCACCATGGTGGTTATGGGCAGTGGCTACTGGATTCTTTATATGTTGGCTAACTGCAAAGCCAGTAAGGCATGCATGGCGAATTAGAAAAGCTGATTGGGTATTAAAGAGAATTAAAGAGCTGTCATCAGAATCCGGCCCTGCCGCACAGTTTGGTTTCTTAAGATCGAAGGCGGTTGATCCTTTCACCTTTGAAGAAGCCATTTTATCAGCCCTTAAAAATAGAAAGATTAAAATTAAACGGAATCATAGGTATACAGGAGATGGAGGAATCGATGGCACGGCTTGGTGGAATGGGAAACTTATTCTCATACAGGCAAAACTTTACTCAGGCCACATTACACCGAAGCATGTAAAAGAGTTTGATATTTTATGTAAAAAAAGAAGGGCGCATGGCCTGTTTGTTCATTCAGGTAAAACCGGCCCTGGAAGCTGGAAACACATAAATCAAACTTTGGACATAGTGAGTGGTGGCCGGCTCTTAAAATTACTGGAAGGCGAACCAGTTACACTTTTCCCTAATGGCTTAACCATTTTAATGTAGGAGTTTTTAATGTTGAAAATACTCATCATCACTTTGCTAGGTTTTATTACTCTGATCACAGAGGCAAGTGAACCAAATAAGGCTGTTATTCAGTTGAATTCTGATATTACTGTCTCATGCTTCTTTACTGTCAATACATTTCAGAATGAGGGGATACTTGAGTATCGGGTCATAGGGTCATCACCGAGAGATTGTGGATCTGTTGATTTACTGACAGGCAAGCTTCTGGAGTCAAAAGTGAAGTTATATTGCCCAAATGGCTACGTTGCGATTGGTATATCAAGAGGGGGGGCTGTTGGCAGTCATGGTGCATACATATTTTACCAAGCGCAGGGTTTATGCCGGTCTACCAGTTCATATCCAATACATGAATATCGTTCACTTATCCCAGGGGTGATTAATTGATGAAAGCGTCTGAAGAAAATATTTTTCCTGTTTGCGACCATTTTTTTGATGAGCACAAACGAATACCGACAGCAGATGAAGTTATTGCTATTAGTGGAGGCGGTAAAAAAGAAGTTTTAATTATAAAAAAGCGATGGGAGGCTCTTCATTATCTTAAACAGAATGGACTAAACATACCAACACGTTGGTTATCTATGCTTGGAGATTACTTCAAAGCGACTCAAGAGGATGTAAAGGCAGAAAAAGAGAAGGCGCATGACGACGCTAAAATCAAAATTGATACTGCTAAGTCAGAGCTAACTTTAGAGAGAGAGGCTCATCAAATTGAAAAGCAGCGTTATAGTCAATTGGTTGCAAAAGCTGAAAAATTCAAAGAAGAAATATCTTCATTAAAAGACTCACTACGTGCGAGTGAGTTGCAGCTTGAGGCTGTAAATAATGTGAAGAGTAAACAAAGTGCCGAAATCTCTGAAAAAACCTTGCAAGTAAGGCTTCAAATCGATCAGATTAATGACTTAAAGCAAGAGCATGAAGTGAATCTTGATAGATTGAAACAGAGTTATGAGACAGCTCTTAAAGACCATAAAGGTGATATACAAAACCTAAATGACAGGATTGAAGCGCTCAACGCAAAGTATGATTTACTTAGCGATAAGTTAATGGTGTCAAATTCTGAACGAGAGCGTCTTAAAACTGAATTGTCTGCTTCAAAGAAAAATCAGAAAAAGAATACTGAGCTTGTGAATGAACTTTCTATAAAGAATACAGAGTTAACATCTAGATTGTCAGAATTTGAAATGAAGCTTTCTGCTGAAAGAGAAAAATCGAGTCAGATTCCAAAGCTTGAAAAAATAATTGAAACATTCAAGCGCAAAGAATCTGCATTGGCTCTAAAAAAACGTGATGGTCTTGAGCAACAAGTTAGTGAGTTATCCTCGATGCTCAAAACTCTTAGTGAACAGGTTAAATTAAAGGAAAAAGATGATGAACAATCAGAGAATTAGTATTGAGCTACCAACACTGCTATTAAAACATCTTAAAAAATCTAAACGAGTTTTTTTATCTGTTAACCCAGTTATAGCTTTTTCAGATGTACTAATTGAAATCGAAAAGCAATTATCGACTGATCAATTCTCAGTAGACATCATCTCAGCCGATAAACTTTCAAGCCTGACAGAATCAAATACAGATACCGCCTTAATTGCTTGTGGTGATATGCCATTAAAGGAACTTCCTTCTTATCTTCGTGGCATTGTTAATAGTGAAGGCTTACAAGAAATTATTGATTCTATATCTGCAAGTCCTTGGTTAGCGTTGCGAGTTCATCTCTCTAATTCAGGTAACCATTTATATGAGTTTCTTCCCTCAGATAGCATTGAAAATAATGAGGTTAATCTTTGCGACTCTTCCTGGACGAATTCAAGCCTTCTTGCCACCCGGTTTGATCAGTCTTTCCTGATTAATAATATTGGTGACTCAGTAACTGAAAATGGATCAAAAGATCCAATAGAAAAAACTATTGGGAGTGATCTTGAATTTATGGAGTGAGTTTAAAAGAGTCAATGATAAACATTTTAAAGTAATCCAAATACCTTCAAAAATATCTGTCCTAAATTATATTTTTTAAAGGTCTGAGTTGTTCAGGGAAGCTTAATTGACGATGCAGTCGAAACCAATATTTGAATTAGGTGAATGGAATGAGCAAAGCAATGCACTTTGGGAAACGCAATCGTATTGTTTCGCTTCTGAGATAAACATACTTGAAGTATGTAATGGCTTTATACAAAAGCATGGTAGTAGTCTTGATATATCATCAAGATTAGTGGGTTCATATAGATCCTACTTAATTCAAACCCTCAAAGACATAGACTATTTCTTAGCAAACTTGAACTCTGGCTCTGTTGGAATAGAAGATTTTACTAACTTCATTGTAGATGTCTCTTTAACAAAAGCTCAGCCATGGCGCTTTACTGCTTATGCTCTGCGTTTCATCGCATCGAAACTATCTAGCTATAAAGTCGATGAGTTAGACGGACATACTCTTTGGTCTCTAATACACCCATTGTTAAATGAAGCTTTTGAAAATGGTTCTCTTTATCGAATCGAGAAGTATATCAAGGTTGGGCACGTCATAATGGACGTAGCTTACGATGTTGGCTGGTGTTCTATCTATTCAAAGGCTTCTCAACTTAAAGGCGTTGAAGGGCTTTCAGGCAACCCTGAACGATCATCGACCCTTCGTGAGTTGTCACTATTTTATTCACGAAACTTTTGGCAGAGAGGCTATGAGAACGCAGCAAAGCAAATTTTATGTATTGGTTTTCCTGATATACCCCATGTTATGTCCACTCTCGATGATAAAGATGTTGAAAGGTTATTGATTAAAGTTAATTCCAATGAAGCTATTCAGATTTTGTTTACTGACCAGATGGCTAAATCAACAAAGGATGTAAGCTGCAATCAAGTAGTTGAGGGTGCTCTTAGGGTAATTGGGTTGGAACGCAGCATCTAAATGCCCCATATAAAGAGCAACCTATTCATGAATGATTATGAAATATTGAAATTTGAGTTGTTAGCAGTAAATTTAATGATGACTGATACAACTTGGCCTTGGAGGTAATGATGTCAGACAAACTTGTTGAGAATAGGTTGAATAAAAATACAAGCTTAGGGATAAGGAATAAGGCAATTGAAGAGTACAAAACTGCTTTCTTATCATCTTTAGAAATGAGAGAAGACTTTTCACGCAAAAGTGGCTATGTGCGCGATAAGAAGCCAGATGAACAAGCTTTCCATCAAGTAAAAAAGGCTTTTGGTGAATTTCGACCATATGACCGTAAGTCAATGGAGCTGAATACAAATGGCGGAAAGGGTGTTGATGTAGTGATGCCCGATGGTAAAAAAGTGCACATAGCAAACCAAGCCAATCTGTATGACAAAGTAGTTCAATTTAACAAAGAGCGTGGAGATTTTTATGACCCTGAGAAAATTGCCCGTTTGAGTCCTGCAGACTATAGGCGTTTTCAGAAAGTAAACTCAAACCTAGAAGCAGCGAGAGAAGATGTTTTAAGCTCTTTTGATAAGCGTGGATTTGCTATTAAGCGCTTATCGGCTATTGAGTCTGAAGCTAGAGCTGAACTACTAGAAACGAAAAAGCAGAAGACCAAGATCCGCCCCTCTGATCAACCAAAAATATCTAATCCATCAGTAGCAAATAATACCACAGCTAAAAGAATCAATAATAACCTATCAACTAAAGAGTCACAGACACAAATGAACTTGCTTGATCAGAAAAACACTGGAGCAAAAAAACCAAATGCAATAACCAGTAGCCCAGTACATCAGTCTAGTCTTGAATTCAAAAGTGTCCCAATTTCCCAGTTTGCAATGGATCCGGATGCTCCTTTAGATTGGATAAAAGTTCAGAATGAGAAAACGCTTTCTCATATGAGACATATGCTGGTGCTATCAGTTCTTCAAGATAATAAGTTCTCAGTCGAGCGAGATCATTTTTACAATGAAGTCCACAAACGTATAGGCAAACCCGTTTCTAGTGTTGAAGAAGCAGAACAGTATATAGCGAAGTTAATGAGTTCAAGAAACAGCGATGCTCTTCTGCGTGACACAGCACCAGGTGCTGTTGCTGAGGCTAAGAAGTATATTAAGAGCTTTGACATGGATAAGACATTTACTCATGCCGGTTACCCATTAGAATCAGTAACACCTGAATTCCGTGAGAGAATGCAGATTACTCAGGCTTATGCAAATAGGATAGGGGGTGATGAGGGCAATCGCAGTTTTATCAAAACTCTAAGTGAGCATAAAGATAGCTTTATCAAAGGTATGGGAGACCCAAGGGTAGGGCTAGCAGTATCAGGCTCTATGCTAACAATGAGCGTAATGGCGGGAGCGGGTCCTGCTGGTGTCATTATAGGATCATTAAAATTTGCCCATAACCTGTTAGAAACCGATAAGGGTAAACAGTTTCAACAAGCATTGTATTCATCATCCGTCAATTTTTTGAAAAAATTAGGCGTGAAGCAAGAAACGCTAGATAACATTTCCAGTTCAGTTAGCAATATCTGGGAAAAGACAAACGGTAGTAAATGGGGGAAGGTTGCTAAATATTGTGCTGCTGCTTGCGTGGTGGTTGCTTTAGCGCCAACAGCGACTGAGAATTTAATAAATGCTGCTCATGCCTCAGTACCTGAACCATCTTCGATTATTCGTTCTAGTGTTGATATTGGATTTCAATATGGCGATGGCTTGTCTGATGGGTCTACTTTAAGTACCCCTCAAACTTCAATATCTTCACATCCATCATCAGTTTCGAGTTTGGATTTATTAACTAATACTGATTCTATGATTCGGTCGAGTGTTGATATAGGGGAGCAGTATGGGAATGTTTTATCTGATGCCGCCACTTCTTTAACCACAGAAACACCTTATGATATTAAACAAGGTGATAGCTTGTGGGAAATCGCAAAAGAAACGTACGCTAGTCAGCATTCAGGAGAAATGCCAAACCAAATACAGTTGATCAATATGGTAAATGAGATAGCTGATTATAATGAAATTGATAACCCCAATATGATTTATAGTGGACAAACTATTTTTATACCTAATGATATTTCGCCGTCACAAGACCTAGTGAGCGGTCCTACCCAGTGGTTAAAAGAGCAGGGAAACAGTTTGATAAATCGGTTAGAAGGATTAAATGATCGCTCTTTAGAATGGCGCAAAGATCACCAGTTCGATTCTCAGATAGACAATGCCAGAACAATACGTGTATAGCCATTAAACCCAATAAAACCGCTAGGTAGGAGAAATAATTGAGCCAAAGTATTATTAATGATGATTTTTTAAATCTATTTTCTGAGGACAGCCTTGAAGATATGAGTTCTCCTTGCGAAGAAACAAAAATTATCATCGCTCAAAAGGAGAACGTTGATTTAGTTTATGCTGTTCAGGCCTATCGGTTTGATAATGAATACCAAGATTTCTATGCAATTCGTATGAGAAATTTAGGGAAGTTTAGCTTCATTCCCAACCGACAAGATCCAAACAATATTTGGGGTGATGTTAATAAAAATAGTAAATATGAAAAATGGCACGATGCCTTTCATGTCATTGTTAATAAGAAAGATAAAACAGTTACTTTTGGCCCAAAAGGTCAGATTAAAATTAGCGACTGGACTCATAGAAATCATGGCCTTGCATCCTACGCAATGTCATTGGTTGTTCGACATATAAAGCAATTTTATGATGAATTCAGTATTAATCCCGGATCTCTATCTCATGTAGATGCTGGTAGTTCTAATTATGACATAAGGCATTTTTTTTACAGTGGTGTAGGTTTAGAGCCGGATTATGTTGATGATAAAGGTAACGGTAAGTTTTCAGCCAACTCAGTCTCTTGTGTAAAAGAAAATATTAATACAGACAAGGTTAAAGAAATTGGTATAGATGGCATGTTTTCAGCTTATGTTACTACAACCGAAGAGCTCAGTGACTACAAGGGTAAAGTTTCACACCTTAGAGATGAAATAGATCGATTAAGACACCAACGTATTCCAGCTAAAAATAAAGTTATCACAGCACTAAGTATTGGGTTGCTGTTGCAAGGAGCGCTAATTTATTTTATCTGGTAAATAATTGTTTTGTTCTCATTTTCATTTTTTTGATTCGATTTGTTGAGTATTCCGGTTGAGCTAGATGCTGATAGATAAAACTTCTATTAGTCATGATTTGACGTAGTATCACTTTAACTATTGCTGTTATTTTTATTTGTTAAAATGAGCTAACTAAAAATGAATAATTAGTCAGCCCTGAAAAACTCTCAAGCTACTGAAAGTAAATAAAATTGGACTGCATTTATAAGAAATTTTCGACCAGAAAGGTTAAACTACACCCTCACTTTCTGGTCGAATTCGAAATAAAAAATGCGTTCAAATAGCCCTGTAGATACCCCTCAATCTGGTTTTTTCGATATTCTTAGTCAGCTTGATTATGACGATCCCTTGTTAGCGCTAGGGAGAGAAATCAATTGGAAAACCTTAGAACAAAAACTGTCTGAACATTACAGTGACCAAGGGCGAGCAGCCAAACCTATTCGCTTGATGAGCGGCTTGATGATACTCAAACAATTGTTCAACTTGAGTGATGAAAGCGTGGTCATTCAATGGAAGTTAAACCCCTACTATCAGGTATTTTGCGGTGAAACCTGCTTCCAGACTAGCCTGCCATGTCATAGCACAGAACTCGTTAAGTTCAGACAACGCATCGGAGAAAATGGCGTTAAGCAAATCTTTGCTTTATCAGTGGCATTACATGGTGGATTGTCAGAAGAACCAACAGTTTTGGTTGATACAACCGTTCAAGAAAAAGCCATCACCTACCCAACTGATACGAAGCTGGCCATCAAAATCATTAATCGTCTGAATAAGTTAGCCAAAACTCATGGTATCAAACAACGACGAACTTTCGTGAAAGAAGTCAGGGAGCTGCGTTTGGTCAGTCGGCACTTTCGCCATGTTCGGCGCAGGGCAAAAGCCAAAAATGTCGGTGAACAATAAAGTTGTTAATTAATAGGTTTGTAACTTATTGAATTTTCAACACCCTTAACGCCTATAAAATAAATAAAGTTGTTAACTTTTTGTGCCTTCGCTGTTTCAAACTCATAAAACATAACAATAAAGTTGTTAACAAAATATCGGGTGCTTTAGTCTCAAGTGGGACAAAAGCGGTCGTTTAGCTAAATCTATTAAACGTCACTCATTTCACAAAGCTTTCTAACCAACTACAGAAACTCAATCACTTCATTTAAACAACGGAGCGCTTGAGTAGCCGTAGTTGGTATAGAAATACAGTTACTTCCTCCCAATGACTCATTTGGATTAATTCGAATAATATCTGCACCGATTTGCTCCGCAGCAATCCGAACACTAGGGATTGCCACTCCAGCGCCGATTTCAATCACAACAATATTACATGAGGCATTTCGCCATTGATGAAATATATCAAATTGCTCATCTGTTCGATCACGGATCCAAGCTATATCACCAAACATTTGCACATTAGGCCTGGCCAATCCCCCACAGTGAAGGCAACTAGGAAGTTCACTTACGGCAAAGCCTGATGCTTCATCAACCTCTATAGCCGTAGTATCGATTGGCCAAATATCATACGAGCAGTTTTGCAAACACTGTAAGTGATTGATGGAGCCATGACATTCAAGAATATCATTTTCTCCAAAACCCGCTTTCTGGAAATGGCCATCTATATTGCTAGTGTAAATAAATCCGCCATTTTCTTTTGAAGTACACCAGTTTTTTAGCAGCTGGAAGCCAAAATGAGGTTTAGTTTTTCGGTAGAGGTTTAATCTATGACCATAGAATCCCCAAGCAATATGAGGTGTAGTTAAAAAACATTTACGGCTCGCAAACTCTTGAAGTTTATTATTGCTTGAATTTAATCCCGAGTAAGATTTCCAGAATCCAGCACCACTTCTAAAATCAGGAAGGCCCGAATCAACACCCATTCCTGCTCCAGCAGCAATCAATATGGCATCTGCATTTTGAATTTTGTCAGCTGCTGCCAAAAGCTTACTTTCCAGATTTTTATCAAAAACTTTGGTCATTTTTAAATACCTCGATTTTCTTTAGAGGAACGCTTCCTTGGTATGTAATGTCAATATCAAAATCAATAGCTCCGACCTTCAAAATATTACGCCAGCCTAAATCAGTATGGTCATATAGACAGTGATATAACCAACAATGAACCTCTTCTTGCATGACGTGCCCATCGACATATTGAAATTCATTATGATTTAAGCCATCACCTAATAAGCTGTCTGATTGCTTATATCTAGTTAAACGCTCTGATAATTGCACTAAAATATTGTCAGTATCTTCATCAAAAAGCGGGTCACTCTCTTTGAGTTGAAAAGTTAGAACGCTTTCAAGCTCAAACCCAGTAACCCAATCTTCAGAATCGTTAACCCTCTTTTCAGCTTGAGATATAATCTTAATGGCCTCATTGGTTAGAGTTTGCTCAATAGCATACAGAGTAGCATTCAAACTTCTCAGCTTTATGATTTGTGATTCTGATAAATCCTTTGGTTTTAGCTTGGCGCCATTGCAAGTCACGTAATTTTCTGGCTGTTTATGCATAATCTAGCTCTACTATCGTTATGATTCATAAATCACTTGTGAAGCTTTGTTCCAATACATTGATATTTCACCAAGGTAATCATCATTCTGACTTAGTATCGAAACATCTAAAGCTTGCTCATCTGCTAAATCATTTTCAGGCTGAATACTCATATTTATCGTGTAGTTTACAAACACATTTTTAAGTGTTTGGCGCTCACTTTCGCGTATTACTGATGTCGATAGAAATATCACAGTACATTCATAATCTATCGCAATTTGTTTAAAGTTTGATATGAGTGAATTTTGCTCACACAGTCGATTTTCCAAGCCATTATTAAAGCTTGAAAAGTTACCTATCACGAGGAAGCGAATAGGGTTGTTTTTATCCATATTAACTTTTGAAATAGAATAGCGAACAGTATCGGCATCTAGCTCACCGTCATCACATATAAATAAGTTCTTATCTTTCATCTTAGTTATTGCGGCTGTCAGTTTAGGCCAGTCGCTATCACCTAATTTTGTGTTTAATAATTTGGAATAATGAATGCCACTATTAAGTGCCATTAATTGATAAGTCAGTGAAATACCACTCTTTGGACGACTAAGCATCAATACAGCTTGTTTATTTTCAAAGCAAAAACTATTAACTAGGTTTAGTGCTAGCTGGTTATTTAAGTCAGAGCTGTCTGAAGTAATTTCTACCACATCCCCACAACGAAAATGATTCACTAAGGAATGAAGCCTATTAAAATAATAAGTGTTTATCTTGTTCGGTAAATTGCAATCATTAATCTTGTCCAGTTTTTCAAGAGCAATCTTTAATAATGTATTTGAACTATATGTGCCTGTTAAATGTTTATCAGTATGTTGGTCTTCAGTAATTTTACGAATAAGGGATGCTGCTTTTTTTTGTAACAAATCCGGAGAAAGGTAATTGGCACTTGGTGAGCGATCAATATAACTTAGTAAAGTTAAATTCAGTTTTCTAAGGTCTGCATATCTAAACAACTTATCGACATGTTTAGTTAAATTAGTTAATTGCACTTCATTACTTTCTAATGATTTTAAGTAAGATTCACCGCCAATAAAGCTAAGTTTATTGCTTGAATGAAGCGCCTTAACTATTTCGGGCAGCGTTATATCGTGTAACAACTTCTGATCATGAACATAACGAATAGCCTCGACTATCGTTATATGCTTTTCATAAATGAATAGCTTTGGTGTCATTAACTCATAACGTTTAGATTCATCCACTATATTTTGTAGAAGTGCGCTAAGAATATATTGCTCAGTTTTCAGAAAATTGAGTTCTGTATTTTTTTTGATTTTTAATGGTTTCATTTATTTTAAGACCCTTTTGGCTTTATACGCCTCCCTCCTATAGGGATTTAGAAAGCAATATCTAAAGGCCTTTTTACAATTCTTTACAAATTTACCCCTTAATTTTAAGAACCAAATTTGTATATAGGCGAGATATCTAGAACTTATATAAGTTGAAGTTAGACCAGGCTGAAACTAATGGGGCGTAAAATGAGCAATAAAGTAGTCAAGATTTCTGATAAGCAAACAGCGTTGAAGGTAGTGAGTGATGACTATGAACAGTTTCAGTGTTGCTCTGAAGAGTTAAAAAATGATTGGGATGTCGTTTTAGCCGCAGTAAAAAATTACGGCCTTAATTTGGAGTATGCTTCATCAGATTTGCAGGCAAATGAAGAGATAGTAAACGAAGCCATTAATGAGAACGGTGAAGCTCTAAAATTTGCTTCTGCTAAATTACGAGCAAAGAAAAGCATTGTGCTTAAAGCTGTTAAAAATAATGGGCCCGCAATAAAGTACGCTTCTGATGAACTAAAAAATGACCCAGAACTTGTGTACATAGCCATTAAAAATGAACCAGAAGCCATTTTATGTGTACCCGAATACTTCAAAAAAGATAAAAAACTGCATGCCCTACTAGGTGAAGGTGGCAACAATAGTGACTTTCTAAATGCAATGTCTTGCTCTGAGTTTTTTAAACTATGGCTAAAAGATAATGCTAGTCGTTTCAACTACACCCCCATTGAAGTTGAATTTGAGCGTGACTTCGCTCGATACCGCTTCGAGAATATTACTAACGCAATCGAACTTACTTTATCTGGCTATGGTGACGTTAATCTTGCAATTTATGATGAAAATTTGAATCTCTTAGATTTTTTAGGCTGGTTAGAAGTATCGCCTGTTAAAGTGGCAGATAATTATTGGGCCTGTGATCTTTGTACAGCTTTTAATCCCACCTCAGAAGAAAATATTTACATTGATATTAATCATCTTTACTCACAACACCTTTGTGAAGAAAGGATTTTGGAAAATTGTAATCATCTATTTCAGCCAGATAAATTTCTGGTTTACTACCAGCACATGAAATTTAAGTCTATTTGGCATGTGGATTTACAAAGCCTAAATGAGTTTGATCCACATGATGAAGATATTCTTAAATATCATTCTATTCTTAGTTCAAATAGTTGTTTGATTTAGTGCCATATATCCCTTCCTATAGTGATTTAAAAAGCTAAAACCAATGGATCGTAAAATGAGAAATAAAGTACTCAAAACTTCTGATAAACAAACAGCGTTGAAGGTGGTGAGTAATAATTATGAACAGTTTCAGTGTTGCTCTGAAGAGTTAAAAAATGATTGGGATGTCGTTTTAGCCGCAGTGAAAAAATACGGCCCTAATTTGGAATATGCTTCATCAGATATGCAAGCAAATGAAGAGATAGTCAAAGCAGCCATTAATGAGAACGGTGAAGCTCTAAAATTTGCTTCTGATGAGTTACGAGCAAAGAAAAGCATTGTGCTTAAAGCCATTCAAAATGATGGTCATGCATTAAAATATGCGTCTGATAAATTGAGATCTGATAGAAGTGTTGTATTTAAGGCCGTGAAGTATGATGGCCGTACATTAAAGTACGCTTCCAATGAACTGAGATCAATGAAAGGTATTGTGCTTAAGGCCGTAAGGAATAAAGGCTATGCCTTAAAGTACGCTTCCGATGAACTGAGATCGATGAAAAGCATTGTACTTAAAGCCATTCAAAATAATGGATACGCATTAAAATATGCTTCTGACAAATTGAGAGCTGATAGAAGTATTGTATGTAAGGCCGTGATGAATGATGGCCTTACAATAAAGTACGCTTCTGATGAGCTGAAAAATGACCTAGATGTTGTCTATATAGCCATTAAAAATAACCCAGAAGCTATTTTCTGTGTACCAGAACATTTCAAAAAAGATAAAAAACTGCATGCCCTACTAGGTAAAGGGAGCGAGAATAGTGACTTTTTGAATGCTATGTCTTGCTCTGAGTTTTTTAAACTATGGTTAAAGGATAATGCCAGTCGTTTCAACTATCCCCCCATTGAAGTTGAATTTGAGCGTGATTTCGCTCGATACCGCTTCGAGAATATTACTAACGCAATCGAACTTACTTTATCTGGCTATGGTAACATTAATCTTGCAATTTATGATGAAAATTTAAATCTCCTAGATTTTTTAGGCTGGTTAGATATATCACCTGTTCGTCTGGATAATAAGCAATGGGCTTGTGATCTTTGTACAGATTTTAATCCTACCTCAGAAGAAAATATTTACATTGATATTAATCATCTTTATTCACAACACCTTTGTGAAGAAAGTATTTTAGGAAACTGTAACCGCCTATTTCAGCCGGATAAGTTTCTGGTTTACTACCAAGATTTGGAAGATATGTATATCTGGCGAGTGGTTTTGCAAAATCTAAATGAGTTTGATCAAAGTAACGAAGAAATTCTTAAATATCATTCTATTCTTAGTTCAAGCGAAGTGTGTTTGGATTAATGTCGTATTCTAAATTAATAGCTCGGAATTTTGATTTTATTTAAACCTAAATCAACAAATTCAAACGCAGATAAAAATTAATAATCTGTGCATTTAATATGAAGGATAAACTAAATATGAGTATAGAAGTAAACCAGCTTTTTCTTTCATTAAAAGAAAATTATAAAAGAATGTTAGACCAATTTAGGCCTTGCAAGCCAGGAAGTGAGTTTTTAGAGCAAAACTTAATTTCTTTATTCGTGCATGAATTTTTAAAGCAATACCCTGAAGGAATTGCCTATACGGAGATTCCTTTCATGATTAAGGGTAATGAATATTGGGCATCGCGTTTAGATGCTTTTTTGGCAACTGATAATGTTGGTTACCTGCTTGAGGCAAAAGGGTCTCTATCTCAAAGTAATTTATTTGAATCTATCCACCTAGACCTAGATAGAATTATCTCACCAGAATTGCATGAAAGTTTTTTGAAAATGGCAAAAGGATACAAAAAAGACGATGAAAGAATCTACAACTTACCAAATAACGTTTACGGCTTAGTCTTGGCTGATTGTTGGTCTAAATCGACTGCAAATGAGTGGAAGTCGAAAAACTTCACTGAAACCGAGTATGCGAATCTTGGGCGGTTAAACAGACAATCAATCTATGTTGGAAATTACGGTAATTCCGATTACTTCATACTCTGTGGAGTAACCAAGCAGCCCGTCTGGATAAACTCAATACGAATGGAGAGTTAGTCATTGAAAATGACTACCTTATGATTTATATCAGTTAGAAATGTCTGTATTCAGCTAAGCTTTCTAAGAAAAACTAATTTAATTATTTGAAACCACCAATATCAAACAACTAAGCGGGCTAATAAATGTCAGAACGTTATGACTACGAATTAACGAAGGTAGTAACTAACCCTAATTCTGAAAGGCCAGGTGCGTATATAGAGCTTACGATAATTACCGAAGAGCTAACTGACCTGGTCAAGTAAATTCAGTCACCCTAGTTAAGATACTTTT
>TARA_R110002072_G_scaffold1780_11_pt1 | contig 62709 bp, 48 predicted proteins | sample TARA_R110002072 | Tara Oceans TARA_R110002072 (sample SAMEA4397118) | marine metagenome | biome: Polar Biome; feature: [SRF] surface water layer (ENVO:00010504); material: water (ENVO:00002006), including particulate matter (ENVO:01000060) such as... | depth 5 m | reverse complement strand
TCGACCTTATGAAGGCGGTGAGAGAATCCAAATCTTTGCCGATAATACCGGTACCTATAGAGACTTCGCGGGGTCGCTTGGGTTTACCTGGGTGGATACGCCTACTACGTTTACGATAACCATCAATGGTGGTCTGTTTGGTTCGGTGTTTACGACTTCCGAGGATCCGGATGGTGATACGGTATTCGAAACCATCAATAACACGAAGCGTACTGACACTATTACTTACACGCTAGTTTCTGATACAGGGCCGAAGAAGCAATTTACGATTACTGCTTCTGGGGCAACCATAAAGAATAAGGCGTCGGATAATACGGCGTTGCCCAGCGTACCCTTCACGAATGTTGCGGAGAGCAATGCGAACCAAGCAGTGGTCTCGGTGGAAGACGGTATTGCATTCGCGCTTACTTCTGCAGTTCGAAACCTTATTACCAACGTTTCAACTGGGGTGCCAACGTTATTAGTACCCTCGGTTCTGCGAATGGACGTACTCACGTTTAATGGAGATGGCACGGGCTTCGCCAAGAATAAGAACGCAGCGTTTACTTATTCGAATGACAACGCAAAGTTGCTGGTTAACTTTGCCGATGGGGAAATCGGAGAATATACGCGAATATTTAACAACCCCAGGGGTGATGCGATCGGTTTGAGTTATACCAAAACCGATAACTCTGTGACTTCCTCCGTGACGCCCAGTTCCGATGCCGGGGCAAACTGGGTGTTGGCGAGTGTCCCAGGTATATATGCGACCAATCAGCGGGTGCAACTCACGAACGGTACGTTTGTGGATTCTAAAAGCTACTACCGCTTGCATCCCGAAGGTACAGGGCAACTCGAGATTGAATCGTTCAATACGACCACGGGCCTGCTTGAGTCTGTTTCCCCCAATTCCGCCGGTATTTGTTGGAAGCTGGATGCTAATGGTGATCTTGAAATAGCCAGAACGGCGGCAAGCGATCAGAGGTTTTTGGGGAGTCAGGTGCCATCCCTATCTACCTGTAGTCTGGTGCAATCCCCGGACAACACACTGATCACTTTTAAACGAACCAGTAAGTTGTTACAGACGAATGGTGCCAGTGAGCTTTTGACCTATGTTGAAGAGCGTAGGAATCAATGCGTTACCGGCGCTAGCGGCTGCAATAATACGATATTGGAGCTGACGAATACCTCCCTGCGTAATTATTCGTCCAGGGTGAATTTTGTCGGTAATCCTCCACTAGCGGTACCGGAAGCAAGTTCTGTCTCAGGCGGACTCGCGTCGCCGGTTGATGTATTAACCAATGACCTGGCGGGCGATTCAGCAATTGATCCTACTAAGGTTACGATTGTGGCGGGTCCTGCCAATGGTACGGCCACGGTGAATCCTACTTCGGGTGAGATTACCTATACATCCAATTCCGGCTATACCGGCAGCGATACTATTTACTACCGGGTCAAGGATGTTAATGGCAATGATTCAACGATAGGTACATTGGTGCTCACGGTTCTTTAACAGGAAGCGAAGTAAAAACGCGGCTACGGTCGCGTTTTTTTTGCCCGCTGTATACGGTTTAATAGATACCAAACGGATTCAATCAAAAAGAGGAAATTGTTATGCCCGTAGAAATGCGAAAAGAAGGTCATGTGGCCTACATTGTGCTAAATCGCCCGGAAGCCCGGAACGCAATCAATGGCGAGATGGCCCAGACCATGGAAGCCTGTTTGGACGAATTCGAAAATGATGCCAACCTCTGGGTGGGTATCCTCAGCGCTGAGGGACCATCTTTTTGTGCGGGAGCAGACCTAAAAGAAATCAACGCTGGCAATGGTGGGGCGTTGTCGACAACCAAAGGTGGTTTTGGTGGCATCGTAAATCGTGAGCGTACCAAACCACTCATTGCTGCAATTACCGGTAGTGCATTGGCGGGAGGCTGTGAGATTTCCCTCTCCTGCGATCTTATTGTTGCCGCAAACGAAACAGTATTTGGCTTGCCCGAAGTGAAGCGTTCATTAGTGGCAGCCGCGGGCGGCTTGTTTCGATTGCCGAGGGCAATGGGAATGGCAACTGCAATGGAGATGATTATGACGGGAGATCCGCTACCAGCCCAGAGAGCTTATGAGCTTGGCATGGTTAATCTGGTTACCGATGCCGATAAGGTGATGGAGGAGGCGGGGAAACTTGCTAATCGGATTTCAGCAAATGCACCCTTAGCGGTTCAAGCCAGTCGTCAGGTTGCCTCTCGGGCCTTTATGGATGATGACGAGACCCTGTGGAAAAGTAGTGGCAAAGCGTTTGTTGGTATTGCCGGTACAGAAGACTTCAGAGAAGGCCCGTTAGCGTTTATTGAGAAGCGTGCACCGAACTGGAAGGGCAAGTAGGCGGACAAATAGGAACATAAATAGGAAGCAAGATAAGTAGGCAAAGTAGAAGCTACCCATCGGGTAGCCTCTACTTTGCACCAACTCTTTAAAAGCTTTTCGGCAATCTGTTGGCGAAGGCGTTCCCGCCGTACATCAAGCGGTGAGTTTGGTCAGGCGGGCTTTTGCAGCCTGGTATTCAAGGGCTAATTGATCCACCAGTTCTGCCGCGGGCTGGACGCTATCAATTGCGCCGATGCCCTGACCGCAACCCCAGATGTCTTTCCATGCTTTGGAGTCAGAGTCGCCTCCGGAACCAAAATTCATTTGCGACGGATCGCTTTCCGGCAGGTTCTTTGGATCAAGCCCTGCGGCTTCAATAGATGGCGCTAGATAGTTGCCATGGACGCCGGTAAATAAATTGCTGTAAACAATATCGTTAGCGGCGTACTGCACGAGGGCATCCTTGTACTTCGGATCGGCATTTGCCTCAGTGGTGGCGATGAATGCCGATCCTATATAGGCCAGATCTGCGCCCATTGCCTGGGCACCAAGAACCGCATGGCCATTGGCAATTGAGCCGGAAAGTACCAGGGGCCCATCAAACCAACTTCGAATTTCTTGAATCAAAGCAAAAGGAGAAAGGGCGCCAGCATGGCCACCCGCACCTGCTGCAACCGCGATTAACCCCGTTGCGCCTTTTTCAATGGCTTTCTTTGCAAAGCGATTATTGATCACGTCGTGCAGCACGATGCCGCCATAAGCAGTGATGCGTTTGTTTACATCCTCGTTTGCGCCCAGGGAGGTGATCACAATTGGGACCTTGTATTGTTCGCAGAGGGCCAGGTCTTCCTCAAGACGATTATTTGATTTGTGGACAATCAGATTTACAGCAAATGGGGCGGCGCCTTCATGATCCTTAAGGGCGGTAATGATTTGCTGGAGCCATGCCTCGAGAATGTCTGTCGAACGCGCATTCAAAGAAGGAAATGAGCCGACAACCCCGGACTGGCACTGGGCAATGACAAGATCTGGATTCGAGATAATAAATAACGGTGAGCCAATAACTGGGATTCGCAGATTTTCAAGAATAGGGGGCAACGCCATAGGTTTCTCATGATTTGTTATGCATTTAATTGCATATATGTTTGCACAGTTTTTCAATAAAGCCAAAACAAATATGCAACTAATTGCATAAAAGTCTCGAATAAGGAATGGGAAGCCTCTAACATCCACCTATGGCACTTTCCCACGCAATTATGACGTCGTTGATCGATCAGGATTTATCTGGCTACGATCTGGCGAAACAATTCGACGTATCTCTTGGCTTTTTCTGGAGTGCATCCCACCAACAGATCTACCAACAGTTAAAAACCTTAACAGCAGCGGGTGAGGTTTCGGTCACTGAAGTGAGCCAGTCGGGTAAGCCAGATAAGCGTGTTTATGGCTTAACCGATGTTGGACGTGAAGCATTGCTGACCTGGGCCGAAAAAGAGTCACGGCGAAAGCCCGCCCGGGATGATCTGTTTGTGAAGCTCTATAACCTGGGGAACCTGAAGCCAGAGCTGCTGATAGGTGAAGTTGAAGCTAGACAGTTGCAGCACCAGCAACGATTGGCGTTGTATCAACGCATTAGAGATAGAGGCTACGCTAAGCCGGAGCATCTCTCTGATCGGCGGAAAGGGATGTATCTAGCGCTATTGGCGGGGATCTATCAGGAACAGGCAACACTACAATGGTGCAAAGAAGCACTCACGCTGCTGCAATCCATAGGATCTACGGATGCGCCAATAAAAGCGCCGCCGACAGAACTGTGACAGAACCTTGCAAGGAGCCGTCGCAAGGAACCGTCGCAAGGAGCCATCCAAAAATCGTAATTGACGTATTGAGGGGCGTAATGGGGTTAATAGGTGTGGGTATGAAAAGTCTGCGGATATTGTTTGTGGTTATTTTAGTTGCCGGATGTGCATCGGTTAAATACCCGCCCCTGACCACGGCTGAGGCAGTAGACCTGGAACGTTTTGCGGGGGACTGGTACGTCATTGCTGCTATTCCAACATTTCTGGAAAAGGATGCCTACAACGCGGTTGAATCCTACCAGGCACCGAAAGATGGAAGGATAAAAACGACCTTTCGGTTTAATCAGGGAGGCTTCGACGGTGAGGAGAAACGCTTTCATCCGACGGGCTTTGTCAATCAAGACGATCCGTCCAATTCACTTTGGGCTATGCAATTTGTTTGGCCCTTTAAGGCTGAATATCGAATTGTCTACACCAGCGAGGATTACGATCTGACCATTATTGGCCGGAGCAAACGTGATTATGTCTGGATCATGTCGAGGACCAAGACCATCTCTGAGCATTCTTACCAGTCATTGGTTAACATTGTCGCCCGTGAAGGCTACGACTTGTCCGCACTGCGCAAGGTACCTCACAGTTAGAAAAAACCAGGTAGGCCCTAGCGAGTCTATTGAGCAAGCGTCTATTTAGAGAGAGTCTATGAAATTTGTCAGTAGCGGCCATTTTCAGCATAGCGATGCGGATCGAATTGGGGTTCTTGTCACTAACCTCGGTACGCCCGCAGCGCCGACCCGAAAAGCACTAAAAACCTATCTGAAGGAATTCCTGTCTGACCCCAGGGTTGTGGAGTTTCCTCGGTTGCTCTGGTGGTTGGTGCTAAATATTGTCATCTTGAACTTTCGCCCAGCCCGCTCGGCAAAAAGTTATCAAACAGTCTGGACCGATGAGGGCTCCCCATTGATGGTCTACACGGAACGACAGGCGGCAGCCATCCGAGAAAAGTTGTCAACTAACGAGAATGTTGTGGTTGAGTTTGCGATGCGTTACGGCGAGCCGTCAATTAATTCCGCTCTGGAATCCCTGGCAAAGCAGGGGGTTCGAAAATTGCTGTTGCTACCGCTCTACCCCCAATACTCGGCGAGTACCAGCGCATCTACCTTTGATGCGGTTGCCGCTGATTTTACGCAACGACGTTGGTTGCCGGATCTCAGATTTATTAGCCATTACCATGATCGTCCCGCCTATATTGATGCGGTTGCAGAAAAAATTGAACGACACTGGCAAGATCAGGGCCGGGCGCAACTACTGCTGTTTTCTTTCCATGGCATCCCCCAAAGTTATCTCGAAAAGGGCGATCCCTATTTCTGTGAGTGTCATAAATCGGCGCGACTTATTGCTGAGCGATTGAAACTTGCGGAGGACAAATACAAGGTCGTATTCCAATCTAGATTCGGCCGTGAAGCGTGGCTGCAGCCCTACTGTGATGAAACGCTAAAACAATTGCCAGGCGAGGGGGTCAAATCGGTGCAGGTAGTCTGCCCGGGATTCTCCGCTGATTGCCTTGAGACCATTGAGGAAATTGGTATCGAGAACAGGGACTACTTTCTCAATGCTGGCGGTGAGCGTTATGAATACATTGCTGCACTCAACGATGATCCCGAACATATCAACATGCTAACGGATCTGATTAGTGAGAACCTGCAAGGCTGGTCCTGCGAGGAAACCCACGGCCGACCGGAGCGCGCGGAAAAATTTGGTGCGCCGCCTGAGTTATGATATTCCGTCCAGGGTAGCGGTTTTGCCTGTACTCCGTTGTTGTTGCCTGGTTGAGGTTGAATTGCTCATACCACCATTTCTATTCATTCGGCGCTAAACTTTCCAATCTGGAATATGTTACATGCGTTTAATTCTTTAGAAATATTGAAGTTTGGCTGCTAATTTCCACTCTGTTCCATTAGTTCCATTAGTTCAACTGACTTCATAAACGTAAGTAACAGAGCAAAACATCATGAATATTCCTGAAGTAGACATCCAGGCAGCCCCGGTTTTTTCTGTTGATATTCCAGAGATCAAAAAGCAGGTCCTTTATCGTGATGTAGACGAGTCGCTTTCTGAATGGGAACGCGCTCGGATGACCAGCAAAACCTGGTCGATGGAACAGGACTAAATAAACCTGCATGTGCTTTAGTCGATTCGCCTGATTTGTTTCAGGCGAATTCTGATTTCTGTGCTGATTCCAGGCCTGATTTTTCTCCGATAGCCCCTATTTCCGCTCCCGTTTACTCGTAATTCCCATGGGGAATCACGAACATAAGTTATTGTCCTAAAAGCAGTTCTTCGCAACACCCACTCGCTAGTGATAAAATTCGCGGCCCACTCAATCGGTGACGCAACCCATGAACACTAATTACCGCAAACCTCTTCCAGGCAGTGACCTCGACTACTTTGATACCCGGGCTGCTATTGAGGATCTGCAGGCCGGTGCATTTGATAAGTTGTCCTATACCGCCCGGGTACTCGCAGAAAACCTTGTCCGCCGCTGTGAGCCGGAACGCCTAAGCGATTGTTTACTGCAAATTATCGGCAACAAACAGGAGTTAGATTTCCCCTGGTACCCGGCCCGGGTGGTCTGCCACGACATCCTTGGCCAGACCGCGCTTGTTGATCTTGCCGGCCTGCGAGACGCGATCGCTGCAAAGGGCGGTGACCCAGCCCAGGTAAACCCTGTTGTACCGACCCAGTTGATTGTTGATCACTCCCTCGCGGTGGAACATGGTGGATTTGATAGTGAAGCTTTTGAAAAAAACCGCGCCATTGAAGATCGTCGCAACGAAGACCGATTCCACTTTATTAACTGGACCAAAACTGCATTTGAAAATATTGATGTGATACCGCCTGGTAACGGCATCATGCACCAGATAAACCTTGAGCGGATGTCACCGGTTGTACAGGTTCAAAACGGTGTTGCATTCCCTGATACGCTAGTTGGTACCGATAGCCACACACCTATGGTTGATGCCCTCGGTGTGATTGCTGTGGGAGTTGGTGGGCTCGAAGCGGAAAGTGTCATGTTGGGTAGGGCATCTTATATGCGACTGCCGGAGATCATTGGTGTTGAATTGACTGGCCAACGTCAACCCGGCATTACCGCAACGGATATAGTACTGGCGATTACTGAGTTTCTACGTAACCAAAAGGTTGTTTCTTCTTACCTTGAATTTTTTGGTGAGGGTGTGGCGAAGCTCACGTTGGGAGACCGCGCAACCATTTCCAATATGACCCCAGAATTTGGTGCAACCGCGGCCATGTTTTATATCGATCAACAAACGATCGACTATTTAACGTTGACCGGTAGAGAGCCAGAGCAGGTTAAGCTCGTTGAGCACTATGCAAAGGAGACGGGTCTCTGGGCGGATCAGCTAAGTGGTGCAAAGTATGAGCGTGTTCTGACCTTTGACCTGTCTAGTGTTGGCCGTAACATCGCAGGGCCGTCCAATCCCCACGCTCGGGTTGCCACTTCTGATTTAAAAGCGGCGGGTATCTCTGGGGTTGTTGAAAATGAAGAAGGTTTAATGCCAGACGGCGCTTGCATCATTGCGGCAATAACCAGCTGCACCAATACCAGCAATCCCCGCAACGTGATTGCTGCAGGATTGATTGCTCGAAATGCTAATGCACTGGGGCTCAAACGAAAGCCCTGGGTTAAGACTTCTCTGGCGCCCGGATCCAAGGCGGTTCAGTTGTATCTAGAGGAGGCAAAACTGCTGCCGGAATTAGAAAAGCTTGGTTTTGGTATTGTCGGTTTTGCCTGCACAACCTGTAACGGCATGAGTGGTGCGCTTGATCCCGTAATTCAAAAAGAGGTTGTTGATCGAGACCTTTATGCCACTGCTGTGTTGTCAGGCAACAGAAATTTTGATGGCCGCATTCATCCTTACGCAAAGCAGGCTTTTTTGGCTTCACCTCCCCTGGTTGTTGCCTATGCGATTGCGGGCACGACCCGATTTGATATCGAGAGTGATGCCCTGGGTACCGATAAAGATGGCAACCCTATAACTTTAAAAGACATCTGGCCCAGCGACGAAGAAATTGATCAGGTGGTGGCGGCGAGTGTTAAGCCGGAGCAATTCAAGGCTGTTTACGATCCTATGTTCCTGCCCTTAAAGGACATTACCGATCAAGTCAGTCCGCTTTATGACTGGCGCGCCCAGAGCACCTATATTCGTCGTCCACCCTATTGGGAAGGTGCCCTTGCCGGGGAGCGAACACTTAAGGGTTTGCGTCCTCTTGCTGTGCTTGGCGACAACATTACAACGGATCACCTGTCACCTTCGAACGCCATCATGCTTGATAGTGCGGCGGGCGAGTATTTAGACAAAATGGGACTGCCGGAAGCGGACTTTAACTCCTACGCGACCCACCGGGGTGATCACCTGACGGCCCAACGGGCAACCTTCGCCAATCCAAAACTACTAAATGAGATGGTGCAGGAGGACGGCAAGGTTAAGCAGGGTTCTCTGGCTCGCCTTGAACCGGAAGGCAAGGTGACCCGAATGTGGGAAGCCATCGAAACCTATATGGAGCGTAAACAGCCTCTGATTATTGTCGCCGGCGCTGACTACGGTCAGGGCTCATCAAGAGACTGGGCGGCAAAAGGTGTTCGATTAGCAGGCGTTGAGGCTATTGTTGCGGAAGGCTTTGAACGTATTCATCGAACCAATCTGATTGGTATGGGTGTTATGCCCCTTGAGTTTCAAGTCGGAGATGATCGTATGAAGTACGGTATTGACGGCACCGAGACATTTGACGTTATTGGTGAAGCAACACCGCGGGCGAGTCTGACATTGGTTATTCATCGAACCAATGGTGAGAGTGTTGAGGTGCCAGTGATCTGTCGCTTGGATACCCAGGAAGAACTCTCAATCTATGCAGCTGGTGGCGTTCTACAGCGTTTCGCCCAGGATTTTCTTGAAGCTAAAGCTAGTTAGGAATTGTTATGGGTCACTCACCTCAAATCAATGCACCTCAAATCAATGCACCTCAAATCAAAGTGCCCGCTACCTATATGAGGGGCGGTACTAGTAAAGGCGTCTTCTTTAAACGGGAGGATCTGCCTGAGAATGCCAGAACCCCTGGAGGTCCACTTGATCAGTTATTGCTACGTGTCATCGGCAGCCCTGATCCCTATGGCAAGCAGACCGATGGCATGGGTGGTGCGACGTCGAGTACCAGCAAGACCGTCATACTGTCTAAGAGTGAGCAGCCTGACCATGATGTTGATTATCTTTTTGGTCAGGTATCCATTGATTCAGCTTTTGTCGACTGGAGTGGTAACTGCGGAAACCTATCCGCAGCGGTCGGCCCCTTTGCTGTGGCAAATGGACTAATTGATCCTGCGCGGGTGCCGGAAAACGGATTAGTAAAGGTGCGAATCTGGCAGGCAAATATCAAAAAAACCATTATTGGCCACGTGCCCGTGGTTGATGGTGTTCCGCAGGAGACCGGCGACTTTGAGCTTGATGGTGTGACTTTTCCTGCGGCGGAAATTCAAGTCGACTTTATGGATCCCGCTGATGATGAAGGTGGATCGATGTTCCCAACGGGTAATCTTGTTGACGATCTTGAGGTGCCAGGGGTTGGAACGCTTAGGGCAACCATGATTAATGCCGGTATACCGACTATTTTTGTTGATGCAGAAGCAATTGGTTATCTGGGCACAGAATTGCAAGACGATATTAATTCAGATCCCGCCGCCCTTGCTAAGTTTGAAACCATTCGGGCTTATGGCGCGGTAAAAATGGGCTTAATCAAATCAATAGAAGAGGCCGCTACAAGGCAGCATACGCCGAAGGTGGCTTTTGTTGCGCCAGCGAAAGACTATGTGTCATCTAGCGGCAAGCCTGTCACGACTGGGGATGTTGATCTCCTGGTTCGCGCCTTATCCATGGGTAAACTCCACCACGCGATGATGGGTACAGCGGCTGTCTCCATTGGTACAGCTGCGGCGATTCCCGGTACCTTAGTCAACCTTGCCGCGGGAGGTGGTGCGCGAAATAGCGTGACCTTTGGTCATCCCTCTGGAACATTGAAAGTAGGTGCGGAAGCATCCCAGGTCGAAGGTGAGTGGCAAGTGACCCGGGTCAGTATGAGTCGAAGTGCCAGGGTACTGATGGAGGGCTGGGTACGTATACCGGGTGACAGTTTTTAGTTTACTGACATTTCAAGTTCTTGATTGTTTTTCTTAAAGTTAAATAGAGCCGGAGTTTGAGGCTCTATTTTTTTGGGTTCAATCGAAGGTGGGGTCAAACCGCGTTTATCCAACACTTCATCCTCAAGATTGCCGGATTTTAAGGCAATAAAAAGTTGCGGTACTCGCTGTTGTCCATATTCGAGCCACTCGGAAGTTGAGATTAAATTGTTTGCCGGTTTATTGTCCGCCGCTGCTAGATCCAGACCCTCAATCACCATAGAGTAGGTTAATAAGCCATGTTTTATGGTGGCACTCTCTAGAGCTACATCATCGGACTGACTTGCGGTAATAATTTGCATGCCCTTAAACCAGGCCAGTTGACCGAATCCTCTACTCCCCATTGGGCCAGGTTTAAAACCTTTTCCTTCAACTGATGCGGCGGAGTTACAAGCGTCGATCACCATAATAATATTGTCCGCGTCCAGGGGTTCAAACCATCGAGTTAAGTCCGTTGTACTAACGCTATGCTCAAGAAATGCATCATCTACCTGGCCTGAATCGCCAACATTTGATGTGATCAGATGGAACTCACCATCAGCCGAAGCAAATCCATGCCCCGCCCAGGTAAATAAAATACTATCTCTGGGTGTGAGGGGGTTATGTTGATCGGAGCCCGAAACAATTTCAGCTAGAACATTCGAGATGTCCATTTCAGTTACCCAGGCGTCATCTGTTGTGAGGATTGGAATTGAAATGACCTCGTCGAAATTGGATGCGAGCCTGGTCGTTAAGGATTGATTAATCGCTGTCGCATCGTTGACGGCGTAAGCCAGGTTCCAGCGTGGATGGCTATAATGATTGACGCCCACGTTAATCACAAAAGCTCGACGGTTTTTGTAGTGGCTATCTTGCTCGGTGCTATAGGAGAATTGAGCAGTAGGGCTCTTAATCCCGCTGTTGTTAAATGCCATTGCTTCAAACTTTACGGTGTCGCCCGCAGAGCTTTCTGGCAACGCAATGTTATTGAAGGTCACAGTTGCAGTGCCATCGGGCTGCAGCACAATCGAGCCGTGATCCTCAGGGTAGTGGGCAATCTGTTTGCCATCGCGAAGTAGTCTCAGGTCAAACACCCTTGAAGCTTCATTCGTGCTGTCAGCAGTATTGATATTAGCAGGCCGACGTACGTTAATAGTAACGCTCACGGTTTGTTCCGATTGGCTTTGAATACGTTGAAATGAAACCCCGGGCTGTTGTCGATTGACAGTTGCAAGATTTGGAATTGAAACAAACGTATCCTGACCTAACAGTCTTGGTAAGAGACGTGGCTCATAGTATTGCTTCATAAAAACTTCGACGGGTAATGTGTCTAAAGGTGTGTCACTCACAACCCAGCCAATGCCCTCGAGCTGCCCCGGTCGATTACTATCGTAGCGACCATCTTCACCGGCTACGAGCCAGCTTCCGTTGGCCATGGTGATTAGTTTTGCCAGTCGATTTCCGTTGGTTTGAAAAACTTCGAGACCGCCGGACTTGCTCAACAGCCAAAGATGTCCTTTTGCCATAAATGCACGTTGGACCCGACCGATGTCTAGATTCAAAGGTGCTCGATCCACGTCTAGTCGCCACAACAATGTTGAGTCTTCACTGCTGGTCACTAATCGCCTGCCACGATCAATCAGGTGGGCGGAATTAGGCTTTTTAAGATGACCCTGAAGTAGTTTAAGAGAATTTTTGCTGACGGCATCCATCACTTCAAGGTTGCCGTTTGGATACAGCTTAAGCGCAATGGCTCGGTTGGAATCCGGAAGAAATAGCCATTGCGGGGTATCGTTGTAAGGGTTTATTAAGTCCTGATTGACGAACTCGAGATTAAATTTTCCATCTAGTGTGTTGATGATCAGCTGAGCATTCGCGATGTCCTTGGCCTGACTTGAGACCCTAAGACTGAGAAAGCTTCCCTGGTTCACAAAATTCAGTCTGGAATCGGATAGTATCAATGATTGATCGAAGTAGGCTGGAATCTGCGTTCGCCATAGAATGTCTCCATGGGTCAGTTCCACGAGTAGCACCGTGTGATTTGCGAATAGTGCAAGTTGATTGTTGAACACCGCAATCTGCGGAGCGGAAATACGATCAGCGACAAAAGGTAATAACTCCGGCAGCTCGAGACGTGAGATCACATCACCCGAGCGATTATCTTTGGTAATCCATTGCAACTTGTCCCTGGTTTTGAGCAATATCTGCACGGTCTTGTCATTTGATCCTGAACTGTAATGCAAGATAGAAGTCTCGATGTCCATGTCGATTAGTCCCAAAGCACCCGGTTCGCTATGTTGTGATTTAGACTCATGCCAGGTATTGGTGTTGAGATCGTATCGTTGCGTGTCACCGCTAAAATCCTGTTTGGTGCCATGTAAATTTCTGTTTGGTCCAATAAATAAGTTGCCCTGCTTAAAGCGTTTAATTTCGGCCCCCGTTGATAAGTCCCAAACGACATTGGTCCTCTCGCTGCTGTCGACCAAAATGTTAAGTAACGATTGGTCGCCATCAACTTCAAAATTTAGAATGCGACCAGATGCTGCCGCTAAATCTTCGTGCTCTGATTTGTCCAGGGAAATGATTCTAGCCCGCTCAGGACCTGCGAGTAGTAATGCTTTGCCATCCTGGACGAAAACCACATGATCTGGGCGCAGTGGAAAATTTTGATTTAGGGATTCCTTTGACAGCGCAAAAACTAATCCGCCGTACTTGTCGAACAACTTCAAACCTTCATCTCGCTTAACAATGGCGACCTGGTTAGAGGGACCATGAATCGCCAGGCTGTCAGCGGAGGGAATTGCAATTCTGCCCTCACGCGCCAGAGTATCTGATATCCAATAACCTTGATGCTTCGCGTCTAGAATGAAAAACCGACCCTGGTCCAGGCTGTAGACCCGTTGGGCTGGGCTGTCCAAATTGATGGTTGCAACAATCTCTCCAGATTGGATATCAGAGAAGAGAAGTTGAGATTTTTCTGTTAAACACAGAGCTAGCATTCCTTGGTCCGGCAGCAATAGGTGGCAGGACTGCTCGGCTTCTAACTCCTCCCGGGCAACCGGTAACAACAATGGCAGGCTATCCACAACCTGGTCAGACCAGGTGTTAATCACTGACAACTTCGAGAAGTCTCGAAGGAACCACAGCTCGCGGCCGTTGGCAGCAAACGTCGGTTTCAGCAGACTAGAGTCAGAGGAAGTGAACTGTTGAATATGCTCACCGGTGTGAGTGTCAATCAGGCTAACCTGGTCCTGGTCCTGCTGACTGATAAGACGACGGTTGTCGCTGGAGAGTTCAATGGGTGAGCCCGAGCCGAGTGATCGAAGTGGTCGGGCGCGGTCTAGCCGCCAAAGCCAGTTCTCACCGTTTTGATTGTCCTGATGGCTATCGAGTATCGCAAGGTTTCTACCGTTTGTTACCAGGTGCTGAACATAGGGAAAGGGGTCTGCAGAGGCCAGGGTAGCGCTTAGGGCAACCGGCTTTTCTACAATGGGAGTTGGTTGTCCAAAGACGTACCATTCGTTGGTCTGATACCCCGCTCCATATATTTGACGATCGGTTTTTTGAAACGTAGCCGCATGAAAATTCTCTGCTGAAGGATTTGTCACAAGATGCCGCTCTCCGGTCTCAACATTGAAATAGCTCATGCTCCTTTTATCGTCGATAGTCACAAGGTGTGGATATTGGAAATACTTCAGGTTGTGGTATCCGGCGCTAAGTTCAATTTTGTGGGCCAATAAACCAGTCGCCAAATCCCAAATTTCGATCCCATCGGACAGGCCTTCAAAGGCAGCAAAACGAGTATCCGTCATAACTCGATATACCGGCATGTCCGTCGTGAATTCTTGCTCCAGCTTGCTAGCCCTGAAGTTGAGGATTTGAATTTTGCTGCCTTCCTCGGGATAGGGTCTGTCATTTACAAGTATGACGTTGCTAGAGTTCGGAATAAGTTGCGGAGTAATACGGCCAATGGTGATACCCAGAGATGTTGCGGTTGCCTTTAGGTCAATATTTTCGAGTCTTTCTCCGGTTGCCCCGGCACGCCTCTCGTAGGTAATTGAACCTTCACCATAGGTTGGGCGGAGCAGAGTACTTAACTCATTTGATCCGTGATCGAACCAGGCACTTTGAATCGGCTCGGCAATGGAGTGTCGCCAGAGAATCTGATTAGAGCCATAGTCCCAGGCGCTGAATTCAGCTTCGTTGCCGATCAGAAATAGCGTGGATGCTTTTTCATTGACCTGTGTCAGGAGTGGATTGAGTGTGTGGCCGGTAGACGACAACCGGCGGAAGGTCTTGTCTTTGTTGACAATAGCCGCTGTACGATCAGAAACCAGCAACGTGCCAGTTTGTAACTGCTGGATGTAACCAATTGCCTCAAAAGCCGGATACCGTTCAAGAAGCACCGCCGCCATGATTTGCTTGTCAGGTTGATACGTTGCGTCTACCTCAATATTAAGTTTAAGCGCCAGGGCTTCAAGATATACCTGCAGTACAGGATCTCCCGCTGCTAGATAATAGGCGTCTTGAATGACGGATTCCGGCCAACCGGTTGTGTGCAGTACAAGGGCGTTCAACCAGGTTAAATCATGGAGATAAGCGGCCTTTACGAACGTGGTCAGGAAAGGCTCGGCGTCCAGGATTTGTTGCTTGTTAAAGATGGCCAAAACACCAAGCATTCGGTGTTTCAAAGCAATACCCAGGCTGGAATTGCCGGCCTCGTCGGAGTAATTGATAACAGCACCTGCGGTGAGCAGCAGCCGTGTGATTCTTCGCTGCTGGATATACGTTTCACCGCTGGCTTTTTTGGCAAGTTGTTGTATTGAGGACAATAACAACTCTGAAGCTGCGTCGACGTCCAACTCAAGTCTTCCTAGGAGGAACTGCGTACTGTCAGCAGCGGAGAAATCAACGGCCAGCTCGAGCAACTTGTGTTCGTCGAATTCTTCCCGCGACGCAATTAGGGAAACAATATCGATCCGATCAGATTGAACGGCAAGCTTCACAATGTTCTGCCAATCGAGGCGCAGACTAGAGGCGAGTGCAAGCTCAAGAAAGGCGATATTGCCGAGCTCAGCCGCGCGATCAGTGATGGGGCTTAGATCCATTAAGGGGACTGGATCGAGATCTATTAGTGCCGCAAAAATGTTTTTCGCATTTTCTTCGGCAATCAGTCTTCGCATTTCCCAGGAAAGGGGCGTTTGCTGATCGTAGAGTTGCAAAAAAGTTTCTTCATTGTCTTGCCGGATGAGTTCAGCGCCGATGCTAGTACGGTTGGACAACGGTGTTGTTAAGGTTGGCCAGTCTTGTTTGTCAGTATTCGCTAACCAGTCAATGATGGTGGCGCCGAGGTTTTGTTCAATGGCGAGAACCAGGGCTGATAAAGAGGTCTCGTCCAGCAACCCTTCTAGTTGTTGGCAATTAGATTGAGCCTTATTGGTTGCCGCTTGCAGGCAAGAGGATTTCAACACCGAGCGGGTTTGTGAATCTAATCTATCGAGGGAGAAGTAAGCGCTCAATTGAGCACCTGTCAGTCGAGCCAGCATGGCATCAATTAGCTGCCTGTCTATTTTGGTCCTTTGATTTTTGTGCAGAAGATTTCTGCGAAATAGCCCCGCACGATATTGGATCTCCTCGTCAGACTTGTCCGCCATACCCCGGGTAATTTCACTTGCCAGATCAGGACGTTGCGCTTCAATTGCCTGGGCAAACAACCCGTTGCCGTAGACTATCCGCATCCACTCAGGGTCGGATTTGCGCGCTGCCCATTTTGGGATTTCAGAATCAATAGGTGCGGCTGTGCCACGGGACTGGTCAAGGAGTAGGTGAAATAGATCAATCCGGTCCTGGCCAAAAATTTCTTCTATCACCATGGCAGAATAGGGATTCTGCTCTAACCAAAAGCCGAGTTTCTGCTTAGCTAACTTTTCGAAGGTGACGCGGTTGTTGTTCTGAGCCGCCAGCAGCAATGCCTGGGTGCCGGAAAAGTCGGGGGCACTCAGTGGCCATTTACGTTTTATCAGATACTCAAGCACCTCGCTGTTAGTATTCATGGCGGCAAGGTTTAGAAGTTCCGAGGAGAAGGGCGCATTCTGGTTGTTCATGCCCAGTTCGTATAACAGTTCGAGGACGGCGATTTGATTAGATTCAATTGCAGTTTCAGTCATAAATTCTCGAAATCGCTGGTGCTCCGGTAACGACGTCAAAATTATCCTGAGTATTTTGATATTGGCTTTTTCAATCAGAGGAATGAATGGGCTCCTAAAGGCGCTATTCCAATCCTGAAAGCTATAGCCAGCGGTCAGCGCAGCCCTTAAAAATTTGACCTGATTTGTCTGGGTCGCGGTGACAATAGGGGCTTCCAGTAGCTGGGGATAAGTGAAATCCTGCCAGCGTATTTGTGGGTTTTTATTGAGTAAATAGGTTGCCAGGGGCCACAGTTGTTTCTCAATAGAATTTTCGATCAAATAGGGACTCGCCTTTTGGCCAAGCTCCGTTAGATAAGTGACGCAATCCATGTCCTGTTGAAAAACCGCAACGGAGAGGGGTGTTGTTCCGTAGGACTCCTGTTCAAGATTCGCTCCGAGCTTTTTCAGGGTTTTGAGCATGGCAACGTCCTTACCATCAGCCGCCACAAGCGAGAGCAATGGTCGTTTAATACCTACCGCATTTAGATCGCTGCTGTTGATCTGGTCTACTCGAGAAAAGTCACTGATACTGACGTCACGGTTTAGCTCGGATAGTGTTGGCTTTAGTCTTTTTAGCGCCTTTGTGTCCCCGTTTGCAACCGCCTGGAAGATTGAGATCTGACGTTTCTTTCGGTTGTCGATAGAGGCGTCGATTAGAGAGGGAGTTCCTGCGCTAATAGCCTTGAATTGATCCTGACTGCTTATGCGTGCTCCTGCGTCTAGCAACAATTCCATAGTGTGATCGTTGCCCGTGGCAATACTCATGTTGAACAGGGATGCCTGTAGACAAGCAAGGTTAGCGTCACCGCGAAGCTGGAGATATTTTTCGACCACAGGGCTCGCGCCGGTTGCTGCGGCAAGACATATTTGTGGCAGACCATCAATTGGACCCCCTCGAAAAGGCTGGGTAAGGTCCTGTAGCGAGTCAGTGAGATCCCGGGCGGCGACAAAATTTCTGTTTATCATTATGGTGGCGGCAATCAGGTTTTGATTGCCGGACTCTGTGCTCAATTGTGCCCCCTGTTTGACTAACCAGAGAATGGATTTTGCTGAGGCGGTTCTGAGACTGTAAGCGAGAACTGGGTTGTCGATGCCAATTTTGCGTAGTCCCGGGTCGGGGGTTTGTAGATTTACTTTTGCACCCAGTTTGACAAGGTGTTTGGCCAGGCTCAGATTGTCCTCCCCGACAGCGATAGCAAGGGCTGTTGAGCTATCCTGGGCAATCTGGTTGATGTCGGCACCCCTGGCCACCAGCCAGGCAATCACCTTTTTGTTGTCATAGCTTGCAGCCATCATAATAGCGGGGCGATCATCAGCTACAGGATCATTCACATCGTGGGTGTCGTAGTATTCGATCAGGGCCTCAATTTCCCCATTTTTGATAGCTTTTAGAACTTCCACCGAGGTGCTAGCGTTAGCCATAAAGCTGAAATTGGCTAAGCAAAAGCTGAGTAATATGAAAAAGCGAAAACACATGAATATAAACCGGGTTAGGTTAAGCGGGTTATTGGGTGCGCTCATACTATATATGAGTTTTGTAGGCGCATCGTCCTCGGCCTATGCAGCTGTTCCTAACTTAAATAGTGTGTCAGAAAAGTACGCTGTACTGATTGGGGTGAGCGACTATATTCATTTGGATCAGCAATTTGATTTGGTAGGGCCGAAAAATGACGTGCGTCTGGTTGCCGATCTCCTGAAGCAAAAAGGTTTTGATCAGAATAATGTCACCCTGCTGGCGGAAGGTCTGGGACCTATTCTTGCGCCGACGCGAAAGAATATTTTGGCGGTCCTGGATGATCGCCTCGATAAGACAAAGCAAGGGGACTTTGTTTATCTGCATTTTTCCGGCCACGGTTCCCAGCAACCTGGGGCGCTAGACGAAATTGATGGCCTCGATGAAATATTCTTGCCGTCGGATACTAAAGCCTGGAATCGTCAAAAAGGAGCTGTAGAAAATGCCATTGTTGATGATGAAATTGCTGGCTATGTTGATGCCTTCCGGGATAAAGGGGTGTTTGTCTGGCTGGTGTTTGATAGTTGCCACTCGGGAACGATGACCCGGGGGCTGTGGCAGAATCGCAAAGTGACGCCGGCTCAATTAGGTATTCCGGAAACGACCCAGAGGAGTGTTCCCGGTAAAGTTGAAAAAAGATCAACTCCCGTTGAATTCGAAGCAACGGGCAAGGGTGGATACGTTGCGTTTTTTGCTGCCCAGACAACGGAAGAAACCCCTGAAATGGACCTGCCAAAAAGATCCGAGCACAAGACCCGGTATGGCTTATTTACCTATAACCTGATGCAAGCGCTGGCCACGAGTCGCGGCGGAAGCTACCGCCAACTGGCACAAAAGGTTGTACAAAACTATGCCTCTCAACCCTGGTTCGGTTCATCTCCGATGTTTGTGGGCGACGGCCTCGACCGTACTGTGTTCGATCATCAGGAGAGTCGAGCGTCGATCGACCAGTGGGCTGTCATTCGCACACAACAGGGTTTTGAAATCTCAGCGGGATATCTGCAGGGCATCGCGGAAGGCGCCGTTCTTGCGTTGTTAACTGAGCCAGACGCGCCGGACTCAGAAGCGATTGGTTATGTTGAAGTGAGTGAGGTACAGAGCGTGTTCAGCAGCGTGACCCCGGTGTCCCATCAACCCAGTGCTGCGACCCAACCAATTCCAGCAATGAAAAAGATGCCGCCCTTTGCTTATGCCCGGCGGCTGAATCGCCATGCGGGATTTCAGTTATCCGTTGGGGTGTTGAAGTCGCCATCGGAACCGACGGCGAGCCAGGCGATTGAAGCATTAAAAGCTTCTGCAGGTAATATCACCTGGGTCGAAGCAACCGAAACCGCGGATGTTCGTTTGCTAGTCCTTAACGGCCAGATCTACATCCTAAATGATGCAGAAGATCTACCATGCCCGATGGGACCCTGTGGTGGAAATTCGCCCCAGCCTTCGTATTTTTCTGTGCCGCTAAAAGGAGATGAGAAACAAATTTCAGATAAGTTAAAGGCGGCGCTGGCGAAAGTAGCCAAAGCATTGAACCTCATCCGTGTAGGTGATGTTATGGAGGGTGAAGCACTAGCGACGGAACTGATTGTGGTTCGTAGTGAAGATGGCGTAAAAGAAACCTTCGACCGCTTTGAGGTGCCAACCCTTTACGAAGGTGACCAACTGTCGCTCTATATTGCGAACTATCTTGAAGCGCCCCTCGACATAACAGTCTTATTTGTAGGAAGTGATTATTCGATTGATGTTGTGTTTCCCCGGGGTAAACAATTTAATCGGTTTATGTTTGAAGAAGAGCTTGAGGTCCCTCTCGGCTCGATTAATGTCCAGTCGACGGGGATGGAGCGGTTAGTCATCATTAGTTCTGAAGCGCTAAATTCAGCGGTGCCCCAGGACTTTGGTTTTCTTGCCCAAAAAGGTCTGGTTGCAGGGCAGCGCGCTCTTGATGGCGACCTGGGTCAATTGCTGAAGGCGGCGGGCTTTGGTTTTGAAACAGGTTTTGAATCTGAAAATACTCCAGGTGCCCGGGGTGGTATGGGTGTCCAGCGTAGCTTAAGGCAGAAGGGTAGTATTCATACCATTTCCTGGGCTACTTCTGCTAACTAGGAAATCCAGCATACATAAATTTGTAACGGCATATTTTAATGACAAAAAAAGTAGAAAAAAAAGTATTACGTTCCCAGTCCTGGTTCGGCGGTGCTGATAAGGACGCATTTATTCACCGCTCCTGGATGAAAAATCATGGCCTACCCAGTGATAGTTTTGATGGTCGACCCATCATTGGTATCTGTAATACCTACTCTGAACTGACTCCCTGCAATGCACATTTTCGTTCTCTGGCTGAAAAAATTAAGGCGGGCGTACTACAGGCCGGTGGTATTCCCCTTGAGTTTCCAGTGATGTCTCTGGGCGAAACCAATCTTCGCCCGACGGCTATGCTGTACCGAAACCTGGCTTCGATGGATGTTGAAGAGTCTATTCGAGGTAATCCTATTGACGGGGTTGTGTTGATGACTGGCTGTGATAAGACCACACCAGCACTGTTAATGGGGGCAATATCCTGCGATCTGCCGGCGATCGTGATTTCGGGCGGTCCAATGCTAAATGGTCGTTACCAGGGAAAAACCGTTGGCTCCGGTACTGATGTCTGGCGACTATCGGAAGAATTGCGAGCGGGTACCATTAGTCAAGAAGAGTTTGATGCGGCGGAGGAGGGTATGTCCCGTTCTGCCGGACATTGTATGACAATGGGTACAGCCTCAACTATGGCCGCCATGGTCGAATCGTTGGGAATGGCATTGCCTACCAACGCAGTAATTCCCGCAACGGATGCCAGACGGGAAAGACTCGCCTGGGAATCCGGGCGGCGGATTGTTGATATGGTGGAGAAAGATCTGACCCCTGCAAAAATTTTGAATCGCGCCTCCTTTCAAAACGCTGTGGTTGTGAATGGCGCAATAGGTGGTTCGACTAACGGTGTACTCCATCTGCTTGCCTTTGCCCGTCGCGCAGAGGTCGACTTTAATCTCGAAGACTGGGACAAAATGGGCCGAGACGTTCCCTGTCTGGTTGATGTGATGCCATCCGGCAGATATTTGATGGAAGATTTTTATTACGCAGGCGGTGTGCCTGGGGTCATGAGCCGAATTCGAGACAAATTAAATTTGGATGTGATGACGGTGACTGGGCAAACCCTGAAGGACAATATTAAAGACGCCAGAGTCTGGCACGATGAGGTGATTACACCCACGGAGAGCCCCTTTAAGCCCCACGGTGGCATATCGGTTCTCAAAGGAAATTTAGCGCCCTTAGGTGCTGTTATCAAGCCTTCCGCCGCTAGCCCTGAGTTACTTCAACACACGGGCAAGGCGGTGGTATTTGAATCCATTGAAGATTTCAAAGCGAGGATAGATGACCCTGATTTGGAGGTCACGGCAGATAGCGTATTGGTGCTTAAAAATTGTGGTCCCCGGGGATATCCAGGAATGGCAGAAGTCGGCAATATGGCCCTCCCCAAGAAACTGCTTGAGGCCGGAGTCAGGGATATGGTCAGGATCTCTGATGCGCGTATGAGTGGTACTGCCTATGGTACCGTGGTGTTGCATTGTGCGCCGGAAGCGGCAGTGGGGGGGGCTCTTGCGCTGGTTCAGGAGGGTGATGAAATATCGCTGGATGTAGCGGCGAGGTCGTTAACGTTGTTGGTGTCAGACGCAGAACTTATCGAGCGCCGTCGTCACTGGAGTGAACCCAGGAGTAATATGATTGGCGGTTATCAGAGTCTTTATGTCAACGCGGTTACCCAGGCTGATCAGGGCTGTGATCTGGAATTCCTGCACGGCAGGCGTGGCGCCGCTGTTCCGCGGGAAAGCCACTAAGCTCCACCCAAAATTCAGGTTTTTAGGAAAGCACAATGGAACTAGCAAAAAACGCGATTGATGTTGGAATCTTCACCAATCAAAGGGAAGAACAGCTAGCCTTTTGGCAGGAAAAAGTAGGCTTACCCTTTGAGGAACTGTTAAAAACCGGAGGTGGTGCCCATCAACTTCGACACGGACTAAATGGGTCCGTTTTTAAAATGAATCACACCCGTAAACATCTCGGCGCAGATGATCCGACGGGATACCGCGAGTTGCTGATTGCCCGGGAAGGGTTGAAGGAGCCGCTGCAACTGGAAGATCCTGATGGTAATTTGGTTCGATTGGTGCCGGTTGGTTGGCAGGGAGTGGAACAAATTGGCATGGTCATTCGTGTTTCTGATCTGGCGAGTTTTCAAAACTTTTACCGGAATATTCTCCAAATTGAAGAAGTTACCGAGAGGAGTTTTCGCTGGGGTAGTACGTTGTTTCTACTTGAGCAGAGTGAGACGAAGAGTCGATGTGGTGGCATTCGTGGCGGCGTTGGTTATCGATATCTGACTGTGCAGGTCTGGAAGGTTGATGAGGAACATCAAGCGTTTATCGAACGCGGGGGTACTGAGGCGCAGGCGCCGATGACGCTTGGAACAACGGCGCGAATTTCTTTTATTGAAGATCCCGATGGTAACTGGATCGAAATTTCCCAAAGGGCATCGTTAACGGGAAGCCTGGAGAAAGGTTAACCACTATTTGCTGTGTAGTGGTGTCGATAGGTCCTGGTCAACGGTAATGCAGAGGGCTAGTGAGGCTGCGCCCTCCGCATAGGGGTTTATCCGTTATGCAAGGTGGGTTTTAAAAAACTCTAGTGTACGTTTCCAGGCCAGGGCTGCCTCGACTTCGTTGTATCGCCCGGTGGAGTCGTTGTGGAAGCCGTGTTGGCAGTCTTTATACATGTGCATGATGTGATCGACCCGTTGTGACTTTAAGGCGACTTCATAGTCGGGCCAGGTGGCGTTGACTCTGCTGTCATTTTCCGCCAACTGAATCATTAAGGGGCTTGAAATGTTCGGCCAGAGGTCTTTGGCTGCTGGAGTTCCATAAAATGGCACGCCTGCATCTATAAGCCCGGATCTCGCCGCGGCTAACATGTTGACGATGTATCCGCCGAAACAAAACCCAACGGCACCAATTTTTGTGGTGTCAGCTATGCCGCGCAGAAAGTCAGCAGCAGCGATAAAATCCTGTTCAATTTTGCCCCTGTCCATGCTCCGTTGCATGGTCCTACCCTCATCGTCATTGCCGGGATAGCCGCCTAAGCTATGTAGGGCGTCCGGCGCAAAGGCAATATAGCCGGCTTTAGCTGCTCTTCTTGCGACATCTTTGATATAGGGATTAAGCCCCCGGTTCTCGTGTATCACCAGAATCCCAGGTGCGGGCTTCGCTAAGTTTTTTGGCCTGACAAGATAACCTCTGCCTTCTCCATATCCTTTAGCTGAATCAAAGCTCTGGTAGCTCGCAGTAATATCGGGATCATTGAAGGACACCTGTTCAGCCAGGGCATAGTTTGGAATCAAAGCGCTGGTCAGTGCGCCGAGTGACAAGCCTACCGCAGTAAGGGTTCCAAGTTTTCTTAAAAACGTACGGCGGTCGATAACGCCATGGGCGTACTCGTCATACCAATCGAAAGCTTCTTGAGGGATGGGTTGTTTCATGGGTCGCTCCTGTCAAATATCAGCAGAGTTTATCCGCCGTGGTGTGGATCTACAAAGTCCCGGCGATCGGGTCCTGGGCCTTTCTGTTTTGGTTTAAAGTCACTGGCAAGAATGTGATCGATGAGCAATAAAGCAGCTTGAATGTCCTTGAGTTCAACTGGGGTAGTGGCGTTTTTCTGGATTGCGATGATATTTTTGCGTTGCTGACGTAGTTCAGACTTGTAATTTTTTACGCAGCTTCGGTGTCGCTTTTCCAGCTTTCGAAGTTGTCTTACTTCATTAGTAGCGTCGCCGGAGGATCGAAATGCAGGCAAGTTACATTCAAACTTTGGCACCGTAAGGGCGGGTGCTGCTGACGTGGCTGGCGCGGAAAATGGTTCCGAAGCAAAGCAACTTGCAGTCATTAGCCAGGGTAGTAATGTTCTTAACAGGGCTTTCAATTGGGCTTTTAACAAGGTTCTCAAATTAGCATCCAGTTGGTTATAACGGGATCATCACGGGGGCAGGCGATACTGTTCCGCTTTTAGCTGGAAACAGCTGTCCCAGGCTTTTTGTGACTCTATCCGGCGCGATATCACACATACTAGCTGACTGTAACACAACTCGATTTAGGTGCTGTGGATAAGGTCCAGTTTCAGCGGGGAAGGTGCTAGCAAATATCGAGAGAATCGGGTGTCGGGTTGGACCTGTACAAATTGATTGCCAAGAAACGCTTCGGGAATTCATCCTGATGGCAGTTCTGGTGATTGGGAATCAATATCCGTAGAATAGCGTTCCTCAAACGGGAGCAAGATTATGCACACAGGACAATGTCTTTGTGGTCAAATTAGTTATGAGTTTGATGCGGATCCAGTGATTTCAGGAATTTGTCATTGCAAGAATTGCCAGCGTCAAGCGGGCTCTGCTTATTCGACAATTTGTGGTGTTCCAACTGTCTCCCTTAAGGTTACCGGGACGCCAAAAGTTTACGAGGATGGTGACACAGATACTGGAAATACAGTCCAGCGATTTTTTTGTGGAAACTGTGGTTCGCCGATTTATTCAGCGGTTAGTTCGCAACCGGATCTGTTATTCCTGAAGTCCGGGACTCTCGACGATACAACAGCGTTTGCACCTCAATTTCAGGTCTACTGTGAAACCAAACAAAACTGGGTTTCATTGTTAGATGACGTACCGCAAGTTGCAAGAGGTTAGTTAGATGATTACGATTCATGGTTCTCCTATTTCCCCTTTTGTGCGAAAGGTTCTGGTTTGTCTCATGGAGAAAGGTGTGCCTTACGAGGTGAATCCAGTGAGTCCTTTCCCGCCGCCGGAATCGCATCTAAAGATATCGCCACTTGGGAAGATACCGGCGCTTACCGACGGTGATCTTTCTATTCCCGATTCATCAGCGATCTGCGGTTATATTGAGAAGAAACACCCGGAGTCTCCTATCTACCCTACAGATACGGGTGATTATGGACGTGCGCTGTGGTTCGAAGATTGGGCAGATGACGAGTTGCCCAAGGCGACAGCGTCACTGTTCTTCAATCGCGTAGCGGTTAAAATGATGAAGCGAGAACCGGATGAGGCGTTGATAGAAAAAATCATCGCAAAGGTACAGCCACCGATTTTTGACTATCTAGAACAAGAGATTGGCGACAGGATTAACTTGCTAGGTGATACATTTAGCATCGCGGACATTGCCATTACCTGCCAGTTTGTGCAGATGATGTATGCTGGCGAAGCTTTGCCCGCCGATAGCCACCCGAATATTGCTCGTTACGTGAACCATCATATCAAACGTGAATCATTCAAGACGCTGATCAATAACGATCCTTTTATGAAAGTAGAGTAGTGTTGGTACTATTAAGAGGCCCGCTGCCTGGCATGGCCTTTTTGAGTTCGTCTGCTATAGATTATTGAGTCATATATTATTTAGTTCTCCATGTTGCTAATGCCCACTAAACAAAAACGCCTCTGGTTGATCAAGTTACTAACAATTTGTTTAGTCTTTTCTGCCTGCCTGCCCCAGGGGTTTATGTTATCCCGGGGTGCGGAGAATCTGGTAGAGATTGTCCTGTGTCGTGGCTTTGGTCCAACTGAAGTCGAGACGGTGCTCTACCTTGATGTTGATTCAGGAGAATATGTCGAGCTGGCAGAGCATCAAGCGGATGAGTCGGAAGGGGCCTGCGTCTTTACGCTTGCTAGCTTCGATTCTGCAGACGAGACTTATGTGTTTGCGCTTTCTTTTAGTTCCATTCATCGATTAGCACTAACCCCTTACAATCAGTTTGTTCAGCAAACTGCCTACCGATTAGCTCGCTCCCGGGCACCTCCCCTTCAATTGATTGTTTAAACATTTCTCTAGCTGACATTTTCCTCGGTTTAGGTCCGCTGATGTGTGTCCTTGTTCGGACGCTTTGCAAATTCAATTAATTGGAATTCAAAATGAAGATTCTTCGACTACAACCTTTTCACCTACCACGCTTTCAACTTCACCCTTTTCAACTACAGGCTCTTGCTCTGTGTCTAACCTTGTTCGCCGGGGTTGCTAGCGCTGATATTAGCCCCGATCAACATGGTCCCATTGGCGTCATGGGCGATCATACCCATAAGCAAGGAGAATGGATGTTCTCCTATCGCTATATGGTCATGGACATGGATGGCAATCGAGATGGTAGTAGCAGGCTCGCGCCCTCGGAAATACTAAGGAGTGGAACAGGCCCCTATGCCGTGTCTCCCCTCAATATGACAATGGAAATGCATATGCTGGGTATGATGTATGCACCTTCGGATCGATATACTTTGATGGCCATGATTCCCTGGCAGACAAACAAGATGGACCATGCCACGGCTGTTGGTGGCAGATTTGAAACTGAATCCTCTGACCTGGGGGATATCTCCCTTGCGGTTCTGGTGCCCTTTGGCGAGTCTTCATCCTGGCTTGTGGGGATGAGTGCTCCAACCGGTGATCTGGACCAACGCGATCAAACCCCAATGGGGCGAGCGTTCCTCCCCTATGCCATGCAAATTGGCTCAGGCACCTATAACCTGCAGCTGGGCTATACCCTTAACAAGCAATTTGATGACTACTCAGTGGGTGCCCAGGTGAAAGGTAATTTTCCGCTTGGGGAGAATGACGAAGATTATTCCGTCGGTGAACGTTATGAACTTTCCGGTTGGTTCGCTAAGCGAATAGGGCAATTCTCCTGGTCAGTCCGTGGTACCTATCTGCGCAATCAAAACTATGACGGCGCAGATCCTCGATACGCGATGGGGCTTGCAACTAACCTTGTGCCGACGGTTGATCCTGACCTCCGGGGTGGCCAACGGTTTGATGTGGGGGTGGGAGTAAACTGGGCGCATCCATCGGGCATTCGTCTAGCGCTTGAGTATCAACTACCGGCATATCAGCGCCTGGATGGTCCACAACTTGAAGTCGATAATATGCTGACTGTTGGCCTTCAATACGCGCCGTCTAGATAAACACAATACTCAATAAACTAAACGAGATTGGGAAGGCGTTACTACATAGTAGCGCCAGACCTTGTTTGCCATGTTCCACAGGCCGAGAGATTTTGCTTCAGCACGTAAGCTATCTTCAATGGCGCGGGGGGGGTAACTCGAACATGGGTATTCCTAGTTCTGACTACTATTTAATTCCAGATAGGCTGCACAGGATCGAAGTGCCTCACGGGAAAAGACCTCGTCAGAATGCTTGTCAGTAAACATATCGTGGGTGTGTTCTCCCTTGCGATTGCGAAGCAATGCGTTCAACTGATCGAGGACCATCGCTATTGCGAGATCCGGGTCCGGGTGTCCAATTTCTGATTTTCGAATTAGGAGTAATTGGGTGAGACCTAATGTGAGCTGCCTACCGTGGTCTTCTAGTTGCTGCCCCAGTTCAGCGTGCTGGCGGGCAAAATCTAGGAGCGCACTTTTTAATCGGGCCATGTCCCGACCCTCGGTTAAGGAAAACTCAAGGTATCCCTGCAAAATGTCTATGACCGTTGCGCCTGCCCACCGCGCCGGGTCTAGCCCAAGTTCCGTGGTTGCTTGAATCTCTTCAATCATACGATCAAATAGGGCGTAGATTAGTGCTTGTTTGTCTCTAAAGTGATGGTAGACCGCGCCGACTGAACAACCTGCCTTTTTGGCGACATCGGACACCGAAGTTGCGTCCACGCCATGATCTGAAAAAAGCGCTGCGGCAGCATCCATGAGTGCTTCCTGGGTTTTTTGACTTCGGGTTTGTTGACCCGGTCTCACCCAGTGAAGGTCGGATATCCAGCGGTTCTTGGTCAAGTGAGTCTCTGCGGTTGGAAGTTAAAGGTTGAGCTGCAAGGGTTGGTGGAAACTCGATCTGCAAAACCCGAATTAAGGTTCGATTTTAGACGCTTCACCTATGGATTGCCATGGGCAGCTGACGGGGTCCTTAGTGTAGAAAATCAATGGGTTATGCCATGATTGAAGGGTATATTGTTAGTCGCTAACCTCGATGAGAAGGGGTACTCATGGTATCGATTCCAGCATTTGCAGAGGATTTTACCGTTGATTGGTTGAATGCCGCGCTGCAGCCCCACCTGGGGGATGATCGTGTCATCGGTTGTGCGCCCCGGGATTCTGAGGTGCCGGGTCAGACCGCAGAGATTGTGCTCGTTGATGTTGAGTACAATAATCCGAGCACAACCTTACCGCAGCAGATGGTTGCAAAAATCACATCCCGCAACGCCGTTGTGATTGAGCAGGTGATTGCAAACTATGATCAGTATCGGCGAGAAACCTCCTTCTATAGAGAATTCCCTGATTGTGGGATTGCGGTGCCAAAGTGCCTCTATACCGATTACGACCCGTCGGTACAGCAGATGGTTATTCTGATGGCGGATCTTGCACCGTCCCTCAGCCCGTCCTGGGCAGCTTCTCCAAATCAAGTGAAAATGGCTTTATCTAAGCTGCCTGGGTTCCATGGCAAGTGGTGGAATGATGGGGTGCTTCGGTCAAAGGATTGGATGGTTCAATCGGATAACCGGGCCTTCTTCGGTGCGGCCTACGGCGCAGCTGATGCGGGGCGAAACGCGTTAATCAAGTTGTTTGATGCACCGGAACTCACCCAGAGCATCATGGGATTTTTGGCTGAAAACCTGGACCTGATGTTGAAATTTACCGCATCCCGTCCCTTCACTTTTGTTCATGGCGACTATCACGCAAAACAGATGTTCTTTCCTTCGGACCGGGGTGGCGAATTTGCCGTGATCGATTGGCAGTTCCCTTTTGTTGCCCAGGGGGCATGGGATTTTGCAAGGATGGCCAGCATGTGTCTCGACGTGGGTGTACGTAGGCTTGAAGAGCAAGACCTGCTGGGCGCCTATCATAATGGTCTGGTTGAGATGGGGGTGGAGGGCTATTCCAGACATGAGCTAGAAATTGACTACAGAATGGGTTTGATTATTAGTCAGATGATTATGGTGATTGCAGCGGCGGACACAGACCCAGCCATCCTCGAGAAGGAATGTGATGACCTCGGAATGGACTGGAAAGAGGTGATGTTCAACCGTACTCAATATGCGTTGGAAGAGTGGGACGCGTTAGGATTTCTTCAGAATCTCTAGAGTGTAATGGCGGAAGGATTAGGAAAGACAGTTATTCTAATTCCCCTACTTGTTGAACGCATCATGAACTCATAGTCTGTGTTTTCACTTATCGAGGTAAATGGCTGCCATGAATATTGAATTATGAATATTGATAAACTCAAGCAGGCCGAGGCCAATTTCTTGCAGCATTACCCGGGGGGATTTCAAGACCCTGAAATGGTCGCCATAGGCAAGAAACACAATGTCAATCGGATGACGGAGCTTAGTCAGGAGCAGTTGAGCAAAAAGTCCTTTGCGAATGTCGGACCGGTGCTGGAAAGCCTAACTAAAATTGTTGGCCGGTCATCAATGGTATCGATGTTCGAAAAACCCAAATTTCGCGACTACGTTAACAGCCTAAACACCGATACTCGGCATTCCCTGGCGGCAGGATTCAAATCACTGCTCCACGGTAGTTCGGAGCGTAGCCGGGAAAAAGGCTTTAATCAGGTTTTGGATGTACTGACTGAAGGTAAGATTGGGAAATGGAGTCTAATATCAATTTGCCCGCTATATGTTCATCCCAATCGTGAGGTGTTTGTGAAGCCCACTACGGCGAAGCGAATTATTGAACATTTGGAATTGGAAAATCTGGTCTACAAGCCTCGCCCGTCCTGGGAGTTTTATTCAGAGTTCCGCCGGCAGGTATTGGAAATGAAAGCGCAGGTAGACCCGAGTCTTGCGCCGAGCAACGCGGCGTTCACCGGATTTTTGATGATGAGTTTATAGGCCGCCTTAAAGCATTAGTCAGGGAGATATTGCTTCACTCATAGGGGCTCTCGCATATTTGTTCTGGTTTTAGCTGGTCCTTTACCTGCCCATACTGTTGTCCCTGAAAAGTCCCTGAAAAGGGATTGTGACCTAAATTTTTTGCTGCTGATGAGTTGGAATGCTCCGGCGTCGAGAGCCAGCTTGGAACAAAAACCTGTGTTGTATTAACGACTCATCCCCCGCGTGCCAGCATTTGACTTAAACGCTTCCTTATTCAAGTAAATTTGTTTCAACGGGACCGGCGAGGGGACGTTGGATTGTCTGTCTAGCGCTCGGATAGCGGGCCGTTACCATGTTGTCGACTTTACCTGGGTGGGCACTCTGGCATTCGTTTGAGTGCCAGTCTGTTGCTGATATAGTCAGGCCTCGAAGTTCAATATTACTTAGAACATCCGTATTAATGAAAAAGGACGCTACCCATGATTGATTTCGAAATCCCCGAAGAAACCAAAAAGATTCGCGAAGAGATTCGTAAGTTTGTGCAGGAGGAATGCGTTCCGGCAGAAGCGGAGTGCACAGCTGACAATTTTGATTCTGTTTTAGCGGAACTCCGCGGCAAGGCGCGAGCAAAAGGCTACTGGTGTCCATTTGTACCCAAAGAGCATGGTGGCATGGGGCTGCGTCCTCTTGCCAATGCGCTTGTTCAGATGGAGTTAGGTGAGAGCTTTCTTGGCGCATTGTCGATGAATACCCAGGGGCCCGATGACGCCACGATGCTGACCCTGTTAGAACATGGCACCGACTTTCAGAAAGAGAAGTACCTGAAACCATTGCTCGATGGTCAGAAACGGATCTGCTATTCCATGACCGAGAAGGCCGCAGGTGCAGATGCCACAGGAATGCAAACGACGGCGGTCTTAGATGGAGATAACTGGATTCTAAATGGTGAAAAGTGGTTCAGTTCATCAGCGAGCGTTGCAGACATTGCGCTTGTCATGGCCAAAACGGATCCCGACGCACCGCGCCACGAACAGTACAGCACGTTTTTAGTTGAGCTGCCGAATCCGGGATATGAAATTTTACGCAATATTGAAACGATGCAACCCCACAGTGATCTGGGGCTAAAGCTCGGTGGTTCTCACTCTGAAATTAAGATCGAGAACTTGGTTGTACCCCGGGAAAACCTGCTCGGCGGCCAGGGTCAAGGCTTTAACATGGGTCAGCACCGGCTGGCTTACGGTCGACTTCGCCATGGTATGCATAATGTGGCGATGGCCCAGCGGGCCCTGGATTTAGCTGCCGGCCATGTTGTGCAACGCTCCACGTTTGGCAAGCGGCTAGCTGATCGGCAGGGTGTTCGGTGGATGCTGGCGGACTGCGCGGCGGAAATTTACAAGGCCAGGTTGATGCTGCTGCATATCGCCTACAAGGCAGAAATGGGCATGGATCTTAGAAACGAAAACGGTATTGCCAAGGTGTTTCTGGCTAATATGGTGCATCAAGTCGTGGATACAGCGATTCAATTACACGGCGCACTTGGCTATAGTCACGACACGCCCCTTGCGAGATGGTACACGGGTATACGTAGCCAACGCCTCGTTGATGGTCCCGATGAAGTTCATCGCTGGCGTACGGGTGCTAACGTGATTAAAGCGTTTGAAGAGCATGGCACGACGGCTTCGGTTTGTGGTGGTGATCTACTTTAAAATGATTTAGTCCAGTAATGGAGTGCTTAGCGCTCCATTACTAATTTGTTAGCTTGCATACTGGACGGTAAATTCAAATAAGAGAGCGCGGGCATGCTACTCGACATCTTAGAAGCTCTCGTTTTTCTCGGTTTTCCTGTGTTTCTTTTGAGCTGGTACTTGTTTCGTCGCTTATATTTACGGGGCGATCTGCAATCGAATGCGGATTACGGCACAATCAAAACGAATCTAAAAACCCTAAGAAAACAAAAACTAACCAATACCGACTTCTTTCACAAAAACTGGATGAAGTTTGGCGGTGGTTACTATGGCATTACCGCAGTGGCTACGCTGTTATTGATTGAAGCAAGTGATCTCTTTCAATTTATCTTCAACTTCCCTGGCCTCGAAGCCCTACTCGTGGATGGCGTTGTTAGTTTGATTGTCGACGTTATCCTGAATCAAATTCAGAACATTATCACTGCGGCCCTTTGGTTCTTTCATTGGATGGAAGATGATCGACATACGTTGATATGGGTAGGGGTATCCTACGGGTCCTATTATCTCGGTCTCCGCTTAGCGGCCCATTCTATCGAACACTGGATTGATGTCGTACGGAATCGATTCCATGGCTGACTTTAAGCTAAGAGTTGGCTTTAGGCTTTTACGCCGGGCTAATTTTGCGAAGGGCCATTTTTCTCTTCTGCTGTCCTATTCTGGCCCTGCTATGGCGCCAATAGCGATGGCGTTTGGTGCAGAGTGTTCGAAATTTGCATATCAGTAAAATCATCCCGTCTGAACCAGGGTACTAACCTCTGGTGCTCGATTCAGGTTGCTGACATGATGATGTCAAAGTTGTTCAAGGATTCAGTATGAAAGCGATCAAAATAGCCCTGGCTCTGCTTTTTGTCGTTCTTATTGTTGTGGCGATTCTCGCGCCAATAGGTCCTCTACCAGGGCTTAGGATCGGCGGTAATGAGTCTCCGGTACCCGCAAATTGGGGTGATACCAGCCAAATACACGAAATCAGATTGAAGGTGCCTGGGACAATTCCCAGAGTTGTGATCATCTGGGTCATTCAATACGAAGGTGATCTTTACGTTGTGGGCAATAGTAGTAGCGGCTGGGTCAAAATGTTGGGTAAAGGTGGTCCAGTTTCTGTTCGAATTGACGATAATACCTACCATCTGAATGCCAGTCAGCTGATGACGGGCTGGGAGCCCGTTATGCAAAGTTACATGGATAAGTATCGACCCGATTATCCAGAAATTGTGAATAACTTCCCCGATGCACAGGACGCAATAGGCACCATTTCCGTATTTAGGCTGGGTACCTAAATAATTTGGGCGGCGGTTGATTTTATCGATCCTGCAATCTTCAACTCAACTGTAATTTTTTATGTCAGAGCAAGTTGCCGTAACTAGAAAAGTGGATGCTTACGCTCGGTTCTTACCCGAGCTGATCATTGAGAACGCCGCTGATAGTAAGCTATTAGACGCTGCGGGCATCGAACAGTTCGGCTGTTCTGTCATGTTCGCTGACATATCTGGCTTTACTCCACTCGCAGAACGTTATGCGGCTGCTGGTGCGGGGGGCGCGGAACAGTTGACCGCTACCCTAAATGCTTACTTTTCTCGACTCGTGGGTATCATTCAAGCCCATGGAGGGGATGTGGTTAAGTTCGCTGGTGATGCGGTTCTAGCACTGTGGCGAGATGGAAGCAGCGATCGCGATCTGGCTTTTGCCAGTTGGCGCGCAACCCAATGCGGTCTCGCAATTCAAGCGGAGCTTCGTGACTATTCTGCTGATGGCGTGGCCCTTAAGTTGCGTATCGCGATTGGTGCTGGAGATGTCAATGTGGTTCGGGTCGGCGGTGTGTTTGGCCGTTGGGAGTTTCTAATTGCCGGTAAACCACTCTCCCAAGTTGGTCTGGTGAGTGATGATATCGATCCGGGATTTTGTGGTGTTTCCATCGAAGTCTGGCGATTGCTTGAATCCCATACGGGGGCTGCGCCAAAAGGCGTTTCCTTAGGTGAGGATATCAAGCAGGTAGATCATATAGAGGTGATCGCCCATCGTCGTAATCTGCCCCCGTTAGATTTGGATGATGGCAAAGCACCGTTGTTGCGTGGCTATCTCCCTGCGGCGGTGACCCATCGGTTAGATGCCAATCAGGATGCCTATATTGGTGAATTGCGGCGGCTAACGATTCTATTTGTCAATTTGCCGGACATTGATTACCGAACACCGGTGGACCTGGCTCAAACCATTATGGTGGCATTGCAGGAGTCCTGTTATCGATACGAGGGTAGTATCAACAAACTCTCGGTTGATGATAAGGGGGTGTCATTACTCGCGGCCCTCGGTCTACCGCCCCTTGCTCACGAAGATGATCCAGACCGGGGCTTGAAGGTTGCGGTGACGATCCGTGACCGGCTTGCCAAACTTGGTATTCGATGCTCAATCGGAGTCAGCACAGGTCGTGTCTATTGCGGCGTGGTGGGTAGTCCATTGCGCCGGGAATACACCATCATGGGCGACAGTGTGAACCTCGCGGCACGATTGATGCAAAACGCCAATGACTCGATTCTCTGTGATGAGACTTCTTTTCACCGGGCGTCAATGGATCTCAAATTCTCTGACCCCATCAGTATTCGTCTAAAAGGCAAAAGTGCACTTGAAACCGTATACCAACCATTATCGATAGAGAAAGCGGATCAGGTTGAAGATAGTGTGCCGATGGTGGGTCGCACGGAGGAGCGTAAGTTTCTCAGAAGTAAGCTTGAATCCCTGACCCAACAGCAGGCCAGCAGCATAGTATTTCTTGAGGCTGAAGCAGGGTATGGCAAATCCCGGGTCACTGCAGATTTTCTCGAAACCGCAAAACAAGATTCAATCGTGCGCATCTATCGTGCATCCGCAGATGCTATTGAAGTCTCAACACCATACTTTTCCATCAGGGCGTTGTTACTGGATTGCCTGAACCTGACTGATCAAGCTGATGTTGTAGCCGTGCGTCATTCCATAGAGTCACTTTTCCATGAGCCAGACTTAATTGAATTGTTACCGCTTATTCATTCAATTCTTCCCATGGATCTACCGGATACCGAATTCACCTCCCAGATCGAAGGGGAGGCGAGGGCGCTGCAAACCGCGCGAATGGTCATTCAGATATTTAAGCGTCGAAACACCGCTGACGCGCTGCTTGTTGTGATGGATGATGTCCATTGGTTGGACTCAGCATCCCTGGGCGTACTCCGGGTAATGACCCAGGAAATGAGTCATATGATGCTATTGATGATTACTCGTCCCGTTTCTATCCAACGTAAAGAAATTGCTCAGATGCTAGCGATGGAAACCACCTCGTTGCTGAGACTGGAGCGGCTTTCGAATGCTGACATATTGAGTTTGGTTGCAGCAAAATTAGGCGTGGCGCATCTACCAAAACAGGTTGGAGAACTGATCCTTGCTCGAACGGAAGGTCATCCCTACTTCAGTGAAGAGATGGCTTATGCGTTGCGCGACAGCGGCGTGATTACGGTGGAAGATGGGCAGTGTCGGCTAAATAGTAAAAATAGCAGCGCGCTTGGTCTTGATGGAGACATCCCCCAATCTATTGAAGGCATTATTACGTCCCGAATAGATCGACTCTCCCCGGAACAGGCATTAACCATGAAGGTGGCCAGTGTCATCGGACGACACTTTAGCGTTGCGCTGTTAAGCGAATTGCACCCGGTAACAAATGACCAGCAGGTACTACTGAGTGAGCTGGAAGTGTGTGAGCAACTTCAATTGACGCTTCGGGAATCAAGCGCTGATTCTGCAAAATTTTTCTTTAAACATATGATCACCCGTGACGTTTCTTATAGCTTATTGTTGAAGGACCAGGCAGGTGAGTTACATAAAAAACTCGCGCAATATTATGAACAGGATCCGGACAGTCCCTATGTACTGCTGGCTCACCATTGGCAAGCGGCGCGGCAACTCGATAAGGCCCTGGGCTTTTATATTTTAGCCATTGATCAAGCCATTGAAGAATTTGCTAACAGTGATGTTGTAACACTCGCCAACCGCGCCCTCAAATTGTGTGACGAAATAGGCAGTGATCGTACAACCAGGGCGCATATTCTGACCTGTAAAGGTAAAGCGCTGTTTGACCTTGGGCAGCTAAATGACAGCATACAGGTGTTGCAACTCGCCGCAACAACCTTAGATGTACCGATGCCCCAGTCCACCCTGATGCTGGTCGTTGGAATTTTGAAGCAGATTTTTAACCAATATAGATATAGGGGCAGTGCGTTTGAGAGTCTTGATTTGTCGGAATCTGAGATCTTGCGCCGGGTCGGTGCCGCTGATGCCTATAGCCAAATTCAACTCATTTACTATTTTCAGAGCGATGATCTGCGTACTGTATACAGTGCACTGCGGGGTGCAAATCTGGGCGCATCGAGTGGGCGACTACTGCCGAGTCTGGTCAGAATGAACGCCAATCTTGCTGTGATCTTTGGTTTGATACCTGCCCATAAGGTGGCACGGTACTATCTCGATCTCGCGACCAGTCAGACAAAGATTATCAACCATTCTGTCTCAACAGGCTGGGTAGAACTGGTCCATGCGACCTACCTCAATGGCATTGGAGAGTGGGCGGAAGCGCTGGAACATTATGATGCTGCGCTCGAAATCACAAAGCGAATGGGCGATCAGGGGACCACCGCAATTGTTTCCACCGGCCGTGCAAAAATGCTGATTATGATGGGGCAATATTCCCGCTCCCTGACGGATTTTGAATCCATGTATCAAGGTGCTATGAGCCGAGGCGACCCCAGGGGGATATGTTGGAGTTTAATGGGGCAAGCACGGAATCTATGGCGGTTGGGTCAGGGTGAGGAGGTTGACTCGTACCTGAATGAGGTCGCGCCCCTGTTGGATGAGTTACCCTTTAATCAGCGTATGGATCATGCGAGCCTGAGTGCGCTTCGCGCAATTCAGGATGGTCGGATGGAGGATGCAGCCGCGGCAATTGAGCTGTCTGTGTCACTGTTGGAACGGCCGAGTCAGGTGATGATGGTGTTTACCTGCGGTCAATTGTCATCTGCTATTTTGCAAATGCTAAAAATTGAATCGACCACCAATACCCGTCGATGGTGGAAAAAGGTTGCGGGGTTTATGAAGAGTTACGCTGCTGTTTTTCCTATTGGTGAACCGATTTATCAGTACCAACGTGGGCACTATGAATTGATCAAGCAAAACAAGCAGGGTGCGCTCAAATTGTGGCAGCAAGCCCAGGCCTGTGCCCAGGACCTACAGATGCCACATCTGACATTAGCCAGTCTGGATGCGATTGTAGAATATGGCGGTCGTCCGCTCACAACTTCCGAGGAGCAGGCGTATTCAGCTGCTCTAGACGATCATGGGGGCGATCTGGCGGTAGGCTGGGTGCCCTGAGATTTGTAACAAACTACCCGTTGGGCTGTCCTAGTGGTAGAAATTCGCAAATGATTGAACCCCGGGAAATTTGAGATGGCTCGACCTATTACTGTTTTTTTGTCCTTACTGTTGTTGGGTTGGATTCCGTTTTCTTTTGCGGAATCTGTGCAACAAAATGAAAATGCTAACCAATCAGCAATCGACCCAGCTATTGACCATAAAACCGCAGTTTTTGCCGGCGGGTGTTTCTGGTGTATGGAGCCTCCCTTTGACAAGGTCCCGGGCGTGATTTCTACGGTGTCTGGATACGCGGGTGGGCATCTAGTTGCGCCGACCTATCGTGATGTGACCGGCGGGGGTTCTGGTCATCTTGAAGTCGTTCAGGTGACCTATGATTCGGCCAGGGTGACGTATCAAGAACTGCTCGATATATTCTGGGTTAACGTTGATCCCGTTGATGGTGGCGGTCAGTTTTGTGATCGAGGTGAAAGCTACACAACTGCAATTTTTACCACAACCGATCGGGAACAGAAGCTTGCGCAATTAAGCAAAGCCAGCGTCCAGAAAATACTAGACCGGCCTATCCAAACACGCATTCGTACACTTGAGTCTCCGGGCTTTTATCCTGCTGAGGACTACCACCAGGATTACTATCAAAAGAATCCAATCCGCTACAAGTTCTACAGAACAAGCTGTCGACGTGATGCCCGTCTGGAACAGTTATGGACTGAACGCTAACGACTGAACGCTAGTGACTGAACGCTAGTGACTGGGCGTTAGCCGAAGCCACCGATCAAACAATACTTAACTGACCGCCTAAGTGTCGCTGCTGTAGTAAAACTCCTCGCTCTGTAAATCAATGGCGGGGAATTCCTCCCTTTCCTGCCAGTAATCCTGGGTGTGTTGCCAGATACGTTTGTCTCCTCGCCTGGGCATCTTATGCATTGAGCGTTGCAGGTAGTTCGGGTTGAAATCTTCTGCATCGATCCAACTAAGTAGAGCCATATCCTCATCAGCTTCTGGGACCTTAGGTACAACGGAGGTCTCGTTATGGGCATCCATGTGCTTAAGCAAACGGCAGACAAAGTCGCCGACAAGATCTACCCGTAGGGTCCAGCTTGCTCTGAAGTAACCGAATACCCAGGCCATATTAGGGACGCCGGTAAACATCATGCCTCGATAGGTTACGGTTTTAGAGAAATCCACGGGCTTATTGTCAACGCTAAAGTGGATGTCGCCCAGGACGCATAAATTAAACCCTGTAGCTGTGACAATGATGTCAGCATCCAGTTGATCACCGGATTTTGTTTTGATGCCCGCTGAGTTAAATGTCTCAATCTCATCCGTCACCATGGATACCTTGCCTGAGGCGATACCTTTGAAGATGTCGCCGTCCGGAACAAATGCAATGCGTTGTTGCCAGGGTCTGTAGGCTGGGCTGAAATGCTTTTCTACATCATAGTCATCCGGCAGAAATGCTTTAACTCCAGCCATCAATTCCTGGCGAACAATCTCCGGTAGGGTTTCCGCTCGCCTGGTAAACTCATCCTGGTTAAATAGGATTTCTCGCCTCACGATCTCATGTATCCACTCTTCATTGACACCGAGTTTGCGCAGGTGCGTTGCCGTCTCATTTTCGTTTCGGCCCGGGATAAAGTAAGTCGGAGAGCGTTGCAGGACCGTAACGTGTTTGCAGTCCGCGGCAATGGCTGGGACAACCGTTGCTGTTGTTGCGCCGGAGCCGATCACCACAACCTTTTTACCTTTGTAATCTAAGTCTTCGGGCCAGGTTTGTGGGTGGACGATTTGTCCTGAAAAATCATCCATGCCAGGCCAGTCCGGTGTGTAACCTTCCTCATGTTTGTAATAGCCCTGGCACATCCAGAGAAAGTTAGCGGTAATCTTGATTGGTTTGTTGTTATCTTTTCGAATCCCGGAAATGGTCCATTGCTGCTCTTCACTTGACCAGCTAGCGGTTTCTATCCAGTGTTGATAACGAATATGTTTATCAATTTGATTCTCATCGATCACCTCGCCCATGTATTTCAAGATTTCCTCAGCGCTGGCGATAGGCGCACCGATCCAGGGTTTAAATCGATAACCAAAAGTATGTAGGTCACTGTCTGATCGAACACCTGGATATCGATGCATCCACCAGGTGCCACCGAAGGAGTCCAGCCCCTCGAGGACAACAAAACTTTTTTCTGGGCATTGGGTTTTTAAATGATAGGCAGCCCCGATCCCTGAAATACCAGCGCCGACAATTAATACATCAAAATGTTGAGTGGTCACAAAATCTTCCCCGTTGTTCCTCGTACTTGTATTTTACTGCTTCAAGATGCATGGGACATGATCTGGATCAATGAACTAAGGTGATGCCTGCAATGAGTTTGTTCTGCGTTGGGTAAAATTGGCTGTAATCAGAAGTTTTCCGATTAGTTCCCTTCATTTTGAAACTTATCTATAACAATTCCTGATAAAACTTTGCGTTTTCTGACACTCAACTACACTCAAAATATGATCAAGGAGAGTAGTTATGAGAAAAGGGATTAATCTGGGGCTAATAGTCTCGATGTTGCTGACCTCGTTAGTGCCAACAACGGCGTTAGCGGCGGATGGTTTGTCAGATGTCAAAATTTATGGCTATTTAGCCTGGCGGGTAGAAAAAGTCTGGGAAGAGTTGAGCATTGATGCGCTCGGTAATACCGATACAACAGATGCGCCCAGAGAAATTACTGTTCCGTCATTCAATGTGATGATGCAAAGTAAAGTTGGAGATAGAGCAAAAGTTTTTATTAACTTGAATGGCTCAGATGCTGACAACGTGGACGTGAGTAACGTCTGGGGTGAGTATCGAATTAATCAATACGTTAACTTACGTGTTGGCGAAACCTACCGTAAGTTTGGGCTCTACAACGAGATTCTAGATGCTGTGCCGACTTACATGGGTATTGAGCCCCCTGAGCTATTTGACAAGGATCACTTGATCCTGTCCCGCACAACTCTGGGTATGATCCACGGCTATGTCCCCGTTGGCGATGGTGAAATTAGTTACAGCCTGACGGTAGACAATGGCGAGGGTGGTCCCACCGATGAAGATAATATTCCTCTTGGATTTGACCTTCGATATGAGTGGAATCTTGGTAGCTATGTCATGGGCATTAGTGGCTACACGTCTAACGGTGATACAACCTCTGATGTCAGTCTTGGTAGCGGGTCACCTAGAAGTGGTGTTCTGCCCTGGATGGCCTCTGACGACTTCAACGTTATTGGTGCTTTTGGCGAATTCCAGTTTGAGCACCTAAAACTGCAGGCTGCTTATTGGCGTGCATCCCACGATGCAACCCGGGATGCAGATTCAATTGTTACCGTTGTGAACGGTGCGGGTATTAATGCCAATCAGCGCAATCGCTTCCTTATTGATCCAACGGCACCTGTAGTGGCCGCAAACGTTGATACCAACGGTGACTACGATGTGAAGACCTGGTACGTGCGGGCAGGGTATTCCTTTACGAATGAGTATGGAGAATTTGTGCCCTATTTTCAGTGGGATAACTACGACAACCCTGAAACGATTGAAAATAAAAGTTTCGGTGGTGATGCTGAAGCAGGTTTAACTGATGATGGTCAGTTTCAAAAATCCACGGTTGGCATTATCTATCGACCGATTCCTGTACTTGCTCTGAAATTCGACACCAGTACTCACTTTCAAGACTTCAACGGCAAAAGCGAGAGCTTCTCGGAAATCCGTTTTGACGTCTCATATATTTTCGGGCGATAGGAGCAGGACTATGACAATCAAAAGAATACTAATTGTACTGACTATGGCGCTGTTTTCATCGAGTACCTTTGCAGAGGTTGTAGTCATTGTTAACGCAGGAAACGACACATCAACAATGAAAAAATCTCAGTTGAGTCGGATCTTTATGGGTAAGGCAACCGCTTTTGAAAATGGTGGTAAAGCGGTTGCTATTAATCAGATTACAGCAAGTAGTTCCAGGGCAGGTTTTGACTCCGGTTTACTTGGTAAGACTACGGCTCAGATCAATGCTTACTGGAGTAAGCAGATGTTCTCGGGTGGTGGTACACCTCCTGAAGAACTAAATGGTGATCTGGCTGTACTTCAATATGTGTCTGCGAATCCGGAATCTATTGGCTATGTAGATAGTTCAGTGGTGAACGGCGCTGTGAAGGTTGTGCAGTTACAGTAACAACCAAAAGCCGAAGCTTTGTGCTTCGGCTTCCATTATTCTGACTGGAACTTCAGATGAAGAAAACACGAAAAAGTATTCTACTTAAGATTCTGACGATTCCACTCGTTGCAGCGCTGAGCCTGATAATCTCACTGGCGATCAATACCGCGATTACAGACTCTAATCGGCAGCTCTTGACAGAGGCAGAAACGAAACAGTTTCCCATTCTGCAAATTGCCGAGAGAAATCTGGTTCAGCTAGAAAGGATCAAAGAAACACTATCCAGTACGGTAACGACAGGTGACGAGGACTCCCTCGCAGCGGCGAAGAATACTATTGTAAATCTCTCAGCTGATCTAGGAAAAGCCAAGAAGATCGCACCGGACCTATCGGGTGAAATTGGCCGGCTGGAAAAGGAGTTTCAGGCTTATTCGGAGACAGCCGTCGGGGTGACTGAATCAATGATTGATGGTACCGCGGACTTCTCGAAACTATCCTCAATAGTGACTGAGATGAATGCTCAGTACGCGGCGATAGAAGGAAGCTTGACTGGATTTCGTGATGCCCGTCTGCACAGATTTGCAGGCGCTATTCAAGAAGCTAAAACCAACGCCGTTAATGGTATCTATTATGCGATTGGTGTTGGTCTGGTCTCGGTCCTCATACTTTTTGGCACAGCTATCCCAATTAGTCGCGGTATTGTCAGTAGCGTTAATAATGTCGTGAGTTCGCTGAAAAATATTGCCCAGGAAAATGGCGACCTAACAGTTAGGCTCGAGCGCACCTCGGAAGATGAAATCGGAGATTTGGTCTTTTGGTTTAATTCTTTTATCGGGAAATTGCAAAATGTCATTGGTGAGATAGTACTCACCGTTGATCCGCTGGCTGAGTTAGCAACCACTTTAAACAAGTTTGTTGCGGAGACTCTCCAAACCGTTGATGTCCAAAAAGATCGCGCCTATGAGGTGGAACGATCAGCGCGGGATATTTCTGGCAGCGTGCAGGAGGTATCCAAGAATGCCGACGAGGCTTCCGATAGTGCCACGGAAACTGCGAAGATTGCTGCGGATGGACAAACATCGATTCTGGCTACAGTCACAAATATTGATCAGCTCTCTACCGATATTACGGCATCAGCAGAAACCATTTCTGAGCTAGAACAAACCGCTAAAAGCGTAAGTCTGGTCATTGGCGTGATCAAGAATATTGCTGAACAGACAAATTTACTGGCACTCAATGCTGCTATCGAAGCCGCGAGAGCGGGTGAGCAGGGTCGTGGATTTGCTGTTGTTGCCGACGAAGTTCGGGGTCTAGCGAGCAAAACTCAGCAATCGACAGACGAAATCCAGGAAACCATTAAAGCGCTAGAGGCAGGAACTGAACGTGCCGTACACATGATGCAGTCCAGTACAGAAAAGACCAGCGACTGTGTGGAAAGTGTAAATGAAGCAGGGCAGCGCTTTCAGGCGATCGTAGAAAATATTAATCGAAATCGCGAAGTGAATACCCAAATTGCTGAGGCAACCTCCGCGCAAAACGACCTGAGCGAATTACTGCAAAGTCATGCGACGGAGATTACCGCAGGTTCTGTTCAATCCCATGCTGCGACCAATGAGTTGGCGGAAAATATCCATCAATTGGCGAAGCTAAGTGATTCTCTTAAAGCGGTTGCTGGTCAATTTAAAGTTTAACCAGCGACCATTTTACATTCTATGTAGTGCGCAAATCTTGTTACCGGCGGGATCCCTCAGATACGCTAGATAAAGTTTTCCGTTCCCACCTTCTCGAACACCGGGTGGATCCTCACAGGTTGTGCCGCCATTGGCGAGACCGGCTGCGTGCCAGGCATCTGCAGTCGCGGAATCCTTGGCTGCAAAACCAACAGTGCTGCCATTTCCATGGCTAGCGGGATTTCCATCAATAGGCACGCTGATTGAAAAAATGCCTGTGTCTGTCATATAAAAACATCGTCCCGCAGGATCGATAAAACCCGGTGCGTGACCCATAGTGCCTAGAACTGCGTCATAAAATTTCTTTGAGGCAGTAATGTCGTCTGCACCCACCATTATGTGACTGAACATAAAGATCTCCTTTGCTAATAAAATGAATTATAGGAATCCATAACTCATAAATTTGGTGATTGAGTCTAACCGTTGCTTGCTCGTTCCGACAACCCTAGTTGCTTTCCCACCAGGGGAAGAATTCGGACATTTCGGTTGTGCTGGCAGAAAACTTGGGCTCTCTTTTTTCGAGAAAAGAAGCAACACCTTCTTTGCCGTCACCGATGCTGCAATAATAGATAGCGAGGGAGTCGACCTTGTGGGCCTCAATTGGATGCTGCATTGCAGAGTTTCGATACATCATCTGACGAGTAATTGCTGTCGCAATGGGCGATCGATTCTCGGTGAACTTTTTGGCCAGTTTAATCGCTTCATCTATTAGTGCGTCCGGCTCATAGATATTGGTAATTAGGCCGCCATCTTTTGCCTCATCGGCTGACAATAACTCTGCGCTATAAACCCACTCCAGCGCTTTTGACATGCCGACTATGCGTGGCAGAAACCAGGTTGAACATGCCTCTGGTGTGATACCAATTTTGCCAAACACGAACCCGATTCTGGCTTTACTTGAGGCGAGACGAATATCAGCAGCCAATGTCATAGTTGCTCCAATGCCCACAGCGGCACCGTTGATCGCGGCGATGATGGGCTTGTTGCAGTCAAACATAGCCAGGGTGACTCGACCGCCTGTGTCCCGGACACCTTTAATCATAACCGGATCATCAAGTCGCTCGGTCATATCCGATAGTGCGGGTTGCAAGCTTTCGTCTAGTCCAAAAACATTACCTTCAGCGGTGAGATCCATACCGGCACAAAAAGCTTTGCCCGCGCCGGTCAACACAATAGCTTGTACATCGTCATCAACACTGGCTTTTTGGAAAACATCTATGAGTTCATTTGCCATCTCAACGGTAAACGCGTTCATCGCCTCTGGACGATTGAGTCTGAGCATCAGAATGCCGTTGAGGTTTTGTAAATCCAGAGTTTGATATTGCATGGGATGGGCCGAAAATTGAGGAGACGTAAACTTAGCAAAGTTCCCTTAAGATATCAGTTTGTTTTGGTTTCGTGCTTGGCAGACTAGTCGCCTTTAGACCCAAGTGTTTATTGTGATCTTTCCTCTGTCAGTAAGCCATTAATCGCGTCATGCAGTTGTCGGGCAGAAAATGGTTTTCGAAGTAAGAAATTAGCAAATCGCAGCATGTCTTCCTCACTTAAAAGGTGATCAGCGTTTCCGGAGATGAGTAGTGTTGGTAATTGAGGATGGGATCGGCGTAGCTGGTTGGCCAGGTCAACACCATTCATCCCTTTACCTAACATCAGGTCGGTTATCACAACATCGGGAAGTACTTTGGAAAGTACATTGGGAAGTACATTGGAAAGATTTTCGAGGGCAGCTTCCGCATTGTCGAATAGGGTTACAATGTATCCGAAATGGGTCAGATTATTTTCCAGAACCTGACGAACATCGGGGTCGTCTTCTACCAATAGCACCCGGCGTTTGTTGCCAAGTTGTTTCTGGTCAACTTCTTGCTGCGTTGGAGTGATTTTTAACACAGTTGCTCGAGGCAAATAGAGGTTGAAGGTTGCACCCATGCCCACAGTTGATTGGACCTCGAGGGTTCCTCCAGATTGACTGGCGAAACCAAATACCATACTCAGTCCGAGCCCTGTGCCTTCTCCTGATGGTTTGGTGGTAAAAAAAGGCTCCATAATTCGTTCTGATTGAAGGGGGTCGATACCAACCCCATGATCTACCACCGCAATACAAATGTAGTCACCCTGAATCAGTTCCAATTCGGTGTTTGTTATGTCGTGATAATAGTTGCTGGCTCTAAATATTATCTCCCCGTTGCCGGACATGGCGTCCCTTGCATTGATGGCGAGATTGAGTATGGCGCTTTCTAGTTGGCTCTCGTCTGCCAGGCAGGGATAAAGCTCCGGCGCGATATCCCGTTGGATAGAAATGGAGCTACCCATGGTGCGGGTGCACATGTCTGTGAGGCGGTCCAGGAGCTCAGGGACATTTATTGCGCGGGGTTTAAGGTCCTGCTTGCGCGAAAAAGAAAGCAGTTGATTGGTCAGACCCGCGGCTCGAGAAACCGCTCTTTGTGCGGAATTAATCAACCCCTGTTCGGTTTCCAATGGATTATTATCGAGCAACTCTAAGTTGCCGCTGATTACCGTGAGCAAATTATTGAAGTCATGGGCAACTCCACTTGTCAGTTGTCCAAGTGCCTCAAGCTTCTGAATGTGATGTAGAGACTGGTCTTTTAACCGAAGTTCTTCCTGGGCATTCTGTATCTTGGTGATATCTTTTCCCGCGCCGATATAGCCGATAAAATTTCCGGCTTCATCCCGCCTGGTTTTGGCACTGAACAGCACCATAACTCGCTCGCCCCTGTAGTTCTTGAAACGGACCTCCTGATTGTGAATATCTGCTCCCCCGCGCAAAGCGCTAAACGCGCTGCCTTCGCCTTCCAGTTCGATAGCCAAATTTCTAATATTCTTGCCCTGGATATCTCTGCCGAGAATTTCGGATAACTTCGGGCTAGCGAAGGTGTAATTCAATTCTTTGTCCATCTCAAATAGCCAGTCAGAGGCGAGTTCCGAGAAGCTTCTAAATCTTTGTTCGCTCGAGGCGAGTTCCTGCTGTGCGTGTATCAGCTGCTGATGCTCATCAAGTAGTTCCCGGTTACGAATTTCAGCATTGCGTTCAGCGTAATATCGCAGGGACTCAAACCCCGCTGAGAGAAGTGTTAGATCCAGATACGTGACGACAAAATCAATGCTCACGTGGGATAGATGCAAGCCTAGCCGCTCCGAGTTTTGTAGGATCAGGGCAGCGGAGATGAATGTGATCATGGTCCAGGCCAGACCTTCCCTAACGCCGAAAAGGAAAAAAGCCGTGGGTGGAATGATAAATAAATAGAAGAGCGTAGATGTACCGCGATCGAGCAGAATATTGGAGAACATAGAAAATATCACGAGGAGGAGTAGTCCCCGTGGAATGTTCGAGTGATAGTGTGACGTTCGAGACAGGAGAAAACAGATTGCTGCGGTGATAGCGACAACAGACTGCAGGATTCCAGTCGGTAGTCTGTCGCTAGCAAAATCGAGATATGCAAAGTAGAGGCAGAGCGGCACGACTCCGGCGCTACTGACAGACACAAGGAAGCGTTGCCGAATATCGTTCGACAGGCTGGTCTGGTCCTGCAGGTAAGGGAGAACCGCATAGAGCGCGCTGGAAAGGGTTGGACGCTTTTGATTGACTAGATTAGCCACTTTTAGACCATTAACACCTGCCATTAAGGTTAGCCATCTTATAGTGATTTGCAATGTGAGTGATAACGGATCCTATGAAAAGGAAAGCGCTGCTTTGGGCCAAATAAAAGTACAGTATTAAACTGTTTTATATTAAACTAATATTTTTGCGCAAGGGGATGTAATGAAATATTTAGCCTGGAGTTTTGGCGTGCTTGTATCGTGTGTGTTGATCTTTGCAGTCGTTGAACGAATGGCTGCGGAACGCGTGGAAGTAGTTGAATTACATGCTAAAGGTCCGAGCGGTGAAATTATCACCACGCGGCTTTGGATTGTTGATGAGGGTGGAAAACAATATTTGCGCGTTGGTGCTGACGGTTCTGGGTGGTTTTCCCGATTGGAGGCAAACAACAATATTCAGCTGACTCGCGGGGGTGAAACAAGAGATTATCGTGCGGTCCCCGACCCAACCAAGAGCGACGCAGTCAATCGGGCAATGCAGGACAAGTACACCTGGGGAGACACCTTTATTGGGAGTTTGTTTGGTGGCAGGCAAGGTTCTATCCCCATCGAACTCGTGCCCAACTAGTTAGATAAATTAGCGGGATAAATTTGCGTGATAGAAAGGTGGTGTTGATAGGTACTACCGGAGCGGCATTCCGGTAAAGCTGCCATGGAAGTAATAGAGAACGGCATACAGTACGAGGCCTCCAACAATCACGCCGATATCCCAACCGAAACTGACGGGTTCTTTTGGCTTGAACCGGCCGCTGGTCTCAACTAAGACGATGTCTAAGAGTGAAAAGACAGCGAAGCTTGCGAACAGGATGGTGCTGGCAAGATCTCCGTTGGCAGCGAGATGTGTCCCACCCCAGAGCGTAATCCCTATCAACATTGGGTGCCGGACAAACCGTTTAATATTGTTGGGTGAGTCTGCGGCACAAAGTAGTATGACGACAATTGGCATAAGTCCAATGGTTAGGGACCTGCCCCAGCTCATTGGCGTCCAAAGTGAGACAAATTCTGCGAGCGAAAAGCCGTAAATCATCAACCCGATCCCGACAAATGACGCAATACTAAAGGCGGCCTTATATCGCCCCTCCCCAAATTTGGTTGAAAGCCGCGTGTTTAAGGAAAAAGCTGGCAACATATGGATGCCAAAAAACAATAATACGCCTAAGACCAGTACGATCATGTTGATGCTCCTGATTTTTGAAGATTATCAATTAGTCGGGTTAGTACTTTCTGAGTGACCGCAAGATCACGATGGCTAATGCCGTCACAAATTTTTGTCTCAAGTTCAAACAATAAATGATCGACCTGAGAAAACTTATTGTTGGCCGTGAGGCTCAAAAATTGAACGCGCTTGTCTTTGCTACTTACTCGTCGCTGTACCAATCCTTGTTTTTCTAGCTTGGTAATCGCAACGGATAGGGTTGCTGCTCGAACCGATAACTTTTCCGCTAATTCTTTCTGGGTAATACCACGCTCTCCCATCAATAAACCGGCAATACGCATTTCCTGCAAGGTAATACCCATGGGCGCGAGCCCTCTTTCGATTAGCTTGCCCGATAGGCGGCTAAATTGAGCTATCCGGCTGATCAGTAGATTTGCCGTCTTGATGGGTGTTGATCTGGATGAAGGCATAGGTGTACACAACTAGTTAGATAGGTAAACTAACTAATATTCTGAAAGCCGTCAACAGATTTATGGTTTTGATTGCTGGGGCTGTCGTGAAAAGGGACAGCGATTCATTAACAGTGATGCAAATGAATCGCTGTAAGGGAGCAATACTATGAGCCCGGTGTCACCGCTTCTGAGGCTGTGGCGGCGTAGGCCTCGGCTTTCGAGAGCAGCCTGAGAAGATTGCCACCCCAAATTTTCTCCAGATCGGCTTTACTGTACCCCTCTTTTAGCAGGCGCGCTGAAAGATGTGGAAAAGCTGCAATATCATACAGGTCTTCTACGCCACCGCCGCCGTCAAAATCGCCACTAACGCCGACATGCTCTGGGCCTATGAGCTTAAGTACATAAAGAAAATGATCCATATATTCTTCGAAGCTGGCGAGTGCAGGTGGGTAAGTAGCGTTGATCTCTCGTTGTTTAGCGCGGAATGCACTGGCCTGGGCTTCGGTAGGGTTACCGGCTGCGGAGACCTCAGCACGCAGTTCCTTGAAAGCTTTTGTCCGCTCAGGATTGTCCGGCAACTTTGTTAGGTAGCTACTAAAGGCATTCATCTGAATCACACCGCCGGTCTCGGCGAGTTTCAGGAGAATGTCGTCCGGCACGTTTCGAGGGTGATCAAAAATGCTTTTGGCTCCGGAGTGGGACAACACGATGGGTGTTTTGGACTGTTCTATCATTTGTCTAACGAGATCATCATGGGCGTGGGATCCGTCTAGGATCATTCCCAATCGGTTAGCTTCCACTACCAGTTTTTCCCCGAGCGGTGACAGGCCTTGCCACTCCTGACCTTTCGTGTCCGTGGAGCTGTCGCCGAATTGATTGTTTGCAAAGTGGACCGGACCCACCATTCGAACCCCGAGGTCATAAAAGGTTTTTAACAATGAGATGTCCTCGCCGAGGGGGTAGGAGTTTTCTATGCTGAGATACACGACTCGCTTTCCGGCAGCATGAATGCGAGGGCCATCGTCCGAGCGAGTTGCAATCTCAAAAACATCCGGGTGAGCGGCGGTCATTTTGTGGATCGCTAGCGCCCGCAGCATTGCCGTGTCGCGGCTTTTATGAAAATCTTTTGCGGTCAGTGGACCCTGTCGCGAGAAGATCACCCAGAAACCGCCGTCCAGTCCACCTTCCTGCATTCGCGGGAAATCCACTTGAGAGCCGTCCTGCAAAGGGTCATGTCGAGCCATGATGTCAAAGTCTGGTTGTATCAGAAGTGCGGGAGTGTCCAGGTGTGAGTCCATGACCAACAGGGACTCATGAATTTCTCGAGGCGTCTCTGCTACTGCCTGCATACAGCCTATGCCGGTGAATCCAGCGATGCTCAGCCAAAGGAATATCCGCTTACTCACTTTCTTCGATCTGGAAACATTTGGAATGTTCACAACTTCTCCTTACTAGGGTCTGATAGGTCAATTCGTTAACACTCTACCTTGAAGATTCACTTTAGTTAAGAGATCGAGCTAGGAGTGGTGAGTAAATAGATATCTCTGTAGGATTGTGGCCCAAAAGGGGACAACCGATGCAATCAATATTAAAAACCGTAACACTGCTCTCAGTCCTGGTATTGCTGTCTGCCTGCAGCAAACCAGAAGTAGAACCAGATCAGACTAAAGCTGCTGCACCTCTGAGTCCTGAAGCTGTACATCAAATGGCCCTGGTACTTGATGCCCATGCCGATATAGAAATTCCAGGGAAGGAAGACAGGTACGCTGGCGCAGATGGGAAATCAAAAGTTGCACCGGATAAGATGCGTACAGGTGGCGTTGACGCGGTTGTGATGTCGGTAGCTGTTGGACCTGGACCGAGAACTGCGGAGGGATACGCAGCGGCAAGATTGCAGGCTGATGCAGAATTAGCGGCAGTGGTTGATATGACAAATGACCTTGCTAACAATCTCGTTCTGGCGCGTAGTGCGGAAGAGTTAATAGCTGCCCACGAAGCAGGAAAAGGGGCGCTTATATTGGGTTTCCAGAATGCGCTAATTCTAGGTGACGATGATGATGCCATTGATACGTTTTATGATGCAGGTGTGCGTGTTTTTGCTTTGACTCACATGGGGCATAACGATTTTGCAGATTCTTCGCGCCCACTGTATGTCGCAGAGCTAGCATCTCACGAAGCGGTTGAGGAGCATGGTGGACTGTCGGACCGAGGTCGCGCTGCAATCAAACGTATTAACGAGCTTGGTGCGATTGTGGATATTTCCCAACTGTCCAAGGCAGCTGCTCTAGAAGTGTTAGCGCTGTCAACGGCCCCGGTGATCGCCAGTCACTCGAATGTGCGGGCGCTGACGGATGTCAGTAGGAACTTGTCGGACGAGGAGATTGACCGCGTCGGTGCGAATGGTGGTGTGATCCACGTTGCGCCATTTAGAGGTTATCTATTCGATTCAACCAATGCTGATTTAGATGTCCAGATACGAGCTGCCAGACGCACTGCGGGCATTGAAGAAGATTCATATTATCCCTTTGAACTTTACTGGGAAATCACCGACCCACAAATTCAGAAGACGTTCCTGGATACCGTCAGCGGTCTACTTGGGCCTGGCAGTATTGATGCGATGATTAATCATATCGACTACATCGTAAATCGAATCGGCATCGACCATGTTGGGATTGGTACCGACTTCAATCACGGTAGCGGCGTTGATGGCTATGACGATGCGAGTGAAGCGCTTAATGTCACCAAGGCACTACTTGCCCGTGGCTATAGCCCCGAGGATGTAGAAAAGATCTGGGGTGGCAATTTCCTTAGAGTTTTTGCGAAGGCTGGTGAAAAGCCGGGGGTAACAAGCGCTACTCCCTAGCTGGGCATTTAGCTAGGCATCTATTGGGTGATGGCTGGCAGTCGTTCCCGCAATTCATTCTTGGCAATTTTTTCAAGGGTGGATCGTGGCAGTTCAGTGACAGTATGCACATCTGTGATGACTTTAAAGCTCGCCAGGTTTTCGATGCAGTGATTCGTAAGCCTGGTTTTTAATTCAGGTTCCGAAAGGGCTTTACCTGAGGCATTTAGAATCACGAACACCACCGGTACTTCATCCAACATATAATGTTTTTGTGCTACCACCGCGCATTCGTCAATCAGTCCCGTTTGCATAAGCACACTCTCGATCTCCGATGCCGCGACATTTTCCGCCCCAACTTTTAGCATGTCCTTCTCACGGTCGGAAAAGTAAAGCCAACCGTTGCTGTCTATGCGCACCAGATCTCCGGTGTCGAACCAGCCTTCCTCATCAAAGGCCTTCTGGTTCGCTTCGGGATTTCGGTAATACTCTTTAAACAGGGTTATGCCCCGAACGCCACGTATATGTAGAACTCCCTTCTCTCCGGGGGCCGCAATTTTTCCATTGGCTTGTCTGATTTCAATCTCGTATTCAGGTGCGACTCGACCCAGGCTGCCCTGGGGTCCGGGATGATCCACGTCCGTGACAATTCCATGGGTTAAGGTCTCCGTCATGCCCCACCAACCAATCGTCTCTAGATTAAAGTGTGCGCCAATGGCTGGTAGGCTGGCCGGACCACCCCAGAATCGCATTTTGTGCTCCGGCACCGGCTGGGCCATTAGCGCCTTGTAGGCGAAGGGAATCATCGAGGCCCATGTGATCCTGTGTTGCATGACAATTTCCCAGAACCTCGACGCTGAAAATTTAGGTTGAACAACAATAGTGCCACCGGACCAATGGGTCGCGAGCATTGAATAACCCTGGGCATTTGTATGGAACAGCGGCATGTAAACCAGTGTTGTGTCATCCCTACGTAACCGCATGTGTTGGGCGGATATTTTGCCTGCCCATAAACCATTGGCGTGGGTCCAGAGTACGGCCTTGGGTCTTGAGGTGGTGCCCGATGTGAATTGGACGCTGAGGTTTCGTAGTGGGTCTGGGATCAATTCAGGCAGGGGCGTGCTTGAAGGGAGGGTAGAAAATGAAATTCCGTTGATTGCCTCAATGACCGTACTATGATCGTCTCGATGATGCCCGGCATCGTGATCGGTGACAGCAATAAAAGCAAGATCTGGGCAGGCACCGCGGATTAATTCAGCGTATTGGGGCTGGGTAATTGCGGCGACGGCCCGGGTGACCTCCGAAAAATACACCATATCTCTAGCGACTGAATGGGTGTTGGTTGAAACGGCAACGGCACCGAGTAGAGCGCAGGCGTACCAGGACAGGACAAACTCAGGTGAGTTGTCCAGATGGAGGAAAACAAAATCCCCGGTCTTTACCCCTCTGTCGTGGAGTCCCGAGGCGATCTGAGTTGCCTCCTGTAGAAGCTGGAGATAGCTCCAGGTTTGATGTGGGCCGTCAAAGGGCTGCCAGATCATGCTGGCTTGCTGGGGCGTTCTCTCAGCCCATTGCCGTAGCATCCAGCCAATGTCGAGGCCAGCCATAGAAGTGGTGCGACTTCGTTCAATCTGTGTACTTAATTTCATAGCCAGTCTCTCTTCTTTCTTCTAGTCACTTCTTTTACTTACAAAGTTGTGCGGCGGCAAGCCTGGCCGACTTACATGGTCAACTTGCCGGGTGAGCTATTGTGCTCACTGCCCCGGGCCTGAAGTGGCAGAGTATGCAATGAGGCCTGTATGACTTTAGCAGCGACAAGGGGACGTCGATATGGGCAGTGCAGAATTTTGGTCTGGTTAAAACTAAAACATTTTTTGCATATGATGTGTAATTTTGTGAAATGGTCAGGGGGTGAATACGGGCTGTTGATCACCCGTAAGTGAGATTTTTATTTGGATAGTTTTAAAGCTGCTACCCCGTGTATGCTGATATTTGTGCAACTGTGTGAAAAAGGGGGAAGCATCGTTGGAGGTACACAAGCTTAGACTGGGTACGATGGTAAGTTATGGATTTGGCCAGGTATCCGAAGCAGTAAAAAATACAGGCTTCAATACGTTTTTGTTGTTTTATTACAATCAGGTACTAGGGGTTTCCGCGACAGGTACCGGCTTTGCGTTGGCGGTAGCGCTGGTTTTTGATGCGGTGACCGACCCGGTAGCCGGTAGTCTCTCAGACAAGTTTCAGTCTCGATGGGGACGTCGCCATCCCTTCATTTTATTTGCTGCAATCCCCCTCGCGATAACCTTCTATTTTCTGTTTAATCCGCCTGAGGGTCTTTCAGAAGCCGCCAATATTCTCTGGCTACTGGTGTTTGCCGTTTTAGTTCGCGGCAGCATGACCTTTTATCACATTCCGCATCTTGCTCTGGGGGCTGAAATGGCCTCCGACTATGATCAGCGCTCAACCATGTACGCCTTTAATACGTTTTTTGGCTTTATGGGTGCGGCGATGTTTTTGCCATTGTCCTATTATTTGTTTTTTCCAACTAGCGAACAATTTAATCCCGGTTTGTTAAACCAGGAGGCATATGCCCCCTGGACGCTTTTTGCCGGTGCCATCATGATCTTTGCCATTGTGGTGTGCTTTCTGGGTACCTACAGTGAGATTCCTCGGATTCGAGATAAGGTGGTGCCTGCGTTTCAGAAATTTAGTCCGATTGTGCTATTGCGGGAGCTTAAAGAAGCCTTTATCAATCGATCATTTCGGGCCATCTTCTTTGGCATGATGCTGACCACTTTTGTCCTGTCGGTAGAGGGAGTCTTCAACCCCTTTATGGGTTTTCATTTTTGGGGCATGCGCACCGAGCAATTAGCAATTTTGCCCGCGGGTTCGTTAGTGGGGCTCTGTTTGTCACTAGCAATTATTCAACCATTGACCCAACGGTTTGACAAAAGGCCACTGCTGATTGGCAGCGCACTTTTGACGATCGTGAATATCAATTTGCCGATTGTTTTGGAGCTTGCCAATGTGAGTTGGTTTCCTGAGCGCGGTAGCTCCCTGCTGATGGCTGTCCTGGTTGCCAGTGCGTTTGTTACGGGAGCGCTTGTGCCGGTGATCTATGCCTCATTGAATTCAATGTTTGCGGACATTACCGACGAACATGAACTTGAGATTGGTGAGCGTCGGGAAGGTGTCATTTTTGCCGCGAGGGCTTTTGCCGTTAAGGCCACGGCGTCTATGGGTCTAATCCTAGGGGGCATATTGTTAGATGTGATCGAGTTCCCAAGGGGAGCGCTGATGGGTGCGGTGCCTGACGATATTGTTTGGCAACTCGGTTTTATTGTTGGCCCCGCGACATCGGTGTTTACGATTTTTGGTGTGTTACTTTATGCTGGCTATCGCATTGATCGACAACGTCACGCTGAGATACTCGCGGAGTTACAGGTCAAACATGAAGCGATACGTACAGCCAATGAGCAGAACCTATAGACAAAACCTATAGGCAAAGCCCATAGGAGAGATGCAGGGTGAGTGGTAATTAAATGCCGGGCTGTTGGCCAGTGGCAAAGGTTAGTTGCCAGGTAAGTCAGGCTGAGTTAAACACAAATGAAAAGGCAAAGGTGTAGGGTATGGATAGCAAGCCCGTAAAGTATATGGAGAAAACCCGGCGTTACTATGAGGCCCAGGGATTCGACCGGGCCTACCAGTATGCGGAGCACACGAGTGCCCCCTTTACGCCTTTAACCAAACCCCTGGCCGAGTGTAGAGTGGGGCTTGTCACCACAGCAAGTACCTATCATCGCGCGGATCTTGAACCTCGAAAAGTTGATGTGGGCAGCACCGTGAGCCTTCCTGAAAAGCTTTTTACCGATGACTTGTCCTGGGATAAAAATGCCACCCATACGGAGGATGTGAATTCCTTTTGTCCGATTAACTCGTTGCGGGAGTTGGAAGCCCAGGGTGTTATTGGCAGTCTGGCGACACAATTTGTTTGTGCGCCGACTGAGTATAGCCAGCGAGCGACCGTTGAGCAGGACGCGCCAAAAATCCTTGAGTATTTGCGGGGTGAAAAAGTGGATGTTGCCTTACTTGTGCCCCTGTGACCTATTTGCCATCAGACCGTGAGTCTGATTGCGAGGTACCTGGAGCAAGCTGGCATGCCAAGCGTGATAGTTGGCTCCGCGCTAGACATTGTTCAGCGGTGTCGAGTGCCGCGATTCTTGTTTGTTGATTTTCCCCTCGGAAATCCCTGCGGGAAGCCCTGGGACACTTCGATGCAACAGAGGATTGTTGCCCATGGACTGGCATTGCTCGGCCGCGCCACAAAACCTGAAACGACGGAATACTCCGATGAACGCTGGGGCAGTGACGATTGGAAAGGGGCCTATATGGAGGTTAACGACCAGAATCGTTCGGCGCTGCAGAAAATGGGAGAAGCGCTGCGGGCAGACCGGAAAGTCCGTGAGCCGCGGACATTTGACTAGAACCCGCAGCTGAGGGTTTTTTTGTCAAAGCGGCTGAGGGCTCTTTATATAAAACGCTGAGGGCTCTATATAACCCGCTGAGGGCTCTTACCCCGCTGAGGGCTCTATACCCCGCGGAGGGCTCTATTAAACAAGACCTCGTTTGGAAGCGGCGAGGGTTGCTTCGGCCCGGGAAGTGATATTGAGTTTGCGATAGATATCGCGAACGTAGCTCGAAGCCGTGTTGTAGGTAATGCCCAGCATCTCCGCTACTTTTGCCACGGTGAAGCCTTTTGCCAGTAGTTGCAATATCTGGCGTTCTCTCGGCGCGAGGGGATCTTCTTCGGGATCTGATTTGAAATAGTCGAGCAATCTCATCGCAATAGAGGGGGATAGGGGCGGCCGGTTTTCATAAATTCCCTGGAGTATGTTCACCAGACCGGCGAGGGTTTCCTCTTTTAGAATGTAACCGTCAGCGCCGGCGCGAATTGCGCCAAAAATGCTTTCGTCATCGTTCATTACCGTGGAGACGACAACGGTAGTCTCAATATTAAACGCTTTTCTATTCGCTTCTAACAGCCGTATTAAGGTGATGCCGTTTCCGTCGGGTAGCCCAAGATCTATTAGTGAAAGGTCTGGGGTCTTATTGTCGATCAGGTGCTTGCCTTCTTTTAAGGATTGGGCGGTGAGGCAAGTTGCTTCTGGGAATGCCTGGTTGATTGCCCGTGTTAGCCACAATCGTGCCTGCTTGTGGTCCTCTACAATGAGGCAGGTGCTTGGGGATTTCATCATGTATCTCCAGGGTTAAAGGGTAGCTGGAGGTTTACACAACAACCCGGTGTGGCACTTTGCCATTCAACAATACCTTTTAGATCTGCGACCCGGCGACTCACGCCACCGATACCGGTACCCGATTGGGGTGCATCAAATCCACACCCATAGTCTCGAAACGAAATAACAATATTGGCTTCCGTAGCTTGAACTGAAATATCAACCCTTTTGGAATGGGCATGTTTGATGGTGTTTGAAACGAGTTCCCGAAGGATTCGCTGCAGGTGGTATTGAAAAGTATCGTTAATATGAATGCGCTCATCCGACAGATCGAGTGCCCAGGTCATCTCGATGGATGCTGAGCTAAATCGCTCCCGCGCTTCAGCTTCTATGGGTTTTAAAATCGTCACAATGGAGCCGCCGGTGCTACTTCCACCGGCCACAATTGCACGTATTTCCCGCAGGGCTTCTCGAGCGAGATCAGCATGGGCGTCGGTTTCAGCGGAATAAACAAGGGATAGCACTCTACTCCCGACGTCGTCGTGGATGTCGGAATAGATGCGTTCTCGTTCAATTCGAACTCTCTGTTCGGCGTTAACCTGTTCCCTAAAAGACATGACAAACCGGTAGGCCAGGATGACCAGCATGGTCAACATCAGAATTGGGGCGGAAAACTGTAACCAAAAGAACTGATGTTGCCATAGGGCTGGATTAATCATCGCGTTCATCGAGAAGTCGTGTGCGCCAAACCCGGCCACAATGGCCATGCAAAATGCCAGGGCCATGGTATGCACCTGGCGAGTTTTAATCGTCTGCCAGAGGCTAATCACAAGCAGGTAGGCGACAATACAAAGCGTGATGAAATGGAAATAGCTATTTAGCCGGGACAGTTGATTGAGGTCGACACTCAGATAGGTGAGCGTTGCGAATGCGCCATAGGCAAGCAATGTACGATCCAGGGCAGGGACACGAATATTCATTAATCGATGGGCAAAGAGTGCAAGTGTGACGCCATACCAATCGACGGCGCTGTGCACCAGACTCCACCATAATTTGGCGCTGACAGGAATTTCCTGGATGTAAAGGTTAATACTGTACATCCCCCAGGCGAGACAGCTAAGCCCGAACCACCCGTAGAGGGCGCTACTACGATCCGCAGCCAGCAATGAAAAGGCAACCAGCGCGGTAATGATGGAAATGTAAAACGTTGCCTGGCTCATCAAAATCTGCCAGAAAAAACGTTGCTTGTATAACGGCAGTAACTCGGACGCAGGCCCAATCAGTAAAGGCGTCAAGTTACCCCAGTTAGGGTAGGTCATCAGTTTGACATACAGATAGTTCTGACCCTCGTGCCAGGCACTTTGAGGTAGTCGAAAGAAGAACGGCCGATTCCAGTTCCTTGCCACGGGTTCACTAAATCGGCCGCCATCACCGAGAAAGTCGCCGTTGATCCAGACCGCAATGTTCATAGAGAAGCGCCACAAATAGACGGCTTGCTGGACATCTCCAGGTTGGTCAGAAAGCGAAAAGCGGTACCAGCCGACACGGCCATCCAGGTCTGCTTGTTTCCAGAGATGGGGTAATCGAATGGGCTGCCAATCGGCATTGATAGGCGGGGTGTCCGTTGTGCTCAGGACAAAGTCAGCGTCGACGCGATCGTATGGTCCGCCTTGATATCGGTCGGAGAGCTGTTCAGCTTGAGCAAAGCAGCAAACCACTAGCAGGCAAATGAATTTCGCAATTTGATTGCGCACAGGGGAACCAGATCAGTTTGAACTGCCTTTGTACCGCTTATATTGCCTGCCATACAACCCCTCGGTTTAAGGGGGTGCCAATTCCAATCTAGTCAGCGAGGCGGTTTACTCGCAAAAAAAGGGGGAGATTCTGATAAAACCTGGTCGGACATTAACTTCGAATGGCAGCCTGGATCTATTTTTCTTGGAGCTATTGTGTTCTGGGATAATCGTTCTATACAGCACTAGACGGCGAGGGACTATTATCCTCGCCGCAGAGTGTTAGGTCCTGTGGCTGTGTCTCGGGATAAGCCCAAATACAAACCAGAGTACTAACCAGAGTACAAACCAGAGTACAAGCAGCAAATCGGTTAGAGTTGGTCGGGTTGTAATGCCGCAAGGAAAGCCAAAACATCCTCGGCAGAACGAACAGGAATCTCCTCCATCGGTATGTGACCCACATCGTTGTAGAGGACAACCGTTGCATTCGGTAGCGCCTCTCTAAATTTGTCAGCCATTGTGACGGGTATCAGGGAGTCCTCTTTGCCCCACAAGATTAATGTTGGCTGATGCAATTGTGACAGGTCTACGATCTCGTCAAAGGTGCGTCGGTTGCCAAATCTGGCCATGGTCGCGTCTCTTGTTCCTTCACGTAAACTCAGTTCGTAATAACGATCGATTAAAGCCTGATCCACAACTGGAGAATTATTGTAGGCTGAGTTGACGCCCTGGACGGTCAGTCGGTAAGGGTCGATATGTCGAGCGATTGCCCTGAACCAGGGTTTGCCAAGCAGCTCAAATACCAATGGGGGCTCGTTGTCTTTATCTGCGGATTGGGCCGCACGACGTTCCTGCCACCAGGCTGGGGGGGCGGAAGCATCAACCAGAATCATGGCGGTAACCTGATCCTGGTGAGCAAGTGCATAACGCCAGGTGACGCCTCCACCCATGGAGTTACCACCCAAAACAAATTTGTCTAAGCCAAGATGATTAACAATGGCCGCAACAGTATTAATTTGTGCAGCGCTTGAGTAGTCAGCGTCCGGGACCCCGCCGGTTAATCCATGTCCCGGTAGGTCCAGAGTCACAACCCGATAACTAGAACCGAATTCCCTGAGCCAGGGTTCCCAGGTATGTAGCGATGCATTGGAGCCGTGGATCAAGATAATCACCGGGCCTTCTTGATTTCCTTCGTCGCGATAGTGGACCCGTGCACCGTTTTCCATCTCAAAGAATTGAGAGGCGGGGCTTGAATACTTGGCGTCAACCACATCCTTTGGTATTTCGCCTTTGTAGAGAAATGCCGCAATCGCGGTCAACGCAATGAGCAAAAATATTCCAATGCCTTTTAGAACTCGCATATCGGGTACCCTGAGAGGATTATCTTTTTGACACTATCTTAGTCTGCGCTCCGATGACTTAAAAGCAAGGGGCTTTTATTTTGTGCAGAAGCCAGACATCCTTACCAATACTCCTTGCTCTATGTAATCAAAAGAAATCAAAAGAAATAAAAGTACTCAAAAATAAAAATGGAATCCAACCTATGTACAGAGTCGAACAGCTAGAAGTACTTGGCAGCATAATGGAATTGTTAGTTTTTGAGCCTGAAGGAGAAGGGCCGTTTCCCGCTATGGTGGTTGCACAACATCTACCGGTCGCCCACGCTGGATTGGAAACAGATCCATTTACCGTTGATGTGGGGGAGCGCCTTGCTGCCCAGGGTTATGTTGCGGTGATTCCTTATCTATTTCACTGGTGGCCACCGGAAGAGGAGATGATGACCAAGGCAAAAGCCTGGCGAGATGATTGGAATATTGCCGACCTTGATGCGACCTATCAGTTCACAGCGAATCAAACGCTAGTGGACTCGAGCCGCATTGGCATTATGGGCCACTGCTGGGGCGGTCGCGTTGCCTGGCTCGGAGCCTGTACCAACACTCACTATAAAGCTGCCGCGATGTTCTACGGTGGCCGGATTCAAATGGGGCTTGGAGAGGGTGCCCCTGCGGCTATCGACCTTGTAGGTCAAATTCTTTGCCCGTTGCTCGGTATTTTTGGTCGCGAGGACAAAAATCCATCAAGTGAAGACGTTGCAGTACTGGATAAAGCGCTTGAAGCCGCCGGTGTGTCCCGCGAGTTTCATCAGTACGAGGGCGCGGGCCATGGGTTCCAGGACTTTCATAATCCCGATCGTTATCGCCCGGACCAGGCGGAAGATGCCTGGTCCAAATTCTTCGATTTTATGGCCCGCCAGCTAAAACAACCTGTCTAAAAAGCTGTTAGTCGAGTTCAAAAAACGCCCGGGCAAAGCGACCGACCTGTTCAAAGTATGCGGGCTCCAGATGAATATGGTGGGTGCCCTCCATGTGCTCTATACGCAGATTAGGGTGGGCGTCCTTGGCATCAGGGATTTCAGGTTGGTACCAGGTGTCTCCCTGTTCGGCGACAATCAATAGTGCGGGACTTGTGCTGTCCTGTAAGAGTAAGTCGATCTGACTACGGGTGTGGCGCAGCGGCGTTGGATAGCGGATTCTTGGATCTGTTCTCCAGGTGATCCCTCCCTCAACGGACTTGTGGCCCCGGTCAACGAGCGCCTTGGCAGCTTCAAAGGATTGGTCCGTGGCTTCCGTTACCCTTTGTGCCATGGCGTCGACGTTCTCAAAAACCCTGGCTTTGTGATGGGGTTTTAAGATCTTCTCGATGGCAACCCGGCTTTGTTCAATTCTGTCCCTCGGGGTATTCCCACCCGTCGCAAGAAAGCCGTCGATATGGACTGAACGACGTACCCGATCTGGAAACATTGCCGCGAGTTCACTGGCAATTGCAGCGCCCATGGAATGGCCGATGACGTTAAATTGATGCCAGTTGAGTTCATTAGCAATGGCCAGAACATCCTGCATATCGTAGATCGGATGATAGTGAACCCCTTCAGCGCGGTGGTCTGATTTACCGTGGCCGGCAAAATCGATCGCAATCAAATTAAGTTCTGGCAATAGGGGTGCTAGCCGGTCAAAGGTATTGGCGTTATCTAGCCAGCCATGGAGGGCTATGGTGGGTTCGCCTTCGGGATTGCCCCATTGCTTGGCACAGATGTTTAAGCCAAGGACAGTAAATTCGATTTCGGTGCCGAGGTGTTGCTGGGTCATGTTGCGCTTTCGGGTGGTTTTTGAGGGCGCAATGGTATCTTAAGTGAACCAAAAATTTAATAAGGCCAGGTCAGGCGGATCATTGATTCTATGTATAGATTAAACGGTCCAGGGTTTGCACATTCCGTTCTGTGCGGATTTCCTGCCAGAGTTGTTCAGCGCAGGGGTGAACCTGTCTTAAGTGATTGACCCACTGTTTTAACCGCCCAACGCGGTCTTTCTCTGAAAGGGTCGGCTTAATCTCCTCCCAAAATTGGCTTAACAACGAGCTGACATTCTCCCATTCCGCGATGGTGATCTGGTTTGCTCGAATTCGGGCCGCAATATCGGGATTTCGTACGGCGCCGCGACCCAGCATGACGTCGGTTGTGCCGGAAACTGCAACACAGGCGTGGTAGTCCTCAACGGTCCAGATATCACCATTGGCAATCAGAGGTATTTTGATATGAGCGCGAATTCGCCCCAGTTCGTCCCAGTGAGCTGGAGGTGCGTAGCCCTGTGCCCTTGTTCTGGCATGAACGGTCAATTCTGTGGCTCCAGCATCTTCAATCGCCGAGGCGTTATCTAGCATCAAAGAAGTGTCATCAAAGCCGAGGCGCATTTTTGCCGAGACAACAACGGTTTCAGGTAATGCATCGCGTATGGATTTTACGATCCGGTACAAACTTTCCGGCTCTTTAAGCAGAACGGCTCCGCCCTGGCGTCGATTAACGGTCTTGCTCGGACAGCCAAAGTTGATATCAATGCCGTGGGAGCCAAGCGCAATTGCCTGTTGGGCGCTGGCGGCCATAACCTCAAGATCATTACCCATCAATTGCACCCGGACCGGCGTACCACACTGGGTTCGGCCGCCGTTTAAGAGTTCAGGACAGGTCGAGTAGAAAACATGGTCCGGATAGACTCGATCGACGATCCGGATAAATTCCGACACTACCCAATCAAAACCTCCCTGGGCAGTCAGTAGGCGGCGAAGGTGGACGTCCGCCAGGCCTTCCATCGGGGCTAGTACAATACGCATAATGGTGAGTGTAGTTGAGATTAGATTGGAAACGGCCGCATTGTACGCTAGCTCGAACTGGTAGCGGGAAGGATTTCGTTTTATTGTCTTGGGTCAGACATAAGTAAGAACAAAAAGAGGTGTATCGTGAATAATCTACCTGGCGAGCAAAGTTATCTGTGTGGCAGTGCCGAACAACCGCTCCTATACGAAACGATTGGCGCTTGTTTAGAACGGATTGCTGCCACCCATGGCGATCGTGAGGCGCTTGTGGTTCGCCATCAGAATATCCGCTGGACCTTCTCGGAATACCTTACTCAAATTGATGCCCTGGCCACGGGATTGCTCCACCTGGGGGTTCAGCCCGGTGATCGGGTTGGCATCTGGGCCCCCAATCGGGTCGAGTGGTGTTTGACCCAGTTCGCCACCGCAAAAATTGGCGCGATTATGGTTTGCCTCAACCCTGCCTATCGGTTGTATGAGTTGGAATACGCCCTGAATAAGGTTGAATGCAAGGTGGTGATCGCCGCGGAGCAATTTAAAACCAGCGAATATC